>Ga0160447_100485_pt1 | contig 18990 bp, 20 predicted proteins | sample HID1973K_E1MG_FD_108222 | JGI IMG/M metagenome (GOLD analysis project Ga0160447, IMG submission 108222) | Enriched mosquito-associated microbial communities from UW Madison campus, WI, USA - HID1973K_E1 MG | ecosystem: Host-associated > Arthropoda: Insects > Digestive system > Unclassified ...
CGTGTGCTGCTGGGCGAGACACACGACTGCGTCTTTCAGGGTCTGGCGCGCATCGCCGAGATTCGCCCCCAGGCCCAGATAAGCAATCGTCATGGCAGAAGTCCTACGCGTGGGTCACAGCGACAAGCGGGAAAGCAACATCGCTCCTCGCTACTGTAACCAAAACCGGCGTTACTCGTTGTCGGCGCCTTCGCGCGTGTTCGGCGCACTGGATACGACGTCGCCCTCGCTGCCTGGCGCGCCCTGTTCCACCGACTCGCCCGTGCGGCGCTTCGCGTTGCTGCGACGGCGGCGCTTCTTCGGCGCGTTGCGGTCCTTGCCGCCTTCGGACAACAGCGCTTCGCGCGCGGCGTGATCGCCGTCGATGAAATCGCTCCACCATTGACCGATGGCCGCATCGAGCTCGCCCGATTCGCAACGCAGTAGCAGGAAATCATACCCCGCTCTGAATCTTTGGTGTTCCAGCAGCTTGAGCGCGCTGCGGCCGCGCTTTTCCAGCCGATGCTGAAGACCCCAGATCTCGCGCATGTCCGACGAGTAGCGCTTGTGGATCGCGAGTTTCTCGGTCTGCATGTCGAGCACGTCGTCCATCGCGCGATGCAGCGCGGGCACCGGATATTCACCGTTCGCCGTGTATTGCTGCCAGCGCGTCTGCACGTCGTGCCACAGCAGCGTGGCGAAGAGAAAGCCCGGTGAAACCGGTTTGCCCGCGCGCACGCGCTCGTCGGTGCTGGTGAGCGCGAGCGTGACGAACTTCTCGCCGTGCGGCTGTTCGAGCACGACATCGAGCAGCGGCAGCACGCCATGATGCAGGCCTTCCTGACGCAGCCGCGTGAGACACGCGAGCGCGTGACCGGAGAGCAGCAGCTTCAGCATCTCGTCGAACAGACGCGCGGCCGGCACGTTGTTCATCAGATCGGCGAGGTCCTTGATTGGCGCGCGCGTGGCTTCGTCGATCTCGAAGCCGAGCTTCGCCGCGAAGCGCACCACGCGCAGCATGCGCACCGGGTCCTCGCGATAGCGCGTGGCCGGATCGCCGATCATGCGCAACAGACGCGCGCGGATATCGGCCATGCCGTCGTGATAATCCAGCACGGTTTGCGTGGCCGGATCGTAATACATCGCGTTGATGGTGAAGTCGCGGCGCGTGGCGTCTTCGTGCTGCTCGCCCCAGACGTTGTCGCGCAGCACGCGGCCGCTCGCGTCGACGGCATGCGTGCGACCATCGAGCTCGCCACGTTTCAGGCGGCGCGGCGGTTCGGCGGCCGGTTCCGGCGGAGCATCCATCAGCGCGCGAAACGTCGACGTCTCGATGATCTCCTGCCCGAACTGCACGTGCACGATCTGGAAGCGCCGCCCGATGATGCGCGCGCGGCGAAACAGCTTCTGCACCTGATCGGGCGTGCCGTCGGTGGCGACGTCGAAGTCTTTGGGCGCGACGCCGAGCAGCAGGTCGCGCACCGCGCCGCCGACGATGAACGCGCGATGTCCCGCGTGCTGCAGGCCGTCGGTGACGCGGACCGCGTTCTTCGAGATCAGCGACGGATCGATGCCGTGAATCTCCGATGACAGGATGACCGGCACGCTCGGGTCGCGCTTCACGTGCGCGGCGGCTTTCTTGCGCGGGCTCTTGCGAGCCGGTTTGGCGTCGGGCGAAACGGGTTGCGTGTCGTTCGCTGCGCCTTCATCGGAATCGGCGCTGTCTTGCCCGAACAGCTTGCGGATGAGTTTTTTAATCACGTGTGTCGAACAGGTTCAGGATGCGCCAGCCTTTGGCTTGCGCGTGCGCGCGCAGGGTGTCGTCGGGATTGGTCGCGACCGGGTCGGTGACGCGCTCGAGCAGCGGGATGTCGTTGTGCGAGTCGCTGTAGAAATAGCTGTGCCTGAAATCGGAAAGCTTCTTGCCGCTCGCTGCGAGCCATTGCTCGACCCGCACGATCTTGCCTTCGCGATAGCTCGGCGTGCCGGTCGGCCGGCCGGTGAGCGCGCCGTCCGGATGATCGTCGACGGTTTCCACTTCGCAGGCGATCAGGGTTTCGATGCCGAATGCTTCCGCGATCGGCGCGGTGATGAATGCGTTGGTCGCGGTGACGAGGCAGCAGAGATCGCCGTTGTCCTGATGCTCGCGCACCAGGGTGACGGCGGCCGGCACGATGCGCGGATTGATCACCTCGCGCATGAATTGCGTGTGCCAGTCGGTGAGTTGCTCGCGCGAATATTTCGCGAGCGGCGCGAGCATCGCGTGCAGATAGGCGTTGATGTCGAGCACGCCCGCCTTGTAATCCGCATAGAAGGCGTCGTTCTGGCGCGCGAAAGAATCCGCGTCGACGATGCCGAGCTTCACCATGAAGCGGCCCCATTCATGGTCGCTGTCGGTGGGAATGAGCGTGTGGTCGAGATCGAAAAGGGCGAGGTTCATGGGTGCGCATTCTACTTGAAGCGGGTCGGATCGTTGTCCGGCGCGGCCGGGCTGGAATCGGGAGCGATTGGATCGCCGACGAGATCCTGCGCCGGCACGGGCACGGGCGCGAGCGGCGCGGCGCGGCCGGTTTGCTGGAGCATTGTGCGCAGGAGTGCGCGCGTCACCGCGCGTTTTTGCTCCAGCGAGAAGCGGTCGAGTTCGTCGAGCAGGGCCATCAGGCTCGGCATGTCGCGGCGGAAATGCGTGAGCAGATAGCCGGGCACGTCTTCCGCGAGCACGATGCCACGTTCGCGCGCCGCGTGTTTCAGCACCGATGCCTTTACTTCGTCGGAGAGCGGCTGCAGGTGGAAGACGAGGCCCCAGCCGAGCCGCGTGCGCAGATCTTCGCGCACCGTGAGCGCGAGCGGCGCGTCGTTGCCGGTCGCGACGAGGGCGCTGGTCGGATGCGCACGCACTTCGTTGAAGAGATTGAAGAGCGCGATCTGCTGCGCGGGCGAGAGGCGGTCGCAATCATCGACGGCATAGAGCGTCACGCGCGGATCGAAGCCGAACGCGTTGAGCGCGCTTTGCGGACTCAGGTAGCGCGCGTGGCCGTCCGCCTCGTGCGTGAGCGCCTGCAGCAAATGGCTGCGGCCGCTGCCCGGCTCGCCCCAGACGTAGAACGTGCGGTCCGCGACCGGCCCGGCCGCGAGCGCATCTTCGAGCGCGCGCAGACGCGCGACCAGTTCGTGATTGCCGGCGGCGAAAAAGTTGTCGAAGGTGGCGGGCGGCGGCGTGCCCAGATCGAGCGTCAGTTGGCGTTGCACGGGGAGATCGGTATCGTCGGGCCTTGAGTCGGGCATATCTTGAAAACTGCCGGATGAGCCGAGGGTATACGCGCAAAGCCGCAGCGGATCGCCGTGTGCGCGAGGGGCTCGGGCGCTTTTCAGATCGCCTTCGATCTCGAAAAGGGCGCCTGCGCGGTGTCTGGCGAACGCGGGAAAATCCAACCTGCCGACCGTCGTCGGGTCATCATCGGGTAAAATCGCATTTTACCGACCTTCTTGCTTCCCTCCCCATGAATCAACCGAAATCCGCTCCAGACGCCCAAGGTTTGTCGTATCGCGACGCGGGCGTGGACATCGACGCAGGCGACGCGCTCGTCGACCGGATCAAGCCGTTTGCCAAGAAGACGATGCGCGACGGCGTGCTGGGCGGCATCGGCGGATTCGGCGCGCTCTTCGAAGTGCCGAAGAAATACAAGGAGCCGGTGCTGGTGTCGGGCACGGATGGCGTCGGCACCAAGCTGCGCCTCGCGTTCACGCTGAACCGGCATGACACGGTCGGTCAGGATCTCGTCGCGATGAGCGTGAACGACATCCTCGTGCAGGGCGCCGAGCCGCTCTTTTTCCTCGATTACTTCGCGTGCGGCAAGCTGGACGTCGACACGGCGGCGGACGTCGTGAAGGGCATCGCGACGGGTTGCGAACTGTCGGGCTGCGCGCTGATCGGCGGTGAGACGGCGGAAATGCCGGGCATGTACCCGGACGGCGAGTACGATCTCGCGGGCTTCGCGGTCGGCGCGGTGGAAAAGAGCAAGATCATCGACGGCAGCACGATCAAGCCGGGCGATGTGGTGCTCGGGCTGGCTTCGAGTGGTATCCATTCGAACGGTTATTCGCTGGTGCGCAAGATCATCGAGCGCGCGAATCCGGATCTCAACGCCGATTTCGACGGCCGCTCGCTCGCCGACGCGCTGATGGCGCCCACGCGTATCTACGTGAAGCCGCTGCTTTCGGCGATGCAGAGCGTGACGGTGAAGGGCATGGCGCATATTACGGGCGGCGGACTGGTCGAGAACATTCCGCGCGTGCTGCGCGAAGGGCTGACGGCCGAGCTGGATCATCGCGCGTGGCCGCTGCCGCCGCTGTTTGCGTGGCTGCAGAAGCACGGCGGCGTCGCGGATGCGGAGATGCATCGCGTGTTCAACTGCGGTATCGGGATGGCGGTGATCGTCGCGGCGGAAGATGCCGATGCGGCTATCGGGTTGCTGTCGGGTGCGGGTGAGCAGGTTTGGAAGATTGGTGTCGTGCGTGAAAGCAAGGAAGGGGAGGCGCAGACGGTGGTGGTTTGAGATCGACGGTTGCGCTGACGAGAACCCTCGCCGAGTGCGAGGGTTTTTAGTTTTTGGGATTTCGCCAATCCTCCCTTTCACGCTCGACCAGCACGAATCGACGACACAAATCGATATCGCGCCCGCTCACGCCTGAGGCTTCGAATGACGCTGGCCAAAGCGTCAGCACATCGAGCAAGCGATTGACCTCGTCGCGTGCTTCGGCCTGCGTCAGCATGAAACGGCCCGCATGGGAAAGCGCATTGGCGATAGTCGGCGTCTGAGCGTCATCCCCCACAATGAGTTGCTGATATCCGATGGCCTGAAGTTGCGGCTGAAGATCGTAGGCGGGCGAGAGTTTCCACTTGCCGTCGCGATTTAGAAAAGCGTGATTCTTCTCGTGGTCGTCGGTGTTTTCCATCAACACGTTGAACACCATGCGCTGAAAGAGCTGACGACTGTCCGCTCGCGACGCGGGTGAATAGCGCCGTGCGATTTCGGCGAGGTCGCCGTAAGACGCCCTGCTGATATCGATACCTTCTGCGATCAGCATCGTCCTCCCGCTGGCGAGATGATGCCGGCTGCCATTCATGTCCCGGTCGAAACGCTCGATAAGCAGAACGTTCTTTCCGCGAATCGACACGAGGCGCGTTTCCGGCACATCGATGCCGCATTCCTTCGCCAGACGCAGCGAAGCATATTCGACGGCGCTTACATCGATTTCGTCGCCTTCGGCGGGAAACTTCGCGATCCAGTAGCGGCCGTCATCCTCGACGATCGCCTTCGGACGCGCGCCGCCCACGCTGCGCCCGGGTTGCAGCAGCCGACGCAGACGCTCGTCGATGGGTGCGTGGACTTCGATGGCATGCGCCGCTTCTGCTAGGGCTTGCAGATCGGCGACATGAAACGCCTGATCGGGCGGCGTTTCGTAAGCGTTGCTGGTCCAGGAGAAGCCGAGCGCGCCAATCCTGTTTTCGCCAGCAAGCGCGAGGTAATCGATCGGTGCGCGGCGCCTTGGCCGAAACACCGTATCAATGACTTGTCGGCCCCAACGGTCGGGTCCGGCATCCTCGAAGACCGGATGCAATTCCAACCCTGGCTGCGGCTCGAACATGCCGTGGCGAAGCGGCAGGTCCGGCGAGAGAGCAAACGCATGCGCGTCGTTCAGCCAGTCTGTCGTGTAGGCGAAGAGACAACGGCGACCGCCAATCAACCGAAGTGCGCCGCACAAACGAGGCGCAAGCGCGCCGGGTGGATAAATCCATACGAAGAGTTCGTCGTTCATGGGCCGCTCTTCTTGCCCGCGAGATTGTGGAGCTCCAGCATCAACGCGGTTTCGTCTGCAGCCGGATCAGCGATGGTGGCGAGCAAATGCACCCGGCCGATCAGCCAGAGCGCGGATGCATAGACGCCCATCGATACCGTGGGATCGCCTTTCTCCATCTTCTGAAGCGTCGGCACGGAAACCTGCATGCGCTCGGCGAACGTCGCGAGTGATTCGCGGCGGCGTTTGCGAGCGATGCGCAGGTTTGTTCCCAGCGCCTCGAGTGCGCGAGACGCGGGCCTTGGCAGCATGTCGGCGGCAGTGGCGCGGCGGGGCATAAAGAATAGAACCAAAAATCCGCGTTAGTTGAAACTATTCTTTATAGTATGACTGTCTTTCCGATTTGGCAACTTGTCAAAGCGCGACGCGTTCCATGGTACCCAAAGCCCGCTCCGTCGCATCCCCCGCGCAGCAATCCACCACGACCCGCTCCGGCATCGCCCGCAACCACGTCAACTGCCGCTTGCACAGCTGCCGCGTCGCAAAGATTCCCTTGTCGCGCATCTCGTCGTAGCCCGTCGCGCCATCGAGGTATTCCCACGCCTGCCGATAACCGACGCAGCGCATCGACGGCATCGCCACATTCAGATCGCCGCGCGTGCGCAGCCGCTTCACTTCGTCGATGAAACCATGCGCGAGCATCGCATCGAAGCGCGCCGCGATGCGCGCATGCAGAACCGCGCGATCCGACGGCTCCAGCGCGATCGGCACGAAGCGATACGGCGCATCCGTGTCCTGAACGCGCGGCGCGGCGAGCAGCGCGGACATCGGCTGTCCGCTCAGCATGAAGACTTCGAGCGCGCGCTGGATGCGTTGCGAATCATTGGGCGGAAGCCGCGCGGCGGTCTGCGGATCGATCGCCGCGAGCCGCGCGTGCAGCGCGGGCCAGCCGTCACGGGCGGCGTCGGCATCGAGCGTGGCGCGCAGGTCGGCATCCGCGCCGGGCAGGTCGTTCAGGCCTTGCGTCAGCGCCTTGTAGTACAGCATCGTCCCCCCGACGAGCAACGGCACATTGCCGCGCGCGACGATCTCGCCGACGATCCGCAGCGCATCCGCGCGAAACTGCGCGGCCGAATACGTCTCGGCAGGATCGATGATGTCGATCAGATGATGGACCGCCGCCGCGCGTTCCTCCGCGTTCGGCTTGGCCGTGCCGATATCCATCTCGCGGTAGACCAGCGCCGAATCCACACTGACGATCTCGACCGGATGCCGCGCCGCGAACGCGAGCGCCGCCGCCGTCTTGCCGGACGCCGTCGGCCCCAGCAGACAGGCCACAGGCAAAGCGGTATCGCTCATTGTCCGCGCATGAAAAGGCGGTCGAGATCGGCGAGCGTGAGTTGATACCACGTCGGCCGGCCATGATTGCATTGATCGGCGCGCTCGGTCGCTTCCATCTGGCGCAGCAGCGCGTTCATCTCGTCGAGCGTGAGCCGGCGGTTCGCGCGCACCGCGTTGTGGCAGGCGAGCGTGCCGAGCAATTCGTGCTGACGCTCGGTCAGCACGCGCGATCCGCCATACGCGTGCAGATCCGCGAGCACCGCGCGCGCGAGCGATTGCAGGTCGGCGTCCTTCAGCAGCGCGGGCACGGCGCGAATCGCGATGGATGTGGGCGAGAGCACCGCGAGATCGAAGCCGAGTGCATCGAGCGTGTCGCGCTCTTCCTCGACGACGCCGATCTCGACCGGATCGGCCGTCATCGACACGGGAATCAAGAGTGGCTGCACGGCGATCGCGCGATCGGCGATCGCGTGCTTGAACTGCTCGTAGAGAATGCGCTCGTGCGCGGCGTGCATGTCGACGATCACGAGCCCGCGCGCGTTCTGCGCGAGCACGTAAATGCCGTGAATCTGGCCGACGGCGAAGCCGAGCGGCTGCTCGTCGGCGTGATCGAGTGCGCTGTCGCTCGCGATGACCGGCGCCGATGGCCGCTCGCTCACGCTCGGGTAGGGCGTGTCGACGGTCGTCGCCGCGTCCGCTGTGCCCGCGCCGGTGTCCTTGCGGCCGAACAGCGCGTCATACAGCGCGAGCGGCTGCGCGACCGGCAGCGTGCCCTGCGTCATGCGCGATTGGCGCAGCCAGTTCGTGCCGTTCTCGCTTTTCAGATGCAGCGCGTCCGGCGTGCCGACGAAAGGCTTGGCACTGAACGACGCCGTGCCGGTCGGCTGCAACTGCGCCGCGTGCCCGCCCGAAGTCGTCTCCGGCGAAGCGCCCGCATGCCGCGCGAGCGCGCGCTGCACGGCGTGAAAGACGTACTGGTGAATCGAGCGCGAATCGCGAAAGCGCACTTCGATCTTCGACGGATGCACGTTCACATCGACCGATTCGGGCGGCAGATCGAGAAACAGCACGTATGCCGGATAGCGATTGCCGTGCAGCACGTCTTCATACGCGGCGCGCACGGCGTGCGTGAGCAGCTTGTCGCGCACGAAGCGGCCGTTCACGAAGAAATACTGCTGGTCGGCGCGGCCGCGGCTCGCGGTCGGCAGTCCCGCGCAGCCATACACGGCGAGCGGCCCCGCGCGCTCGTCTAGGGGCAGATGCGCGGTTTCGAACACCTCGCCGAGAATCTTCGCGACGCGCGTTTGCGGATCGCTCGCGTTCCAGTGCTCGACGGCCTTGCCGTTGTGCATCACCGAAATCGCGACATCCGGCCGCGCGAGCGCCATGCGGCGGATCACTTCGAGGCAATGGCCGAGCTCGGTCTGCTCGCTCTTCAGGAACTTGCGGCGCGCAGGCGTGTTGAAGTACAGCTCGCGCACTTCCATGGTCGTGCCGACGGTGCCCGCGGCGGGCGAGAGCGCGCCCGTTTGCGCGTCGATGCGGGTTGCGTGCGCGCAGCTTTCCGTACGGCTCGTGATGAACAGTTCGGCGACCGACGCGATCGATGCGATCGCCTCGCCGCGAAACCCGAGCGTCGCGACGGCTTCGAGATCGGCGAGCGAGCGGATCTTGCTCGTCGCGTGACGCATGAGCGCGAGCGGCAGTTCGTTCGGCGCGATGCCGCAGCCGTCGTCGGCGACCACGATGCGTTTCACGCCGCCTTCGTCGAGCGTGATGCGCAGGGTCGTCGCGCCCGCGTCGAGGGCGTTTTCGAGCAGTTCCTTGACGACCGACGCCGGCCGCTCCACCACCTCGCCCGCCGCGATCTGGCTGATGAGCTGATCGGGCAGCGGGGCGATGGCGCGCGAACGGCGCGCGCCATCGACTGTCAAAGCGGCTGTCAGGGCGCCGGCGGAAGGTTCGTTGAGATCGGCCATGGCGAAATTATAACGATTCGCAACCTTGCGCCGCTTGCCCGCCAACGTGCTGGCGGATGGCGGCCAAAGACGGCTTTTTTAACAGACGCGCCGCGCCACTTCGGTATCATGACGCGACTCCCGCATTCGTTGCCGATGCGCCGGTTTTCCGGCGCCGGCTCAATTTTTTGAGGAAAGATTTTTGGACACGCTGCTGCAATTCCTGGGACTCATCCTACACATCGACAAATCGCTCGGTGTCTTCATCCAGAATTACGGCGCCTGGGTCTACGCGGTGTTGTTCCTGATCGTGTTCTGCGAAACCGGGCTCGTCGTGTTCCCGTTCCTGCCGGGCGATTCGCTGCTGTTCATCGGCGGTGCGTTCGCGGCGTCGCACGAGATGGATCTGTTCGCGCTGATTGCGCTTCTGCTCGTCGCGGCGATCACGGGCAACACGCTGAATTACTGGATCGGCCGCGCGATCGGGCCGAAAGTCTTCGACACGAACATTCCCGTGCTCGAACGCTTTCTCGACCGCGCCGCGCTGCAAAAGACCCATAACTTCTATGAGAAGCACGGCGGCAAGACCATCGTGATCGCGCGCTTCGTGCCGGTGGTGCGGACCTTCGCGCCGTTCGTCGCCGGCGTATCGGCGATGAGTCACGCGCGCTTTCAGCTATTCAATATTATGGGCGCGCTGATCTGGGTGCTGCTGCTCGTATTGCTCGGCTATTTCTTCGGCAATATTCCGTTCATCAAGCAGTATCTGAACGTGATCGTGCTGGTGGGGATCGGTGCGGCAGTCGTGCCGATCGCGCTTGGCGCGCTGTGGAAGATGAGCCGTCGCAATTCGAAGGCTTGATGATCGCGCGGCGCCCGCGAAGCCGCGGAGCGCCGTGCTTCGCTTTAGCCGCGTCGGAACAGGCGGATGATGAACAGCAGCACGACCGCACCGATCACAGCCGTGATCAGCGTGCCGAGGATCCCGCCGCCGAACGAAATGCCGAGCGTGCCGAAGATCCATCCGCCGACGACCCCGCCGACGATGCCGACGATGATATCCACGATCACACCGAAGCCGCTGCCGTTCATGATGAGGCCGGCAAGCCAGCCTGCCACGCCGCCGATGATCAGGCTGAGGATGATGCCGTGTTGCATGAGGTGCATACGCTGAGACTCCTGTCAGAATTGAAGGTGCGGGATGCAGGCGAGACCTGCATCCGGGCGCGGGGAATGTAGCGGAAATGGCCGTCGGAAGGGGCTGTCAACTGTCAAGGATTGTCGATGCAGCCGCGCGCGAATGACCCGGGCGGCAGGCAACGCATGGACCCGGCCGTTTACGTCAAAAATTTAGAATGCCAAAGGGTTTGCGCGTTGGTTTCGTGAAGTGTGTCGTTTAGGTCACTGTGGCGAAATTGTTTCTGTAATGTTTTATGCTGGCGGGATCGTGTTTCTTAAGAATCTGAGATTTACGTGGATGGGCGGGTGCGCGCGATTTCCGCAGTGTTAATCGCGCTTGCATTCGTGGCGTCGCTATCCGGCTGTGGCATCCTCCGATGCGGCGGCACGGCGGTGTACGGTGTGGCGATCAGCCTTTGCGCGTGATAGAGACGCCGCGCGTGCGAATACGCGCCGGCGCGTTGAAAAAGTTCAAGACGACAAGCATGAGAAAGCGGGCGGTGGTGCACAAGGAAGGTTTCGGGACGAACTCGCGCGGGGTGATCGCGAGCGTGGCGCTCGCGGCGGCGATGGCCGGCGGGCTGGCGGGATGTACGTCGACACCGCGCACGCCCGCGCCCATCGTCGAGAATTCGGCGCTGAGCGCGCCGCCGGTCGTGCAGAGCACGTCGCCGGGCGTGACGCCCGCGCCGGTCGTGCCGCTCGGACCGGCGACCGCAGCGCCCGTCGAGCCGGGCTTCTATCGCGTGAAACCGGGCGACACGCTCTACGGCATTTCGCGAACCTTCAAGCAGAAGCCCGAGGATCTGGCGAAGTGGAACACGCTGCCCGAAAGCAGGCAGGTGAACATCGGGCAGGTGCTGCGTGTCACGCCGCCGGGCGCATCGGCGCCGGCATCCGTTGCATCGAAAGCCGCGCAGCCGCCGCTTCTGCCGACGCCGGAGAAATCGGCGGCGCACAAGCCCGCAGCCGATAAACCCGCGGCCGATAAACCCGCGCCGAGCGAAGAGCGTCAACCCACGGTCGCCGCGAGCGCGTCCAAGGGCACGTTCGCCTGGCCCGCGCATGGCGACGTCGTGCGCAAGTTCGGCGCGAGCGGCAACAAGGGCATCGATATCGAAGGCAAGGTCGGGCAGCCGGTCAAGGCGGCGGCTGCGGGCAAGGTGGTGTACGCGGGCAGCGGCCTGCGCGCCTACGGGCGCATGATCATCGTCAAGCACGGCAACGACTATCTGACCGCCTACGCCTACAACGAGAAGCTGCTCGTGAAGGAAGGCGACACGGTGAAGCAGGGCGCCACCATCGCGGACATGGGTACCGGGCCGGGCGGCACGCCGGCGCTGCATTTCGAAGTGAGAAAGTCCGGCGCCGCAGTCGATCCGATGCCGTTGCTCGGCGCGGCGGGCGGCTGATCCGGCGCGCGAGAAGGGGAGTCGAAGGTGAAGAAGACCGTGATGGCCGCGCTGCTTGCGGTGTCGTCGATGTCGCTGCTGTCCGCCTGCGATCAGCAGCAGAGCGAGGAAGCGTTGAACAAGCTCAAGGCATTTTTCAATGCGGTGAAGCCGGACAATCTGCTGCTCAAGAATCTGCAGCCGGGCGTCACGACCGAGGCGCAGATCCGCGATCAGATGGGCGAGCCGGAAACGGAGCGCGCATTCACGGACGGCAGCAAGCGGCTGGAGTATCCGCGCGGGCCGGCGGGCACCACGACGTACATGGTCGATCTCGACGCGAATGGCCGCTTCGTTTCCGCGACGCAGGTGCTGACCGCCGAGAATTTCGCGAAAGTGCGCCCCGGCATGACGATGGACGAAGTCCGCAGGCTGCTCGGCAAGCCGACCGAGATCGCGGAATATCGCCTGAAGAAGGAGCGCGTCTGGAGCTGGCACTGGCTCGAAGACGGCGTGAATCAGGACGCGATGTTCAACGCGCACTTCGGGCCTGACGGCATCGTCGTGAGGACTTCGCGTTCCGAATCGATCCGCGGCGGCCAGCGCTGATTCACAGGCATCCAGGCATGAAAACGATGACCGATTCCGTTACCAGCGACACGCGCCTTCGTCTGATGGACGAGGCGTCGAACTTTCGCGATCAGGCGCTGAGCGACCCCGGCGAGAAAGTGATTTCACGCTGGGATTGTGACCGGGGGCATCGCTGGGACAGGACGCTCGCGGTCGCGCAGAATGTGCGCTGCATGAATTGCGCGACCGAGCGGCGCGAGCTGGAGACCAAGCGCCTGCGCGAACTGGCGCAAGTGCGGGGCGGCGCGCTGCTGTCGCGCCGTTTCGTGGACGTCGCGACGCCGTTGCGCTGGCAATGCGCGTACGGCCACGTGTGGGATGCCAGCGCCGACGCGGCGTCGCGCCGATGGTGCGTCGACTGCGCGCGGGACGTATTTGCCAGCTATCGCTGATTTCGGCTCAGGCGCCGTTCAGCGCCGCGAGCAGTTCGTCTGTCGTCAGCAACGCGTGCGCGTAGGTGCGCGCGTTGATTTCATGCGCGGCGTGCAGCGCTTCGTCGGAGAATGCGGCGGTCGCGTCGCGCACGAGCGTCACGTGATAGCCGAGTTCGGCGGCGAAGCGTCCGGTCGCCTCGATGCAGGTATTCGCCACGAGTCCGATCAGAATCACATGCGATACGCCGCGCTGCTTCAGCAGGAAGTCGAGATCGGTGTTCGCGAAGCCGCTGCTCATCCAGTGCTCTTTCACGACAGTGTCACCGGGTTGCGGCGCGAAGTCGGGAAACCATTCGCCGCCCCAGGTCCCTTTGCCGAAGATCAGCGATTTCGCCGCTGTCTGCAAATAGGGCGATGGATGTATCCACGCATCGATGTCGCCCGGCTCGAAGCGACGATGGGGCACGATGAACACCGGCAAACCGCGCTCGTGCGCCGCCGAGGTGACGCGTTTCAGGTTCTCATGCAGATGCGCGGCGTTGCGCGTGTGCGCGACGCGCGGCCAGAGCTTGCCGCCATCGGCGAGAAAGTCGTTGTAGGGGTCCACGAACAGCAGAGCCGTGCGGTCCTTCGGATAGACGCTCATGGTCTGTCTCCGCTCGCAACAGTGAGAAGCGCGCCAACGCGCGCGGCGTGGCGAGCATCCGGAAACGTGCAATGCCGGGGATGTCGCAAAAAGAAAAAGCCGGCAAATGCCGGCTTTTGAGCTTCTTTGTCGGAGCGCTGGCATCCTTCGCCTGCGACTCGCCGTATCGTTGGCAAAAAGGCGCGCTTTGATTTTTTTGTTGCGCGCTCCTTTTACCCACGACCCGGCGGAGTGCCGCCCATCCTGTTTGTCGGTCTCTCAGCGCGTTTTGCTGCTTCCCCCCGTGCGCTGGAACAAGTATTGCCAACCCCATATCCTATGAATGTACGGTCGCAAACACATCGGCTGAATGATAAGCCCATTGCGGGAAAGCCCTGATCCGCAGCGCGCTTTTTTCAACCCGCCGACGACACCGCCTGCGCGTGCCCGATGCCCGAGCGCATGTTCGCCGCGACGAGCGATTGCGTGACCATGCGCGCTTCGGCTTGCGCGATGTGTTCGAGCGTCGCGTCTTCGAGTTGCGCGGCGAACACGTCGAGCGCCGTGCACAGGCGCGCGTGTTCATCGTCGTCGAGCGTCCAGGCGGCGTCGGCGGAATGACGCGCATCCAGTTCCACTAGCGCTTCATGCGCGAGCGTGATGTCGTGCTCGCATTCCGGTGCGTGGCCGAACTGGCACAACTCTTCCGCGACCAGCAGATGACGGCACAACGTCATGAAGAGCGCCTGCGAGCCGTGCCCGCGATGAAACGCGTCGAGGGCCGCGTAGCACTGCAGCAGCATGGCGTCGATCATCGGTTCGCGCGCCGCGCGGCTATAGGTCAACGCGCGCAATAGCGGCGACATCGAAGGACGGCCGGACTTCATGTTCGTCGATTTCTTCTTCACGAAAGTGCTCCCGGAGAGGGTCTCTTAGCGTCTGACATGCAACGCATCATCGCAGCGGAAAATTAGCTGTGCCTTAAGGCGATGAGGCGTCGAGGCTCATGCGGGCGTCAGCGTTTCGCCCGAGACATGCACCTTCTGGCCGACGGCCACGCCAGGCGCGGCCTCGTAGTTGAAACTGCGCACGCTGCCGTCGTTCATGCGGACTTGTACCTGATACGTCGTCGACTTGTGAACCACGTGTTCGATCTGATTGCCCGCGAGCCCGCCGCCGATCGCGCCGATGATCGTCGCCGCCGTGCGGCCGCGTCCGTTGCCGATCTGCGTGCCGGCGAGTCCGCCGACCACCGCGCCGCCGATCGCGCCGATGCCGGTCGTCGGCTGAGCGCTCTGCACCGCGTTCACGGCCGTCACTTCGCCTGCGTACGGATCGTAAGCGGGCGCGGGATTCGGCGTGTATGACGTGCTTTCCTGGGCGGGCGCGGGTCGGTGGAGCGGCGTCGGATGATGGCCGCGCACGGCGCGCGGCAGCGACGCGCTCTGCATCGTCGCCGGCTGCGAAGTCTGCGCGGCGGGCGCGGGCCTGGCTGTTTGCGCTTCGACGAGCGGCGCGGCCGTGGCCGTGGCCGTGGCCGTCGTCGCGGTGGCTTTGGACGATGGCAGCAAGCCCGTCATTGCCGCTACGCCGGTGCCGCACGCGAGGATGATCGACACGGCGGCAGCCGCGACGAGCGGATGAATGCGGGACGGCTTGGTTTGAATCTCGGGAACGGCGTTCATGACAGCGACTCCTGTGGGTGCCTGCCAGCTATAACGCCGCCCGGCGCGCGCGGTGGACGCGAATGCTGTGACATTTGTAAGCAAAAGTCGCGACGCGCGCCGGCGAACCCACGTCAGGGTGAATACATATGTTGCATTTAGTTTTTCGATGGCAACATATGTATCATTCCACCCGAACAGAGGACGCCATGAAATCCACGCCGCTTTTCGCATCCACCGCCGCGTTTGCTGCGCTAACGCTGGTCACGGGCGCGAGCTACGGCCAGGACGGCCAATCGACGCTCGCCAAGGTCCAGAGCGTCAACCTGATCGCGATCGGTCATCGCGAAACGTCGGTGCCGTTCTCGTATGTCGATGCGGGCAACAACGTCATCGGCTTTTCGCAGGATCTGTGCAACAAGGTGATCGACGCGGTCAAGGCGAAAACCGGACATGCGGATTTACGCGTGCGCTTCATTCCGGTGACGTCGCAGAACCGTATATCGCTGGTGCAGAACGGCACCGTCGACCTGGAATGCGGCGTGACGACCAATCTCATGGCGCGACAGAATCAGGTCGCCTTCTCCGATACCTTCTTCGTCGCGACGACGCGCCTCCTGACGAAAAAGGATTCCGGCATCAAGGACTTTCCCGATCTCGCGGGCAAGACCGTCGTGACGAATCAGGGCACGACGTCCGAGCGCATCCTGCGCAAGATGAATGAAGAAAAGAAGATGAACATGAGCATCATCAGCGCGAAGGACTATGGGGAAGGGCGCTCGACGCTGGAGACCGGACGCGCGGTGGCCTACATGATGGACGACGTGCTGCTGGCCGGGACGCGCTCGCTGACCGCGAAGCCCGCCGACTGGGTGCTGGTCGGCACGCCGCAGTCGTCGGAGGCGTACGGCTTCATGTTGCGCAAGGGCGATCCGGAATTCAAGAAGCTCGTCGACGACGCGATGAGCCAGACGATGAAAAGCCCCGAGATCAGGGCGATGTACGACAAGTGGTTCATGAAGCCGGTCCCGCCGAAGAACATCAACTTCGATTTCCCGATGAGCGAGACGATGAAGAAGCTCTACGCCGAGCCGAACGACAAGGCGTTCGAGTGACGTTGCGCGCTGGCGCGCTTACTCCGCGAAGGGCAGATCCGTTTGCCCTTCGGCGCGCATGCCGAAGGTGTTGAGCGTCATCGCGACGAGCGCGTAATAGCCCAGCAAGCCGACGAGATTCACCACCACGACATGCCCGAAGCGCGCGACGGCGGCGTCGTAGGTCGCGTCGCTTACGCGTTTCGTCTCGTAGAGTTCGGTCGCGAAATCGAAGATGAGTTTGTCGTCGGCATCGGCGAACGTCGGGGTTCGATTCGTGCGCAGCGCTTCGGCGATATCGGCGGAGAGGCCTGCGTCGAGCGCGATCGGATGATGGATGTGCCATTCCGCCTGCGAGCGCCAGCGCGCCGCCGTGACGAGAATCGCGAGTTCGGACAGGCGCAGCGGCAGACCGGTGTCGTAGCGGCAGAACGCGCCGAGCTTTTGCGCGTGCTGCGCGAGTTCGGGGCTGAAGATCCAGCCGAGGAACGGTCCGTTGAGATTGCCGCGCGGACCGCTCAGGATATCCTGCAGAACGGCTTTCTGTTCGTCGGAGGCGGTCGCGATCTGGAAGTCGGGGAGTCTCTTGTTCATGTCATGCCGCCTTCATGCCGTCTTCATGCCGATGACGCCGAGCGCGCCGTCGATGGCGTCCGAAAGCCGCTCGACGATCGTCTCGATCTGCGCGCTCGTCGTGATGAACGGCGGCGCGATAAGCACGTGGTCGCCGATTCTGCCATCGACGGTGCCGCCCATCGGATAGACCATCAGGCCGCGCTTCATCGCTTCGCTCTTGATGTGCGCGTGCAGCTTGTGCTTCGGATCGAACGGCGTCTTGCTGGCGCGATCCTGCACGAGTTCGACGCCGGTGAAGAGGCCACGTCCGCGCACATCGCCGATGAACGGATGATTCGCGTGACGCTCGCGCAATGCCGCGCGCAGTTGCTCGCCGCGCGCCTTCACGTTGTCGAGCAGGTTGTCTTCGGCGATGACCTTTTGCACTTCGAGCGCCGCCGCGCACGCCGTCGCGTGACCGATATACGTATGACCGTGCTGGAAGAAGCCCGAGCCGCCGACGATCGTATCGAAGATCTCGTTGCTGACGAGCGTCGCGCCGATCGGCTGATAGCCCGCGCCGAGGCCCTTGGCGATCGCGAGAATGTCGGGCGACACGCCGTCCTCCTCGCACGCGAACAGATAGCCGGTGCGGCCCATGCCCGACATCACTTCGTCGAGGATCAGCAGCACGCCGTACTTGTCGCAGACCGCGCGGATCTTGCGGAAGTACTCGCGCACCGGAGGCACCGCGCCCGCCGTCGCACCGACGACCGTTTCCGCGACGAACGCCGCCACCGATTCCGCGCCGAGTTCGAGAATCTTCGCTTCGAGTTCGTCGGCGAGGCGTTGCGCGAAGACTTCGTCGGTTTCGCCCGCTCGTTGCTCGCGATACGCGAAGCAGGGTGTGACGTGATGCGCCTCGATCAGGATCGGCAGGAACGGCTCGCGACGCCATGCGTTGCCGCCGATAGCGAGCGCGCCGAGCGTGTTGCCGTGATAGCTCTGCCGCCGGGCGATGAAATGCCGCCGTTCGGACTGGCCTTTCTCGACGAAATACTGGCGCGCGAGTTTGAGCGCGGCTTCCATGGCTTCCGAACCGCCGGACACGAAATAGACGTGACCGAGATTCTTCGGCGCGGCTTCGACGAGCAGGTCCGCGAGCGCTTCGGCGGGCTCCGTCGTGAAGAACGACGTGTGCGCGTAGGGCAATTGCTGCACCTGGCGCTGGATCGCATCGATCACGCGCGGATGACTGTGACCGAGACACGAGACGGCCGCGCCGCCGCATGCGTCGATATAGCGCTTGCCGGTCGAATCGACGATCTCGATGCCGTCGCCGCGCACGGCGACGGGAAGCTTGGCGCGCGGCGCGCGATGAAATACCGTGGACATGATCCCTGCCTTTTGAATGCGCTCGCAACACGCGATGTGTGCATTTAACGCTTCAACAACATTTGTTGTCAAGTGCGCGTGCGTCGGCAACGTGTTGCGCGCCCGGTCAGCTCGCCGCGTAGGCGCCTTGCGAGTGCAGCGCGGCTTCGGCCTGCTCCAGATTGGCGACTGCATCCTTGCCTTCGAGCGCGAGCAGATGCGCGACGAGCATTTCCGCCAGCGCCGACGCCGCGACGAGCGACGGAAAAAACGACGGCGATTCGTGCGAGAAGATCAGCGTGTGATCCGCATTCAACGCGATGGGCGACACGGCGCTGTCCGTGAGCGCGATGAGTTTCGCGCCGCGTTCGATCGCCGCCTGCGCGACGCGCACGGCTTCGACGGAATACGGCGCGAAGCTGACGACAACCACGGCGTGCCGCTTTTCGATGCCGCGCAACTGCATTTCAAGCGTGCCGGCCTCGCCGTTGACGAGGCTCACTGACGGCCGGAACAGGCGATAGCCGTAGAGCAGGCTGAACGCGACGGGATAACACGAACGAAAGCCCGCGACGTGGACATGCGGCGCCTTCTTCAGCGTCTTCGCCGCATCGACGACGCTCGCAGCGTTTTGCGCGAGCGTCAGATCGAGGTTGTGCGATTGGGCTTGCGCGAGATCGCGGCTCAGGTGATTGTCGGCGCCGCTTTTGACGAGCGAGCGGGCGCGCGTCGTCAGCGGTTCGGGACGTGTGCGGACGCGACTCACGAAGATTTCGCGCAGCTCGTTCCAGCCGGGAAAGCCGAGTTGTTGCGACAGACGGACCATCGCGGCGGGTTGGACCTTTGCGCGTTCGGCGACCTTGCGCATCGAGAGGACGGCGACCTCGTCGGGATAGTCGAGAAGGAACGCGGCGCCGGCTTGAAATTGCGGGCTCAGGTCGGGGAAACGATCGCGGATGGTCGCGGCGAGTTGGTCGAAGGTGGGCACGTTCTAGATGCTTGAGGAAGCGGATGCGCTATTTAAGCA
>Ga0160447_100501_pt1 | contig 18350 bp, 23 predicted proteins | sample HID1973K_E1MG_FD_108222 | JGI IMG/M metagenome (GOLD analysis project Ga0160447, IMG submission 108222) | Enriched mosquito-associated microbial communities from UW Madison campus, WI, USA - HID1973K_E1 MG | ecosystem: Host-associated > Arthropoda: Insects > Digestive system > Unclassified ...
GCGATCCAGATTTCGGCTGTGACGCATGCACTGCGGCCGCTGATCCGGGATGGTCTGGTGGAATTGCGCACGGATGAGCAAGACAGACGGACCAAGCGCGCCGTTTTGACGGACGTTGGCACGATCCGCCTGCGTGAATCCATCGCCTATTGGGCTAAGGCAAACCAGCGCGTGGAACAGGTTTTGGGCCGCGATTCCGCTGCCAGCTTACGGGCACTCGCCGATCACGTGGCTTCCGACGGATTTCTCGACGCGTATATCGGTGCCCAGACCGGAATCGCACGTCGCTCCTAGTCACGCGCTCGTCCGCGAGTCGACGCACGAGTCGATGTTGCGGCGCCCCCAGCCCAAGATCGACACGACGTGTTTTCAGCCACGCCGGTGACCATATTGGCCCATAAACCGGTCGCACCTTGCTGGTTGCCGAATATCGAAACCTGGCCGAACAACGTCCGGCCGCTGCCCGGCATTCACGCGTCACACGTCAGTCTGTTCCGCCAGCTCGCGCGCATCGTCGGCCTCGATGCCGAGTTACCGTACCAACTTTCGAGCTTCGTGTGCCCTAGTAACAGCTGAACCGCCCGTAGATTTTTGGTACGCCGATATATCAGGGACGCCTTCGTTCGCCGCATCGCAAGCGTTCGTAAGTTGCATCTTCGCGCCCGATTGATCCTATCCACCGATGAATTAACTGCGCGTACTGGCGCGTCGAAAGATGCGGCGAACCTTGAATTCAGCTCGGGAAGATAGCCCGGCGAAAGCCCCGCCGCTTTGATACACGCTTCAGCACTCGCTCGCGTCTGCGCAGTAATCTCGAACTGCACTGGCCGCTGGGTCTTCTGCTGCATGACGCTTGCCCGGGGCGCCACCCGAGCGTCAAGCAGATATCGGAGACCCGCAGTTTGGTGAGATCGCACGCGCGCAGTTTGCTGTCGAGCGCCAATTAGACATTGCAAGCTCCCGAGTCTTCGCCGCAAGCTGGAGGCGAATACGAATGGCCCAGTTTTCCCCGACTTTCAGCGGAGGCTTCTGGCCCGTCAGCTTGCCCTTATTCCACGGCACGCGCCGCGTGCTTAAAACATCGATCGCTTCCATGGATATTCTCCTTTCAACGGAAGGAGAACCAGTCTGCCCTAGTCGGGGAGGGGCGATACCCGACCCTGAGCCGACATTCGCTACACTGCGCGCGGCTGTCGGCTTATCAGCATGAAGGCGACGTTGAAAAGCCATTTGCACAGCGATCACAGATCGTCGCGCTGACGTGTTGCAGCCACCATTCACTTGCGATCCCACCTGCAAAAAAAAGAGCGCTACCTATCGATAGCGCTCATAAAACCAGATCTAAAGGATCCGGCCTGAGACATCAAATTGACACGAATGCGTATCCGATTCGGTCAAGCAAAATTGCGCTTGCAGAGCTGAGCAGTGCAAAGCCTAGAGCTACGTCGGGCCGCATCGGGCGCCCGGTCGCGCCGTTCCCACCGTTGAGTGCGGTTCCGAGATTTATCGTCTCCGGTCGAATCCGACTTCGCGGTGTGACGGCAGCCTCGAGCTAACCGGTCGCTCAAAGACCGGCATAAACCATCTTCGTAAATTGAGCGCCGTTGAACACAAAGTTCCCCCAGGCGGCGTCAAAGGCGGCAGTGGGCTTCGCGGCGACAACTTCGTCAAGCGACTTACCTTGCTGTTTCAGCGCCGCGACGTTATTGCGCACGGCAACCAGCATGTCACGGAATGCGATGAGCTGAGCTCGTGTCCCGACAGGACCGTGGCCGGGTATCACGATCGTGTGGTCGGTCGTGCGCACGATGGCTTCGTTAGCCCACTTGATCGCACCATCGATGCTTCCGCCATCCTCATTGTCGATATACGGATAAAAACCATTCCAGAACGTGTCGCCCAGGGCTAGCACGTCGGCTTCCTTGAAATACACCCACAAATCCCCATCCGTATGACCGCCTCCGAAATTTTCCACTTCGATTGTGGTTCCCGCGAATGGGAAAGTCCTTTTGTCGTCGATAATGAGCGTTGGCCTCGCACTTTCCGGAACGGGCTCGAAAGTCCAGTTCCACGCATCAACATGAGTCGTTTCGGTTAGATGCTTCAAGGTGTTCCTGTGCGCCACGATGGTGGCTCCAGCCTCATGCATCCAGGCGTTGCCATCGGTATGGTCCCAATGCCAATGCGTATCGACCACATATTTCAGTGGTGCGAGACTGATCTTATCGAGCGCGGCCCGCAGCTTTTCCTTCGATTTGCTAATGCCTGCGTCGACGAGGAACTTTCCTTCCTTGCCGCACAGAACGGTGATATTTCCGCCCGATCCCATAAACTCCGTGATATTGCCACGGAGGGGTTGCACGATGATATCCGTGTCGGCTCTGCGCAGATACCGCGCACCAGCGCCTGTGTGAAAGTAGTCGTCCGGCGTCGCGTTCATGCTTCCGGTGGTCTGGCTGGTTGGCTCGGCAACCGTTGCCGTGCAGAGGGACACGAGGGCTGCACCAATCGAAATGGACAGGAATATGAGCCGGGACCGGATGCCCGAGTTTTTGACGGTCGTGTTGGATCTTATGAATGTCTTCATTCAGAACTACCTTAGAAGGACGAAAAATGGCGCGTGAAGCTGGTCAAAGATCGTGCGCTAGAACAATTGCCGCATGCCAATGATCGTGCCTACCTGGCTATCCCCACGGGGTGGTGTGGTGCCGCCACCGCCCGCGCTGATCGTGTACGCGGCATGGCTGCTATTCCAAAGGTAGCCGACTTGCGCATACAGTGCCGTACGCTTCGAAACTGAGTAGAATCCGCGCACCGTGGACAAGGTCGCACGAGTATCGTGCTGTTTATTGATGACCCTGATGACCTCCGCCTCACCGAGGACCGAAGGGGTCACTTGATATGACAGACCGCCAAAGAAGACGTCCGACCGTATATTCGGCTCAGAAGATTCATTTCCGCCATTACGATGCAGCCAGCCGCCTTCGACTTTCGCCTTGCCGAATGTAAAATGCGCCGCGACGAGCAACCGCGCGTCAATGTCAGTTGCACTGGACATTGGCACGGGAGGCATACCATCAAAGTAGTTGGTCGCGGCGCCGGTCCCGCCTCGCTGCTCGTCGTACGAGATCCCGCCGCCGAACGTCGGCCCGTCATACTTGATCATTGCTGTCCACTGTCGGCATTGGGTCGGGGCTCCCGGTACGGATCCGGCGCACAGGCCTTGCCCGGGCGAATTGCCACCAACCGCGTCTCGACCAAAGGAATACGTCGCGCCGATCGTGACATACCGGTATGTGCCAAGATATCCAATCGCATTGTCGCTCCGAGCATTTGGAATGTATGCGTCAACCGAGCCGATCCCGTAGATTGCAGGACCCATGACATCGTTATCGAGAATCGTGTAGAGCGTTGCGGTGTTCTGTCGCCCGAAGAACCACGAACCCGTTGGTCCTGAAATTCCAACCCACGCCTGGCGACCGAACAGGCGCCCGCCTTGATTGAGATCTCCAGCCCGAAGGTTGAAGGAGTTTTCCAGATTGAATCTCACGGAATAACCATCTCCTATTGGCTCGGACCCACGCATTCCCCAACGTGACGGAGTGGAACCGGTGATGGCGGGCATCCTGACAAGGCTGTCGCCAAAATTGCCGGCGTGGGTGACATATTCGATACCCGTATCGACGATTCCATAAAGCTGCATGCTTTGGCCAAATGCGTGGCCACTGATCCAGCCCAATCCTGCGAAGAGGCCAACCGACACCTTTTTCATTGCGTCTCCAACCAATCAATTCGATTCACAAGATTATTTCGTCATCCTACTTAACTACCACACAGACACCTACGTCATACGATTGTCCAGCTGGCACGTCTCATTCGGAACCGGGTTTAAGTTGTTCCGAAATGACAGACGCTTGCGAATGCTTGTTCACCAAGGAGTCCTTCATCAAAAGGGCGAAGGCCGCAATGAAGCTGGGAATTGCAAGCATGCTAACGATAGCGCCGAGGCCAAGCCCGGCTTGCAGAAAGTTTGCGCCCGCCATCGAGCCAACGATCCCGCCAATGCGGCCCGTTCCGAGCATCCACGCAATACCGGATGCTCGCCCATTCGTCGGATAGAAGTCAGCAGCGATTACCGGCATGGAAACCTGCGCACCGTTCAAGCAGGTACCGGCAACAAATATCAGCATGCCAATCAAGACCACCTCGCCGGTAAGCTGTCCAATGCCCCAAAGAAGGGCACCGGTTAGCATATAAGCGGCAGCAACTACGCGATGAGCGTTGACGCGGTCCATGGCGTATCCGCAGACGACCGAACCGAAACCGCCGCCGAGCGGGAACAACGCCGTGATCAGGGATGCCTGCTTCAATGTCGTCCCGCTGTCTTTCAACAAGGTCGGAAGCCAGCTGGTAAGCAGAAAGTAGACGAGCAGACCCATGAAATACGTGAGCCACAACAACAGCGTTCCTTTGCGATACCGCTTGGACATGATCAACAGGACGGGCGTGTGCTTCGCGACCCCGGTTCCTTCACTAAGCTTGAATCGGGATGCTTCCACCGGTGTGCCCGAGATTCGGCCGAGCACCTTGTTAATGCTGGCTGCGGGCCATGACATCGTGACCATGAAGCGAACCGACTCGGGGAGGCAAGTGAGCAGCACGACTGCAAGCAGCAGTGGCACGACTCCACCGACGAAGAAAACGCTTCTCCATCCGAATTCCGGTATCAGAAGAGCGGCTGCAAATCCGCCAGCGGATGCGCCTATCGTGAAACCGCAAAACATCACATTGACGAGCAGTCCCCGGTGCTTTGCCGGTACGTACTCGGAGATCATTGTCGTCGCGTTCGGCATGGCTGCGCCCAAGCCGATTCCGCAGCCGAGGCGAAAGAGCGCCAAAGCTTCGATGGAGGTGGCTTGCACGGACGCAAGACTAAGCGCGCCAAACGTAACGACGGAACCGACAAGGACGCGCTTTCGACCGATCTGGTCCGCAAGGGGGCCTGCCGCAAGCGCACCGCCTACAGAACCGATAAGTGCGGCACTCAACACGGGACTGAGTTGAACCCAGGTCAGACTCCATTCTTTGGCCAACGCCGGGGCAACGAATCCGGCTGCTGCTGTGTCAAATCCGTCGGCAGCCACGATCAGGAAGCATAGCGCAAGAATGAGCCACTGATAGGGTGAAAACCTTTGTTGATCGATGAAATCCTGTACGTCGAGGACTTCGGATGGCGTGTTATCCAACGACATAATTCATCTCCTTATTAACGCATCTCGATTTATTCGTTCTGCGATTCAAATGCGATATATGCGTGGCTTTTTTATGTTCGGTTATTTAGCCCGCCCGAAATCAAGTGCGGACATCCCCGCCCCGTTGTGACGCTCGATGACGGACGCGGCGGTAAGCAGACGCAATTCCCGAAAGCTGTCGGCTACCAGTTGCACACCGACCGGTAGTCCACCACTCAAACCCATCGGAACGCTGATGCCTGGCAGGCCGAGTGCCGCGGTGGCGATCAGGGGACTCTGGGCCGCTATGAGTGCGCGCATCTCTTCGATTGTTCCAAGGTCCGCACCCCACGGTTGAGGCAGGCGACATGAAATCGGCAGAAGTACGATCGGATAACGGTCAAGGAATTCGTTCCACTTGCGACGCAATTCGTCCCGCCGCGCGATTGCCCGAACGTAACCCCCAAGATCGACAATGGGCGCGCAACCGGCCATGTTATGAATCGATCGTTTGATATCCGGATCTTCCATGGAGTCCACGGCAGACATCATGCCGAGACGGGCCTCTGTCATGACGATCGATTGCCAAACGTCTACGCACTGCTCTATTTCGGGAGGATGCGCCCGCTCGATGATATAACCGGCAGCTGCAAGCGCATTCGCTGCTTCCCGCAATGCCGTCTTGATCTCGTGAGAGACTGTCGCTCCGGGCACCTCATCGATCAGGGCGACCTTCACTGCCGAAAGATCGTCGGCGTGTTCCAGACGCGCATCGACCCACGCTGCATCGCGCTTATCGGCGGCGATCATCGCACACAGTCCGAGTGAGACGTCGGCGACCGATCGGGCCATCGGACCCTGAGCAGACATGGATTGAAGGCCAAAGAAGCGCTGGCTGACAGTTGGATGATAGGCGGGCACACGACCCGGAGTGGTGCGAAGCCCCACTACACCGTTGACGTACGCGGGATAGCGAATCGATCCGGCGATGTCGGTGCCATGCGCTAGCGCGCACATGCCTGTTGCGACCGATACAGCGGCGCCGCCGCTCGATCCACCTGAGGTTATGTCGGCCCGCCAGGGGTTCAGCGTCCTGCCGTATAGCGGGTTTTCGGTGAACCACCTGAATGAGAATGGTGGTACGTTGGAGCGGCCGATGATGTTCGCGCCAGCACTGCGTAAGTTGGCGACCACCGAACTGTCCGCCTGTGCGACGCGATCCGCGTAAGCCGGAATACCGTTCGTCGTCGCCTCCCCGGCTACATCGACGTTGAGTTTTACGGTAATCGGCACACCGTGCAGAATGCCCGCTTCATGCGGCGCGCTTCGCAGTAAGGCCTCTCCCCGACGCGCGGTTTCGAGGGTCCGTTCACGATCCGCGTGGACGATGGCATTAAGTTGTGGGTTGACCGAATCGATCCGCCGATGGAACGCCTCGAGCACCTCCGCGCAAGAGACGGAGCGCGCGCGCACTTGCGCGGCGATATCGACCGCGTGCCATCGCCAGATCTCGCCGGGGAGTGTGCTGACGGATCGCTCTGCTTGCAGCCAATGGCGGTTGTGAATGGTTGACATGTCTAATTGGGCTTGGTCGTCAGTCGCATCGAATTCAGATGTCGATGATGGATGCGCGTATTCTTGCATCGGGCTACTATCGAGACAACTGAGCCGCGGGATACCGCGTATCAAAATTTTCGATATCACTGGAACAGGAAAAATGGCTTCGCTCGATGTGGAATGGATCTGGGTTTTCGACGAGATCTACAAGACCTTGAGTGTGACGAGCGCTGCGGACAGGCTCGGCATGACTCAGGGCGCGGCCAGCACTGCGCTTAATCGTCTGCGCGACTATTACGGCGATCAACTCTTTGTGCGGACGTCGCGCGGCATGTTGCCAACGCCACGTGCAGTCGCTCTGCAACCGGTGCTGCGCCAAGTGCGTGAGGATCTGGAAGTCGCGCGCACAGGCGCGCCCGTCTTCGAAGCGGCTAGTTCACACCGGACGTTCCGTGTGTGCATGACCGATCTCGGCGAGATTGCTTTGCTTCCGCGGCTGCTTGGACACTTGCGGTCTCATGCGCCGGGTCTTCATATCGAGGCCGAGAAGATCAATCCGGACAGTCCTCGGAGGCTAGAAGACGGCGCCGTCGATCTGGCGGTCGGTTATATGCCGCAACTCGACGCCGGCTTCTATCAGCAAGCGCTGTTCGAACAAGACTTTCTGTGTATTGCGAGCCTTTCGCACCCGCGTATTGGGAAACGGCTTGGCAAGAGCAACTATGTCGCCGAACGACACGTGGAGGTGTCCAATCCGGCAACAGGACATACCGCGATGGTCGAGAAGGCTTTAGCTTCTGCCGGCGTCACGCGGGACATCACATTGCGCGTGCCGAGCTTTTTGGCCGTTGCCCAGATAGTGAGCGAGACTGAGCTACTCGCGACGGTGCCACGTTATTACGCGCTAGCGATGGTATCGCGCGAGCCCATTCGCCAGCTGTTCGTACCGTATGAATTGCCTCGCTACTCGGTAAAGCAGCACTGGCACGCACGTTTTCACAGCGATCCCGGCAACGTCTGGCTACGACAGACAGTTGCCAGCCTCATGCCCAATGCTGTGTCGAAACATGCGCTATGAGGGGCCTTACCGAACTCGCTACTGCTTTAGAGGCCTGTGCGTGAGTGCCGCGAGCGCGGGGGTTTCACGTGCAGCCCAGGCTGGGCATGGCCCTCACCGCATTCACTCGAATGCCTCGCGCCGCGAACCCAATCGCCCCGCGGCGTTCGACTCCCACGACCGCCGAGCCGATCCAACGCGCGCGGTCGAGGGAGGGTCCTGCGCGCGCGCGACGCGGCAGCGAAGTCGCTTAAGATGGCGGTCGGAGTTCGCCCGCGGCTTCGACGATCACCCTTCGTCTTCTAGCAGCACGGCAATGGTTCCACGCTCGCTCTGGCAGCCCGCCTCGTAGTCAACGTCGTGCGGCGCGAGATGCTGGATTGAACGCAGCAATCGCGGCGCGAAGCTTGCGCCGAAGCGCGCCACCAGCGCATCGCACTCAGTTTGGTCCGCGCTCGCGAGCGCGCGCAACTCCGCGAGTGGCAGTCCAACGAACAGGTCCAGCGGAAAAGGCGGTGAGTCTGGATCGTCCGGACTTTCTGGTGAACGAATCCGCAAGCCGGGCTGCAGGTGCGTTTGCAGTTCCATCGTGAACGTGTAGCGCGCATTGCTGGCGAGCGCGGTCTTTGCCTCGCTCAGCAGTAACGGCGCAATGGACTCGACGGCAGCAAGTTCTTCGTCGCTGAGCATAATCGATCTCGTTGGGCGCCTTTACCTTCGGCGCGGGCTTCAGACAGCAGGAGCGTTGCCATGCGCAGCGAATGGACACGCATAGGCCGGGTCGCCCCTTCGTCAAATCTAATCCAAACCGGTGAATCTTCCCAAATGTGGTGTCGGCATAGTTTCCCGCCAGAGGAACTTCGCTTTTCAACTGACGACGAGCGTGCCGCATGAAACTGCGATCGCCTCGGTGAAATCGCAGCAGCGGTCGCCGATGGCGACGATCAGGACGCGCGCTCCGCCGAGCCGAGGATGCGACGCGGCACCTGAATGGAAGTGCAGACACTGCCCGATGAGTACAGCTCATTGTGTGCCAGAACGACGACACCGATCCGATGCTTCCTTTTCGCTTCTTATTGGCCCGTGCCCCAGACCTGTGGCTCGATCGGCAAGCCGCACCGGATGGATCCGCCCGGATTGCCTGCCTCATGCATATTTGCAAGGAGATTTAGTTCGTCTGACCCGAGCCGATCTCCGCGCCCGTGACAGGGTCGCTTGACGGATCGGAAGCAGTCCGTACCACGATCGCCTTGAGGACGTCCCACATCAGCCTGATTGACGCCGACGCGCGCCGTGCCGCCTTGGCCGTCGACAGCTGGCTGCGGATCGTCGATGAACTTCAAACAACTTCCTTCGTTCCATGGACCGAGCGTGTCCTGGCCCTGCGAAATGTTGCAGTAGCCGCTCGTATAATCGTGCACGCCCGGCATCCGTCTCTGTATTTTCGCACCCGTGTGGGCGCGCGCCGACTGATGCCGGTTCACCGGGGCGCAGCCTGAAACAATGCGAACGGCAGACTGCGCGTTGACCGCTAACGCGATCCGCTTCTTGCGTCGTGCGACGGCGAAACTACAGCCGGCGCCGCTCCGAACCGTGTCTCGCCGTAAGGTTCGATGCGCGCTGCCGATACCGGCTTGCCAATGAAGTATCCCTGCGCGGCATCGCACCCGAGCTCCTTGACGACAACGAGTTGCGCTTCCGTTTCGATGCCTTCCGCGACCGTTCTCATGCCCAGCGCGCGCGCGAGCGCCACCATGGCTTCGACCATCGCGCGTGCCTGGTGACAGTTCTCCTTAACAGTGAGCTCTTGCACGAACGACTTGTCGATCTTGATACGATCGACAGGCAGCCGTGTTAGGTATGCGAGGCTGGAGTAGCCGGTGCCGAAATCGTCGAGCGAGACGGTCACTCCGAGCCTTCGTACACCTGAAAGCGCGCGCGACGCGGCGGCGAAGTCGCTCATTACGGCAGTCTCCGTCACTTCGATGTCGAGTATGGAAGCGCATACGCCGGACGCCTGGGCCGCCTCCGAAACCAGTGCAGCGAGATCGCAGTTCTGGATCGTTGTGGCAGAGAGGTTGACGGCGATCTTAAACGGCATGCTACTCGCCGCCTGCCATTTCGCCGCCTGGCGGAACGCAAGGCGCATTAGCCAGTCGCCCGTCGCCTCGTAGGCCGGCGATTCAAGCAGCACGTCCAGGAAGTCGGCCGGCGTGAGCAGCCCCAGTTGCGGATGGTTCCATCGCAGCAGCGCCTCGGCTCCGTAGACGCGTCCAGTATGCAGGTCCAGCTGTGGCTGGTAGTGCAGTTCGAACTGATGCGCGTCGCTCGCACTAGCCAGATCCGCCCGCAGCCGCAGGTGATGCGAGAGGCGCTGCGCATCCTCCTCGCCAAACGACCACACATGCGAACCGCCCGCGCGCTTCGCGTGATACATCGCGGTGTCCGCATTACGCAGCAGCTCGCCCGCGTTCGATGCCGAGATGGGGTAGCGTGCCACGCCGATGCTCGCGCCCACCGAGGCCCGCACGCACGGCGTCTGAATTGGCTCGCGCATGCGTATTGTGACGTCGCGCGCAACGCGCGCAGCCTCACCCTCGGGAGCGTTGACGAGGAAAATTACGAATTCGTCACCGCCGATGCGCGAAACAGGGGCATCTTCGGTAAACATCTCCGAAAGACGCTCGCCGATGACACGCAACACTTCATCGCCCGCGGAGTGGCCAAACGAGTCGTTGATATCCTTGAAGCGGTCAAGGTCGATGAATAGTAGATCGACAGAAGCTGCCGCGCCTTCGTCGACGAGGCTGTTCAGGCGCAGCAGCAGTTCCCGGCGGTTTATGAGGCCGGTCAGTTCATCATGCGTGGCTTGGCGCGACAAACGTTCGGAGATCGCCCGCGCTTCGGTGACATCGCGGACCAGCACGACGATACCGTCGTCGGATGGGAATGCCCGCACTTCAAACCAGGTACCTAGCGGCGCGTAGAAGTCGGTCGTGGTGCTGGGAATACAGGTCTCGGCCGCCTGCCGATAGACTGCTTCGTAGCTCGACCCGATGAGATCTGGGTACTCGGCCCAGATCTCGCGACTCAGCAGGTCCTCGGACCGACGCTTCAGCAGCCGTGCAGCGGTCTGGTTGATGTTGCGAAACTTCCACTCCCGGTCGAGCGCCATTACGCCGTCCGTGATGTGATCGAGTATTTGGAAATTTTCCACCTGCGTGCCCCTCCCCTGATCGACCCGTATGCAGCGGTCCCGATATGCCTGCGATCACTGACAGTGCGTATCGTAAGAGGAATTGGCATGTCTGGGAACCAAAAGCTTGTCTGCACTGGCGCCCCGTGATCGCTAGCTCGGGGCGACCAGGTCACGTGTGCCGTTCTGGGGATGCCCCAACAGCTTCGTGTGGGACGCGAAACTGACCGTCGACGAGCCGACGGGGAGTCGTCATTCGAGTTCGCACGTCAAAGGCACGCGCGAGTACGCCGCAGCTGCGCCCGGCCCGGCCCTACATCTTTGTTCTGCTCGCGACGGAAGGGCGAGACCCTTGGGGCGCTGACCCGCAGCCATGGAAAAGAAATGCTTCGCGACAATGGCCCCGAGCCCGCGGCAAAAGAGAGCTAACGGTAGCAGAGGCAACCGCCTCGATGAGACATGCCGTAGCTGCCGGCATCACCGGCGCCGTCCCCGGACGACCTTGCGCCGAGCACTCCCATTGTTTTCATCGATGGCGACCAAGGCACCCCCGGGTTGCAAATCCACGAACGGCTGCGTGATCGAACCGACATCACGCTATTCACGCTCGCCGCCGCAGACCGCAAAGACGCGCGCCGCCGCGTAGAGGCTATCAACGCATGCGACATCGCCAATCTTTGTTTGCCCGATGCCGCCGCGCGCGAGGCAGGGGATGCCATCACAAATCCTGCCGTCGGAGTCATCGATGCAAGTTCGAACCACCGCACACGACTGGGCTGGACATACGGCTTTCCGGAAATGACGCAGGGACAAGCCGAGCGCATCGCGAGTGCCCGTCGAGTCACGAACCCCGGCTGCTATCCCACCGGGGCAATCGGCTTATTGCGCCCCTTCTGGAGGCTGGGCCCTACCAGACAACTTCCCCATCAGCATTCATGCGATGTCGGGCTACTCCGACGCGGTCGTGCCGGCGTGGACGAGCACGAGGGGCAAATTGCCGGCCACGCGCCTTCATTCCAGGTATTTGGTCTCGGACTCGCGCACAAGCACACCCCGGAAATCCAGAAGCATGCCGGACTCGTGCAGCGGCCCATCTTCGTGCCTGCGTATGGCTCGTTTCGTCAGAGAATTGTGCTGACGGTGCCGCTGGAGTTGCGGCTGCTCGCACCTGACGCGGATGGCGCCACGTTATACGGATGCCTCGCACGCCACTACGCGCCCGCACCTCACGTCCGTGTCTTGCCGCCGCATGAAGCAGGTGTCTTGAGGTACCTGGATCCGCAAGCGCCGAATGTACAAACGACATGCACTTGAGCGTATTTGCTAATATTGAACACAGGCATGTCCTGCTGTCCGCGGCTTTTGACAATCTCCGTCAAGGTGCATCCGGTGCCGCGGTTCAGAACCTGAACCTGTTGCTCACCCGGCAATAGCTGCCGATCGCTTACGCTAACGTTCGGCCGGGCCTTTCATGCTAGCGTATGCCGCCAATCTGGTCGTAACCTGCGAATATCTGATAGTGGCCCTCAGGCGCCGGCGCTCCGGCCAGCAGGTATCAGACTTCCGTTTGCTCGGCCATCTCGGGCGCCCGAGCGGAGGGGCGCAGAGAGTCAACGGTAATCGCAATTCGAGCTCCAGCGAGCGGCGCGTGCCAGCATCCGGTGCGTGAGAACTCGCGCGGCGCGCTGACTATCGAAATTGCCCAAGTTTTTGATATGGGAAAAATGCGTGCGAGTCATCGCTCGGCGGTTTGCCATCTCGGGGAGTCGTCGAGACGTTCGCTTGGACCATTCTCGATGAAATCGTCCTCGAAGCTTCGGCCGATTAACTCATCGTAATTCGTCGGCTCGCTACTGACCAGCGCGCGGAACATCTGAATCAGTGCGTTGCCGTCTTGCAAATGGGCGACGATGACACGAGCAGTGCGCAGCGAGACAGATTCTCGGACGGGCGGCGCTGCACTTCCATCATGCAATTCGAATGCGAAACGATGGATCTCCTCGTGCCCATCGGCAAGCTCGGTATGCCCCCAAATAGTTGCTTTCATGGTTCGCGTGGATGGATTCGTCTAGTGGCGCTTTAGCAATTGGAGTGCCGTGACTCGTTTAGTTTCTCAGATATGAAACCCGCGGTTTTGGCGAGCATCATCACTATCGCGGTTTCCAAGGCGGGACGCCTGGGCAGCAACGGCTCCGGCTGGTGTGCGGTGACACGCGGCGGCGGCCCGGCACCTCATGTGATCGATTCTTCCAGCTCGGGCATCACGCGCGCGACCGCTGCGGTCGGCGCCTCATTAATCACCGTTCGTATCGCTGGAGTCGTTACGATCGGCGTTATCAGCCAAAAAGTACTAGGTGCCTTGGGGCACGGGCCGGCAAGCGAATTAGCACTGACACGGCTTGAATTCATGACGTGACTGAGCCATTTTGCGCAGCGAGTGGTTTGCCCGGCGCCAGAGACTGCAAGCACACGTTCACGCCTTCCCGAAGAAAAGGAGTACACGTATTTTCAGCGTACCGACAAGATCGCATTTACCATCGTCCGGACGCCCTTCAGGGTTGCGTTAATAGAAGCGTAGTAGTGGCGGCTTCCCTTAAACCCTCTGAGTACGCGACCGCCGTCTCCGCGAGCTTCTGTATCACCGCGCGATTCAGTCATCGTCAAGCGCTCGCAGCCCGAGCAGACAGCATCAGCTTGCCGACAGTCTCTGGCTGTCGATGTCGAGCCACTTAAGCACTCGATACGCTCGGCAACAATTCTCTGCCGTCCAAGTGTTTTTTGCAGATGCCGATCGGTGCGCGTTCGTGGTCGGTTAGCGAACAAGTCAGCCGCGCAAAAGGCCGATTCGCTGCCGCGCAAGAGCGGCCGCTACGGCCTCAGTGGCACGTGGTTTGCGACGGCGCCCCAGATGGCTTCGGCATGTTCGGTGACGAAAGGCGCTCCAGCATCTGGCCAAGGCCATAACTTTTGACAACGGAACGAACATGCTCGCCGTCGTTATTCCCGCCCACAATGAGGCCGAAGTGATCGGAGCATGCGTGCGCTCCGTCGGTGTCGCCGCGCAACATCCGCTTTTACTTGGCGAAAAAATCTTCGTCATCGTTGTGGCAGACGATTGTTTTGATCACACCGACGCTTTCGCAATGGCTGCGGGTGCCGTTGTTGTGAGTGTTTTCAAGCGGAATGTAGGCAAGGCACGGGCACAGGGGGCTGACTTGGCTATCGCTCGCGGTGCACGTTGGCTAGCCTTCACCGACGCCGATACACAGGTTGCCCCCGACTGGTTGAGCAGCCAACTTGCGTGTCGAACCGACGCCGTGTGCGGAGTCATCGGCATCACCGACTGGAGCGGCCACGCATTCAACGTCAAGGAAGAATTTTACAGAACCTACCGTGATGAGGACGGTCATCGTCATATCCATGGAGCAAACCTGGGTTGCTCGACTGCGGCCTATCGGAAAGCTGGCGGATTCCAGCCGCTTACCTTCAACGAAGACGTGGCACTCGTCGATGCTCTAATCGCAACGGGCGCGTCTGTCGGATGGAGTAATAAAGTCAGAGTTTCTACAAGCGCCCGCCTCGATTCGCGAACCCCATGGGGATTTGGCGCCACACTACGCGCCGCGTCCGAGCGCTTGGCTCGTGCCATGCCTAATGTCATCGCATAAGTACGGTCGGGCGGCGAATCTAGTCGCACAGGCCGAGACGCCCTGATGCGCGCCGTCGTTGCCGCCCATCCTAGCGAAAACGCTGTTGATCGGTGCTCGCAATACAGATAGTAAGAACCCACCGCCGGATGAGCAAAAAGGATGGGGCTGGCGCCTAGTAATGGTCGTCTTTCCGAAAAGAGCGAGCGCATGCGTCGCTTCTGCACATTGAGAAAGATGAACGTAGTCTGCAGCGATGTGTGGCGGGTGTTGGCCCGCGCGATATGAGTCGGAATGTCGCTTGCGATGGGCGCGAGCGAAAGATGTGACGAAATGCATGAATCGCCGGCAAGACCGAAGTGCATTCTTTCGCGACCAGCGTCCGATCAAATCACGGCGATCGCTCGGCCCACGGCGCACTGCGGCGCGGTCCAATCCTGTGAATTCGTAGAATCCTAATTACGCTTAATGTCCCACGTTCGGGTGCCCGCCGCGAGACCGTCGAACCGCGTCGCGCATACCTATTCGTTTGACGAAGCAAACGTGCCGCAAGGCAGTTATCTCAACGATGTGCGCATCAGCCCCGGGCGGTTCACCCACTCCGGCGTGCGCGGAGCGATCGTCGCGGTCGATACGGCGTCCGGATGGGCGCGCCGCGTGCTCGACGGCGATCCGAGCACGCAGGCCGACAAGAGCGTGACCGTCAAAGTCGACGGCAAGCCGCTGCAGCAGACAGACGGACGGCGCATAGGTGTCTCGGCTGACGGGATTGCGCTGACGCACAATGGGCGCTATCGGTACTGGCAGGCGGTGAAGGGTAAGACGCTCTATCGCATCGCGACCGACGCGCTCCAAAACGCGCAGTTGAGCGCGCAGCAGGTATCGGCGCGGGTAGAAGCTGCCGGCGTCGATGTTTCCGCTGACGGTCTATGGTCGACGAACGCGGTTAGCTTTATGTGTGGTGGGTCGAACATCATGCGATAAGCGTGCGCGACGGCGAGCGCTTCACCACGCTCCTGCGCGATAAGCGCCTCGTCTGGCCCGACACGTTCTCGGAAGGCGCGGATGGCACGATCTACGTCACCGACTCGCAGATTCCCGACATGAACTGGTTCAACCCGCAAAGCCCCACCGCGTTACCGACGCGGCTCTATGCGATCAGGGGACGTTAAAGGTCACCGTCTTCGTCGGCTAGCTGACGAAGACAATCTCCTGGACGAATGAATTGGTCCAAGTGACTTGAGCGATTCGCCCGATTTGCAAATGAAGCAGCACTTGATCGAGCCCGTGGACTTCCCTGCCGTCCTTATGCTCGCCGAGGACTGTTGCGCAGGACGCCTCAGGCCCATTGCGCATGAGGTCGATGATGCGGCGGATGGCGACCTGCTTATTGGTGCAGTATCTATTCATGCAGGCGCGCGTGCGCTGTCGGGCTGCGATCGTAGCGCAGCTTGCCTTAAGTGAATGTTAGGTGGTCACATTTTGACTCGATCCGAGCAATGCTGCGCGACCAGACGCCTCAACAGCTTCGGATGATTTCCGCCATTTCCGATGCGGTAACCGGCTTGCGCAGATAACCGTCAAATTGACGCGATGATTCCATGTCGAATCCGCTCTTACCGGTAACCGCGACAATACACGCTTCGGTCGAAGCACCCGAGCAGCGAACGTAGTCGCAAAGCTTGCGTCCGTCGATATCGGGCAGGCCGATATCCATGAAAACGGAGTCGTAGCGCGTCTGGCTTGTCATGCGTAGCGCCTCGCCGCCGGTACGCGCAACGTCCGCATGATGGCCGAGCGATGCGGCCAGTTCGGCGAACGCCGCCGCGACGTTTTCATCATCTTCGACGAACAGGAACAGCATTGTCGATCCTGGCCGATCGCGGCCAGCCCCGTGGTTTTTGGAAGGGCGCGCATGCCCAAGCAACCTGAGCAAATTCCATACCTCCGAGACGGACTTTCAAACGCTGCTAATTCCAGTCCCGACCTGAGCACGAAGGGCGTCGATTTCGCGCCGAGGTCGAGGCTACATCGCCGTTCGACCATGTCGCGATGTCGCTCCAGCACGACCATCCCGACCAGCTGCTTTCCGGTGTCCACGCACGCATGCGCGTCCATTCACACATAAAGCGCTGATCGGTGCGTCACACCGATTCGTTACTACCCTCGTGGTCGCTGCCGTCGAACTGGACTTTTCACCCAAGCACGCCCGTCGCCCATCGAATCGGCTTCCCCGACGTCGCTCCAGGACGTCGATGTGCGGCTGAAGGCCAGCGCTGACAACGCCGCTTCCGCACCGCAACACACCGGCAACGTGGCATATCCGTTGCTCGGAAGTACCACGTAATCCCAATCCGATGCAAACGAGCCGACGATGCAAAACGAACCCTCCGATCCCGTCAAGCGCGCCGACGAACGTCGGAAAGCGCTGGGCGAAGACGATGTAAAGAGAAGCGCGACGGGACCATCGAGCAGCGTGAGCACGGCAACATCGACCCAAGCCTCGTTACGAAGGGCAAGGAACATCCCGGCGAGGGCCCATTCGCACCTGAACACGATCACGTCGATCCGGATCTCGAACCCGCGAGCCGCAGCGGCAGACAGGCAAGTCAGACAATGAAGCCTAAGCTAACGCCGGGCACGTCACACATCGAAGGAAACACCGTCGATCCACTTACGAGCCACGGAGCATAAGATGAACCACGATCAGAAGGAAGCTATCCAGGAACAGATTAAAGGTTGGACAGGAACGGCTATCGGAACCGTCACCGGAAACGAAGAACGCAAGGTCAAGGGAGATGTCGAGATCACGAATGGTGCGAATCGCAAGGATTACGGCGATCAGAAGGACAACATCGAGGAAGGCGTCGAGGACCCCGGAGAGCCGACCGATCAGTAATTTTCGCCGGGCCTCGACGACAGGGAGACGTTCGGTTCTAACTCGCCGCAGCCGACGAGCCGACGGCACGGTCAATGCTGAAACTGTGCAAGCGCCGCGACTGCGGATATCCACCAGACGCCGCTGCCGCATCACGCCAAACTCTGGAGCTTCCGATGCCTGCCCGCAACGACCCTACGCGCGTTGAACCCGAATCGACTTCCACGCCGCCAGGAACCGGGCGGCGCGCGTTCTTATTACGCGGAAGCACGGGCATCGCGGTCGCGCTCACCGCCGCTTCGGCTGGCAACGCGTGGGCTGCCGGTCCGACAGGCGCCGACGCCAATCAAGTCAAGCTCCCGCTGATTCAGGATCCGAACACTGAGCAGAAGGAAGAGACACCGGACGCCAACTTGCCGTCCGACGACCGCATCGGTTATGCGATCGTCGGACTCGGTCGCCTGTCGCTCAACTAGATCCTGCCAGCGCTCGCGCAGTGCAATTACTCAAAGGTCTCCGCGCTGGTTTCGGGCGATCGCACGAAGGCGCTGCGCGTCGCGCGCCAGTACGGCGTGCCGGAGGCTGACATCCACGACTATCAAAGTTTCGAGCGTCTCGCCGACAACCCGCGCGTGCAGGTCGTCTACATCGTATTACCCAACGGCATGCACAAGGAATTCACGTTGCGTGCCGCGAAGATCGGCAAGCACGTGCTCTGCGAAAAGCCCATGGCGAACAGCGTCGCCGATTGCCAGGCAATGGTCGACGCGATGAAGCGCGCGAA
>Ga0160447_100504_pt1 | contig 18252 bp, 18 predicted proteins | sample HID1973K_E1MG_FD_108222 | JGI IMG/M metagenome (GOLD analysis project Ga0160447, IMG submission 108222) | Enriched mosquito-associated microbial communities from UW Madison campus, WI, USA - HID1973K_E1 MG | ecosystem: Host-associated > Arthropoda: Insects > Digestive system > Unclassified ...
AAGTACGATAAGATTGAACTCCTTCCCCACACGGCGCATCTTACTTGCCCGTGTCTTCTTAGCGCCAGACTTGATGGAAAGTAACTACGCACCGCGCCGGCTCCTGCGGCTCGTCGGCCGGTTAGCGGTATGTGCATCGTTGGCATGCGCGGTGTCCGCTTTTGCCGATTCGCTCGACGAGCGCAATGAACTGATTCACCACTTCGTGACCGAATTCAACGCCAATCCGCTCGTGGCGGATTGCGCCGCGCATGGCAACTTCATCGCCAGCACCTCCGCGGCATTCGATCACGTCGACTTCCCGCCCGCCTCGTTCGATGCCTCGCACTCCACGATCGAACCGTGGAACGATTCGTTCGACGAGAAGAAGCAGCGAATCAAAGTGGACAACGTCGTGACCGTCGAAGGCCAGGGCATGCCGAAAAACGGCGAGCGCGATCCCACGCCGCTCAAGTTCCGCTGCGGCTATGTCGGCAGTCAGATGCTCGCATTCGGATGGAACGATCCCGTGCCGCCGCTGCGCGCACGCGCCGAGCCGTCCACGCGCAGCACGAAGGGCAAGCACAGCGCGAAAGGCAAGACGAAAAGCACGGCGAAGTCGTCGTCGACCAAGTCGACAAAGAAGGCGACCAAGAAGCACTAGTCACTCTGCCACGCAGCGAAGACACGAAAAAAGAGCCTGGCCACGCGAAGTGGCCAGGCTCTTTCTACATCCACAGGCACTTCACGCGTCGAGCGATTTGAGATGCCACAGAATGGCCTGAAGCATCGATGCGCCGAGCGCCGCACTACGCGCGCCGTTCCAGCCGACGCTCTCATCGGGCAGATTCGCGTTGTCCTTGAAGGGCATTTCCAGCGTGAGCGAAAGACACTTGTACTCGTTGCCGATGTACTTCGACGCCAGCTTCAGCGCATCCGTCTGATACTTGCTCGACTCGTAGCCGTACACGTCCTGAAAATCCGGGCTCGCCTGCTTGAAGAATTCGACGAACGCCTTCTGCTCCTTCGCCTGCTGCGCGGTGAAGCCCGGCAGCATCTCCGAGCCGGCGACGAACACGTACGGGATGGCTTCGTCGCCGTGGATATCGAAGAACAGGTCACAGCCGGTCTCCTCGATGGCCTCGCGCACCACGAACACTTCAGGGCTGCGCTCGACGCTCGGCTCCATCCACTCGCGATTCAGGTTTGCGCCCGCCGCGTTGGTGCGCAGGTTGCCGAGCACGCTGCCGTCCGGATTCATGTTCGGCACGATATGAAAGATGGCCCGCTCGAAGAGCGAGCGCGCAACCGGATCGCCCGCCCAGTCGCCGAAGCCCGCGAGACGCTTCACGAGCCCTTCGACGAACCATTCCGCCATCGTCTCGCCCGGATGCTGCCGCGCGATGATCCAGATTTTCTTCTTCGGCTCAGCCTCGCCGAAGTCCGGGATGCCGAGCGACAGCACCGACATCGGGCGGCCCTGCACCGTGCTGCCGAGTTCGGTCAGCGTCGCGAGCGGCATCTGCTGAACCGCGCCGAGAAACTCCGAGTGCCGCTCCTCGCTGTACGGCTCGAAGTACGCGTAATAGATGCGGTCGAAGTCCGGCGTGTGATCGATCTTCATCACCTTGCCGTCGTACTCCGTCGACACGCGGAACCAATTCACGCGGTCGTAGCTCGCGACCGCTTCATAGTCGCGCCAGCCTTCCGGGAACGCGCACTGCGCCGCGTTCTCGAAGGTCATCACGAGACGCTCGCCGCGCGCGCCGGATACGCGGAAGTAAAACCATTGTGCGAAATCGGCATGCGAGTCCGGGCGAACGCGCAGCCGGATGTCGGCGGGATCGTCGGCGTTGATGACTTCGATCGCGCCTGCGTCGAAGTTGCTTGAAATGGAGAGAGTCATCTGCGTTTCCTTTGCTTGGCCGCCCGCGCCTCATTCCGAGACGCGGCGACGAAATACGTATGTCGTATCGTTCGACGCTTTCGCATCGAACGCGTAGCCTTCCTTGTCGAAGCCCTTGAGCGCTTCCGGCTCATCGATGCGGTTTTCGACCGCATAGCGCGCCATCAGGCCGCGCGCGCGCTTCGCGTGAAAGCTGATGATCTTGTAGCGCCCGCCCTTCCACTCCTCGAACACGGGCGAGACGACAGGAGCTGCAAGCAGCTTCGGCTTGACCGACTTGAAATATTCCTCTGACGCGCAATTCACCAGCACGCGCGCGCCGCGCTGCTTCTTCAACTGCTCGTTGAGCGCGGACGTGATGCGCTCGCCCCAGAACGCGTACAGATCCTTGCCGCGCGCGTTCGGGAATTTCGTGCCCATTTCGAGCCGATACGGCTGCAACAGGTCTAGCGGCCGCAGCAAACCGTACAGCCCCGACAGTACGCGCACATGGTTCTGCGCGAAATCGAGGTCGCCCGCCGACAGCGTCTTCGCGGCGAAACCTTCGTAGACGTCGCCATTGAACGCGAGCACCGCCTGTTTGGAATTGCGCGCGTCGAAGGTCTTCGACCAATCCGCGTAACGCTGGAAATTCAGCGCCGCGAGCGGGTCCGAAATGCTCATCATGCCGCCGATCTGCTGCGGCGAGAGTGCGCGCAGCCCGTCGATCAATTCGGCGGCGTCATCGACGAATTGCGGCAGCGTGTGTTTCTTGATATGTGCAGGCGTCTCGTAGTCGAGCGATTTGGCAGGCGAGAGAACGATTATCATGGAGGCTCGCCGGCACGCCGCCGGCGATCATTGGCATAAACCCCTGATTGTATCGAATGGAAAATTCCGCCGCGCTGCCGCCGTCACCGATGCGCGTGGTGCTCGATTCGAATGTCTGGATCGACATCCTCGTATTCGACGACCCCGCCACGCGCCCGATTCGCGCGGCCCTCGAAGCCCGCGCGCTCGAAGCGCTGATCGACGAGCGCTGCCTCAGGGAACTCACGCGCGTGCTCGACTATCCGCAGTTCGTACGCATGGCCGTCGACAAGCCAGCCGCGCTCGGGACCGTCGCGCGTCTTTCCACGCTCGTCACGGCGACGCTCGACGAAAACGAACGCCCGTTGCCCAAATGCCGCGACCGCGACGATCAGAAGTTTCTCGAACTCGCGCACGCATCGGGCGCCGGCTGGCTCGTGTCGAAGGACCGCGCGGTGCTGAAACTCGCGCGCCGCGTCGCGCGCGACTTCGCGTTTCGCATCGCCGAGCCGAAACCCTTCGTCATCGAACTGGAAGCGCACATCGCGCCGCTCGCGGTCATCGGCTGACGCTGTCTTAAAATAGCGTCCGCACTGTACCGATCGCTTCGTCCACGCCCACATGATCATGAACGCCACCCACGAATTGCCGCCGACACCGCCCGAGCTTTCCTTCCCGTCGCGCTTGCCCAACGTGGGCACGACCATCTTCACCGTGATGAGCGCGCTCGCCGCGCAAAAAGGCGCGGTCAATCTCGGGCAGGGTTTCCCCGATTTCGATTGCGATGCGCGCATCGTCGATGCCGTCGCCACCGCGATGCGCGACGGCCACAACCAGTATCCGCCGATGGCGGGCGCCGCGCCCCTGCGCCAGGCGATCGCACGCAAGATCGACGCGCTTTACGGCCGCGCGTACGACGCCGACACGGAAATCACCGTGACCGCCGGCGCGACGCAAGCCTTGCTCACTGCTGTGCTGTGCTGCGTGCAACCCGGCGACGAAGTGATCGTCATCGAGCCGATGTATGACAGCTACGTGCCGTCGATCGAACTCGCGGGCGGCAAGCCGGTGTTCGTGTCGCTCGAAGCGCCCGATTACGCCCTGCCTTTCGACAAGATCGCCGCCGCGATCACGCCGAAGACGCGCCTCCTGATGATCAACACGCCGCACAACCCGACCGGCCGCGTATGGCGCGCGGACGACATGAAGAAGCTGGAGGAGATCGTGCGCGGCACCAACGTGCTGATCGTCTCCGATGAAGTCTACGAGCACATGGTCTACGACGGCGCGCCGCACGAAAGCGTCTCGCGCTATCCGGAGCTCGCGAAGCGCAGCTTCGTCGTGTCGAGCTTCGGCAAGACGTTTCATGTGACGGGCTGGAAGGTCGGCTATGTCGCCGCGCCGGCCGCGCTTTCCGCCGAGTTCCGCAAGGTGCATCAGTTCAACGTGTTCACGGTGAACACGCCGATGCAGATCGGCCTCGCGCATTATCTCGACGACCCGAAGCCGTATCTCGAACTTTCCGCCTTCTATCAGAAGAAGCGCGACTTCTTCCGCGCGGGACTCGCGAACACGCGCTTCTCGCTCTTGCCCTGCGACGGCACGTATTTCCAGTGCGTCGACTATTCGAAGATCAGCGACATGCCCGAAGCCGACTTCGCGCAATGGCTCACGAGCGAAATCGGTGTGGCTGCGATTCCGGTGTCGGCGTTCTATCACGAGAGCCATGAATCCGGCGTCGTGCGCTTTTGCTTCGCGAAAAGAGAAGAGACGCTCGCGCTCGCGCTCGAACGCCTCGCCAGACTCTGAGCGAGGCGCGCCCGCCGAGCCGCATCGAACCCGACGCCACGCGCGTTCCCATCCTCGAGGAGCAGAACCGCATCATGACTCAGCACGAATACAGGATCGAAACGCTCGGTATCGTCGGCAGCGGCGCGATGGGACGCGGCATCGCGCAGATCGCGGCGCTCGGCGGACTGAGCGTGCGTCTCTACGACACCAACCCGCAAGCGCTCGCCGCCGCGCGCGAGTATCTGTCGGACACGTTCGCGAAACTCACCGGGAAGGGCAAGCTCAAGGAAGCCGATGCACACGCGGCGCTCACGCGCATCCGCGATGCGGGCGACACGAGCGAGCTATCCGATTGCGACGCCATCGTCGAAGCGATCGTCGAGAATCTCGACATCAAGCGCGAGTTGTTCCGCGAACTCGAAGCGGTCGTCGGCGAGCATTGCATTCTGGCGTCGAATACATCCTCGCTGTCGATCACCGCGATCGCCGCCGGATGCGCGCATCCCGGGCGCGTCGCGGGCTTTCACTTCTTCAATCCGGTGCCGTTGATGCGCGTCGTCGAAGTGATCGACGGCCTGCGCGGCGACCCGCGCGCCGGCGACGCGTTGACGGACCTCGCGCGCCGCATGGGTCACACGCCGGTGCGCGCGAAGGACATGCCGGGTTTCATCGTCAATCATGCCGGGCGCGGCATGAACACCGAGGGCTTGCGCGTGGCGAGCGAAGGCGTCGCGAGCTTCGCGGACATCGACCGCATCATGCGCGAGCAGGCGGGCTTTCGGCTCGGTCCGTTCGAACTGCTCGATCTCACCGCGCTCGACGTCTCGCATCCGGTGATGGAATCGATCTATCACCAGTTCTATGAGGAGCCGCGCTTCAGGCCGTCGCCGATCACGGGCACGCGGCTCGCGGGCGGGCTCATCGGGCGCAAGGCGGGCGCCGGGTTTTATCGTTATGCCGATGGCAAGCAGGACGTGCCGCCCGAACCCGCAGCGCCGACGAAACTCCCGACGCGCGTGTGGATCAGCCGCGCGTCGCACGCGGGACGCGAGGAAGTATTGAAGCTGATCGCCAAATGCGATTGCTCGGTGCATATCGACGCGGGCCACACGCCCGAGCCGGATTCGCTGATCATCGTGACGCCGCTCGGTTTCGATGCGACGACCGCGGCCGTCAACGAACATCTCGATGCGAAGCGCGTGGTCGCGGTCGATACGCTTTTCCCGCTCGATACCGTCGCGCGCCGCACGATCATGACGACGCCCGCGACCGCGCCCGCGATGCGCGACGCCGCGCACGCCCTCTTCGCATTCGACGGCGTGCCCGTCAGCGTGATCCGCGATTCGACCGGCTTCGTCGCGCAGCGCGTCGTCGCGACGATCGTGAATATCGCCTGCGATATCGCGCAGCAAGGCATTGCGACGCCTGAGGACATCGACCTCGCCGTGATGCTCGGCCTCGGCTATCCGCGCGGCCCGCTCGCGCTCGGCGACGCGCTCGGCGCCGCGACCATCCTCACGATTCTGCGCAACATCTACGCCGTGCTCGGCGACCCGCGCTACCGGCCCGCGCCGTGGCTGACGCGGCGCGCGCAGCTCGGACTTTCGCTTACCCATATCGAGGAGCTCAGATGAGCGCCGAACTACTGACAGAACGTCCCGCGGGCAGCGACACCACGCTCGTGCTCAAGTTATCCAATCCCGGCGCGCGCAACGCGCTGCATCCGGACATGTACGCCGCCGGCATCGAAGCGCTGAGCACGGCGGAGCGCGACAACAGCGTGCGCGTGATCGTGCTGACCGGCGCCGACAACTTCTTTTGCGCGGGCGGCAATCTGAACCGCCTGCTGGAGAACCGCGCGAAAGATCCGTCGGTGCAGGGCGAAAGCATCGACATGCTGGCCGAATGGATCACCGCGCTGCGGGAATCGACCAAACCGGTGATCGCGGCGGTCGAAGGCGCGGCCGCCGGCGCGGGCTTTTCGCTCGCGCTCGCCTGCGATCTGATCGTCGCCGCCGATGACGCCCGCTTCGTCATGTCGTACGCGCGCGTCGGCCTCACGCCCGACGGCGGCGCATCGTGGTTCCTGTCGCGCGCCTTGCCGCGCACGCTCGCGAGCGAAGTGCTGCTCGAAGCAAAGCCGATCGGCGCGGCGCGCCTGCATGAAGTGGGCGTGGTGAACCGGCTGACGAAGAAAGGCATCGCGCTGGATGCGGCCATCGCATGGGCCGACGATCTCGGCAGCGTGTCGCCGAAAGCGCTGGCGCGCATCAAGTCGCTGATCAACGCCGCCGATGTGCAACCGCTCGCGGCGCATCTCGACATGGAACGCGACAGCTTCGTCGACGCGCTCCATCACGGCGATGCGCTCGAAGGCATCACCGCGTTCCTCGGCAAGCGCCAGCCGAACTATCGCTAAGCTCATGGCTCACTACGAATTGCCGAAGCGCCGCCGCATCTTTCTGATGCGTCATGGCGACGTCACGTATTTCGACGACAGCGGCCGCGCGATCGATCCGGAAAGCGTGCCGCTCAACGAACGCGGGCGCGAGGAAGCGAGCGCTGCGGGCCGCGAATTCGCCGCGCGCAGCATTCGTTTCGATCGCGTGATCGCGAGTGGATTGCCGCGCACGATCGAGACCGCGCAGCGCGTGCTGGACGCGACAGGACAGCGCATCGGCGTCGAAACTTGGTCCGAGTGGCAGGAAATTCGCGGCGGCAAACTCAAGGACCTCACGACCGCCGATATCGAGCGCGCGTTTCTGTCGGTGTTCGATGGCGTGGTGCCGGAAGAAACGCAATTCCTCGGCGGCGAGACGATCGGCCAGTTGCTCGACCGCGCGTTGCCTGCGCTCGCGCGTCTGCGTGAGGATCGAGCGTGGGACACGGTGCTGCTCGTGCTGCACGGCGGCGTCAATCGCGCGCTGCTCTCGCACGCGATTACCGCGGGGGGGCGCGCGTTCTTCGGGCATCTGGCGCAGGCGACGGGCTGCATCAACGCGCTCGACGTCGGCGAAAAAGCGGGCGACTGGATCGTGCACGCGATCAACCACTCGCCGCCCTCGCCGCTGCACGCCGACGTGCGCAACACGACGATGGAACTGCTGTACGCGCAATTCATACGCTACAAGGCCGGCGACATGGATTGACGTTGCCGTGCAAACCGGAGGAGACGATGCAGGACGAAGAACAGAACAAGCAGTCCGATTTCTCCGCGTTCGAAGGAACGCGTCCCGTGCAGGACAAGCAGCGCTTCGACACCGATGCGCTCGCAAGATGGCTCGCATCGAACGTCGATGGTTTCAGCGGCCCGTTGACCGTCGAGCAATTCGCGGGAGGCCAGTCGAACCCGACCTTCAAGCTCGTCACGCCCGCGCGCAGCTACGTGATGCGCGCGAAACCGGGACCCGCCGCGAAGCTGTTGCCGTCCGCGCATGCGATCGAGCGCGAGTATCGCGTGATGGACGCGCTCGCCTCGACCGATGTTCCCGTCGCGCGCATGCTCGCGCTGTGCGAGGACGAAAGCGTGATGGGCCGCGCGTTCTACGTGATGGACTTCGTGCAAGGGCGTGTGCTGTGGGATCAATCACTGCCCGGCATGACGCCCGCCGAGCGCGCCGCGATCTATGACGAAACCAATCGCGTGATCGCCGCGCTTCATACGGTTGACATCGAAGCCGCCGGACTGTCTGGCTACGGCAAGCCGGGCAATTACTTCGAGCGGCAGATCGGGCGCTGGAGCAAGCAGTATGTCGCATCGGAGACCGAAGAGATCGATGCGATGCATCGCCTGGTCGACTGGCTGCCGCAGCACATTCCGCAATCGCAGCAGGCGCGCGTGAGTGTCGTGCACGGCGATTACCGGCTCGACAATCTCATCTTTCATCCGGCCGAGCCGCGCGTGCTCGCCGTGCTCGACTGGGAACTCTCGACACTCGGCGATCCGCTCGCCGATTTCGCGTATCACTGCATGGCGTGGCATGTCGATCCATCGCAGTTTCGCGGTATCGCGGGGCTCGACTGGGCCGCGCTCGGGATTCCCGATGAAGCCGCCTATGTGCAGCGCTATTGCGAGCGCACGGGCTTCACGATCGAAGGCGACTGGAACTTCTATCTCGCCTACAACATGTTCCGCATCGCCGCGATTCTGCAGGGCATCATGAAACGTGTCGTCGATGGCACCGCCGCGAGCGCGCAGGCCGTCGATGCGGGCAGACGCGCGCGGCCGATGGCCGAACTCGCGTGGCGATACGCGCAGAAAGTCGGTCGATGAGAACGCAGGAGACAAACGCATGAACTTCGACTACGCGCCCAAGGTGCAGGCATTGCGCGCAAGGCTGCTCGCATTCTTCGACGCGCACATCTACCCGAACGAGCGCGCCTATGCCGAAGAAATCGCGGCGAATCGCGCGGCCGGCAACGCGTGGATTCCGACACGCCTGATCGAAGGTTTGAAAGAGCAGGCGCGCGCCGAAGGACTGTGGAATCTCTTTCTCCCTGCATCGGAGCGCGGCGCCGGACTCACCAATCTCGAATACGCGCCGCTGTGCGAAATCATGGGCCGGGTGCCGTGGGCGCCCGAGGTGTTCAATTGCAGCGCGCCGGACACCGGCAACATGGAAACCATCGAGCGCTACGGCACCGATGCGCAGAAAGCCCAATGGCTCGAACCGCTGTTGCGCGGCGAAATCCGCTCGGCGTTTCTGATGACGGAGCCGGAAGTCGCGTCGTCGGATGCGACCAATATCCGATGCAGCATCGCGCGCGACGGCGACGGTTATGTGATCGATGGCCACAAGTGGTGGTCATCGGGCGCGGGCGATCCGCGCTGCAAGGTGTATATCGTGATGGGCAAGACCGACGCGCAAGCGCCGAAGCACGCGCAGCAGTCGATGATTCTCGTGCCCGCCGACGCGGGCGGCATCACCGTGCATCGGCCCCTGAACGTGTTCGGCTACGACGACGCGCCGCATGGTCACATGGACATCACGCTCGATCGCGTGCGCGTGCCGGCGACGAACATCTTGCTCGGCGAGGGGCGCGGCTTCGAAATCGCGCAGGGCCGGCTCGGGCCGGGGCGCATTCACCACTGCATGCGGTTGATCGGCCTGGCGGAACGCGCGCTCGAACTGATGACGAAGCGCACGCTCGGGCGCATCGCGTTCGGCAAGCCGATCGCGCAGCATGGCGTGACGCAGGAGCGCATCGCCGAGGCGCGCATCATGATCGAGCAGGCGCGGCTGCTGACGCTCAAAGCCGCGTACATGATGGACACCGTCGGCAACAAGGGCGCGCGCGGCGAGATCGCGATGATCAAGGTGGTCGCGCCGAATGTCGCGTGTCAGGTCATCGACTGGGCGATCCAGGCGCACGGCGCGGGCGGCGTCAGCGACGACTTTCCGCTCGCGTACGCGTATGCCGCGGCGCGAACGCTGCGGCTCGCCGATGGCCCCGACGAAGTGCATCGCAATGCCATTGCGAAGCTGGAGTTCGGCAGGTACGCGGACGTCTGAGGATGGCGGACTGCGCCGGATCCCGTTAGCGTGTCGGTCTATTAGTGTTGCCCCTGTGCGGGGCGGCACCTACTTTCTTTGCTGCTGCAAAGAAAGTAGGCAAAGAAAGCAGCTCGAGACGCCCGCGGTCACACGCAATTTGGGTGTTCTTCTCGTTGTTCGTGGCCTCAGTAGCGAGTGCCCTCGTAGGTCTAACCGGGCTTGGACCGCGCACGGTCTGACACGTCGCGCCGCACGCGTGGCTGGTTCAGCACGAAATGGCTCCGGCCCGCTACGCGACCGATGGGTACATCGGGTCTGCGTGTGCTTCTGCGTTTCTCTTCTCTCGTCGGTTTCCGTTGCATAACCGACGGCAGCGCGTAGCGCTGTGCCGGAACTGTTTCGTGCTGAACCAGCACGCTTAAACAGCTAGTTCGGCAGACCGTGCGCGGTCCACGCCCGGTTAGGCCTACGAGGGCACTCGCTACGGAGTGCCACGAACGAGGAGAAGAACACCCAAATTGCGTGTGACCGCGGGCGTCTCAAGATGTTTCTTTGGTTACTTTCTTTGCAGCAGCAAAGAAAGTGACTGCCGCCCCGCACAGGGGCAACGCTAATAAACCGACACGATCACGAGATCCAGCGAAAAACCCTAGACCACACGCGGACTTCCCTCCCCGCCCGGCTCACGCAAGCCGAACAGCGCCGCCGAATCCACCGTGAGCACGAGCTCGCCGTGCTGGTTATGTGCTTCCCAGCGCGTCTGCACGATACCGCGATCCGGCTTGCTCTTCGACACGCGCTTGTCGAGCACGCGCACGCTGAGCCTGACCGTATCGCCGACGCGCACGGGTTTGATCCAGCGAATATTGTCGAGCCCGGGCGAACCCATCGAAGTCGAATCGCCGACCATATCGCGCACGAGGATGCCCATCATCGCCGAACACGTGTTCCAGCCGCTCGCGACGAGACCGCCGAAATGCGACGCCTCGCCCGCCTCCTCGGAAAGATGAAACGGCTGCGGATCGTAACGCTCCGCGAATCCGACGATCTCTTCTCTCGTGAACGTGTGCGCGCTCAGTTGAACCGCGCTGCCGATTTCGAAATCCTCAAAGGCGTATTTCATGCGTAAGCTCCTCGTTGAGCGTCAATCTTCGGTGACTGAAAAAGCGGGAAGCGCGGCAAAGCGCGCGAGGTGATGATCGACATCTCCGAGCGTCGTCTCGATGATCGACAGGCGCTTGAACCAGTGCGCCGCCGGCAGTTCGTTGGTCATGCCCATGCCGCCGTGCAACTGCACGGCCTGCTGACCGACGAAGCGCGCAGCCTGCCCGACGCGCGCCTTCGCGGCCGAGATGGCCTGCGCGCGCGTCGCGGCATCGTCGCTGGTGTAGCGCGCGGCGGCCAGATACGTGATCGAGCGCGCCTGCTCCGTGTGAATCAGCATGTCGACCATGCGATGCTGCAGCGCCTGAAAACGCGCGATCGGCACGCCGAACTGCTGACGTTCCTTCGTATAGTCGACGGTCGCGCGATTGAGCGCGTCGAGTGCGCCGAGCGCTTCCGCGCACAGCAGCAAGGTCGCGTAGTCGGCGATCCGCTCGAGCGTCGCCGCGCCCGTATCGCGACCAGCGAGGCGAGTCGCCGGGGTCTGGTCGAACGTGAGCGTCGCGGCACGTTGCCCGTCGATCGTGCGGTATTCCGTGATGCCGACATTCGCCGCATCCTTTCCGACGATGAACAGCGCCACTTCGCCTTGCGCTCGCGCGGGCACGATCCAGTAATCGGCTTGCGCGCCGTGCTGCACCATCGACTTCGTGCCTTCGAGCGTGACGCGATCGCCCGCTTCGCTCGCGATCGTGCGCAGATCGAAGAGATCGTGGCGCGCATGCGGCTCGTGGAACGCGACCGCCAGACGAATCTCACCGCGTCCCGCGCGTTCGAGCAACTCACCGGCGACGGCACTGCCCTTTTCCGCTGCGAGCCGCAACGCTTCGATACCGACAGCCGTCGCCCAATAAGGCTCGACGACGAGCGCGCGCCCCAGTTCCTGCATCACGACGAGCATGTCGACCGGGCCGCCATCGAAACCGCCCTGCGCTTCGGGGACCGGCAGCGCGAGCAGACCCAGCTCGGCGAATGCGCGCCAATGCTTTTCATCGACGCCCGCCTCTGACGCGACGATCCTCTGCCGCGCATCGAACGCATATTCCTTGTCGAGGTAACGGCGCAGCGCATCGCGGAACTGCTGCTGTTCATCGCTGAAAGTGAAGTCCATGCGCGCTCCTCAAAGTCCCAGAATCATCTGCGCGATGATGTTCTTTTGAATCTCGTTCGAGCCGCCGTAGATCGATGTCTTGCGAAAGTTGAAGTAGTACGCGGCGAGCGGCGCGGCATCGTCGTCGCCGGTCAGGCTGTGCGCGCGTTCGCCTTCGAGGAACGCGGGATCGAAGGCCGCCGCCTGCGGGCCGATTGCCTCGACCATCAGTTCGGTCAGCGCCTGCTGCACTTCGGTGCCCTTGATCTTGAGCATCGACGCTTCCGGGCCCGGCCCCTTGCCGCCCGCTTCGCTCGCGATGACTCGCTGCACGGTCACTTCGAGCGCGATCAGTTCGATCTCGAGCGCGGCCACTTTTGCGGAAAACAGCGGATCGTGGAGCAGCGGTTTGCCGCCTTTGGTGCGATCGAGCGCGAGACGCTTGAGAAACAGCAACTCCCGTTTCGATTGCCCGACGCGCGCGATGCCCGTACGCTCGTGACCGAGCAGATACTTCGCGTACGTCCAGCCGCGATTTTCCTCGCCGACGAGATTCGCCACCGGCACTTTCACGTCTTCGAAAAAGACTTCGTTGACTTCGTGATCTTCGTCGAGCGTGATGATCGGCCGCACAGTGATGCCGGGCGTCTTCATGTCGATCAGAAGGAATGAGATGCCCTCCTGCTTCTTCGCGTCGGAATCGGTGCGTACGAGGCAGAACATCATGTCGGCGTGCTGGCCGAGCGTCGTCCACGTCTTTTGTCCGTTCACGATGTAGTGACCGTCACGCCGCTCGGCGCGTGTGCGCAATGATGCGAGATCGGAACCGGAACCTGGCTCCGAGTAGCCCTGGCACCACCAGTCAGTGCCATCGAGAATGCGCGGCAGATAGCGGGACTTCTGCTCGGCGCTGCCGTACTTCATCAGCACCGGCGCGACCATCGAAACGCCGAAAGGCAGCACCATCGGCGCGCCGGCGCGAGCGCATTCTTCATCCCAGATATGACGTTGAGTGACGTCCCAGCCGGGGCCGCCGTATTCCGTCGGCCACGCGGCCGCCGACCAGCCGCGCGCGGCGAGCAGCTTGTGCCAGCTCGCGTAATCGTCGCGTGTCAGACGCTTGTGATGGAGGACTTTGTCGCGCAACGCGCGAGGGAGACTGGCTTCGAGCCAGGTGCGGACTTCGGCGCGAAAGGCGTCGTCGGCGGGGGAATAGTTGAGGTTCATGCGCGGTGTCTCCTTCATGGCCCGGACCAGAGCCAGAAGAGGCGCCGCGCGCGAATGTTACTGCAGCGGCTCTTTCAATGCGTCCGGAACAGGCAACGGCATCACGTCGATCCCTTCTTCGAGCAAGGCATGCGCGTCCTCGGGCGTCGTGACGCCGCGAATGTTGCGCGCCGGCGCTTCGTTGTAGTGAATGCGCCGCGCCTCTTCGGCAAACCGCTCGCCCACGTTTTCGGTCTTCCCGATCAGCTCACGCATGAATTGCAGCGCGCGCGCCTGCAGCGCCGCCGCTTCGGGCGTGACTTGCGCCTGCGCAGGCTGCGGCGCCGCCTCGCCTCGCGCCGACGACAAATTCAGGCGCGGCGCGGACGGCATGCGGCTCACTTCGGTCGCCGAACAAACCGGACATGCAACCAGCTTGCGCGACAACTGCGATTCGAACTCCTCGGTCGAGGCGAACCAGCCTTCGAACCGGTGTTCGTGCGAGCACTTTAAATCGAGAACCTTCATGCTGATCGGGCTTCGTCTGGAGTTTATCTCAAAAACGCGTTTTGTGAACGATCGTTCGCAAGATCGGAAGAATGGCGCGCGCGTCATCGATGGAACATTCATTCTAGCCGCTCGGCCCGCGCGACGCTTTTGTTGACGCAAAAACGACAAAAGCGGCCATCGAGGCCGCTTCCGCATGCATGCGTCTGACGCGCGCTCAGTCGGTGATCGTCTCTCCGAGCTTCCACTCGCCCGAACGGACTTTCTCCAGCCAGAACGCGCCGATGATCGTCTTCACGTCGCTGATGGTGCCGTCCTTCACCCAGTTCATCAGTTGCGCTTCATCGGCGATAAAGGTTTCGAGGAACTCGCCTTCATCAAGCTTGGCATCGCCCGAACTCAGGCCGCGCGCGAGATAGATGTCGATGAACTCGGTCGAGTACGAAATCACCGGATGGATACGCGTGAGAAACGTCCATTCGCGCGCCGTGTAGCCCGTCTCTTCCTGCAACTCGCGTTTCGCGCACGTGAGTTCGTCTTCGTTGGGATCGAGCTTGCCCGCGGGAAATTCGAGCAGAACCTTCCCTACCGGATAGCGAAACTGACGTTCGAGCAGCACGCGGCCATCGTCGAAGACCGGCAGGATCATCACCGCGCCGGGATGCTCGACAAATTCGCGCGTCGCGTGCTTGCCGTCCGGCAATTCGACGGTATCACGCTTGAGCGTGAGGAATTTGCCCTCGTGCAGCGTGATGCTTTCGACCTTCTTTTCGGTGAGGCCGTCGTCTTTGCCGGGAATCGAGGAATGATCTGCCATCTTGAGCCTTGTGCCTTGAAGCAGGCCGCTGACGGCGCGAAGCCGTCAGCGACGCTTGACGAGATATTGGTACGTGAAGCCCGGAAACGCGAACACCACGAAGAGACTGAAGGTGATGGCATAGAACTGCCATTCCTGAGCGAAGCGGTTGCCGGCGCGCGCTTCCAGCATGAAGCCGAGCGCGCCGACCGCGAAGTAAAGAACGATGAGCTCGCCGATGCGAATCCACGCGCTCTTCTTCGCTGTCCTGTGTCCCGTCGGCGCCGGAAGCGCCAACGGGACGACGGCGAAGAGGCGCTGATTCAGAAACGGCAGGTTGGCGAGAACGAGCGCCAACAGCACGATGAACCAGCCTGCCGCCGACATTACAGCGGCAGCGTATGCGAGATCGCCGTCAGGCACGCGGTCATCAGCGGGCCCGGAACCAGACCGAGCACCAGCACGGCGAGGCCGTTGAACGCGAGCAACGAGCGGTTCAGGCCGCCAGCGACGATTGGCGATGCGTCTTGCGGCGCATCGAAGTACATCAGCTTCACGACGCGCAGGTAGTAGAACGCACCCACCAGCGAGGTCATCACCGCGAGAACGGCGAGCCACGTGAGGCCGGCGTTCATCGTCGCTTCGAGCACGGCGAGCTTCGCATAGAAACCGACCGTCGGCGGGATGCCGGCGAGCGAGAACATCATGATCATCATGACGAACGCGAACACCGGGCTGCGCTGGTTCAGGCCCTTGAAGTCCTCGAGCATTTCGGCTTCGAAGTCGCGGCGCGCGAGCAGCATGACCACGCCGAAGGTGCCGAGCGTCGTCACCAGATAGATGATGCTGTAGAACATCGCCGAGCTGTATGCGCCGGCCGCGCCGGTCACCTTGCCGTCGACGACGCCCGCGAGCAGGCCGAGCAGCACGAAGCCCATGTTGGAGATGGCCGAATACGCCAGCATCCGCTTGATGTTCTTCTGCACGATACCCGTGATATTGCCGACGATGAGCGACAGTGCCGCGAGAATCACCAGCATCTCCTGCCAGTCGATCGCCAGCGGGAGCAGGCCCATCACCAGCAGACGCAGGCCCCACGCGAACGCCGCGACCTTCGGACCGCCGCCGGTGAGCAGCGTCATCGCAGTCGGTGCGCCTTGATACACGTCGGGCACCCACATGTGGAACGGCACCGCGCCCATCTTGAACGCCACACCCGCCACGACGAAGATCACGCCGAACAGCAGCACGGCATCGTTGATGCGTCCCGAAGCCACCGCCTTCAGCACTTCGTTCAGTTCGAGCGAACCGGTCGCGCCGTAGAGCATCGAGATGCCGTACAGCAGGAAGCCGGATGCGAGCGCGCCGAGCACGTAGTACTTCATCGCCGACTCGTTCGACTGCGGCGCGTCCTTGCGCAGCGCGATGACCGCGTACAGCGACAGCGACATCAGTTCGAGGCCGAGATACAGCGTGAGGAAGTTATTGCCCGAAATCATCACGCACTGGCCGAGCAGCGAAAACAGGCCGAGCAGGAAGAAGTCGCCGCGGAACAGGTCGCGATCTTCCAGATACTTCTTCGAATAGATGATCGACACCGCGTAGCCGAGGCACACCACCGCCTTCATCGCGCTCGCGAACGGATCGACGATGTACATGCGCGTGAAGAAGTAGGCCGGCGTCGGATTGAGCGCGGTCATCGCGAACCACACGCCACAGACGATCGTCGACACGAGCGCGATCAGATACGTCGTATTACGGCTCTTCTCGCCGAACACCGTGTCGTTCAACCAGGCGACGACGACCGCGGCCATCAGGACCGCGTCGGGCCACAACATACTCATAGGAGCGTTTTGCATGATCTTTTAGTTCCTCCGCACGACGTTACTGAGCCAGCGGCAGCTTGGACTGCGCGACGTGGGAGAGCAGGTTTGCCACGGATTCGTGCATCACGTCGGTAAAGGGCTTCGGATGCAGGCCCATGTACAGCGTGAACAGCGCCAGCACGGCGAGCATCAGGAATTCGCGCTTGTTGATGTCCTTGAGCTTCGCGACGTGATCGTTCGCGACCGCGCCGAAATACACGCGCTTGTACATCCACAGCGTGTAGGCCGCGCCGAGAATCAGCGTGAAGGTGGCGAGGAAGGCGATCCAGAAGTTGTACTTCACGGCCGCCAGAATCACCATGAATTCGCCGACGAAACCCGAGGTGCCCGGCAAGCCGCAGTTGGCCATCGCGAAGAGCATCGCGAACGCCGCGAACTTCGGCATCGTGTTCACGACACCGCCGTAATCCGCGATCTGGCGCGAGTGGACGCGGTCATAGAGCACGCCGATCGAAAGGAACATCGCGCCCGAGATGAAGCCGTGCGAGATCATCTGGATCAGCCCGCCTTCGACGGCGAGCTGGCTCGACGGTCCGAACATGAAAAAGCCGAGCGTGACGAAGCCCATGTGCGCGATCGACGAATACGCGACGAGCTTCTTCATGTCGGCCTGCACCAGTGCGACGAGACCGATGTAGATCACCGCGATCAGCGACAGCGTGATGACCACCGGCGCCAGGAAATGGCTCGCGTCCGGCGCGATCGGCAGCGAGAAGCGCAGGAAACCGTACGCGCCCAGCTTCAGCATGATCGCCGCCAGCACGACCGAGCCGCCCGTCGGCGCTTCCACGTGCGCGTCAGGCAACCACGTGTGCACCGGCCACATCGGCACCTTCACGGCGAACGCCAGGAAGAACGCGATGAAGAGCAGCACCTGTGGCGTCATGTCGAGCTTCGCGGCGTGCCACGCAGCGAGATCGAACGTATGCGTCTGCGTGTACAGATACAGCAACGCGACCAGCATCAGCAGCGAGCCGGCCAGCGTGTACAGGAAGAACTTGAACGCCGCGTACACGCGGTTCGGTCCGCCCCACACGCCGATGATGATGTACATCGGAATGAGCGTGGCTTCGAAGAACACGTAGAACAGCAGGCCGTCCGCCGTCGAGAACACGCCGATCATGATGCCCGAGAGGATCAGAAACGCGGCCATGTACTGCGACACGCGCTCGGTGATCACTTCCCATCCGGCGATCACGACAATCACCGTGATGAGCGCGGTCAGCACGACGAACCACATCGAGATGCCGTCCACACCGAGGTGGTACGTGATGTTGAAGCGCTCGATCCAGTTCGACTGTTCGACGAACTGCAGCGCGGCCGTCGACGTATCGAAGCCGGTGATGAGCGGAATCGTGACGATCAGCCCGAGCACCGAGCCGATCAGCGCGACCCAGCGCGCGGGCGCCGGGTTCTGATCGTTGCCAACTGCGAGTACCAGCAAGCCGAAAATGATCGGCAGCCAGATCGCGACACTGAGAATCGGAAAAGAGTGCATAGGATCCCTCGCCTTATTTGCCGCCGAGCGTCACAAACAGGGTCAAGAGCCCCAACATGCCGATAATCATGGCGAACGCGTAGTGATAGATGTAACCGGATTGAAGGAAGCGGATCACACCGGCGAACCAGCCCATGAACCGCGC
>Ga0160447_100506_pt1 | contig 18228 bp, 17 predicted proteins | sample HID1973K_E1MG_FD_108222 | JGI IMG/M metagenome (GOLD analysis project Ga0160447, IMG submission 108222) | Enriched mosquito-associated microbial communities from UW Madison campus, WI, USA - HID1973K_E1 MG | ecosystem: Host-associated > Arthropoda: Insects > Digestive system > Unclassified ...
CTGTCCACGATCGCCGATCATGGACACGATCCCCCGTGATCCATACGAATTCCACCACGACAGCACCATCATGCCTCACGCGCGCGCGAATCAGGAACTGGCCCAGCCGAGTCGCTTACAGACCCGTTCGCCTCACGCTGATTTATAGACCGCCTGCCATGCTGCATCCGTGCTCCAGTCGCGGCGACCGTCTCTCAACTGCAGATTCGCTAAATGAGCACCGATGCCGATGGATCCGATCGAACTTTATCGCAGTCCCAACGGTGACAAATGGCTGCTATGCGATCGCGCGACTCCTTCTCTGTTTGTTCGGCATGAGGCAAGCGCTTAGTCAGGCGGATCGATATCGGATCTACCCATCGCGCCGTTTCTGTCAGCGGGGGTCGATTGGGGTCCGGGCCGCAAGACGATGCATTTCAGGATCATCATCCAGATCGCCTCGACATTGAATATCGATCGCGACAATCTCGGTGCTTCGACATGGTTTTCCTTGCCGCTCTATGAACGCGGCATGAGGCTTTGGCGCCGGGCCTCCGGATAGTGGAGGTCGGCTCCCGCGAACCGCCATTCTCGACCCCTTTGGTCCCGACCATTTGCCTGCGGCCAAAGACGCGATGCCCATCCGCATTTCTGTGCTGATCGTGGTTTTCCGCTTGGCTTTCACGACTCGCTGCATCACCTGCCCGTCGGTGCATCAGGGCATTATCGCTTCCGCGTAGGGCCTGCGGTTTCGGGGCAAAGGCTGCTTTTTTACCGATGCGTGAACCCAGCGCGGCACAAGCGGCGCGCCTGTCGTGATAAGCAGAATCGCACCGACGGATGCGACCGGTGCGAATCGACGCCGCGCGGGATTTTTCTGGACATCCAGTCGTCGTCCCTCGACATGGGCACGCGTGATCAGCAGATGGACGAGTCTCTGGGTCTCAACGACGCGTGGTACGCGAACGTACTAATGAGCCCACGGGAACTAGCCCATCACGCATCCGCACACAAACCTTCGCCTCGACCGAAAAACGACATCGTTGTTACAAAAAAAACCGTGACCACGATATCAAACCAGCCTATAAACATCCATGTGGATGGTAACAGGAAGGAAATCACACCCATGGCGAAGCAGGAAGGATCAGACGTCGTACGCTCCCGAGGCGGCGAAACGGAAAAAATTACGATCAATCTCGGCCCTGTCGATTTGGGTCAGATCGACTTGCTCGTGGAGGAAGGCTTTTATTCGAACCGGACGGATCTGATCCGCACGGCAATTCGCAACCAGTTATCGGTTCACGCGCTGGTCGTCAAGGAAACGGTGACGCGACGCGAACTGGTGCTGGGCCTTCAGTATTTTTCCAAGCGGGATCTTGAAGCAGTGCGTGCGGCGAACGAGCGCCTCAATATCCAGGTGCTCGGATTAGCGAGCATTGCCAACGACGTCTCACCCGAACTTGCTCTTGCAACGATTGAGTCGATCCTTGTGCGCGGCGCATTGCATGCATCGGCGGCTGTCAAGGCGGCGTTGGCGGATCGAATCCGCTGATGCCGCACCGAACCCTATACAAACGGTAAATACGATGAAACTCAATGAAGGTTTTTTAGACTCGATGAAGGAAGCATTCGCGCACTTTCGTGAGAGCGATCCGGTCGCCGCAACAGAGGTGATTCAACGCGCTTTGCGCGGCGCACCTGCAAGCGCAGCGCCGATATCGCAGGAAACGGAGGAAGCGAAGGACGTCGAATCACGCGCGGCGCAGGTTGCCGAAATCTTGCAAAAGTTTGGCCGAGCCCACCCACACAAAAGCAAGTCCGAAGTCGAAGATCGTGGGCACTTCAGCACGCGCACTTACTCCAGCGCTGCTGGCCAGCGCAACTACAAACTTTATGTGCCGAGTGCATACCGCAATGAGCCGCTCCCGCTCATTGTGATGCTGCACGGCTGCACACAGGACGCGGACGATTTCGCAGCGGGCACGCAGATGAACTCGCTGGCTGAGCAACATGGCTGCATCATCGTGTATCCGATCCAGCCGCAAGGCGCGAACCCGTCGAAATGCTGGAACTGGTTCAAGCCCGCCGATCAAACTCGCGAGAGCGGCGAACCGTCATTGATAGCGGGCATCACGCGGGAGGTAATGGCGAGCCACAACGTGGATTCGAATCGCGTGTATATCGCAGGATTGTCGGCAGGTGGCGCGATGGCGGCAATAATGGCGCAAAGCTATCCAGATCTATACGCTGCGGCAGGGGTCCACTCGGGGCTCCCAGTCGCGTGCGCGCACGATTTGCCGTCCGCGCTCGCCGCCATGCGGGGCGGCAAAAGCCGCGCACAGTCGCACGCGGTGAAAGCGCCGAAGTGCCCGCTCATCGTGTTTCACGGCGATGCAGATACGACCGTGCATCCTGCTAACGGTAAAGACCTTGTACGCGGGTTCAGTCCGAACGGGTCCGTGGCAGGCCAGGCGTCAGCGGGGCCGGCGGGCGCTCGCAAGCAAACTGTCCTCCATCTGAAGTCGTCGGACGGGGTGCCTGCGGAGTTATGGACCATCCACGGCGCACCGCATGCCTGGTCAGGTGGTAGCCCGCGAGGATCTTACACCGATCCCTCCGGACCGAACGCCAGCGCGGAGATGGTGCGCTTCTTCCTTGCTCATCCGCGCGGCCATTGAACGCGTCGGGGCTGCTCAAAGCGACGGTAATTTTGGCCTGAATGCAATCGAAGCGAGGAGGCCTTCGATGGGCAAAACAAACGCAAGAAACGGTCGCGTCTGACTAAACTGACAGGTCTGCTTCCAGAATCCGGTCTGCCGACCAGTCAGATTGGGAAGCGGGTGGCAGATCGGATCGAAGAGGTCCGCAGCCGTCCCTGCTGCACCAAACTGTTCAAACTCCAAGAGCTCACGCAGTTCGAAGACGTGGCGCGATTCTAGCTCCGTGCGTCACAAGATCGATTTCTGCCTCAACTCGATCGTCTAAATGATCAGCGCCAAATCGATTCGAATCGTCCCGATTCGCCAGCCTATATTCGTCTGCGTCGATACGTGCGAAGAATTGGCTATCGACAGTGTTTTGAGGGCTTGCCTTTTGCTCGTCTCTTCACGCCAATAAAGGGGAACGCAATGTCCGATGTGAATGCACGCGTGATTACCGCCCACGTTCCCATCCCTCTTGCAGAGCAGGTCGATGAGCTTGCCGTTCGTCTTGACCATTCCCGCGGGTGGATTGTCCGGCACGACCTGGCCGCGTGGATCGAGCAGGAGGAATCGCGTAATCGGGCAGAGACCAGTAAGCCGCGGCGCGCAAGCGGCCGCGAGAAGCGCTGAACGCCAAGTCCGTTGCACGACAGTGCGCCGGGGCCGATGCCACCATGCTCGAAGACATGCTAGCAGGCGACTTTCGGCGTCGCTAGATGAGCAACGGCGACGCGATTATCTGCATCACTGGAGACGACGTGATCCATCCATCAACAGCCGCTAATGAAGCGATGTCCCCGGCCTTTCCACTAGTGGGCGTCGGCGCCTCGGCAGGCGGGCTGGAGGCCATTTCGGAACTGATGGCGGAAATTCCTGCGGTCAGTGGGATGGCGTTTTTGGTTGTACAGCATTTGGATCCCTCCCGTCGCAGCCTGCTGCCCGAAATCCTGCGTAAGAGAGTGTCCATGCCGGTGATGGAGGCCGTTGACGGGATGGCTGTCGAAGCGGACCACCTGTACGTCATTCCTCCCAACACGAGCATGCTGGTTGATCAACGTCGGATCCGCTTGCGGCCGCGCGACGGCACGCTCGGCCCGCCGATGCCGATCGACGACTTGCTGAGCTCGCTCGCGAGTGATCAACGTTCGGGAGCCATCGGGGTGGTCCTTTCCGGCAGCGGATCCGACGGCGCGCTGGGTCTGAAGGCCATACAGCAAGAGGGTGGCATTACGTTCGCTCAGGACGAGGCCTCAGCGCAATACAGCAGCATGCCCCATGCAGCGATTGCGATGGGCGGCGTCGACCGCGTTCTCTCACCGCGTGAGATCGCGAAAGAATTGATGAGCTTAGGCCGGCATCCTCATGTGCGGCGGCCACAGATTGCCGAGGAAGGTCCACAGGGCGAGTCCTCTGAGACGAGTTTGCGCACGATCTTTCGGCTCCTGCGAAATGCCTGCAATATCGATTTCAGTCGCTATAAGCACGGTACCATTCAGCGCAGGCTGTCCCGTCGCATGGCGTTGCGACAGCTGATCTCCGTGGGCGAGTACGTCGCAGTGTTAGAGTCGGAGCCAGCGGAAGTCCTGGCGCTGGGACGCGATCTGCTAGTCCAGGTGACCAGTTTCTTTCGGGACCCAGAGTCATTCGATGCGTTGAGTCAGACGGTCTTTCCCCGGCTCACTGCTGCAAAAGATGCTAGATGGCCCCTCAGGATCTGGGTGCCTGGCTGTGCAACCGGCGAGGAAGTGTACTCGATCGCGATATGCCTGATCGAGTATCTCGGCGAGCGGCGCGACAGTTTCCCCGTACAGATTTTCGGCACTGATATTAGCGCGGCGGCGCTGGAGACGGCCCGCGCGGGGCGGTATATCGAAAATATCGCGAGAGACGTGTCGCCAGAGCGTCTGGCGCGCTTCTTCGTGCGTGACGGCGAGTATTACTGCGTCGACAAGTCGGTGCGCGAACTCTGCACTTTCTCCCGTCACGATGTGCTGAATGATCCACCGTTCTCGCGGATGGACTTGGTGAGCTGCCGTAATTTGCTCATCTACCTGAGTGCGCCCGCGCAAAGAACGGTGATGCCGCTCTTTCACTATGCGCTGAAGCCTGACGGCCTCCTGATGCTCGGACCCTCAGAGACAGTGGGCGCCTTCTCCGAGCTTTTCGGCACGGTTGAAGACAGGCGCAGCAAGCTTTTCACCAAGAAGCCCCGCCTCGGCCCGCCCGCCGCGCTCGGCCGGACCGCAACGCATGTCCCGACGTCGCCCACGCGCGACGTCGTCGTTCCCGAAAGCGCAGTCGAGGCTCGTGATGCGGCCTCGCTGCGCGCCGAGGTCGCTCGCATCACGTTCTCGCGGTACGCGCCTCCCTCCGTACTCTGCGACGACGACCTGAACATCATCGAATATCGTGGCGATACTTCGGCCTATCTCGTGAACCCGAACGGCCCGCCGATCAACAACCTCCAGCGACTTGCACGACCCGAAGTCTTCTTGGCTCTCAGCGAAGCGATCAGACAGGTTCGTCAGGAAGGCGTGGCAATACGCAAGTCCGGCGTGCGGACTAGCGGTGTCGGTGGACCTCAGAGTATCAGTCTTGAAGTGCATCCGCTCCAGAGCGCCGGCATTGACGGGCGATGGCTATTGATCTTTTTCGAGAAAGAGCGGCGATCGGACGAGTCCACCGCGCCACGGCAGGAAACGTTGAAGGCGTTGATGCTTCAGACGTTGCGGCAGCGGCTGGGCCGAAGAATTGCCGCCAAAGACGCCGATCCGAGAGACGACGAAATCGCACGGCTGAATGCCGAGTTGAACGCCATGAGTACCCAGATGCGAACCATGCTAGAAGAGCATGAAAGCGCCCGCGAGGAACTCAAATCCAGCGAAGAAGAACTGCTCTCAAGTAATGAGGAGTTCCAGAGCACCAACGAAGAGCTGGAAACTGCGAAGGAAGAACTGCAATCGCTGAACGAGGAGTTGCTGACCACCAACGACGAACTGCGCTACCGCAACCGGGAGCTCAGGATGCTCCACGAAGAGGTGGCAAGTGCCCGCGACTATTCGGACGCGATCATCGAAACGATGTCCGAGCCGCTCCTCGTATTGCAACCGGACCTGCGTGTAACGCGAGCCAACCGCGCCTTCTACCAGACGTTTAGCACCACGCCGGAAGTTACGATCGGAACGCTCCTCTATGCGCTAGGAAATGGCCAATGGAACATTCCGAGTCTGCGCGAACTGCTGGAAAAGATTCTGCTCCAGCAGGCGGTGGTCCGTGATTTCCAGATCTCGCATGATTTTCCTCGTATCGGACCGCGTACGATGCGAATGAACGCTGCGCGCGTGATCGGGCGTGCGCGTGAACTCATCGTGCTCACTCTCGAAGACATTACTGAACATCAACTCGCTGTGGAGGGCCTACAGGCGGCTGATCGTCATAAGGATGAATTCCTGGCGATGCTCGGGCACGAACTTCGCAATCCACTGGCCGCGGTCGGTAATGGATTGGCGATCTGGGGCCGCACGGACGTCGAAAAGGAAACACAAGACTTGGCGCGAGCAGCCGCGACGCGGCAACTAAATCACGAGATCGGGCTGGTCAATGACTTGCTGGACGTATCTCGCGTGACGCGCGGCATCATCAAGCTCAACATCGAGACTGTTGACTTGGCACAGATCGTCCGACACAGTGTGGCCGCGCTGCACGCAGAAGTTGAGGGGCGCAACCACGAGTTGACACTTTCATTGCCGACGCAGCCCGTGATCATCAAAGGCGACGCAATGCGACTCGAGCAAGTCGTCACCAATCTGTTGAGCAATGCCATCAAATACACGCCTGCCGGTGGCCGACTTGAGATTTCGCTAGTTGCCGACAACGGCGAGGCGGTCCTGACCGTGTCCGACAACGGCATCGGCATGACCGCGGACTTTCTACCCACCATCTTTACTATTTTCGTTCAGGCAGAGCGCTCACTGGACCGCAACTCCGCGGGGCTGGGACTAGGCCTTGCCCTGTGCACCAGTTGATCGAGTTGCACCGCGGAACCGTGCGGGCATTCAGTGATGGTTTGGGCCAAGGCAGCGTATTTGTGGTCCGACTTCCGATATCAACGGCAAAATTGCTGTCGCCGCTCATGCAGGGTTTAACTCAGGACGCGGCCACCCCTAAAGCCCGCAAGATTCTTGTGGTGGACGACAACGACGATGCGGCCGAGAGCACAGCCATGTTGCTGAGGCTCGAAGGGCACGAGGTAAGGGTCGCACCTGATGGCCCGTCCGCTTTGCAAGTCGCAGCGGACTTCCTGCCCGACGTCGTGTTACTTGACATCGGGTTGCCGGGCATGGACGGCTGCGAAGTCTGCCACCAACTACGTGCCATGTCTGAATCTGCCGATACCATGTTGATTGCGCTAAGCGGATACGCGGGGGATGATCACCGCGAGCGCGCGAGACGGGCCGGCTTCGATGTTTACCTCGTCAAACCGGCGGACATGAAGGAACTGAACAATATCATCTCGTCACCTCGCCATATGCCGGGAAACCTTGATCGCGAGTCGTAGCGGCAGAGAATTGACCCACGGCATCAAGCGCTTAAACGTTCAAAATACATTATTGAGATGGTGCCAGTTGAATTTGACGTGATCAGTTCGTCCGATCGCCTTGCCTCCTTCGGCAGCCTACGCCTTACTCCCGGCCAACCGACATGCCAGTTGCACCAACGTTTATGCACGGAGCTTCTGGAGACGATGATGAACAACGCGAAATGTCCGGGCCGTCTATCGACGAGATCGACACGGTTCACGACACGTCGAGTCCGGCTTACACCGGCCGGCATCCCCTGACCCGCGCGTTCGATGAGTTCGCCAGTCTCGTCGCTCGTTGGGCGGGTTCACCGGTCGCCTTTTCCATGGTGGTATTCACAGTAGGCACATGGGTAGTGATAGGACCGATATTCCATTACTCCGACGGCTGGCAACTGTTCATCAACACTGATACGACGATCGTCGCTTCGCTCATGGTGTTCCTGATTCAGCAAAGTCAAAACAAGGACAGCGTGGCGCTCCATCTGAAGCTGAACGAGCCTATTTTTACGCAGAAGGCCGCGAGTGACAAGCTGTTCGGAACCGAGAATGCAAGCGAGGAAGCTTCGCCGCTTGGCGGCGGCATACTTGCGCGTCGCAAGCGGCGAAGACTCGTCGGCAGGAATTTCTCTGCGTGTTACGTTGCATAGCGCCGGCGGCAAAAACCTGCTAGCTCCTTACTGGTTGCATGGTAAGAGGAGGCGCTCGCATGCCGCGAGAAGATGGTTTGTTCGCGAGTCCGAATCAGCATTCGACGAGGTCAACCCGCCTCGACCGAAGCCGAATCCGGGTCTTGCAGCAAAGTCAGCAGGCACGACATGTCAATCGGCTTGGTAAAGTGCACGTCAAAGCCCGCGGTGATCGCCCGCTCTTTGTCCTGTGATTGTCCCCAACCGGTGAGGGCGATGGCGAGCAACCCGGGGGCTCTTTTTGTCGCGCGAACGCTTTGCATCACCTCGTAGCCGCTGATATCGGGCAGTGTTATGTCGAGAATCACAGTATGGGGATCGAAAGCTGCGATCAGTTTGATCCCGGCTTGGCCAGTGGCTGCCGTACGGACCGCGTGTCCTTCGGCCTCAAGCACCATTGCGAGAGAAGTCGTGCTGTCGTTGTCGTCGTCGATAATAACGACTCTTCGACTTTCGAATTTGACGCCCGACTTTGCTGCGGCCATCGGGTGCGGCGCGCTCTCCGTCGATGCGTTGAGCGCAGGCAATTGCACCACGAATTCGCTCCCATGCCCGACGCCATCGCTTCGTACCGAGACTGTCCCACCCATGAGCGTCGTCATTGCGCGGACCAGCGAGAGTCCGATTCCGAGGCCACCGCGCGAGCGCTGCAAACCAGGGGTAAGCTGCGAAAAGATCTCGAATATCTTCCCGAGATCTTCAGGAGCAATGCCGATGCCGTTATCCCGAACAGAGACGACCGCATGCTCTCCATCCCGCATTGCTGTCAGGTGTATGCATCCCTGTGTGGGCGTGTATTTCGCTGCATTGTTGAGTAGATTCTGGATAATCTGCGTAAGACGAACCGGGTCGGCTTCGAGAAAGATAGGATCGCCGGGCGCGCACACGATGAGCTCGTGGGACGAGGCATCAATGTTAGCGCGCGAGCCCTCGACAGCTTGATGCATGATGGTGATCAGTTCGACCGTTTGCCGACGCAGCTCGATCTTACCCTCGGCAATGCGTGAAACGTCCAGAAGGTCATCGACGAGGCGATCGATGTGCCCGATCTGACGCTGTAGCGCATCACGCGACCACGTGAGTTCAGGATCCGCGTAGTTCTTGTTGTAAAGCACAGCAGCCACGCCCGCAATGGAGGCGAGTGGATTGCGAAGTTCATGTGCAAGCGTGGCGAGAAATTCGTCCTTGCGGCGGTCCGCCATCTCAAGCGCGTCCTGCGCGGCTCTTTTTGCTTCGAGCGCCTCCTCGGCTTCGTGGCGTGCACGAAGCAATTCGTGCTCATACTTGTGCCTATCTGCCACGACCAGTACCGCGAACTCGTCGAAATCGACGCCCTCAAAGGGCTGTCGCACCACGTTAATGAGAACGGGGACGATCGCACCGTTACGATGCAGGATGTCCAGCTTCACCTCACTCACCGAGCGTTGCATCTGGAGCAGCGGGGCCCAATGAGTCTGGTGGAAGACCTTGCCGCCGATGGTCAATAGGTCCTGGAACCTGCGCTTGCCAACGAGTTCGTCAGGCGAGTAACCCGTCCACCGATAAAACATTACGTTGGCCCGAAGGATCAAGCCTTCGGTTGTCGTCGTCAGCAGTCCGCACGGCGCGCGGTCAAATGCGGCGCCGATGAACGACAAGCGCGGGCCGGGGTCGTTCATACTAATGGTTCAGCGCGGCGAGAAAACGCTCTATCGCGTCGATACTGGCGCATGGTGCACTCAGATGAGGACAATGACCGACGTTCTTAACGACGCTCAAGGTGCTGCCGGGAATCATGCGGTGCAAGTACTCGCCAACCGCCATGGGCGCAAGCAGATCGTCGTTTGACTGAATGACGAGAGTCGGCGTCGTCACGCGGGAAAGGTCGGCGCGATGATCCGCAAGAAAGGTAACCCGCGCAAAGTGCTTCGCGATGTCGGGGTCTGTGCGGCAAAAACTGTTGGTCAGTTCCTCGCCAAGCGCGGGTTGATCCGGCGCGCCCATAATGGCCGGCGCCATGGTGCTGGACCAACCAAGATAGTTGGCCTCGAGTGTGTCGAGCAGATTCTGAATGTCTTGACGCGTGAATCCGCCCACGTAGTCACCGTCGTTAATGAACGAAGGCGAGGGACCCACCATGATGTTGGCCAGAAACCGTTCCGGCGCGCGGATCGCGGCGAGCATGCCGATCATCGCGCTGACGGAATGGCCCACATAAATGACCGGGTCGGCGCCAAGTTCATCGACGATCTCGAGCACGTCGGACGCGTAGCCATCAAGCGAAGCATATTTCCGGCGGTCATAAGTCGCCAGATCGGACTCGCCGCTTCCCACCAGATCGAACAGCACGGTCCGATACCGCGATTCGAAGTTTGGCGCGAGCGAATGCCACATGTTCTGGTCGCACCCGAAACCGTGGGCAAACACGATTGTGAGGCGGCCTTCGCCTGCGATATGGACGTTGTTGCGAGTCGTTATGGACATTCAGTTGGGCGAAAGGGGAGCGGCGAGATGATCGCGAGGCTGGCTTGAGCATACGGGGAGATAAGCGAAGGGAACGCGCGATCATGCCGATGGCTTACTATACACAATTTCGCGCACGGATTCCCCGCACGCTCTACTAATCGGCAAAATTGACCCGGAGATCGAGCATAATTGGCTTGCACTCGAACACTGAACCGGATCGACGAACGCGCTGGCACTTTAGTGGGACGAATGCGATCTCGTGCGCACTGCCGGATCGCCACGCAGGGGCCAACAACCGTGTTGCGCTGCCGTTGAAAGCTCGTCCTGGTCATCCTTCACGCCGAGCCACTTCCGATTGCTATGGCGTTAATATTTTGAGCTGATTGGGTCATAAAGCCGACAGATGAACCAGCGATCAAAATAAGACCCAGCGGGTACGCCTGGGAAGCATTGAGTCCCCACAGAAGGAGAAATGTCTACTCGCTCTTTGATAGCCCATTTTCATCGAGAGCCGACACCCCATGGCGCTGTTACGAATGGTTAAGACGGGGCGAGAAAAAAATTCCCTCCGTCTGGAATGCCACGTGCGCTTCGAGTAGGACACGCCATCGAGAAGACCATGTCCCAACCACCAACAGCACCTCGGCTTCTCTTGGCTGATGACGACGGCAGAGTGCTCAACGCCAGCGCGGCTGCTCTCATACTTCAGGGTTTTGAAGTTCGTACGGCCCTCGACGGTCTCGCAGCCTTGACCGCCATCCAGCGCTGGCATCCTGATGTTGCGTTGCTCGATATCGAAATGCCAGTGATGGACGGGCGCACGGTCGCGCGGACCGTGCGGAAAATGGATCCTAAATTGCAACCGTTGCTGATTGCGTTGACAGCCTTAACGTCCGTTGCCGATCGTTTAGCGTCGATTCACGCAGGCTTCAATTATCATTTTACCAAGCCTATCCAATTCGAAGCCCTCCTGCGAACGCTCGACTTTCATCTTGACCTGCCGCGCAGGTAGTATTCGCCAGTTGACCGAAAAGCTTGATCGTCAAGAAGGAAATTGAGCCTTTGCGCTGATGAGCTCTCAACGTTTGTGCGTCTTCGCCGTTCGTTCACCAATAAGCGATCGTTGATGTGCCCGGCACGGGCAATATTCACCGCCTGCAGACGGCCAATGCAAAGCGGCCCTTGCGGGCCGCGTTTCTGGTTTTTTTGCGCGCAAAGCCGCGCGTCAAGCAGCTTGACCTGCTCCGAGTTCAGCACCCGTGAGCGGGTCGCTGCTGGGATCGGAGGCCGTTCGTGCTGCCATGGCTTGCAGTGTTTCCACATCCGCCGACGGAACCGTTACTGTCGCCAGTCCATCACCTCCATCGACAGCGGGTTGGGGATTGTCTACAAAGGTCCACTCCGGTCCTTCGTTCCACGGACCACGCGTTGCGGATTCCTCACCTTGCGACATCTTATAGTAGACACCAGTAAATTCCGGGAAGCCGGGAAGCTTGCCTTGAGGAAAGTTCGGCTGAATCGAATGAAGCGCTTTTTCGAACGACTTTTGATGCGCGAGCTCACGCGTCATCAAAAAGCCAAGCGTATCGCGAATGCCCGCATCGTCGGTCACGTTGATGAGGCGCTCATAAACGATTTTGGCACGCGCTTCGGCCGCGATGTTCGAACGCAGGTCGGCAGTGGGTTCTCCGATCGTATCAATGTAGGCCGCCGTCCACGGCGCGCCGGCAGAGTTGATCAATGCGGGTCCACCGCCGTAAAGCAGGGACGTGGTGTGCGAGTCGTTGCCCCCGCCAGTCATCGAACGATAGAGTTCTGCCTCGCTCTCGACAGCCTCGGCGAGTTGGCCTTTTGCTCCTTTATTCAACATCGCAATAATCGAACCGATGATTTCCAGGTGGCTTAATTCTTCGGTTGCGATGTCGAACAGGAGATCCTTGCGACCCGGATCGTCTTCGCCCACTGCCTGCGTGAAGTATCGGCAAGCCGCACCGAGTTCGCCTTGCGGTCCGCCGAATTGCTCCAGCAGCAAGTTTGCGAGACCCGGATTGGGTGCCGCTACGCGCACGGTATATTGGAGACGCTTATTGTGAATAAACATGGCTTTTTCCTTCCAAAAAGTTTTCGCACTATGCGTGAGACGTTCCGCGTTCGATGGACGTTTCTCGCCAGTAACGATGTTTCGCCGAGCGGTCCCGCGTCAGCGTTGACGCGGCACGCCTTCTCATGAAGGCGCTCAGTTCTCAAAGCGAGTATCGCTTTGGCGTGGTTGCATCAGTTGCTGAAGTGTTATAGGGGAAGACGGGTGGCTGCATCTTGCGATTAGATGCGACCACCGAGAGAGTGTTATCGAGTTACTTTGCGCTTCTTGGGTTCGGCGCGTGTAAGCGCTGCGGTCCAGAATGCGACAACATCGCGTTTCGTTGCAACTTTTGCGCGACCTCGTGCCGCTCTGACCACCGTGTTTGCACCGCTTGACCACAGGCTCATGAACGGATTCTTCTTCGCCCAGGGATTTTTCATGGATGCGCCTCTGAGCAGGCGCCATGCGTTATACGGATTTCGTGGGCGTTTTGATGATCGGTTCGTCCGTGCTTTGCCGCGGAAGTCCCGATTCCAATGCGCTTCCACCAACACGTTCGACTTCGACGTCCGTACCACGCAAGGTCTCGTTAATCGTCTCAGTGCGCTCGGTTGCCTCACGACCCACGACGACCTCCTCGATGACGTGTGCCGTCTTGGCCACCACTGGATGCTCAGCCGTCTCGCGAATTTCCACCGAACCTTCCTTGAGATCCGCCGCCGTTGCGACGCGGTCTACCGAGCGCCGCTCGATCGTCGCGTGTTCTTCGCGCAGATTCACCGATTCTGAAACAGGTGTTTCCGTCGCGCGGGAATACACCCGAACGCCGCCGGTTTCCACTTCGCGCTTGCCTACATCGAGCGATTCGCGCGTCACGGCGAATGCTTTGCGATCTGCGGAAGCTTCATCGGAGGTGTAGGGCTTGGCGGCCGCGTCGAAGCCTGTATAACCGGTGCTTCTCCATTGCGCGGCGCGTTCTTCGACATCCACCGCACCTGCCTCATGCATCGTCGACCGAACCATCCCAACGTGCGCTTCATCGGCGGCCGTGACGGTCAGCAATGCGCCGCCACGACGGACGGCTTCCTGATAGTGGCCGACATCGTCCGGTCGATCATCGGCGCCGAACATGTTGCTAAAGAAGTGTTCGATTTTGCCAAACACTCCGGTATCGTCAGTCGTCGCGGTCGGCATTTCGGCGCCGGGTCGAGCAGGGTCACTGGACGCGCCCGCTTGCCCAGTAGCGTGCACATCCATGTCGTTACGGTTCAGGCCGCTCTCGACCAGACGGGAGACTGCTGTTTCGGCTTCCCGAAACGAGTCGAATACACCTACGATTACTTGGCTCATGCGACTCTCCGAATTGAATTGGGCGGCCTCAAGGGCGGCCGAAAAATAAAATTTATTCAGCGGGATTTGTTGCGGACTCGCCTGCGCCTGAGGACGGTAACGGGGGGTCCGCAATCCAGTCTCCAGCGGTTCCGACTCGTCTTTCTACGACGACTTGTTGACGTTGCAATTCTGCGACGTGGACGGCTGTCTCCGTGGAGACGACAGTCGTGATACGTAGCTCTTCCTTAAGCACCAGCTTCAGTTCAGTAACCGGCACATACTCGAAGACGGGCACGATTAAGGTGTCGCCCTCGTGACGCGGGGCAAACTGAGCATCGACAAATTCATTGATCGCAACGCGTTCTATATGCACGGCACGGCTGTGCACAACAACGGGAAGCTCAAGCAGTTCGCGATGTGTGATAGTGCGAACACGAACCGCGCCGGTTTCCTCTTCGCGGGCCGCAAGCTGGAGTCGTTCCTCGCTCGCGACCAGCGTGCCCGGCTCGTTGCCAGTATCCGGCGTAGGTTCCAGGCCACCGTTCATGTCCGGGCTCCGATTCGAGATGCATCGTTCAGTGCGCAGGACGGTTGCTCGGTATGGGGCGCTTTGGCGACCGAGGTGCGTCGCCTTCGAATGCGGCACCACCGGCGTCCTCAACCGGAGGTTGATGACGAAAGCCCGCGCCGCCAGATACGATGGCGATGATCATACCGACCAAGAGCGCTGCAAACGAGAACCACGAGGCACGTGCGACGCCGCGTGCTGCCGTGTCGGCGGCCTGGCGTGTATCGGCTTCAGCTTGCGGACTGGAGGCCATCGCTGTCGCTGATGCGACCGCGCCTTGCACCTGCGCTTTGAGCGAACCCATCATCGTGCCGCTGGCTGCGGACGGGCTCGCCGCGGCAACTGCAGTGGCTCCTGTCGACGCGACGCTGCCGACGGCGCTGACAGCACTTCCCATCAGCGAGGTCGCGCCGTACGCCATCGCAATGATCATCACCGCCCAGGCCAGGAGCCCGTGAAGCCAACCCAGCACCGGGGCGCACCGACCGGCGAAATATGAACCGACGAACACCGCGATCACCGTCATCACGATCATGTAAGCGCCCGAACCAAACGCGAAGCCGCGTGAGGGATCGGGCTGAGTGAGCGGCGACAGAACAGACGCACCGATTGCCGTTCCGAGCACCGTGAGGATCAGATAGGCGATGAGCGAGAGTATGACTCCGGCGATGACGGCACCCCATGAGATGCGAGGAAGACCGTCTTGTGTAGTGAGCAGGCGCATTTTAGAATCCGTGACGTTAGGAACCCGAAAAATCCGATGGTTTCAGAAGTAGGGTTAGCACAAATAGCGCAAAGGCTATTCCCAGGTGCCCCAAAGGATGGAGGGAGGCGTTATTTGCGGCTTTGCGTCACTAGGATCAGCATAATTAAGCGGGATCTACTCCAGGCATGGAACATCAAAGGGATTAATTGCCCACGATCCATCGGCCAGAGTAGCGCTGAACGAATTCGAGCCGAGCGAAGTTTCAACGACCTAGAACGCTGCTCGGTTGCGCCACAGATGGCTTGCGTTGGCCGCGGGATTTCTGCAAGCAAAAACACGTTCGAGGACCTTGACCGTCGTTGTTGCGGGTCTTTCCAAAATGGCCGAATCGGCTCGCCCCCAGGTGTTTGGTGCTTCTGATTCGGCTTGTTCATTGGTTGCATGGCGGTATGCGCAGCGACCTTGGGGGATTGCTCGCGGGCGACACACCGGACTGAGTCTCTCCGCAACCGAATCCGCTGCGCCGGCCGCTAGATCGGGAAGCCGTGGTCGATTGCTTCAATCGGGGTGGATTGAGCGCGCGACGCATGGGCTGCTGGGCGATGCGCACCCCTCGTTCGTGAACGCGATTTGAGCGCCGTGCGCGTTCGAGCTTGACGTATCGCCGCCATATAGTAACGCAGCTTCCGTCGACCCGATGGTCGCCGCCGCGCCGAGGGCCGCGGCATACACACTGTTAGCTTGCGTCGACCCATTCACATGCTCGTCGAAGCAAAAGCTCGCCGCCGCGCCGAAAATGGCATAGCCTGCTGCAAAATTGTGGGCGAAGAACTCCTCAGCCGAGAGCATCGCGCCTTTCAATATATCGGGCAAAAGTCGTGATTTTGCCGTGGAGCTGCAATACACACGGCACGTGTCTGACAGAAGGCAAAGGCGGATTGCTCAGGAAGGCCAAGGGTAACCGGCTTCTCCAACGGGAACACAACTTGCGCAAACGAGACACCGATAGAGAGCACACAATTCGACGCGCGGTAGAAGTCAATGCATTGCTCAAACGTAACCAGGACTGGAAATGGACTCAAATAGTGCAGAGGGAACGGTCAAAGAAGTTGCCGGTAAGGCGCTGAATGCTGCCCGTGACCCGATAGGCGACACGGGTAATCAGACGGCCGAAAAGGTCCGCCAGCTCAGCGGCAAGACGCAGCAGCTATACGCGGACACAGCGGAACTGGTGCGAAACAAGACTGTTGAGAGCCCGTTCACCACTCTTGCCATCGCCGCTGGATTGGGCTTTTTGCTCAGCGCGATTTGGGCAACGGCGAATTCACCACCGCCACGTTCTTTTAAAAATCGGCGTCGCGACGGTGACCAAGATTAGCAGGAGGGTGTTCGGCGGCTAGCGAACCTACGAAGCCGGTGCCCGTTTAGGACGGCAACCATCCAAAGGTGCGTCCTCCCCTATTTCTCGTCGACCTGATTCCCTTCCGGGCAAGCCGAATCCGCAGGGAAACGCGAATTGGTCTGCGAGCGCATGCAGTTACCCGCCCGAGGGCGCTCTCACCGGGGTCATCGGCTCACCCGCTCGAAGGTCAAAGTCTGATATTCGTTTTCCCGAGCGGGCAGTCCTTTTGGAAAGACGCCTTCACCGAAGAAGGGCGGGATCCAACTGAAAACGAAAACAACACGGCCTTTTGTCAAGCGAAACTCATTGGGATGATTCGCGAACTCCGGATATCTAATGGGCGATACGCTTACCGTTGAAAAAAGTAGTGCTAGTGACCACACCGTTGCCCAGATGCGTGAGGTCCTTAACGGTCGTCGGCGCGGACTGCGAGCCATCGCCCCGTTTGCTGGCCCCGCAGTCGTCGTCTCGGTTGCATATATGGACCCCGGCAACTTCGCCACGAACATTCAGGCGGGCGCGGGTTACGGGTACGGACTGCTGTGCATCGTCGTTGCCGCGAGCCTCGTCGCAATGCTTTTTCAGTTCTATCGGCCAAGCTCGGGCTTGTCACCGGACTGAATCTTGCCGAAGTAAGTCGTCTGCATCTTCCACGCGGGCTTGTCATTGTCATGTGGGTAATCAGCGAGATCGCCGCCATGGCCACCGATCTTGCCGAATTTCTCGGAGGCGCAATCGGCTTTAGCCTTTTGCTCCATATTCCAATGCTGGCCGGAATGGTCATCACAGCGGTGCTCACCTATGGTCTGTTGCTGATACAGGGCCGCGGTTTTCGTCCAATGGAAATCGCAATTGGCGCGCTGGTTGGGCTGATCGGGCTCTCATACCTCGCACAGCTGATCATCACGCCAGTTGATTGGTCTGCAGTTCTACGCCAAGGTGTGAAACCTGACATAGCCGGTCCGGGCGCATTGATAGTCGCGGTAGGCATCGTGGGCGCGACGGTTATGCCTCACGCACTTTTTCTGCACTCCGGGCTCGCTGGCGAGCGCGTCCGGCCCCACTCCGAGAAGGAGCGAACGGGACTTTTGCGTTATGCACGCTATGAAGTAACCGTCGCACTCGGATTTGCCGGACTGGTTTCTGGCGATGGTAATCGTTGCGGCCACCGCGTTCCACAGTGGGCACTCGGAGGTCGCGCAGATCGACACTTCATACCACACGCTTGTTCCGCTTCTCGGCGGGGCAGCGGCAGGCCTCTTTCTTGTCGCACTGATGGCTTCGGGCGTCTCGAGCTCAGTGGTCGGAACGATGGCCGGGCAGATGATCGTGCAGGGCTTTCTCACTTTCGCCATTCCGCTCTGGTTGCGTCGTCTGCTGACGATCATTCCCAGCTTCGTATTGGTCGCGATAGGGATCGATACGACCCGCGCACTGATCCTGAGCCAGGTGGTGCTCAGCGCCGCGGTACCCGTTCCGATGCTGGCAATTCTATGGTTCACGTGCAGCCGAAAGATTACGGGGGCGCATGTAAATGGTGTGTGTGTTGCGGCTGTAGCGGCGATTGCGGGAATCTCCGTTCTGTCTCTGAACATGGTTCTGCTAGCGCAGATGCTTTAGTACTACTGTGTCATAAAATCCATGGCATTATAGGAGCTTCTTCATCCTTTACATGAGGAAGTAATGGACTGGGAAACATCGATCGACGAGTACCTGGAACACCTATGCGAAACGATCGGACAC
>Ga0160447_100507_pt1 | contig 18221 bp, 15 predicted proteins | sample HID1973K_E1MG_FD_108222 | JGI IMG/M metagenome (GOLD analysis project Ga0160447, IMG submission 108222) | Enriched mosquito-associated microbial communities from UW Madison campus, WI, USA - HID1973K_E1 MG | ecosystem: Host-associated > Arthropoda: Insects > Digestive system > Unclassified ...
AGAGAATCGAGCGCGGCATCGAGTCGCCGGTCAGGGCGGCCGGTGTGACCGTAGCACCCGTAGTGGCATCCGGCGTATCGCTGATGGTGGCCTTGGTGACCGAGCTGATCGCTCTGACGACGGTGTTGTAGGAATCGATGAACGCTTGAAGCGAGGTTTTCAGACCGTCCGTGTTGGTGCTGACCGTCACGGTGGTCGTCGAGCCCTTGCTACCTGGTTGAAGGGTCAGCGCGACGCCACCCAGGTTCTTGTCGATGGTGTTGCTGGTACTGATGAAATTGAAGCCGTCTACCGTCACGTCGGCATTGACGGGTTTTTCGCCAATGTAGCCGGCAGAACTGGCCGACGTGGTGTCCAGCTTGGTACCGGTATTGATCGTGAAGCCTGCGATATCACTGGTGGTGCTGATATCCGAATCCAGACCGGTTACCGACGAGCCCAGCACCATACGTGTGCCGTTGGCGTCGGTAATGAGGTTGGCACTGATGTTGGTCGTGCTCGAGTCGGCGTTGATCTGCTTGACCACCGACGCCAGGGTCGCGCCCGCCGCGATGGTGTAGCTTTTGGAAATGCCATTTTGAGTGATGGTCAGATTACTACCACTCGGAATGGCACTGGTAGAATCGGCAAACGCTGCCGTTGCCACGCTGGAGCTGGTGGCCAATGCATTGACGGTGACGGAGTGAGTACCCGGCACTGCGGTGTTATCGGATTTGACGGTGACCTTGGTCTCGTCGGAAGACTTGGCAGAATAGCCTGCGAAATCCAGGGTGCTGGTGGTGCCGGTAGGTGGCTTCAACAGCGTCTGAAACGCGGACATCGCTGATTGCAGCGTGCCGATGCCGGAAAGTTTGGTGGTGACCAGTTTGGTCTGGGTAGTGATCTGCGTCTGCTTTGCCAGTTTGTCGGCGTTGACCAGCGCGGTCACGATGTCCCCGATTGCCAGGCCCGATCCCAGACCGGTTGACGGGGTAATTGGACTAGCCATTTGAGTCTCCTTCCAGGGTTAGTCGGTCTTTTGACAATGTCTCGTATCAAAAGAACCGCGTTCACGTTTCATGCCAGTTAAACTTTTGCGTCGAACAACAGGCTGTTTGCATTTTTCAGACTGTCGGCGATCTTCAGAGCCTCAGCAGACGGCAATTGCCGAACCACTTCACCCGTCTCAGTGGCAATCACCTTCACGACGACCTGCCCCGAACCCTCGTCAATCGAGAACTCAAGATTACGTCGAACCGACTGAAAGAATTTTTCCATTTCCTGAACGGCAGCTTTCAAGTCCTTGGACTCTTTATCGGCATTGGAGTCTTTACTCGTCGCCGTTTCCGATTTCGCGGCAGGTGCCGGCGCAGAAACGACGTGAGGCGCCACGGCCTGCTTGTCAGCCACTACTGGCGCCGATTGCACAGACTGCACCGCGGGGTAAGACAAGTTCAACCTGGTGCTGATGTCCATGTCCACTCACCTCTCAAAGTAAAAAGGCGGAAGAGTACGCAAGCACACTCCCCCGCCAAAACTCACGATCCGATATTACTGAAGCAGTTTCAGTACAGCGGATGGCAGCTGGTTAGCCTGGGCCAGAACAGAGGTGGAAGCCTGTTGCAGAGTCTGTTGTTTGGTCAGGTTAGCGGTTTCAGCTGCGAAGTCGGTGTCTTGAATACGACCCAGTGCAGCGGTGGCGTTTTCGTTGACGTTTTGCAGGTTGGAGATCGTGCTGCTCAGACGGTTTTGCGCAGCACCGAGGTTTGCACGAGTGGCGTTGATCGATGCCAGAGCGGCGTCGATCGCGGTGATCGCGTTGTCGATGTTGGCAGAAGCAGTACCAGTGCTACCAGCAGTACCGGTGATGGCTACCGAGCCGCTTGCCACGGACAGGGAAGTGGCGTCGAACTTGGAGCTCAGAACCAGGTCGATGCGGTTGGCCGAGCCAGTGCTCGAACCTACTTGCAGAGTCATGGTGCCAGCCGAACCGTCCAGCAGGTTCTTGCCGTTCAGGTTGGTCGAAGCCGAGATACGAGTCAGTTCGTCCGACATCTGGCCGAATTCGGCGTTCAGAGCGGTACGGTCAGCAGTGCTGTTCGTGTCGTTTCGTGCTTGTACGGCCAGTTCACGCATACGCTGCAGAATGTTGGTCGATTCTTGCAGAGCGCCTTCAGCGGTCTGAGCCATCGAGATACCGTCGTTGGCGTTCTTGATTGCTACAGTCTGACCACGGATTTGCGAAGTTTCGCGAGTAGCGATCTGCAGGCCGGCGGCGTCGTCTTTGGCGCTGTTGATTTTCAGACCGGAAGACAGACGGGTCATCGAAGTCGACAGTGCGTCCGAAGCGCGGCTCAGGTTCTTCTGAACAGCCAGGGAAGCTACGTTGGTGTTTACGCCTAAAGCCATGATGAATTCCTCGTTGGTTGGGTACTGCGGCTTTCCGGCCCTGGCAAGCGCCGGGTGTGGCCTAGAGAACCTACGTAATGTTTATCGTCGTATCTGGAAGGAGCTTGAGGGCAATTTGAAAATTTTTTGCCACCAGAGCGCCACCCCTGCTTTTGACGGGGGTTACACAGCGTTTCGGCGCGACTCCCATAAGCTTTAATCACAACGATAACCACCTGACTGCCAACGGATTCAAGACCGGGCACGCCCTGGAACGCGCCCGGTTACTGCGTGGCCTATAGAGCCATGGAAATCACTGAAGCAGCTTCAATACCGCCGCCGGCAGCTGATTGGCCTGGGCGAGGATGGCGGTCGAGGCTTGTTGGAGGGTTTGTTGTTTGGTCATCTCAGCTGTTTCGGCCGCGAAATCCACATCAAGGATGCGCCCGCGGGACACGGAAACGTTCTGGATGACGTTGCTGATGTTAGAGACCGTTGCCGCCAACCGGTTTTGTTTGGCACCCAGCTCTGCGGTGGCTTCGTCGATCAGTCCAATCGCATGGCTCAGGACGTTGATCACATTATCGATGTTGTCCCCCATCGCCTTGTTATTCAATGCCCGCTGGATCTTGATGTCTTCGGTAACGGCATTCTCAGCGGCAGCCAGCTCCTGACTTGCCTTGGCAACGGCCTCCCTCAGAGGCGCAAGCGTTGCCTCATCTGTTGCAGTGGATTGGCTGAATGCATCCTTTGCTGTTTGCAACTCGCCCTGCTTAGTGGTGACCGCATCTGTCAATGCAGTATCCGCCGTAAAGGTCGTCGACGTATTACGATGCCCGGTTCCATCAATGGCCAGCGGAGTATATTCGCCTGCATTCACGCCCTTGGAGCCAGTGGTTTGCCCAGCCACCGCTGGTTCCGCAGCGATTGCTGTCGTAGGCTTCAACAGCGACTCCGTCGACATGTCCCGATCAAGCGTCAAGCTGATTTCCTCACTCGGCCCAGTGTTAGCGCCCACATGGAACGTCAAGGTTCCGGCCGAGCCATCGAGAAGCCTCAAGCCACTGCCGAACTTAGTATCTTTGGATATGCGCGTGAGCTCCTGACTCATCTGTTGAAATTCTTGGTTCATCGCGTCTCGCGACTTGGCGTCGTAGTTGCCATTTTTGGCTTGAAGACCGAGGTCACGCATACGCATCAGAATATTGGTCATTTCTTTCATCGCGCCCTCGGCTGTTTGCGCAATGGAGATGCCGTCGTTGGCGTTCTGCGCTGCCACGGTCAACCCCCTGACCTGCATCGTCAGGCGGTTGGCCACCTGCAGACCCGCAGCATCGTCCTTTGCGCTATTGATTCTCAGACCAGAAGAAAGACGAGACATGGAAAGACTTAATGCATCCGAGGAGCGATTGAGATTCCGTTGAACAGACAGTGAAGCGTTATTGGTATGAACGGTTAAAGCCATTTTGAATTCCCTCGTTGATAGAAACGGCTGGTTTTCTAAAGCGGGGAAGTCCCTTTCTCCCGGAAAACCTACATGGGCCTTATCGACGATGCATCAGAGGGCTTTAACAACTTTCCAGCCACACACTCAGTGCCACCACGACAAATGTCGGATGAATATTTCGCTAAGTCCTTAAATACACGGAGGTTGAAAAAAATCAAAAAAAACAGCCCATTCGGACTGTTGATTACCTGTGAGTTGTGACGCCATGTAGGACATTTCCACAACTTTGACTTATCTGGAAAGATTAACGCTTAGGAAAAACGGAAGAAGTCTTCAATGATCCGCCGCTTCGACGGTTTCTGGATCAACCCGCCTTCGCCGGCGAACGCCATGCAGCCTGCGGCGACGTCTGTGCTGATGACACTCACGCCCTGGGCGATGAGTGCTTCTTTGCCGATGTGGCAGCCGCCGATCACTGCGCTGTTGGGATAGAGAATGACGCCCTCGTCGAGTACCGGTGCGATGCCATGGTTTTTACCGACGGTGGCGTTCTGGTAAACGACCAGGTAGTTAGAGTAAGTGGCCTTGGCGAATACGATGCCAGTCGAGTGTCCGATGAAGAAGATGTCCGGCATGTGGATCTCGTAAAACAGATCGATTCCGTTAAGCGCCTTGTTCAGCAGAAACAGTTTGGTCGGCACTTCGGTCGTACCGGTTTCGCGCCATACCGTATTGGACAAGTAATAGAGGTAGGTACAGTACTGCGACGAGTGCAAGTAGTTGAAGGCGTCCGGGGTCCAGGTTTTGACCGCATTGATGCAGACATGCAAACGGGCCAGGGCTTGATCGATGTATTGATCAATCAAGACACGGGCCTGTTCTTCGCGTCCGTCGGGCAACAGGTTCGCCAATTGCCGGTTGGTAAACGCCACTAACCCGTCACGCCCCAGGGTCAGGATATTGAGCGGTGTCGTCATGTGGAAGTCCTGAAAATATCGAATCGCATGAGGATGCAGCGGTGATCAATCAGTTCGGCTTGAGCAAGCCGACCAGGTCATATTCCAGCCAGTCTGCCACGCCGATCCAGTCCTGCCGCTCCTGACATTGAAGGATCGCGCCAAGGACATGGGTCCAGGCCGCGTGTCGCTCCTGGGAGTCGGCGAATATCGGCACGGCGGCGTCTACCAGATCGACCATTTGCAGCGCGGCCTCGATATCCCGTCCCAGGCGAAACAACTGTGCGCAGCGACGGGCCTCGTCGATGAGCGATGCAGGCGTTTTCATGAGGCTGTCCAGTCTGGGTCGAATGCGGTACCGACGATGGTTGCGCCGTCGCGGCTGGTGTTGAAGAACTGCACTTCAGGATGCTTGACGATGTAGCGCTCCAGTTCGATGAGGTAGCTGCGGAAGTTGAGCTGCGTCTTGACCTTGTTCCCCCGACCGTCGCGCACCCAGTGTCTGGCGATGTTCATTTCCGGCCCCAGATCGCCGTCCTGCCAGCCCGTGTGGGTCTTGCCACCAGGGAAGGCGAAATCGGCGCCGAACAGCGTGATCCGGCTCGCACCCATCTTCACTGCCAGGTCAATGGCAGGATGAATCACGCTGCCGCCCACATGCAGCGTAGCCTTGGGAATCTGCTGCCGGATGTCGGCGTAGACCGGGCTGGAGGAATAGCCGACGTAGCGCGGCCCTTGCCAGGCCTTGAGCATCGCGGCCTCCTGCCGTGGCAGGTAGACCAGTGTGATGTCGCGAGTGTCAAACGGCGGAAGGTGGCGGGTGCTGATGCGGTGATCGATGCTGACCACCAGATCGGGCTTGATGCCCTGTTTGCGCAGCGGCACGTAGGCGGTGTCGACACAGATGAACAGCGGCCTGTCGGCGCGCTGCCAGGTACTCAGCAAACGCGGCAGATGCTGTTGCAGGCTTGGACCGGTGGCGATGACGAACACATCACGCCCTGGTTGGGTGCCGAACAGCGTGGCGACATCGGTGTCCGCTTCCAGCAGTGCCCTGCCCTGCTCCAGTCGCTGGAGGTTGTCTGGATTGTCCGCCGAAAAATCCTGATTGTTGAAGGTCACGTGAACTTCGCTGACCAGCCGATCGCGAATCCGCGCGTTGGCATCGTCGGCCAGCACCAGCTCCGCTGGGAGCGCGAAGAACGGCAACTGAATTTCGGCATGTTCGTCGGCGTAACCCAGCACGACGCGCGGATCGGTCAGCCAGTCCTGTTGATCCACCAGTCGCAACACCTGCATGAACAGCGCGCCATTGAGGATATGCATCTGGAGTTCAAGCAGTGTTTCGGCGTTCAGCAGGACGCGTTGCAGATCGCCAAGCCCGGTGCCATAGAGATGAACCACGGGGCAGTTGGTGGGCAGACTGGCGGCCTGGATTTGCGCTTCGGCAAGGTGATCGTGACGACTGGTGAGCTGGATGCCGGCCACGCTTACGGTCCACGCCCGGCCTTCGACAAGCACGACGGGAACGGATGAGGGGGTTTCGGCAGCCAGGCGCAACGCAATATCGGGCCAGCGCTGTTCAATGACAGCAAGGTTGCGCTGAAGTATCTCGCTCATGACGGCAGTCCTTTTCGGGCGAGGATAGCAGAACGCAAAAACGGTGACGTGAAGATCAGCGTCACCGTTGCGGATGGCACAGGATCAGGGACGATAAATGATCGCCGAACCCCAGGACAGTCCTACGCCAAAACCGCTGAGGGCCACGCGCTTCCAGGTCGCGTTGAGCACATGTTTTTCCAGCAGCAGCGGAATGCTCGACGAGACGGTGTTGCCGGTCTCCAGCATGTCCTTGACGAATTTTTCGGGCGTGCTGCCCTCTTCGAAGCGGCGCGCAACGGCGTCGACGATGGCAGCGCTGCCCTGGTGGATGCAGAACGCGTCGATGTCCGAGGATTGCAGGCCGGAGTCATGCAGCAGTTCGTTCAGGTGCGCAGGCACCTTGACCAACGCGAAGTTGAACACCTGACGGCCGTTCATGAAGAAATTGCCGTTGGCGGTCTTGAGGAATTCCGCGCCACCGCCGTCGGTGCCGAATTTCGACTTGCCCAGCTGCCATGGCGCGTCTTCGCCCATCCAGGTCGCGGTGGCCGCATCGCCGAACAGCATGGTGGTGTTGCGGTCTTCGGGGTCGACGATCTTGGAGTACGGATCGGCGGTGATCAGCAGGCCGTTTTTCAGACCGGCGGCCTCCATGAAGCCTTTCAGCGCGTAGATGCCGTAAACGTAGCCCGAGCACCCCAGGGAGATGTCGAACGCCGCGACGTGGGTCGGCAGGCCGAGTTTGTGCTGAACGATGGCAGCGGTGTGTGGCAGGCCTTCTTCATCGCCGTTCTGGGTGACCACGATCACTGCGTCGATGGCATCTCGCGACAGCTCCGGGTTGTTGGCGAACAACTGGTTGGCTGCTTCGACGCACAGGTCTGAGGTTTCCTGTGTGTCGTCCTTGCGTGGCAGAAAAGCAGAACCGATCTTGCCAAGGATGAAGTCTTCATCCTTCCCGAATTTGGCACCCTGCGCGTAATTGTCGACGCCGGCTGCAGGCACGTAACTCGCTATGCTCTTAATGCCAATCATCATGGCTTCCCAATCAAAAACTGCTGAACATCACCCATCGCCATGAGGCGGGGCATTGAAATCCGGGGCTTGAGGCCGAAAAAATGGCAACGTCAGGACGTAATGGCGTTCAGAAATTCTCCGAAATCAGCCTGATGCCTTCATTGCCTGCAAGCACGATACAGTGAAGATGCCCGTTATGACTCACAGGTCACCAAAAGTTTTACAAGCTTTTAGCTGACCGATGGGCACTGCGCAAGGGTCCGATCGCTTTCAGACAGGCAATTGACATGAAGGCGTCATGGGTTTGTGAACCGTGAGCCAATTGCCAGCAGACGGCCTGTCTGTAGCAGCCCGGCCCTGACTCTGGCCTCAGGGCTTGGGAGCTGCCGGGGTGGCGCTCGACCTTATCGAAGCGCGCTCAGGCTTTTGATTCTGGCCGCAGGCCGTGGAAGCCCGACTTGTCGGCGATCTGCCGGGCACCGGCAGCAAGACCGGCGACTTCGGTCAATCTGACCCACCACAATGATCGTTCCCACGCTCCAGCGTGGGAATGCCTCGCAGGACGCTCCGCGTCCGTACCAGCAGAAGCGCGTCCTGATTCAACCCACCGCATCCCAGCTCAACGCCGTGCCGCGCTTGATGGCGTGTCGCGCGTTGCGGCCGAGAACGGCGTCGATGTGTTTCGGCGCCAGGCCAAGGCCGGGGCGGATGGCGCGGATGTTGTCTTTGCTGAAGCGCTCGCCTTCGGCGATGTCTTGCACCACATACAGCGAGCGACGGAAGACCAAGGACTTCTGCTCCGCCTGGGTCGCGCCGTAGTGCACCCGGCCCAAGCCCTGCCAGGCGCGTTCAGTTTCGCTGACAAGGCTTGCCATCTCCGCCGGCTCCAGTGAAAAGCTGGCGTCTACACCGCCATCGGCGCGGTCCAGGGTGAAGTGTTTTTCGATCACAGTCGCACCCATCGCCACGGCGGCAACCGAGACACCGACGCCCATGGTGTGGTCGGACAGCCCCACCTGACAGCCGAACAATTGCGCCAGGTGGGGAATCGTGCGGATGTGGCTGTTCTCGGGCGACGCCGGGTAGGTGCTGGTGCATTTGAGCAACACCAGATCCGTGCACCCCGCCTCGCGCGCTGCCCGCACGCTCTCGTCCAGCTCGGCGATGCTCGCCATGCCGGTGGAAATGATCATCGGTTTGCCGGTGGCCGCGACCTTGCGGATCAACGCAATGTCGGTGTTTTCAAAACTGGCGATCTTGTAGGCCGGCACGTCGAGGCTTTCGAGAAAATCCACTGCGCTCTCATCGAAAGGTGTGGAAAACGCCAGCATCCCGAGTTCCTTCGCCCGGGCGAAAATCGGCGCGTGCCATTCCCAGGGCGTGTGCGCCTGTTCATACAGCGCATACAGCGACGACCCGGCCCACAGGCTGTTGGGGTCCTCGATGAAGAACTCGCCCTCGGCGATGTCCAGGGTCATGGTGTCGGCGGTATAGGTTTGCAGTTTGAGCGCATGAGCGCCGGTCTTTGCGGCGGCCTCGACGATGCGCAATGCCTGGTCCAGCGACTGATTGTGGTTGCCGCTCATTTCCGCGATGACGAACGGCGGGGCATCGGGGCCGATGGTTGTTGAACCGATCTTGAAGCTATTCATCACTGAGCACTCGCTGAAAATGACGCTCGGCCGAGGCGTACCCGGCCTTCTGAAATAGAGAAATGGACACCGCGTTATCCGCCAGCACCTGCGCGTGAATCACCCGCACCTGCGGCCAATGCCGGCGCAGGAAGCGCTCGCCGCCGCTGAGCAGCGCCTGCCCCCAGCCAACCCCAGTCTGCCCTTCGAACAGATAGATCGACACTTCGACGCCCTCGCCTTGACGGTCGTAGCGCACCATGCCGACAGGACCGCTCACCGTTTCACCTATCAGGATCAGTCGCTGCGGATCCTCAAGGCTGCGCGCCAGCCAGGCGAGGTGATCGTCGCGATCAATCAGGTCGCTGTTGAACGCCCACTGCCGAACGTGTGGTGCATTGCGCCCGTCGAACAGCAGCTCGGCATCCCGTTCGTCGGCCTGCCGCAGCGACAGTCCCTGCCCGGTCAATGCCACCGCCAGACGCTGCGCCCCGCGGCCATCGACCAACGCCCGCGAGCGCTCGGCGAAACTCTGACGCAGTTCGCGATTATCGCGCAGCAACGCAATGGCCTGAATCAACGTCTGCGGGTCGAGAACATCGTGCGCCCCCAGATACAACTGCCCGCCGGCCTCTGCCAGCAACCGGGCATTGAGTGCCTGGTTGTGGGCCACCGAAATGCAGATCGTCGGCAAGCCCAACGCAGCACGCTCCCAGGTCGTGCCGCCGCCAGCGCCAATGAAAAGATCGGCCTGTTGCATCAACCTGAAGAGGTCATTGACCAGCGTGTGCAGACGCCAGTTCGAATGCGTCTTTGCCAGTTCGCTCATGGCGTCCCATTCGGGATTGTCCAGCCCGGCAACGAAATCCACCTGCAGGTCTTCAAAGCCTTGCAGCGCCAGCATCGTCGCGTGCACCTGTCGCGCCGCATCGAAGCCTCCGAAGTTGACCAGCACGCGCTTCACCCGGGGTGCTATCACGATGGGCTGGCATTGAAACTCGTCACGCATCAGCGCGAAACGCGGGCCCAGGAATGTCTTGCAGTCGCCGCTGAGCCACGGGGCATAAGGGCGTTCGAGCACCTGAGCCGAATAATTCTGATCCAGTAGCAGGTCCACCGCGTGGGGACGATTGGCGAGGTCATCGATGGCCATCAGGCGATCGGCGAATCGTCGAGCCGTGTTCTCCCAGCGGGCATCCAGACCGTAATGGTCGACGATCAGCCAGTCGAAGCGAGGTGCGTCTTTCAAGACGTCGGCGAGGGCGTCGATGTCGGCCTGCCACGGCAGGACCGTTTCGATGCCCGGATCCCTTTGCTCGTGCGGATAAGGCTCGGGCAAACCCAGGGCGATGTAGCCTTGTTCGGCCAGACGTTGCAGCGCATGGCCAGGCAGGCGTCGGCAAGCGAAGACCACTTCGGCGCCTTCCCTGCGCAGGACATTGGCCAGTGTCAGGCAGCGTGCAATGTGGCCACTGCCGATGGCTGTAGAGGCATCGGCACGCACGAGCACTCTCACGGCTGCAATTCCCCGCCGGCCTTGAGCGCGGCGTAAAGGTATTCGGCACGCAGCCAGTCTTCCTCGTTGTCGATGTCCTGAACCAGATGCCGCGGCAGGACCACCGGCAGGCTGAGCTCGGAAAAAATCACGTCGCCACGCAGCCAGGCCTCGCTGCGTCCCCAATAGAACTGACCGGCGTCCTGATAGGCCGCTGGCAGATCCTGCGAACGCACAGTGCGGTACTCAGGGTGCATCGACCTCAGGCTGCCATCGTCGTTGATCAGCAGCGCCCGCTGTACCGGAAACCCGAAGCCGCAGACCGAAAACGCATAGGACTTATCGGGCGAGGCCTGCAACGCCTGCAACCCTTGGCGCAGAAAACGCGCTTGCAAGAGGGGTGCGGTGGCGTAGATGCAGCAGGTGTAGTCGTAGCGCCGATCCAGCGCACCGATGGCATGCTCGATCACTGCCGCTGTGCCGGTGTAGGCATCGGCCAGCGCTGCCGAGCGCATGAATGGCACTTGCGCGCCATGAGAGCGTGCGACCTGGGCAATTTCCTCGTCATCGGTGCTGACCACCACGCGCTCGAACAGACCGCTTGCCAGCGCCGTGCGGATCGAGCCGACGATCATCGGCTCGCCGTTGAACAGCTTCAGATTCTTGCGAGGGATGCGCTGACTGCCGCCACGGGCAGGGATGATCGCCACTGCGTTCATGGACGTTTTTCCAGCAGGAACCAAGTGATGTCATCGGCGGGAAACTGCGGATCGCGGCGGTAGACGAATCCGTAGTCGAGCAATTTGAGGTCAGTGAAACGATCGAGCATCTCACCGGCGAAGTCGCGCTTGAACAGCTTGCCGCCGTTGCCACGATAGGACACCTCCACCGGCGCCGGGTTGTAATACTCGGCGATCAACACGTACCGCGAGCTGAGATGATAGAGCTGATCGTAAGCCTGGTTCAGCCATTCGGGCGCCAGGTGAATCAGCACCCCTTTGCTGAAGGTCAGGTCGTAGCTGCGCAGGCGTGGAAAATCGAACAGCGAACCGTGCCACACCTCGGCAATATCCAGGGACTGCGCCTGTGCGTGTGCCTTGGCGTTGATTTCGACGCCATTGAGCTCACAGCCTGGCAATAGCCGACTCAGCGCCAGCAGATTGTTGCCGGCGTTGGTGCCCAGTTCGAGCAGACTCGTGAGCCCCTGAACCCGGCCCAGCGCTTTGGCGAACAAGGCAATGTTCGCCGAAATCAGCGCCTGGCCCTGGTTGCGCTCCACGTATTGATCGCCGAAATCGCCTTGCCAGAATTGCTCTTGCTCAGTCAGTTCTCGCATGTCCCTGCTTCCATCATTCAGAGGTCGTCAGCAACCGCTTCAGTTGCCCGATCACACAGTCTTGTTGCTCATCGGTCATGGCCGGATACAACGGCAAACTGATGGCCTGAGCGTAATAGGCGCAGGCCTCGGGAAAATCGTCTGCGGCAAACCCCAGGTCACGGTAGTACGGCTGCAAATGCACCGGGATGTAATGCACGTTGACCCCGATACCCGCTGCGCGCAAGCCCTCGAATACCTGACGATGGCTGAGTGTCAGGCGCTCGGTCTGCAAGCGCACGACATACAGGTGCCAGGCTGACTCGGCATCGGCTTCACAGGTCGGCAAGGTCAACGGCAGATCCCCGAGCGACGCCTGGTAACGCGCCACCAACTGCCGACGCCGGGCCAGAAAACCGTCCAGTTTGTTCAACTGCGACAGGCCCAGCGCAGCCTGCATGTCGGTGATGCGGTAATTGAAGCCCAGTTCGATCTGCTGGTAGTACCAAGGCCCGTGGCTGGGTTCGTCCATCTGCGCCGGATCGCGGGTCATGCCATGGCTGCGCAGACGACGCAGATGTTCGGCGCGTTCAGGCGAGTTGGTCAGTACCAGACCGCCTTCTCCCGTGGTGACGATCTTCACCGGGTGGAAACTGAACACGGTCATGTCGGCGAACTCACCGCACCCCACCGGACGCCCGGCATAGCGGGCACCAACCGCGTGGGACGCGTCTTCGATGACCACGAAGCCGTAACGGCGTGACAGCTCGGCAATCGCGCGCATGTCGCAGCTTTGTCCGGAAAACGCCACCGCCACCAGCACCTTCGGCAGTTTGCCCTCACGCTCGGCCGTTTCCAGTTTGTGCTCAAGGACGTTGACGTCGAGGTTCCAGGTCAGCGGATCGATGTCGACGAAGTCCACGTCGGCACCGCAATAACGGCCGCAATTGGCCGAAGCGAGAAAGGTATTCGGGCTGGTCCACAGCACGTCGCCCTCGCCCAGCCCCGCCGCCAGGCAGGCAATGTGCAACGCCGCCGTGGCATTGCACACGGCAACCGCGAAGCCGGCCTGACAACGCTCAGCCATCGCCGCCTCAAAACGTTCGATGGTCGGGCCCTGGGTCAGCCAGTCGGACTTGAGCACCTCGACCACCGCGTCGATGTCGGCCTGATCCAGGCTTTGCCGACCATAGGGAATCATGGCTGGATGCCGGCGTGCAGTTCGCCGATCTGCGGGATCGTCAGGAAGTCCGGGTTGGTGTCCGAGCGGTACTCGAACTCATCGCTGACCGCCTTGCCCTGCTCGCCCGTCGCATCGACCGCGAAATCGGTATCGACGTTGTTGAAGCGGATCGACGGCACGATGGTGTAGTGATCCTCGAACTCCAGGGTCATGCGCGCATCGTCCTGCGGCACCATCAGTTCATGCAGCTTCTCGCCGGGACGAATGCCCACCAGCTTGTGCGGCAGATCGGCGGCCATGGCCTGGGCCAGATCGACGATGCGTACCGACGGGATCTTCGGCACGAACACTTCGCCGCCGTGCATACGCTCGAAACTCTGCATCACGAAATCGACACCGTGGTCCAGCGTGATCCAGAAACGAGTCATGCGCGGATCGGTGATCGGCAGCTCTTTGGCGCCCCCCGCAATCAGCTTCTGGAAGAACGGCACGATGGAACCCCGCGAGCCCGCCACGTTGCCATAGCGCACGACGGCGAAGCGCGTCTGCTCCTCGCCACCGATGTTGTTGGCGGCCACGAACAGTTTGTCCGACAGCAGCTTGGTGGCGCCGTACAGGTTGATCGGGCTGGCCGCCTTGTCGGTGGACAGCGCGATGACCTTCTTCACGCCGTTGGCAATCGCCGCCGAAATGATATTTTCCGCGCCATTGACGTTGGTGCGGATGAACTCGGTCGGGTTGTATTCGGCCGCTGGCACATGCTTGAGCGCAGCGGCATGCACGACGTAATCGATGCCGCGCATGCCTTGCTGCAAACGCTCGGCATCGCGTACGTCGCCGAGAAAATAACGCATGCAGGGCGCATTGAATTCCTGTTGCATTTCGTACTGTTTGAGCTCATCGCGGGAAAACACCACCACGCGCCGGGGCTGATAACGCTCCAGCAGCGTGCGGATGAATTGGCGACCGAACGAGCCGGTCGCGCCTGAGATGAACACCGATTTGCCGTTGAACATGGCGAAGCCCTCTACCCTTGCAACCTCAAGCGAGCAATTGCGCCCAGGTCGAACCGTCACTTTCGCCAAGGGTGAAGCCCTTGCCGGTGAGCGCCAGGTTTTTGTTATAGGCCAGATCATGGGCGAATGCGTCGGCCCACTTGTCCTGCAGGGTAGCCAGGGCAGCCGGTGCCAAAGGCAACGTGCCCGGATGAACGACATGCACCTGGGGCGTCCAGACGGTCATGTACCCGGCTTGACCCAGCTTGAGGCACAGATCGATATCGCTGAAGGCGTCGGCGAACTGTTCTTCGTCCAGACCGCCCGCCGCATCGAAGATTTCCGAGCGAACCATCAGACACGCGTCGGATACCGCGCTGTAGTTCTGGTCCAGCAGCAGGCGTTGCAGATAGCCGCCCGCGTCTTTTGCCTCGCCGACGAACGCCGAGCCGACGCCGCCGTTGAGACCCAGAATCAAGCCGGCCTGACTGACCCGATCATGACGATCCAGCAGCTTGGCACCCACGACGCCGACTTCCGGGCGCTGGGCGTGATTGAGCAGCGAATCGATCCAGTTCGGGCTGACCACTTCACCTTCAGTGGACAACAGCACCAGGAATTCACCCTTGGCGCTCTGACGCGCCGTGTTGACGAGGACCGCGTGGCTCAGGCGCTGTGACATGCGAATCACACGCACCCGGGCCTTCTCCTGATGCCCCAGCCATTCAACGAGTTCAGGCGACTGGCTGTGGTTGTCGGCGATCAGCACTTCGTAGTTCGAGTAACGAGTGCGCAACAGAACGCTGTTCAGGCAGCGTTGCAGTTCGGCCAGGTTGTCTTCGCTGTGCAGGATGATCGAGACCAGCGGACGCTGGCTGTGACGGTAGTCGATGCGCCAGGCGCCACCGTTCACCGCGCTGACCTGCGCCTTGTAGCCACGCTGGGCCAGATGACGAGTCAAGGCCAAGCGCTGTTGCGGATTTTCTTCGGTCGGCAACGCGTCACAGATCAACAGGGGTTCGTCCAGATGGGCCAGCCAGGCCAGACCACCCTGTTCAATCACCCGCAGCAACAGCTCGAATTCCGGCGCCTGGTCGAAATCGGCCGAGTACCCGCCAGCTTCCAGCAGCACATCGCGGCGCATCAGCCAATGACGTGACATCAGCGAAGGATGGCTCTGCAGCAGGTCCAGATTGAAACCGGGACGCATGACGTGGGTCAGCGCGCCATTGGGCAGACGCTGGATTTCATCGGCGAACACTGCGCGGCAATCGGGCGCTGCCTGCAATTCCAGCGCAGCGCGCAACAAACCGCCCGGGGTGAACTCATCACCCACTTCGGCCAGCATCAACCAGTCGCAGGTCGACTGCCGGGCAATCTGATTGACCTTGTCCACCCAGTTGTTCTTGCTGACCTTCACGAAGTGCAACGTGTTCTGCACGGTGGTCGCCGCTGGCGGCTCGCCGGTGGTAAAGACCACGACCTTGAAGGTCTTGCAGTGCCCTTCGACCAGACTGTCCAGCGTGATTTGCAGCTTGCCCATGTCGCTTTCCAGATCCAGCAGCAGAACGCCGAACTGCGGCCCGCCACCCTGTTCGCCGATGCGTGCGCTGATGGCCTGGACGTCTTCGACGCCCGGCTTGCGCGCATCGAGCCATTGCAGCAGGCGACCCGACGGCATGCTATTGAACCGCACACGGTGGTCTTCACGATTGACCGATTCAAGGCGATCAAGCCAGTGCGCCAGTTGCGCGACTTCTTCCTGATCGTCCTGTTCCGTCATCAACTCCAGCAACGGCGCGACGATCTGTGGATTGAAGATGTTGAGCGTCATGGCCTCCCACAATCGGTTGGCGATGGTTTCCGGGGTGTCGTTCTCGTGGGTGCGTAACAGCAATTCCTGTTGCGTCCAGACGCCTTCGAGCTGCTCCATCTGCAGCTTGCCGGCAGGCATGGCATGGATCAGGAATTCGATGTCGCTCAGCACGTCGAAGAACGCCTGGTTGTAGAACGGCATTTCCACGAACTGACGCGTGCCGAATTCTTGCTCGGCCGGCGCGAACACATCGCTCCAGCGCGAGAGAAAGATGCTGGTCAGGGTCAGCGAGCGCGCTTCCAGCAAGCAGGTGGTGAGCGCCGACATTGCCGTCAGCGCCAGCTGCGAACGTTCCTGTGCGGTTTTATCGCTGACGCCGGTTTCAAGGGAACCGAGGAATCTGGAGAACTGCTGACGCTCGGTTTCCGACTGTGGGTCGGCGTCGGCGAGTTTGACGAGGATGTCGGTCTGATGCTCGGAGCGCAGGTAATTGACCTCGCGCACGACATAGGGAATCGGCAGGATCCGCGCCTTGGCGCAAGACAGCAGGAAGTAGGCATGGCCGAACTCCTGCAACTCGAAACCGGTGCCCTTTGGCAACGACGCGTACCAGCGCTGCAACAACTCGGTGCGGGTCACGGCGTAGAACGGCGGGATGTACTGGCCGAGGTAATCGAGCACGCGCTCGGAGGCGTTTTCGCTGGCGTAATCCTCACAGACCTTCTTGTCGCGACGGTAGTATTCGACCTTGTTGCCATACGCCAGATACATCAGGCAGTAGCCGTGGCACAGGCCGTAATCCGGGTTCGCGGACAGGAAGTCCACCGACTGGATCAACGCATCATGCAGCAGGAAATCGTCGTCAGGGACGAACGTCATGAATGGGGTAGTGACCAGACCGACGCCGTAGGCGGCCTTTTCCTGCAGCCCGGTGTAGGAGAATTGCGGGAGATGACGGTAGTCGACGTCCGGAAACAGCTCGGCGATGGCACTGGCCGATTCGGTGGAAGAGTCCAGCACCAGCACCCGCGCCGGCAAGGTGCTGTAGAACTGCAGGGTACGACGCAGAAAGGCGGGCCGATTATGGGTCAGAACCACCAGGGTGAGCTGATCGTCGAGCGACATGTTATTTCCTGCGATTTGATGACTGTGCATTAACGTTGTCCCGCCATCCGGCGCATGGCCGGACATAGAAATGTTTGAAGGAAAAAGCGCATTGGGCAAGGTGCTTCGACGGCGTTCATCAGCCTCCTCTTCGCGGTGGGGCCGGGGATTGCTCGCGCAGTTGCTGCAAGCGCTCGGCCGCTCCCCAAAACGCCATCGGCTCATGAGTGGCATAACCGTAATGACCCAGATTCAAGGCAATCGTCGCGTTGCGTTCGCGCACCCGTGCTTCCACCAGCGCCCTGACGGAAACCGGCTTGCCGCTGCAGCAATTGACCACCCCGGAAAACTGCGGACGCTCCAGCACATCCACCAGATAGCCGGCCGCGATTTCGATGCTCAGATAGTCGCGTAGCTGATCGCCGGCGGACATGTCGAAGGTTTCAGCGCCCGCCTCCATTGCCCTGTCGAGGCTGGCGAGCAGACTGTTGGGGTTTTGCCCGGCGCCGTGCAGATAGAACAAGCGCGCCCATTGCAGAACGAACGGGTGTTGAACTTGCAACGCCTCGAGAAACAGGCGCAACGTGTGTTTGGCCAACCCATACGGGTTGGTCGGCTGCGCCAGCACGTCCTCGCTCAGCGGCCCGCTCTGCATGCCGTACTCAAAGCAGGTGCCGGTGACCATCACCTGTGATACACCCGACTGCACGACCCGTTTGATGAAGCCGTAATCGGCCATCAGGTTGTGCTCGAAATGAAACAGATCGCGGTAGTTCGGCAGCCCCGGCCAAGCCAGATGGACCAATGAGTCGATGCCGTCGGTGAGCGTCAGAACGTCCAGCTCAGGGGCATGGATATCGCCGCTGACGAAGGTGACGTCATTGAACCAGGGCATCGCGCGGGCAGTGTCGGGATTGCGTGCCACTGCCCGCACCGAAAAACCGCGCGCCAGCAATTGCGTCACCACATGACGCCCCACGAACCCGGTCGCTCCCGTGACCAGCACGTTGCCTGCACTCACAGGAACGTCAACTCGGGAACGGCGATCACGAAGCGGCCACCCCACTCACGCACCACGGCCTGCTGCTGGCTGACTTCCTGAAGCAGGTTCCACGGCAAGACCAGCACATAGTCCGGTTTCTCGGCGGCAATACGGCTCGGATCGACCACCGGAATGCGACTGCCCGGCAGGTATTTGCCTTGCTTGTGGGGACTGGCGTCGGCGACCCAGGCCAGCAGGTCAGGCTTGACGCCCGCGTAGTTGAGCAAGGTGTTGCCCTTGGCGGCGGCGCC
>Ga0160447_100509_pt1 | contig 18138 bp, 17 predicted proteins | sample HID1973K_E1MG_FD_108222 | JGI IMG/M metagenome (GOLD analysis project Ga0160447, IMG submission 108222) | Enriched mosquito-associated microbial communities from UW Madison campus, WI, USA - HID1973K_E1 MG | ecosystem: Host-associated > Arthropoda: Insects > Digestive system > Unclassified ...
ACGGCAAGGAAGATCGCGTGCAGGTGCTGCTGCGTATCGATACGCCGATCGAAGTCGACTACTACAAGCACGGCGGGATTCTGCCGTTCGTGCTGCGCTCGCTGCTCGCGGCGTAAGAAGCCTGTTTTGCAGGTGACCGCGCTCGAAAGAGCGCGGGAACATTGGACCCGGCCACGGCCGGGTTTTTTTTTTGTCCTACGCCTTGAAGGTCGCGAGCTTCACGGACATCGGACGGCGCCCAAGCCACACGCGGACGATTTCGGCCAAGCGCCGCGCGCCGCCCCGCGTCGAGTCGGATGCCAGCGAGAACCAGCTCGCGTCCTCCGTTCCGCTGACCCAGATCGTCGTGTAAGGCTTCAACTCGACGGATGCGCCCGCGTTCAGCCAGTAATCATCGGCGGCGCCTTCGATGGTCACCCAGATTTGCCCGCGCGTTACGCGCAGGATCTGAGGCCGGTCGATTACCCAGCGCGTCGGCGCGTCGCGCCGATCGAGTTCAAATGTGCGGATTTCACGCATGATGCTGCTCCTTCGGATCGTCTAACTGGAAGGCCGCATTCGCATTCAATAGCAGCCGTTGATCCTATTATTCGACTGATTTCGAACAGTTTGAATGAACACTTATGAACAGTTAGAGCAGAACTGTTAAGCTAAATTGGGTGAACAGTTCATATCGATCTGACACTTTAAAAACACTTCGCTTAGCCGTTCGGCCAGTCTTGACGGGGCTTTTCGGATGGGTTCGAATGACGCCACGACACTGGCGAACAGAGAAATCGAACTGTTCACCGCGATTCACTGAACAGTTTCCGACATCATGAACGCACTTCCGCTTCACATCGACGGCGGCACCGGCGTGCCGCTGACCGAGCAGATCGTCAACCAGATCGAGGCGATGATCCGCTCGCGCCGCGTGCTCGCGGGCGCGAAGCTGCCGTCGATCCGTCAGCTGGCCGCCGAGCAGCGCATCAGCCGTTTCCCGGTGATCGAGGCGTATGACCGTCTCGCGTCGCGCGGACTGATTCAGCCGAAGCACGGTTCCGGCTTCTACGTGGCCAATCACGTCGAGGAACGCGAGAGTAACGCCGGCAATTGCAATCCGCGCCTCGCGGAAGAGGAATCGAACCAGATCCTCCAGCAGTTCAACTATCCCGGCGAGACGCTCAAGCTTTCGAGCGGCTTCATTCCCGAGGCGTGGCGCGACGTGGACGGTCTCACGCAGGCGATCCGCCAGTCCTCGCGCGTCGACGTGCCGAGCGTGATCGACTACGCAATTCCTCACGGCGACACCACGCTGCGCCAGCAGGTCGTGATGCGTATCAACGCGCTCGGCATCAACGCCGATCTGCCGAACGTGATGATCACGAACGGCGCGAGTCAGGCGCTCGATCTGATCGTGCGCTACATGTTGAAGCCGGGCGATACGGTGCTCGTCGAAGACCCCGGCTACTACAACCTGTTCGGGCTGCTCAAGCTGCAGGGCGTACGGCTCGTGGGCGTGCCGCGGCTCGCGAACGGACCCGATATCGATGTCGCCGAGGCGCTGTTGAAGCAGCATCAGCCGAAGCTCTTCTTCATCAATACCGTGTTCCAGAATCCGACCGCGACGAACATCGCGCCGCAGGTCGCGTTCAGGCTGCTGCAACTCGCGACGCAGCACGGCTTCACGATCGTCGAGGACGATATCTACGCCGACTTCCAGGCCGTGCCGACCCAAAGGCTCGCATCGCTCGATCAGTTCGATCGCGTGATCTATGTCGGCGGGTTGTCGAAGACCTTGTCGTCGTCGCTGCGGATCGGCTATCTCGCGGCGAATCGCGAACTCGTGAAGAATCTCGTCGACGTGAAGGTGCTGACGAGCCTCGGCGGCACGCGTTTCGCGGAAAGCGTCGCGGCAAGCCTGCTGGAGCGCGGCACCTATCGCAAGTATCTGGAGCGGCTGCGCAAGCGCGTGCGCGATTCGCTGTCGAGCGCGGTGCAAACGCTCGAAGGCTATGGCTGGGACGTGTTCGATGAGCCGGGCGGCGGCAACTTCGTGTGGGCGAAAGTGCCGGGCATCGACGATTCGGCCGTGCTCGTCGACGAAGCCGTGAAGTTCGGCGTGACGCTCGCGCCGGGCAGCTATTACCGCCCGAACGGCGAAGCGTGTCCGTGGGTGCGTATCAATTCGGCGTATGCGGGCGACCGGCGCGCGACGCGCTTCTTCGAAGCGATGACGGAAACCGCAGCCGCGCGCGCTTGACGTGCTTAACGCGCGGCGTTGAAGAAGCGTTCGAGCGCGTCGGTCGCTTCCTTGTCTTCTGCGAGCCGCGCGTACAGCCCGGCCGCGCCTTCGTAGATGCGATGCTCTGCGAACTCCTCGCCGATGAACTGCGCGATCTCCTCCATCTCCGCGACCCAGCGATACGCCTTCGGCGGCATGCGCGGCACGTTGCCCGCGAGCCACGCGGCCAGCGCGGGCTGACTCTGCGCGAGTTCGGCGAACAGCGCGTCGCCCGCGCCGTTGCGCATCGCGGCGAGCGACATCGCCGAGCCGAGCGCCGTCAGCCCCTTCGTGATGCCCGCATACGACATCTTGAGCGCGGACGCCGCGCCGACCGGTCCATCGAGCACGCGCACGTCGAGGCCCGCATCGGCGAGCGGTTGCGCGTGCCGTGCGTGCGGGCCGGACACGTAGAACTTCGGCGAGGAAGGCTGGCCGATGATCGCGCCATCGACGAATGGCGTGCCGGTCGGCTCCAGCGTGCGCGCGATCTTCCTGACGGTATCGGGATTGATCGCGTTGCAGTCGATATAAAGCGGCCGTACGCTCGCGCGTTCGAGCACGGGCACCATGCGCTGCGCGGTTTCGATCGCGACCGCGGGCGGCACGATCGACAAAATGAACTCGCACGCCGCGAGGCTTTCGAGACTCGCGTCCTCCATGCCGGCCTCGCGTGCGCGCGATGCGCTTGCGGCGCTCCGGCCTTCGAGCGATGTCAGCACGCGCGCGCCTGCTTGCGTCAATGCGCGGCCCACGGCCGATCCCATGCTGCCCGCGCCGAGCAATGCGACGGCCGGTTGTTTCGATTGAGTCACTTTGCGGGCTCCGTGTGGACGAGAACGACACACAGAATACGCTTGCGAGCGCAAGCATGCTCGGCCTACTCGGTCTCGTCGGGTTCCTCGCTCACGTCGGTATCGCGCGAACGAAGTTTCCAGAGCGCATCGAGTCGCTCCAGCATGTCCTGTCCTTTGGGGGTGAGCAGAGGCATCGGGTCGCCGGTCGGCAGACGCCGGATTTCGACGAGCGCTTCCTGTCGAAGACGCGCGGTGCTCTGTCCGAACAACTCGACCTGATGGGGAGCGCGCTGGATCAGCATGAGCGTCGATATTTCGTGAGGGCTTAGCATTCGAGTCTCCAGGCATCGTCGAACCTATGCTAGAGAACGAAGCTGGCGATTCGGCTACACGGTTTTTTCGGCGTGTTACATGGTTACACTCTTGAAACTGGCACTTATTGCGCCACGCTTGCGCCCGTCTTTCATTGACATTCTTTGATTCGAAATGCTTACTATATTCATGAAAAAAGCGGCCCTTTGCAGGGCCGCTTGATAAACATCAGCGCCGGCCAGCCGATCAACGATGCTCCGTCACGAACTTCGTGACGAGATACGCTTCCATCGCTTCGCTGCCGCCTTCCGAGCCGTAGCCCGAATCCTTCACGCCGCCGAACGGCGTCTCCGGCAAGGCAAGACCGTGATGATTGATCGACAGCATGCCGCTTTCGATATCGTCCGACACCGCCGCCGATGTCGCCGCCGAACGCGTGTACGCATATGCCGCGAGCCCGTAAGGCAGGCGATTGGCCTCGGCGATCACTTCGTCATAGGACTTGAACGATGCGATCGGCGCGATCGGGCCGAACGGCTCTTCGGTCATGATGCGTGCGCTCATCGGCACATCGGTGAGCACGGTCGGTGCGAAGAAATAACCTTCGCGTCCGATACGCTCGCCGCCCGTCAGCACTTTCGCGCCATGCTCGCGCGCATCGGCGACGAGGCGTTCCATCGCTTCGAGGCGGCGGCCGTTCGCGAGCGGCCCCATCTGCACGCCGTCGTCGAGGCCATTGCCGACCTTCACCGCGCTCGCCGTGGCGACGAAGTGCTGCACGAACTCGTCATAGGCCGCTTCTTCGACGAGAAAACGTGTCGGCGAGATGCAGACCTGGCCGGCATTGCGAAACTTCGCCGATGCGAGCATCTTCGCGGCGCGCGGCACGTCGGCGTCCTTGAACACGATGGCGGGCGCGTGGCCGCCCAGTTCCATCGTCACGCGCTTCATGTGCTCGCCCGCGAGCGACGCGAGCAGCTTTCCTACCGGCGTCGAACCCGTGAACGAAATCTTGCGGATGGCGGGATGGGCGATCAGATACCTGGAGACATCGGCGGGCACGCCGAACACCAGGTTCAGCACGCCGGCGGGCAGACCGGCATCGGCATAAGCCTGCACCAGCGCCGCGCAGCTCGCCGGCGTTTCCTCGGGCCCTTTCAGCACGACCGAGCAGCCCGCCGCGAGCGCCGCCGACACCTTGCGCACCGCCTGATTGATCGGGAAATTCCACGGCGTGAACGCGGCGACCGGGCCGACCGGCTCGCGCGTGACGATCTGGCGGACCGCATCCGTGCGCGACGGAATCACGCGGCCATACGTGCGGCGTCCTTCTTCCGCGAACCATTCGATGATGTCGGCTGCCGACAGCGTCTCGATGCGCGCTTCGCCGAACGGCTTGCCCTGCTCCATCGTCATGATGGCGGCGATCTGCTCCGCGCGCTCGCGGATATTCTGTGCCGCGCGCCGCATGAGCTTGCTGCGCTCGTAGGGCGAAACCTTGCGCCATTCCTTGAAGCCGCGCGCGGCGGCATCGGCTGCGAGCGACAGTTCCGCTTCTCCCGCGAGCGCCAGGCGGCCGATCTCGGCTTCGCTCGCCGGATTGATGACGGCCGTGTCGCGCGAGCCATCGCGCCACGCGCCGTCGATATAAAGCCGGGTGTTCGGATAGGCGGGAAGGTCGGAACGCGTATTGCTCATGCATGTCTCCTTACGAGTGACGTGGCCTGATGTTACGTTGCGCAAGATCGACTGGCGCAAACGGGCATGTTATCCCGAACGCTTGAAATCCGCTGATACGAAAACGCCCGCCGTAATGAAACCGGCGGGCGCGCATGGTGCGGAGCGGGCGTGGCGCTTACATCGGCGGCACGACGCCATCCTTCTCGACGACGATGCGTTGCGCCGTGAAGTCCGAACCCGACGGGCTCGCCACCACGAACACCTTCTTGCCGGGCTTCAGGTCGTCGTGCGTCGCGGGCGCGAAGGTCACGACCGGCACATTCTCCGGCACCGTCACCGAATTCGCGCCGCCCTTGTACGAAAGCTTGAGATCGCGACCGCTCGTGCCCTGCACGACCTGATCCACGTTCGCGTTGGTCATCGAGCTTTGCGGGCCGAGGTCCCATGCATAGTGCCCTTCACCCGTGCCGCGCGCGGCTTCCGGGAAGACCAGCACCTCCGTCGCGGTGAGCTTGCCGTCCGTGCCGGTGGTTGCCGCCGTACCGACGAACGAGCCCGGCTTGATGTCCTGCAGCTTGATGTTCTTGAGCGCGGTGACGGGCGTATCGGACTTGACGGCGATCTTCACCGTGTCGCCGCTGCGCCGATGCACGGTGAGCGTATCGCCCGACAGCGACACGATATCGCCGCGAATGCGTGCGGGTTTCGCAGCGGGCGTCTGAGCAAGCGCCGCGGATGCGAGTGCGAGCGTCACGATGCTGACGCCGAGTTTGATTCGAATCGACATGTAATCTCCTTCGTTGAATGAAAGGCTTCAGGACCCGCCGAACCAGTTGTAGCCCTGGTTCTCCCAATAGCCACCGGGATAATCGTTCGTCACGGTGATCGCGACGATGTGTTTCGGGTTCTTGTAGCCGAGCTTGGTCGGCATGCGCAGCTTCATCGGGAAACCGTATTTCGGCGGCAGGATCTGGCCGTCGTAAGTGAGCGTGAGCAGCGTCTGCGCGTGCAGCGCGGTCGGCATGTCGATGCTCGTCGAGTAGTTGTCGGCGCAATGGAAGGCCACGTATTTCGCGCTCGTATCGGCGCCCGCGCGCGCGAGGAAATGCGCGAAGCGCACGCCGCCCCATTTGCCGATCGCGCTCCAGCCTTCGATGCAGATATGCCGCGTCACCTGGCTTTCCTGCGGCATCGCATGCAGTTCGTCGAGCGTCCACACGCGCTTGCCCTTCGCGAGCCCGCCCACGCTCAGCGTGTACGTCGATGGATCGACCTCGGGCACTTCGTCGATGTCATAGAACGCGTTGAAAGGGAATGGCCGCGTGATCATCGATTCGGGATAGGTCGGCGCGAGCTGGTTCGGATCGAACAGCAGTGCCTGCATGTCGTCGTTGAACGACGATATGCGGCGCAACATCGCGTTGACGGACTTGTCGTCGGTGATATTGCAGCCGGACAGCATCGCGAGGCCTCCGAGCGACAGAATGCGCTTGCCGAATAGACGGCGCGCCGGCGCCTTTAATTCCTTCGCGGCATCCTTGACGATGAGTTCGGCATCCGGCCTCGATTTGAATAGCTTGAGCGACATGGCTTAACGACCTCGAATCATCAGCACGAGCGAGCGCGGCACGAGCGCGACCATCACGACGTGCACCACGAAAAACACAAGGAGAAAACTCATGCCGAAGAAGTGCACGACGCGGGCATTATCGTAGCCGCCCATCAGTGTGCGAAGCAGGGGAAACTGCACGGATTTCCAGACGGCGAGTCCCGAGAGAATCACGATCACGATGTCCACGATCACCGCGAGATACGCGAACTTTTGTACGGCGTTGTAGTGCGTGAGATCGTCGTGGCCGAGCTTGCCGCGCAATGCGGCCAGTGCGTCGGTGAAGATGCTTTTGATCGACAGCGGAAACATGCGGCGCCGCAAACGCCCCGTGACGAGATTCATCACGACATAGACGATGAAGTTCGCGACCAGCAGCCACATTGCCGCGAAATGCCATTGCAGCGCGCCGCCGAGCCAGCCGCCGAGCGTGATCGCGGGTGAAAACGTCAGGGACTTGAAGATCGGCGAGGCGTTGTAGATCTGCCAGCCGCTCGTCACCATGATCAGCACGGCAAGCGCGTTGAGCCAGTGCGTAATGCGCAGCCATAGCGGTTGTACTTGCACATCGAGCCTCGTATTTCGAGTTGTTCGCTGCGCATGGTAGCGACGCCGCGCTGATCGATCGATGACCTCTCGATGACTTTTTTGTCATCTTTGGCGAGCCGTGCATGCGCTCTGGCTAGAATGACGTCAATCCATCGAACGCAGCGCCAGCATGACCATCCTCGTTATCGAAGACGACCGCAAGACCGGCGACTACCTGAAGAAAGGGCTCATCGAGTCCGGCTATCAGGTCGAACTCGTGCGCAACGGCACGGACGGATTGCATCAGGCGCTCGCGAATCCGTACGAGCTGATCGTGCTCGACGTGATGCTGCCCGGCATCGACGGCTGGCAGATCATGTCCGCCCTGCGCGCGAAACGTGACCTGCCTGTCATTTTTCTCACCGCGCGCGATCACGTGACGGACCGCATTCACGGACTCGAACTCGGCGCGGACGATTATCTCGTGAAGCCGTTCTCTTTCACGGAACTCGTACTGCGAATCCGCACCTTGCTCAGGCGCGGCGTGATGCGCGAATCGGATATCTTTCAGATCGCGGACCTGCATGTCGATGTCCTGCGCCGCAAGGTGACGCGCAAGGGCGTGGACATCGCGCTCACCAACAAGGAATTCGCATTGCTGCATCTGTTTTGCAAGCATCAGGGCGAGGCGCTGTCGCGCACGCTGATCGCATCGGAAGTGTGGGACATGAACTTCGACAGCGATACCAATGTGGTCGATGTCGCGGTGAAGCGTCTGCGCGCGAAGATCGATAACCCGTTCGAGCCGAAGCTGATTCATACGGTGCGCAGCATCGGCTATTCGTTCGGGGAGAATCCTTGAACCGCCCTTCGCGCTCGCTCGCGGTACGGATTGCGCTTTCGTTCGCGGTGATCGTGTGCGTCGTGGTCGGCATGGTGGGCGCGTCGCTCTATCACGCGACCAATCGCGCGCTGTCCACGCGTGCGGATTATCAGCTGATCGCGCGCGTCGAGCATTTTCGCTCGCTGCTGCACGATCTCTACACGATCAAGGAAATCGAGGCGCGGCCGAAGCTATTCGAAACGATGCTCGGCGACCGGCAGGACGTCATCCTGTTTCGACGCGCGGGCGCGACGCCCTTCATCGACGTGAATCCGGAGCGTATGCCGCTGCCGCCGCTCGATGTCGTGCCGGTGACGCGGCCCATCGGACTCGACGATCTGTACGAAGGCTCGCGCGCGGACGGCGTGCGTATGCGCTGGGTCGGCGCGCAGGCGCGCATCGGTGACAGCGGCGAAGTCGTCGAAATCATCGCGGCGCACGTGATGACGCAGGAAGCGCGTGTGTTGTCGGCGTATCTGGAGCGCGTGTGGCTCACCGTGATCGGCGCGGTGCTGGTCACGTTGCTGCTCGCGTACTGGGTCACGAGCCGCGGACTCATGCCGCTCAGACTGATGGCCGACAAGGCCGCGGAAATCACGCCGGATCGATTGTCGGCGCGGCTCGATGTCGCGCATGCGCCCGCCGAATTGCAGAGCCTCGCGGCGTCGTTCAATGCGATGCTGGATCGACTGGAGCACGGCTATGAACGCCTGCTGCAGTTCTCGGCGGATCTCGCGCATGAGGTTCGCACGCCGATCGGCGTATTGATCGGCGAGACGCAGGTCACGCTGGCGCACGAGCGCAGCGTCGCGGAGTATCGCGGCGTGCTCGAATCGAATCTGGAGGAACTGGAGCGGCTCGCGCGCATCGCGCAGAACATCCTCTTTCTCGCGCAGGCGGATCACGGGCCGCAGCGTATCGAGCGCGAACGGCTCGACATTCGCGAGGAACTGGAAACCATCGGCGCTTACTTCGAAGGGATCGCGGATGAACGCCGCATCACGTTCGATATCGACGCCGAAGGGGAAATAGTCGCGAATGCAATCATGTGCCGAAGGGCGATCGGCAATGTGGTCGTGAATGCCGTGCGCTATGCGACGGCGGGGACCGTGGTGCGGCTGCGCGGACACGCGGATGAACGAGGCGCCTGTATCGTTGTGGGTAATCGTGGCGCTCGTATCGAGCAGGATGAGTTGGCCAGGCTGTTCGATCGCTTCTATCGCGGTGATGCTGCGCGTAGCGAGTTTACGGAATCTAGCGGGCTCGGACTTTCGATCGTGAACGCGATCATGCGTTTGCATGGTGGTACTGCGTCTGCTCAATGCACTTCGGATGGGTGGATTGAGTTCAGCTTGCTGTTTCCTGGCGATTCTGGGTGAGTTTTTTTGGGTGGTGAGACTGCGTTTATGTGGAATCCTGAATTCGTGTCGGTCTATTGGTGTTGCCCCTGTGCGGGGCGGCAGTCACTTTCTTTGCTGCTGCAAAGAAAGTAACCAAAGAAAGCAGCCTGATACGCCCGCGGTCACACGCAATTTGGGTGTTCTTCTCGTTGTTCGTGGCCTCTGTAGCGAGTGCCTTCGTAGGCCTAACCCGGCTTGGACCGCGCACGGTCTGACAAGCTAGTACCCAAGGGACGCTGGTTCAGCACGAAACAGTTCCGGCACAGCGCTACGCGCTGCCGTTGGGTATGCAAGGGAAAACCGACGAGAAAAGAGAAACGCAGAAGCCCACGCAGACCCGATTGACCCATCGGCCGCGTAGCGGGCCGGAGCCATTTTGTGCTGAACCAGTTTGTCCTGTGGTGCGATGTGGCAGACCGTGCGCGGTCCAAGCCCGGTTAGGCCTTTGAGGGCACTCGCTACTGCTGTGCCGTAGATGTTCGCCTGTGCCGGGGCCGGCATGAAGTACTTTGGATGGGGAAAGCTGCTTTCTTTGGTTACTTTCTTTGCAGCAGCAAAGAAAGTGACTGCCGCCCCGCACAGGGGCAACGCTTATAGACCGACACGAATACGGGATCCAGCGACAACAACCTCAACCAACACCCCTACGCCCCCACCAACGCCTCCCGCTTCGCCAACAACCCGTGAATCTGCGAAACGACCGCCGCCCCCTCGCCCACCGCAGCGGCAACACGCTTGGTCGAACTGGACCGCACATCGCCGATCGCGAACACCCCCGGCACGCTGGTCTCGAGCGCAGGCACACCTACCGTGCGCCCTTCATGCGCCTCCGGCCCGGTCAGCACAAACCCCTTCCCATCGACATTCACATTGCAGTTGCGCAACCAGTCGGTATTAGGATCCGCGCCGGTAAAAAGAAACAGATGCCGCGACTCGATCGTGAGCGGCCCATCGGGCGTCTGGCAGTGCACCGTGGTGAGCGCGCGGCCGTCGCCATCGAGCGAGGTGATCTGCGTATGCGTGCGTACCGTCACGTTGGGCAGCGAGCCGATTCGCTCCACCAGATAGTGCGACATGCTCGCCGAAAGCCCCGCGCCGCGAATCAGCACATGTACGTGCTTCGCATGCGTCGCGAGATACACCACCGCCTGCCCCGCCGAATTCCCGCCGCCGACGAGCACGACCTCCGAGTTCTTGCACAGCTTGGCCTCGACCGGCGACGCCCAGTAGTACGTGCCGTGCCCTTCGTAGCGCTCCAGGCCGGCGATGTCCGGCCGCCGATATGCCGCGCCCGACGCGATCACCACCGTCTGCGTCGTGACGCGCGTGCCGTTCGCCAGTTCGATCTGGATCGGATTGCAATCGCAATGCAGCGCCTTGATCTTCGTCGGTATCGCGATGTGCGCGCCGAACTTCTGCGCCTGCACGAACGCACGCCCGGCGAGCGCCTGGCCGGAAATGCCGGTCGGAAAGCCGAGATAGTTTTCGATGCGCGAACTCGCGCCCGCCTGCCCGCCCGGCGCGCGGCAATCGAACACGGCCACCGACAAGCCCTCGGACGCCGCATACACCGCCGTCGCGAGACCCGCCGGCCCGGCGCCGACGATCGCGACATCGTAGATATGCGCCGGATCGAACTCGGGCAGCCAGCCGAGTTGCGTCGCCACCTGATTCTCGTCGGGCGCGCGCAGCACGGTGCCGTCCGGGCAGATCACGAGCGGGAAATCGGACGTCGATGCCGAAATGCGTTCGAGCAAGGAGATCGCGTCGGGATCGGTGCACGCGTCGATCACCGTGTGCGGATAACCATTGCGGCGAAAAAAGCCCTGCAGCGACACGAGCCGGCCATCGTCCGACTGGCCGAGCAGCACCGGCCCGCTGCCTTTCTCGATCAGCCCGACGCGCCGCAGGATCAGCGCGCGCATGATGCGTTCGCCCAGCTCCGCTTCCGCGACGAGCAACGCGCGCAGCCGTTCCGGCGGAATCACGATGCCGTGCACATCCTCGGCGGCGATGCCATCGACGAGACACGGCTTGCCCGACAGTTGCGCCACTTCCGCCAGAAAATGCCCCGGCCCGTGCTCGACGACCAGATGCTCCTGCCCGAGCGCGTTGCGCCGCGTCACGCGCACGAGTCCGGAAAGCACGATCACCATGCCGCGCCCGGTCTCGCCCATGCGGAACATCCACTCGCCCCGGCGCCAGTGCGAGGCGGTGCCGAAACGGCTCATGCGCTCGATCTCGTTGTCCGTCAGGCGCGGGAACATCTGGTGCGCGCGCGTTTCGAGCGGCGAGAAAGGCGCGCTGTCATCGGCTGCTGCTGCGGCGGCGGGGGACGCCACCACGTTCGGATTCGAAGTTTCAATAGGCTCTCGTGCGCTCCACGCGACGACATTCGGCACTCCTTCACCCGGCTCGTTGAACGGCGTTGTACTCATGCGCGATCTCCGTGTGGAAAACCAGCTTCATGCAAGGATGCCGAGCCCGCGGAGGACGCCGCGGCCGATTTCACCGGCCACGGGCACATCGCCGCCATTTCCGCGACCTCCTCGGGCGTGGTCGCCACGAGCTCGCCGAATTCGGTCAGCGTCGCGACATCGAAACCGGCGAGCCGCCATGCGTCCAGTCCGCCCGTGAGCGGCACCACGTCGCGGAAACCCGCGTTGCGCATGGTTTTCGCCATCCACGCGGCCGACACTTCGTTCGGACACGAGCAATAGATGACGACCTTGCGCGACTTGTCGTAGTTCTCGATGATCTTCGCGAGATCGCGCTCGTCGGCGAACAGCGAGCCGGGAATCGTGAACGGATCGAGCATGCGCTTTTCCGGCGAACGGATATCGAAGATCACCGGCAGCGGCTGGTCGTTCATCATCGCGTAGAGCTCGTCGACGCTGATACGCGCCTTCTCCAGCGTCGCCATCAGCGCGCGGCGGCGCCACCAGCGGTAGGTGACGTAGATCGCGAGCAGCACCGCGAGGACCATCACCGCCTGTCGGCCGAGCTGCGAGATCATCGCGAAGACCATTTCCAGTTGCGCCGCGAATATGACGCCGATGGTCAGCCCGACCGCGCTCCATAGCGCGATGCCCGCGCCGTCGTGCGCGATGAAGCTGCGCAGCTTCACGCCCATCGCGCCCGCGAGCGGCACCGAGACGAGCGACAGCCCCGGAATGAACTTCGCGACGAGCAGCACGCGCACGCCCCAGCGGCCGAAAAAGCGCTCGGTCTTCTTCACGCAGGTATCGCGCGACAGGGACAGCTTGCAGATGGTCTTGAGCGTCTTGTCGCCGTATCTGCGCCCGCCCTGGAACCAGACGAGGTCGCCGAGCACGCCGCCCGCCACCGCGACACACAGCACGCCCAGAAGCGGCGGCCAGAACGCGCCGCCGTTCACCGCCATCAGCGCGACGGACGCGCCGACGATGATCATCGTCGGCATGGCGGGCACGGGCAGCCCGAGCGCCGAGCCCATCACGTTGATGAAAACGATCGCCGGGCCGAATCGATCGACTAGCTGATGCAACAGCATGGGAATCTCCCGCGAGGGAAAGGTGCGAGTTCACGGGACGGAACGACGGAACGCGCGCCGCGTTACCGGCGCAGCGAAGGCGCAAGAAGCACGAAAGCGAGCGAGATACGAGCCTGCAAGCGCTCGTGGTTCAACGCGGTGCACGCGGCGCCGGGCCGACGTCCGTCACATTTAAGGGATAAGTGTAGCCCGGAAATGCAAATGTCAGCATGACCGGCGCGCGGGACGCGGGCATCGCGCCCGCGATGCCCGGTGGATGGGTCAGAGAGTGGGATTCAGCCGCGTTCGTCGGCGATATAGGCGCGGATCACGTCGGCGAAATTCCTGTCGCCCGACAGGCCGAGCTGCTCGGCGCGCGACGTGTTCCACGCGCCCGGCCAGCTGCCGACGATCTTCTCGATGCGCTCGTCGCGCTGCCAGTCGATGCGCTGCACGGCTTCCTCGCCCGCCACTTCGCGCAGTGCCGCAACCATCTCGTTCACGCTCACCGACAAACCCGGCAGATTGATGACCGGCCGCAGCCCGAGCTTCTCACGCTCGATCTCGCAGCCCGCGATCAGCGCTTCGACCGCGCTTTTCGGCGACAGCAGCCAGACGCGGGTGTCGCCGTCGACGGGGCAGGTCGAGCGCTCGCCGTTCAGCGGCTCGCGGATGATGCCGCTCGCAAACGACGACGCCGCCGCGTTCGGCTTGCCCGGCCGCACGCTGATGGTCGGCAGGCGCAGCACGCGGCCATCGACGAAACCGCGCCGCGCGTAGTCGGAGAGCAGCAGTTCGGCGATCGCCTTCTGCGTTCCGTATGACGATTGCGGATTGAGCGCGGTGTCGTCCTGCACGACATCGGGCAACGCGCCGCCGTACACCGCGACCGAACTCGTGAACACGACGCGCGGCTTGTGGCCGACCGCGCGGCACACTTCGAGCAGCGCGCGCGATGCGTCGAGATTGATCTTCATGCCGAGATCGAAGTCCGCTTCGGCCTGGCCGCTCACGATCGCGGCGAGGTGGAAGATGGCTTCGGTCTGGGTATCGATGTGGCGTTGCAGCACCGCCGGATCGGAGATATCGCCGGTTTCGGCGCGTACGCGCTGGTCGGCGAGCAGGCGTTCGTCGTTCGGACGCACGACGTCGAGCAGCACGAGTTCCGTGACGGGTTTGCCGTCGAGCTCGTTGCGTTCGAGCAGGCGCTTCGCGAGACGCTGGCCGAGAAAACCCGCGCCGCCGGTAATGAGAATCTTCATGTGGGTCGCTTCCTTGCTTTTTTCACAGATAGGGTTTGAGCCAGCCGAGGCCTTCGGACGTGCCCGCCTTCGGTTTGTATTCGCAGCCGATCCAGCCTTCGTAGCCCAGCGAATCGATCAGCTCGAACAGAGACGGATAGTTCAGTTCGCCGATGCTCGGCTCGTGACGCTCCGGCACGCCCGCGATCTGGATATGACCGACGCCCGCGTTTGGGCGCTTCATGTCGCGCTTGAGCTTCATCGCGATGTCGCCTTCCACGATCTGGCAGTGGTAGATGTCGAACTGCACTTGCAGGTTCGGTGCGCCGATTTCATCGCAGATGGCCTGGGCTTCGTCCTGACGGTTCAGGAAGAAGCCGGGAATGTCGCGGGTGTTGATCGGCTCGATCACGATGCCTATGCCTGCGTTCTGCGCTTCCTTTGCCGCGTATTCCAGGTTCTTCAGATACACCGCGCGATGTTTCTCTCTCGGCTGATCCGGGGCGATCAGGCCCGCCATCACGTGCAGCTTCCTGTTGCCGAGCACGGCGGCGTATTCGAGGCCCTTCGCGACGCTTTGTTTGAACTCTTCCTCGCGCCCGGGTAATGACGCAATGCCGCGCTCGCCCTTTGCCCAATCTCCCGGTGGTGCGTTGAAAAGCGCTTGCGTCAGGGCGTTGTCGGTCAGGCGCTGTTTGATGTCGTTCGCGGCGAAGTCATAAGGGAACAGGAATTCAACCGCCTTGAAGCCGTCTTTTGCTGCTGCGGCGAAGCGGTCCAGGAACGCATGTTCCGTGTACATCATCGTTAGGTTTGCGGCGAATTTCGGCATTTTTTGATTGCTCCTGATTTGTCGTGGAAACCTGACGCAAGCCCTACCATCGGGCGTTGAACGTCGCTCTCAAGTCCTCGATCGCTTCTTCCGGTAATGGCTCCGGGCGCGGGTGCGTCGACAGATACAGGCGCGCCGTCTCTTCCAGTTCCTCCAGCGCGTACGATGCGTGCGACACCGACTTCTCCCAGACCACCGGGCCGAGTCGCTCCAGCAACACCGCACGCACGCTCGACGCCAATGCCGCCACTTCCTCCGCCACCGCCGCATCGCCCGGACGCCGGTACGCGATGAGCGGCACATGTCCCACCTTCATCACGTAGTACGGCGTGATCGGCGGCAAGACATCGTCCGGTTTCCAGACGCCTGCCAGCGTCAGCGCCACGAGATGCGTCGAGTGCGTATGCACGACGCCGCGGGCCTCTGCGTTGTTCTCGTAGATGCGGCGATGCAGCGCCAGCGTCTTCGACGGCCGTCCGCCCGATACGTGATTGCCCCGCACATCCACCTTCGCAATCTCGGCAGGATCGAGGCGGCCAAGGCACGCGTCGGTCGGGGTGATCAGCCAGCCGTCTTCCAGGCGCGCGCTGATGTTGCCCGCGCTGCCCACCGTATAGCGACGCTCGTAGAGGCTCTTGCCGGTGAGGCAGATCTCTTCGCGAATGGAATTTTCGGTCGATGCCATCACAGTGCCTTCAGCGCTTTCTCGAAGAAATCGGTCGCGCCGAAATTGCCGGACTTGAGCGCGAGACCCAGCGCTTCGCCCGCATTCGAACCGATCGATTGCGTCGCCGGCACGCCCGGATCGATCTGCGGTCCGATGCGCAAGGAACGCACGTCGAGCGCCTGCACGACCGCGCCCGACGTCTCGCCGCCCGCGACCACGAACCTCGTGTAGCCGTCGTCGCGCAACGCGCGCGCGATGGAGGCGAGCGCGTCCTCGACCAGATGCCCCGCCTTTTCGACGCCCAGTTCCTTTTGCACGGCCTTCACTTCATCGGGCGATGATGTCGCGTAGATGAGCACCGGCTCGTCGTGTTCGCGCGCGAATTCGACGGCGCTCTGCACCACCGGCTCGCCGCGCGAAAGCGCCATCGGATCGATACGGAAGCTCGGCTTCGATTCACGCCAGTGCGCGACCTGCGCGTTCGTCGCCTTCGATGCGCTGCCCGCCAGCACGACCGACTTGCCCGCGAGCTTCGGCAGATCGGCTGCGTGTTCCGCATGCGCGAGCAGATTCGCCGCGCGGAAGTTCTGCGGCAGACCCAGCGCGATGCCCGAGCCGCCCGTGATCAGCGCGAGATCGCGGCACGCATCGCCGAGCACGTGGAGATCGGCGTCGGACACGGCGTCGGCGATCGCGAGGCGCACGCCGTCCTGCTTCAACTCGCCGATACGCGCGCGGATCGCGTCGGCGCCTTTTGCGATCGTGTCGTAACGGATCAGGCCCACTTTCGATTTCGTCTGGCGCTGCAACACGCGCACGAGGTTCGGATCGGTCATCGGCGTGAGCGGATGATTCTCCATGCCCGATTCGTTCAGCAGCACGTCGCCGACGAACAGGTTGCCGCGAAAGATCGTGCGGCCGTTCTCGGGAAATGCGGGGCAGGCGATCGTGAAATCGTCCTTCAGCGCGTCCAGCAGCGCATCCGCGACCGGGCCGATGTTGCCCTTCTCGGTCGAATCGAAGGTCGAGCAATACTTGAAGAAGAACTGGCGGCAGCCCTGCGCGCGCAGCCATGCGAGCGCGTCGAGCGACTGGCGCACGGCGTCATCGGCGGAAATGGTGCGCGACTTCAGCGCGACGACGAGCGCGTCCGCCTCGATGCGCGCGTCCGCGGCCGGCACGCCGATGGTCTGCACCGTACGCATGCCGCCGCGCACGAGCATGTTGGCGAGATCGGTCGCGCCGGTGAAATCGTCGGCGATACAGCCGAGCAGTGCCTGCGTCATGCCTTCGCTCCCTTCGGGACATCGATGCCCGGAAAAATCTTGATGACCGCGGAATCGTCCTCGCCGCCGTGTCCGGCGGTGGACGCCATCATGAACATCTGGTGCGCCGCCGCCGAGAGCGGCAGCGGGAATTTCGACGTGCGGGCCGTGTCGAGCACGAGGCCGAGGTCCTTCACGAAGATATCGACGGCGGACAACGGCGTGTAATCGCCCGCGAGAATGTGCGGCACGCGGTTCTCGAACATCCACGAGTTGCCGGCGCTGTGAGTGATGACGTCGTAAAGCGCGTCGGGATCGACGCCCTCGCGCAGGCCGAGCGCCATCGCTTCGGCCGCCGCCGCGATATGCACGCCCGCGAGCAGCTGATTGATGATCTTGACCTTCGAGCCCGCGCCGTGCGCGTCGCCGAGACGATAGACCTTGCCCGCGATCGCATCGAGCACGTCCTCGCAGGCGGCGTAGGCATCGGCGGGGCCGGAGGTCATCATCGTCATGTCGCCTGAATTGGCCTTCGCCGCGCCGCCGGACAAGGGAGCGTCGAGCAGCAGCACGCCCTTTTCGCCGATGCGTCTGCCTAGCTCGGCGGCGAATTGCGGCGACACCGTCGCGCACGCAAGCACGACGCTGCCAGGTTTCATCGCGTCGACGGCGCCACTCTCTCCGAACAACACGGCCTCGGTCTGCGCTGCATTGACGACGACCGTCAACACGACCTCGCACTTGCTGCCCAACTCGGCGGGCGACGCGCACGCGATGCCGCCCTCGGCCGCGAACGCGTCGAGCGCGGCCTTTTTCACGTCGCAGGCGTGAACGGCGAAGCCCGCGCGCAACAGCGAGCGTGCGACGCCCATGCCCATTGCGCCCAGACCGATGACTCCCACGTTTCTCGTCATAGCGTTTTTTCCCGATGAATTAGCAGATGCCCGCTTCCGACAGGCGGCGCGCGGCGTTGATGAGATGCGTCTGCGCGGCGTTGCGCGCGGCGGCGGTATCGCTGGCGCGGATCGCCTCGACGATCGCCGCGTGTTCCTCGCGCACCTGCCGCATGAAATCCTCGCGCAGCGCTTCGTTGCCGCGCGTGACGATCGTGCCGGCTTCGAGATACTGGTTCAGAAAGGTGAGGGTTTTC
>Ga0160447_100510_pt1 | contig 18122 bp, 15 predicted proteins | sample HID1973K_E1MG_FD_108222 | JGI IMG/M metagenome (GOLD analysis project Ga0160447, IMG submission 108222) | Enriched mosquito-associated microbial communities from UW Madison campus, WI, USA - HID1973K_E1 MG | ecosystem: Host-associated > Arthropoda: Insects > Digestive system > Unclassified ...
CCTGAATGCCATTTGCCCGAAGATATCGCGCTCGAGATCGATGCCCGGCGCGATCTCGATCAGTTCAAGGCCCGCCTCTCCAGCCCGGAACACGGCCCGCTCCGTCACGAACAAAGCGGAGTTGCCGCGTTGTCTAGCGAATGCAGCGCTATAGGAAATTTGCTCGAGCGCGCTGACGAACTTGCGATGCTGTCCTTCCTGAACGACAGTCGCGCGGCCATGCGTCCATTGCACATCCAGCCCGCCGGCCGTGAACGTGCCGCTGAAAATCACGCGTTTCGCGTTTTGACTGATATTGACGAAGCCGCCGACCCCGACGATCTTGTCGCCGAAGCGGCTGATATTGACGTTGCCTTGCGCGTCGACTTCCGCAAAGGAGAGAAAGGCGAGGTCGAGGCCACCGCCATCGTAGAAATCGAACTGTGATGTCTGCTCGATCATGGCGGCGAAATTCTGCGCGCCGCCCGAGTCACGGCCCGTGATGGGCGCGCCGCCAATCAGCCCTTGTTCATTCGTCAGCACGACGGCATCGAGCAAGCCTTCTTCGGCCGCGACGGTCGATAGGCCTGTCGAGACTCCGGCGCCGAGATTGCAGATAGCGGACGGATACAGTTCCATCGCTGCCCGTCTCACGATCACTTTGCGCGGACCGAACGCAATAGGCTTGATCTCGGCAACCGGCACGCGCAATTCGCCCGAATAACTCGGATCGTAGTAGGTGGCGTAGGTCTGTCGCTGTTCCGCCTCGACCACGACGAAATCCACCAGAATGCCCGGGATCTTTACTTGCTTCGGCGGCAACGTGCCGCTGCGTGCCATTCGTTTCACCTGCACGACGACCACGCCTCCGGCACGGCGCGTGGCCTGTGCCATCGCGAGCATTTCGCCCAGCACGGCCTCCTGTTCCATGGTGATATTGCCGTCCTCGTCGGCTGTCGTGCCACGGAGAAACGCAACATCGATGGGAAGCGGTTTGAAGCGAAGCCACTCTTCGCCGTCGAGATGAATGAGTTCGACGAGTTGTTCTTCCGTCCTCGGACTTTGCCGGCCACCTCGCTGGCGAGGATCGATGAAGGTATGCAAGCCCGTCTTCGTGATCAATCCAGGCCGTCCCCCGGCCATTTCGCGCATGAGTTGCGAGAGGACGCCTTGCGGCAGCGTGTAGGCCTCGATCAGATCGTTTGCAGCCATCTTCAACAGGCCCGGCGAGTCGATGAGCGCGCCCGATATGGCGCGCCTGATCAGCCCGACCTGTGCGAGATGATCGGCGCCCAGCGAAATGCGGTCTCCGATGCCTACTACGCTGATCGATGTCAGGTCGCGCGGCTGTTGTTCGTTCCGGAATCGCTGTCCGACTGCCGCGAGCAATGCTTCGGGTACGGCATGTCCTGCGCCCGATCCGCTGATCAGTAGAGTGTCGCCCGTACGCACCAGGCTCGCGGCTTCGTCGGAGGTGATTCGTTGCATGGCGTTTCTCGGATTCGGACTGAGGGCGGGGCGTGCCTGCCCATTATAATGTAACCGGTCTCATTATGACTTCACAGTTGATGACGCTCCATCAGGGTAATCTCGGAAAAAGTGCATTACTTGTCGGGAATGTAACGGCTTCCGCGCACCGATGTCTCATGGAACAGGTTTCCCGCGAGCGGCTTCAAGGATTGCGTACCAGTCTTCGCGACTCAACGTGATGCGAAGACCGTCGAGCGCCTGCTGCAACGACTCCACGCGTCGGCTACCCACGAGCAGGTAGGGCGCACAGGGAAGCGTGAAGATCCACGCATAGACGATCGAAACCCAGGAGGATGCGTTGTATTTCTCCGCCAGCGTGATCAGCTCGCGGCGCAGCAGGAGCGCGAGTTCGTCGGTCTCGGAGAAAAGACGTCCGCCTCCGAGAGCAGACCAGATCATCGGCGACACCGCCGCCGATGACAGCGCGGTGAAAACGTCATCGTCCAGTGCCTGAAGTTCAAAAGGGGAGAACTCGATCTGATTGGTCGCGAGCGGTACTTTGGCGCGAAGGGAATCGAACTGTTGCGTCGTGAAATTCGAAACACCGAACGCGCGAATTTTGCCCTGCCGTATAAGGCTTTCTGCCGCGTCGGCGATCTCGTCGTTGTTCGCCAGATGGTCCGGGCGATGAATGAGAAACAGATCGAGATGATCGGTCTTCAAACGCTGCAAGGAGCGCTCGACTGACGCTTGCAGATAGGCGCGACTCGTATCGTAGTGCTTGACCCCGACGGCACCCGCAGATGAACCGCGCGGCCTGATTCCCGCTTTGCTGACGATCTGCATGCTGTCGCGTAACGACGGTGTCTGCGTCAGCGCATCGCCGAACAGCGCTTCGACCTCGCCGCCGCCGTAGATGTCGGCGTGATCGAATGTCGTGACGCCCAGCGCCATGCTTTGCTGCACGTAGCGATTAAGCTCCGCGGCGGACATGGTCCACTCGCGAACGCGCCACATTCCGGCTACAACCTTTGAGCAGCCGATAGCGGCTAATGTGTCCGGGCTTCGCTTCTCGGCAGGTGCGCTTGCCTCGTCATTCATTTGACCTCCTGGTGTATGCATGCGGTTTCAGGATGAAGCTGGGTAAGCGTTACTCTAAGGTTGCTCACACAACGCTGGAAAAATTGGCAGCGTAGGGAGATTCCTTGGGGATGGATGTTCCGTATTATGTCGTAAAATGATACCGGTTACATTTTGCCGTCTGTCTTGTCGGATCTGAGGTAGAAAGCATGCATTCTGAAGTTGTCGGATCTCCCGAATCCAGCGGACCGTGGTATCGAGACATCACGGCGTCGCAATGGCGAGTGCTCGTGGCGGCGTGGGCGTGTGGGTGAACGACGCGCTGGATTTTTTCTGGCGATCACGTTCGTCCTCAGCGACATTGCACGCACACGCGGTGTGTCGCTGGATCGGCGGCCTTGCATTCGGCGGATTGAGCTATTGAAGGCTCGCCGCGACGAACGACAGTTGTGGCTCGACTGCTGACCAACACGGAAGCGTTAATGACGCAAACCGTTCAGCGACGCACCATCAGACCGGGGTCGGTCAGAGCCGGACCCAAGCCGTCTGGCTATTCCAGACCCCTCGCCTCATCGCAGTCAGCACGCAGAAGCATGACAGCCCACTTCTTCACCAGAAGCCGAGCAACTTCCACCAAAGGCTGCCGACCACCGCGAAGATCAGCAACTCCACCACACACATCACAAAACCGACGCGCCACCACGTTCCCATCGTGACATAGCCGCTACCGAAGATGATCGGCGACGTGCCCGTCGCATAGTGGGTCAGCGTCATCATGATCGCCGAGCCGGCCGCCATCATCAGCATGAACGGCGCCACATATCCGGGTGGTATCAGATGGACCCCGACCGTCAGGAAGGCGAGCATCATCGCACTGATGTGCGCCGTCGTGCTGGCGAACAGGTAGTGTGAAAAAACGAAGGCCAGTACCAGGATCGTGGCAGTCGCGCCCCAGCCGATGCCACTGGCAACGATCGCGCTCTTCATGGCTTCCGAGAACCAGGTGATCACGCCTTGCTTGTTCAGTTGTTCGGCCAGCATGATCAGCGCACCGAACCACACGAGCGTGTCCCAGGCGCTCTTCTCCGACAGCACATCGTCCCAGTCAATGGTGCCGGTGATGATCAGCAGAAACAGGCCCACGAAGGCGACCACGGTCGGATCCAGGATGAACGACGGACCGAACACCATCGCCGGAACGTCGGCCCACAGCAGCAGTAGCAGCGCGAAGGTCCCCAGCATGACTCTTTCCTTCGGTGACATGGGGCCCATCTTCGCCAGTTCGCCGCGTGCATACGCTACCGCGTTCGGTGTGGCATGGAGCTGCGGCGGCGCGAGCGCATAGATCACGAGTGGCATGACGAGCAGGCATAGCACGCCGGGCAACAGCATGCACAGCGCCCAGCTCGTCCAGGTCAGATGCAGGCTCTGGTTGGTCGCCTTGGCGATGTAGTCCACCACCAGCGGATTGGGCGCGGTGGCGGTCAGGAACATGGCCGAGGTGATAGGGTTGGCGTGATAGTTGACCATCGCGAGGTAGGTGCCGACCTTGCCCTCGGTGCCCTTGGCCGGATCCGAGTCGAACGCGTTGGCGATCGACTTCATGACCGGATGCACGATACCCCCGCCGCGCGCGGTATTGCTTGGTGTGAACGGCGCCAGCACCAGTTCACAGACGGCCAGGCCATAGCCGATGCCTACCGTGCGCTTGCCGAGCAGCGAGATGAATATCAGACCGATGCGGCTGCCCAGCCCGGTCTTCTTCAGCCCGCGGGAGATCAGGATGGCCACCACGATCAGCCAGATCAGCGGGCTGTCGAAGGCGGTCAGCGCATCGGCGATGGCCCCCTTGGACGAGGTCGACGTCACCTGTGACAACGAGAGAACTACGATCGCCATCACCGCCATGACCCCGATCGGCATGACCTTCAAAATAATCGCGACGATTGTTGTCAGAAATATGGCGACGAGACCCCACGCCTTGGGCTTCAGTCCCTCGGGCACGGGTAGCAGCAGCAGGGTTACCAACACGGCCGTTGTGATCAGCGCGGGACCAAGCCGGAACGGCACAACGCTGTTGAAATAGCGGAACGTCGCTTTTAGTCTCGTGAACATTCTGCGATCCTTCCCGGAATAGTTGGCGCGTCCGCTGGAACATAGTTTAGAGAGGACCGTTTGGCAATGAGCAGCTTGCCTTTCCGATGCTGCTGTGGCGGGGACCGGACCACATCCAGATCTGCAACGATGCTTACGCGCTCATCCTGGGCGCCATGCATCCCCGATGTGCCTGGTCCGCCAGTGGACGTGCTGTTTAGTGGTGGGCAAGCCACCTGGATGGACGATATCGAGCTGATCGTTCGGCGGCACGGCTTTGCTGGACGATGTGAGCCGAGCTTAACGAAGCATTCCTTTACGGTTAGTATCAGGTTCGTTAAGGTTTCGATATGTCGCACATTCGTCTTACTCTTTCGCTATTGGCGTGCACTGCAAGGCGAGTTTTTCCCGCCTCAGTTTTTCGCGTCGCGAAACTCCCATCCGCTACGCTGTGTTATAAGTGGTCGTGCCCTTCGCTCCAGATCTATGCGTTTCCCGTATTTCAACGTGGAGAACTACGATGCAACGACGGAACTTCGTGCTCAAGTCGACCGCCGTCCTGGCGCTGGGCGGCCTCGCGCTCGCCGGCTGCACGGCGAACAGAAACACAGGAGCCGAACAGGCTGCTGGCGCTGCTGATCTGCGCCGCTCCATCGACGCCGACGCCGATGGCACCTTGCAGCGTCTCTATTCCACGGTAGGCGGCTCGCGCGAACTGGTCGCGAAAGCGAGCGGCGTACTCGTATTCCCGTCCGTGCTCCAGGCCGGCCTCGTGGTCGGCGCGCAGTATGGCAAAGGCGCGCTGCGCGTGGGCGGTCATACCGTCGGCTATTACAGCACCACTTCAGGCTCGCTCGGCCTGCAGGCGGGCGCGCAATCGAAGGCGCTCATCTTTTTGTTCATGACGCAGGACGCGCTCAGCAAATTCCGCAACTCCGACGGCTGGTCGGCCGGTGCGGATGCATCCGTGGCGCTCGTCAGGATGGGTGCGAACGGCATGGTCGACACCACCACTGCAACCAAGCCGGTCCAGGCGTTCGTGCTGACCAATGCCGGGCTGATGGCCGACGCCTCGCTTCAAGGCACGAAGATATCGCGCCTGACCGAGTGACGCGTTGCGCAGGCTGCGGCGGCATGTGACGTAACCCTTCGGTTACGTCGCATCCGTTGCGCGAAATCTTTTACGGCTTTCGAGTTCTCTCGTGACTGGAGAGCTTGCTCGCGTCGATATCCTGCGAAGCGAGACGCAACTCGAAGCGTCTCAGTGCGCGACGACGAAGGACTTATGCATGGCCGTCGCGTAGCGTCCCGGCTCTAGCTTCAATGACAGGCGCTTCGTCGTATGCGCTCCATCACGCTCGATGCCTCGGGCAAGCGAAACCGATGGCGAATGTTATGGGCGCGACGGCGAATTCACCGCACCGTTCATCAATATACTGCGGGCATGCCTGCAGGACGATGTTTGAAGCGTCGATGCACCCAGTAGTACTGGGCAGGGAATTTGAGTATCTGGCTCTCGAGAAACGCATTCATGCACCGCGCATCATTCGTGTCGCTTCCCGATGGGAAATCACTCAGCGCTGCAAAAACGGTCAGCTTATAGCCTTCGAAATTCGGTAGTACTTCAGTGACGAATGGCACTACGCGCGCACCGCCCATTTTTGCCAATCGCGAAACAGAAGTCAGGGTGCACGCAGGGATGCCGAAAAATGGCACAAACACGGAGTTTTCGATGCCGTGGTCCATGTCTGCGGCAAGCATGACGGGTTTGCCTCCCTGGAGGAGTCGCACGATCTTCTTCGCGCTCGTCGAACGTTCGATCATCTCGGCGCCGAATCGGCCGCGCTGCCGCCGGGCCAAATCGCAAAGACGCTTATTCGACATGTGCGTATATAACGAAGCAGCGGGCATCTTCAGTGAGTAATGCAGGCATCCGACTTCGATACCGACGAAATGGAATCCCATGAAGATCGTAGGCGGGGCATTCACGTCGTCGAGATCGATCGCGCTTTCGATCTGAACGAGTTTGTTGATTTTTTCGGCGCTACCAAACCATTGAACGCCGCGTTCGAGATAGCTCCGGACAACATGCCGAAAGTGATCTTTTGCAAGCTCATCGCGCTCATGTTCCGACCTTGCGGGAAAGCACAAGTGCAGGTTGACAAGAACGATATGTTTGCGGCGGCTGGGAAGCGCATACAAGGCCGCGCCGACAGCGCTTCCCAGCCTCGCGACCCACTTGTAGGGAAGTATCGCAAGCGTTCGAAGTAGCGCGACGACGATAAGATGACCGAAATGTTTCACTACCAGCTCCAATGCGGCGAACGGCACATATCTGGGCGGGTGTCCGAAGACGATTGCCTTCCCAGCGGCACGTGCTGTGATTTAGTCGGCGCCTAACAGGTGTACCCATCTCCCTGCGGCGACCGTGCGTGACTCGTTACTGACTTTGACTCGTCGGGTTGAGCTGATGAGCCGACGAAGCCTGTCGATCGTGGGGCTCAGGGCGTGGCCTGATCTGATTCGATGAGGAATCGCTATTGCGATATTGGAGCGACGGATGTTCCGTCCGTTGGCGTCTGCGGAGGCGGAACTGCTGTTGCCGTATCGTTCGCGTTTGTCCAGGACGGCCCCGATGCGGACTGCGTGCTAGCGGTGGGGTGCTCACCACCAGCGGCCGCGTTAGCGAATGCTCGACGAAATGAAACGTATCGAACGAATGGTGGCGAATATGCTGCTAATAACGGCTGAACTCGCCTGCGCAGAGCCCTCGTCCCGAATCAACGTCATGCGAACGACCTTGAGGAGTTTAACGGTAATCGTCGGGAAGACCGCCTCGGATGTGGTTACAGTGTGTTACGCGATATAAGCGATTGATGAATTCCACCAGTTGGTCCGCTCATGCGTTTTACGCCCTTGCCCTGACGGTCATCTTCTCGAAGCATTGGCATGTGACCGCTGAGGGGCTGAAGCGATCCGGTCCAAACGGTTCAGAAGCTCGGTGGCGTGCTTCTCGAGCGGGTAGGGCAGATCTGGATCGACGAGAATCGTCGCAATACGCTCTCGCCAATAGTCCGGTTGCAACACCGCATTATGCTGAGTGCGATATTCATCGGCCATGCGCTCGAGCTCCAGAATCATGGCCCGGATGTGCGCCAATTCCTGCTCCTCACGATAGTCGCGTGACATAAGCGTCTCTCGTCCGTGTCTGTGATGGTCAAACCGCGTCTCGGCTATGCCCGCAACGTCCGATTCGGGAACCGTGGCTCCGCGCCCGAGAGCGCCCTCGAGCGGAGCGATCGTACCGTGCCACTTCTAATGGCGGTGGTGCGATTCACGACATCGCCATGTCTCTTGAAAGGGCTCTTGCCACTTTCTCATATCATGCCGCCGACGCTGCTCCCGCCGATAATGCTGGGCGATCAAGACTGTCGCGACCAGCATCACCGCAATGCCGATGACGATCGGTATCCATGACTCGCTCATTGGAATCTCCGAATGCGCAATTGAGATTGTCACGATTGCCCTGGAGCGCGCAGTTAGATTGTCGCTTAACTGGATGACGCTCCCGAAGCATGTGCATGCGCGTACCGTTGTTCACTCTGACCGCGCAACTCTGCACGAGGCAACCGGCCAAACCATGCCGAGCCGTCTCGCCAGCGCATGGCCGGTTGCGGTAACACGTGCCTGACCTGATTTCTGCGCGATCGTATCGATGCATGCGAGGCCACGCTGGGCCAGTGCCCGAAAATCCAGCGAATCGATCTGGACTTGGGCAGGTGATCGAATAAGGCGAATCAGCGTCGCGAGTTCGTGAGGCGTCAGCGTCTGGTCCATGTCGCGGGATCTAGCGTCCAAAGCGCTACCGAGCTGAAATAAGATGAACCAGTATGACGTTCGTGCCCCGCGCGCACAGGCAAGAAAGCAATACACGTTGTGTAGGGGAATCAATACAAAATCAGCGGGCCTTCAATTTAGCCGCTCAAACGAGCAAGCCGTACTCGAGCGCGTAGCGCGCCAATTGTGCATTGCTCCTCAAGCCGATCTTTTGGCAGATTCGCGCTCGATACGTCGTGACGGTATTGGGACTCAGGTGCAGTGTGGTCGCGATATTGGCGAGGCTTTCGCCGCCCGCGATCAACTTCAATACTTCCAGTTCGCGGTCGGACAGCGTTTCGTGTGCCGGTCCCAGTGCCTCGCCGACATGCTGGGCGAAGCGTTCCGCGAGAGAGGCCGTGATGTATTTGCCGCCTGAGTGAACCTTGCGCACGGCGGCGATGAGGGTTTCGGCAGACACACTCTTCGTGAGATAACCCGCCGCTCCATGCTTGATTGCGCGCAACGCATACACCTCTTCGGCGTAGATGCTGAGCATGAGCACCGCCAGCGTGGGTTGTTGCGCCCGCAACGGCCTCACCAGTTCGAGCCCGTTGCGGTCGGGCAGCGCGACATCCACAAGTGCGACGTCGAAAGACTGAGTCCTGGCGAGCAGCAGGGCATCGGAGGCAGTCTGTGCTTCTCCGGCAACCTCGATGTCGTCGCTGGTTCCGAGCATCAGGCGAACGCCGTTGCGAACGACCGCATGATCGTCGACCAACAATACTCTGATAACGGATTCAGCCGTCATACAACGTCTCGAGAGGTAATCGCAGGCTCACCGTGGTGCCCATGCCGGGCGCGCCCGCAATGGTAAGCGCGCCGCCGAAGTGTCGCGCACGCTCGTGCATTCCGGCAATGCCCCAGGAGTGTTGGCCGAGCAGTCGCACGGCATCGATGCCCTTGCCGTCGTCGCAGACCTCGAAGACGGCGAAGGCCTCGTCGCATTGCGCCCGCACGACCATCGATTTTGCCTGCGCATGCCGGACCGCATTCGTCAGCGCTTCCTGGATGATGCGAAAGAGCACAGTGCCGAGTTCAGGACCGACCTCGGATGCGCTCAGCCTCGGATCGATCGTCAGCGAGCACGGCAATCCAGTCTGTTTTTCGATCTGTTCGATATACCATTCGAGCGCCACCCAGATACCGAGGTCGTCCAGCACAGTCGGACGCAATTCGGTGATCACACGGCGGACGGTGTCGAGTGCGTCATCGGCCAACCGTGCGGCATCGACCAGTTGAGGATCGGGCGCGCTGCCTTCGCGTCGCGCGCGATCGACTGCTACCGAGACATATGCCTTGATGCCGGTTAAAACGCTACCCAGTTCGTCATGAATCTCGCGGGCGATCCTCTTGCGCTCGTTCTCCCGGATTCGGTGCTGGTGAGCGCTGAGCTCGCTGAGTGCACGCTGAATGTCTGCTCGACGCGCGATCTCCAGTTCGAGTGCCTTCGTCTTGTGCTGCCACGCCGCGACAGCCAGCTGATAGGGCACGGCGTCATCGGCCGTCGCAACGAAGGCTTCGGGCGGCAAAACGGAGTCATGGGCTGAGCAAATTGCGTGAAACGCGCGCGCCTCTTCGCTGCCTTTGAATACGCGTGTGGGATAGGCGCACAGAAGCGAGAATGCATGTTTGCGTGCGAGATCGTTCCACAGTTGCTCCAGACGCAGCGCCGCCCCGGACTCTCCGCGGGCGCACAGGATGGCGACCATCTCGCCGAATGCGCGGACGGGAACCTTGCCGTTCCCGGAGAGCGTGTCGATCAGCGTGCCCAGGACAGACTCGCAGCGAGTGGCGTTCGGCCATCCTTCGATCAGCAATGTGTCCAGCGTAGCTTCGGCATCGAGCCAGACGACGTCAGCCGGACTCGTGGAGAGCGATGCGAGATCCCTGGATTTGCCGAGCACCCGCTCGATCTCCTCGCGGTGCGCACGGGTGACGATGACGAGAGTCGGTTCGCCAGCCTGGGCAGCCTCATGGATAAAGTTGGCGACGCGTTCACACAGAAACCAGTCGTTCTCGTAAAACTGCACGGCATGATTGCACATCGAATGGTCCTCGCCGCTTTGCACCTGGACGTTCGCCGTCGGTATCGGCGATGCGACCGATCTTACCATTCGTGTACGTGACCGAAAACGTGCCGCTTCGCGTGTAGCTCGGCCTCGTCCATGACAGCTTCGAGTCGAATCCGGATACGCAATAGAAATACCATCCTTAAGCTTGTCATAAGCAACCGTCACGCAGGCTTGGCATCCCGACGGCGCTATGGACCTGAAGCATATGGCTCAACTGCATGTTGTCCACCTGCTCTTTGCCTGTGCCGCCGCGTTATCCGCACTGTGCTCCGGCATCGGTATCGTGTACACCGTGTCGGCGGGCTTCGTTATGCGACGTTTCTTTTCGCGTCCAATAAGTGCGGCCGTTTGCTTCCCGGCGGTTACCATCATCAAGCCGTTGCATGGCGCCGAGTGGCAGCTATTCGAGAACTTGACGAGCTTCGTGGAGCAAGACTATCCGGGAGCGGTTCAATATGTCTTCGGCGTCCATGACGAAGGTGATGCCGCGTTAAAAAGCCTCGACATATTGCGGGCGCGTTTTCCTGAGAAAGATATAACGGTCGTTGTAGACGGCAGGGTGTACGGGCCCAACCGGAAAATTGCCAATCTTACGAACATGCTGGATCGTGCCGAGCACGATCTGCTCTGCTTTGCCGACAGCGACGTACGTGTAAGACCCAGCTTCCTGCGCGATGTCGTCGGTGCGCTACAACAACCCGGCGTCGGTCTGGTCACATGCGCCTATCGTGGAATGTGTGCGCCCGGGTTCTGGCCTCGGGTCAGCGGCGCCATGACCGACTATCATTTCTTGCCCGGCGTAGTGACTGGTCTTTCGATCGAACGCGCGCGACCTTGCTTCGGCCAGACGATTGTCATTACGAGCGCAACACTGCAGCGCATCGGTGGTCTCGCGCAGTTTGGGCATCATCTCGCGGAGGACCACGCGATTGGCGAAGCAGTCCGCAGCAGCGGTTTTGCAGTCGCAATTCCGTCTTTTATCGTGCGTCACGCCTGCGTGGAAACGACGTTCTCCCAACTGTTCGCGCACGAGTTGCGATGGAGCCGCACGATTCGCGCTGCGGACAGGATGGGGCATCTCGGTGCTATCGTGATGCATCCGTTTCCGCTTGCATTGATCGCCATGTTCTTTTCTTTTGGCAATCTGCTGGCCTGCGGGTTGGTCGCGCTGACACTCATCGTTCGCGCACTGTTGGTGTGGCAAACGGATCGCTCGACGGGAGAGCGCTGCGGCAACTTCGCATGGTTACCGCTCTGGGACGTCCTTCAATTCACGATCTACCTGTCGAGTTTCCTCTCGTGTCGCGTGTTATGGCGTGGACAACGCTTCGATGTCGACGAAGACGGTTTGATGTCGTGTGTTCAACCTGACCCAGGGCTGGAATGATCATCGATTCGACATCTAACGTTCGTCCTGGACAGGACGTTCTCAAATGAAATTTTTCGGGTCCTTTGCCGCGTTGCTCGGCCTGGTGATCGCAGGGTGGCTCATCTGGCGCGATGACCCTGTAGCGATCCTGCATTTGCTGGAATCGGGCGGCGCAGGGTTGCTGCTAGCCGCGCTCGTACATAGCATTCCGATGCTACCGAACGCCTGGGATTGGCGCCTGCTGATCCGCGATGCGGAGCGGCCCTCCTTCGGGACCATGCTCAAGCTCGTCTGGATTCGCGAGTCGATCAACGGACTACTGCCCGTAGCGCGAATCGGCGGAGAGATCGTTTCATTTCGCCTGCTCGGCCGTGTCGGTGTGCGTCCGGCAACAGCCGTGGCGAGTCTCGTCGTCGACATGCAACTCACGTTGATCAGCCAGGTCGTCTTTGCACTCGTAGCCATCGGCTATGTGTTGGGGCAGACATCATCGGATGCCGTGCGTCTCGCGGGAAAGTTCGCGTGGGGGCTTGCCGGACTCATGCCAGTGCTCTTGCTATTCGTGCTCGTGCAGCATGCACGGCCGTTTGAACGTGCCGCGCGAACCCTCAACAAGGTCACCAGTGGAAAGGTCTACACGCTGGTCGGGAAGTCAACGCGAATCGATCAGTCCATCAGATTGATCTGGCGGCAGACCGGCATAGTCGTGCGTTATTTGTTCATCTGGCAAACGCTGCAGTGCCTCGGCCTGGCGCTGGAGATTTGGGTAGCATTGCGCGTGCTTGGCTCGAATGCAAGCTTCGCGACAGCGTTCGTGTTAGAGGCGCTGATTCAACTCGTAAGCAGTGTGGCCTTTGTCGTGCCGGGTAACATCGGTGTGCAGGAGGGCGGCTTCGTTCTGATCGGCGGCATGTTGGGTATTGATGCCCCCACGTGTCTCGCACTCGCAGGTGCCCGACGCGTGCGCGATCTTCTGTTCTTTGTGCCAGGACTTGTTTTCTGGCAGGCGGCCGAGCGTTCGTTCGGCGCTCGGCGCTCAATGGCTGCGAAGCAGGGCAACGCGAACGCGAAGTAGTCCCGTAACGGCGAATTTCACGTCGTTCGTCGCGACGCAGTACATTCATTAGCAGCAGCTTTCATGCGCTAGCATCCATGATTACGCCAGCGCTACGAATCACTTGCAGATAGGTGGCCGTATCGCCGACAGCAGCCGTGGCTTGCTCTGCAAGTCGCCACATACGTGAAGACTTTTCGGCATTCGCCATCATCGTTTCAAGTGCATTTGAATCGACGAACCCGCGAGCAGTTGCTACCTCCAGAACAGTAGTCAAAACGCGGCGGGCCGCCGCTCGAGCATCGGCCGACGCCAAAGGGGCGCGATATACAAGAAAGCCGGCCATCAATAGAAATTCGGCTGGGCTGATATGCCGACCGTTGCCAACGGGCACACCGTCCGTGTCGTCTCGAGTTCGCCTCATCCGTCGTCTCCCGATTCAATACACTGAGCGAGTGAAGTCACGCGCGTTAGCGTCGATCTGCTTTTCGCCGTCGTTGCTGCTTTATCGGATCAACTGACGCCTCCTGCCAGTATGAGACAAATCATGTGAGCAGTCGAACTTCTCGACACGCGAAAGCGTTCTCGTTTCGGTCGAGCCGATGCTTGGCATAACTTTATGTTCGAGCGTTTGCAATTTATAAGGCGGGAGTCGTAGTATTCTTTAGCGTCCCGCCACATTCCAATGTTCTCACCGGCGAGCGTGGCGTCCACTAGCCACTGTCCGGCACAGTTTTGTGAAAGCCTGAAGCAATACGAACATCACCAGAACCCGGCGAGTCTGTCTGGGTGACCGATCCCTGCAAGCGGACTGTTATCTTTGAGGGCATCAATGAAAACACTGTTTCTACAGGCACCTTCCTTCGATGGCTTCGATGGCGGAGCAGGCTCACGTTTCCAGACGAGACGCGAGATTCGGTCATTCTGGTATCCGACGTGGCTCGTCCAGCCTGCAGCACTGGTTCCGGATAGCCGCGTTGTGGACGCTCCCGCAGATGGCCTGTCTTTGGATGCGACACTGGATATCGCTCAGGAATACGACCTGGTCATCATTCATACGAGCTCGCCGTCGTTCTCAAGCGATGCGCATTTCGCGGAGCATCTGAAACAACGCAAACGCAGCATCCTGATCGGAATGATCGGGGCAAAGGTAGCCGTCGATCCTCATGGCTCGCTTGCTGCGAGCGATGCGATCGATTTCGTATGTCGGGAAGAATTCGACTTCACGTGCCGCGACATCGCGCAAGGCGTTCCGTTCGAGTCGATTCTCGGTCTGAGTTATCGGTTGCCCGACGGTGGAATCATGCACAACGAGGCCCGACCGATTCTTGAGGACATGGATCAACTGCCGTTCGTCGCTCCCATCTATAAGCGCGACCTCAAGACTGAGAACTACTTCAGCGGATACCTCAAGCATCCCTATGTTTCCCTATACACAGGCCGGGGCTGCAAGTCGCGGTGCACATTTTGCCTCTGGCCGCATACGGTCGGGGGGCATCGCTATCGCACCCGCTCGGTGGATAACGTCCTCGAAGAAGTGAAATGGATCAGAGACAACATGCCCGAAGTGAAGGAGATCATGTTCGATGACGACACCTTCACCGATCTCAGGCCGAGGGCCGAGGAGATCGCTCGCGGCCTTGGCAAGCTAGGGGTGACGTGGTCCTGTAACGCGAAAGCGAACGTGCCGTATTCAACCCTCAAGGTGATGAAGGAGAACGGGCTGCGGCTTTTGCTAGTGGGCTACGAATCGGGTGACGACCAGATTCTGGTCAATGTCAAAAAGGGGCTGCGGACCGATATGGCACGCCGCTTCAGTGATGATTGCCGGAAGCTCGGCATCAAGATCCACGGCACATTCATTCTTGGGCTTCCGGGAGAAACACAAGAGACGATACAAAAAACGATCCAGTATGCGAAAGAGATCAATCCGCACACGATCCAGGTATCGCTCGCCGCGCCGTATCCGGGGACGGTTCTTCATAAGCAAGCTGTCGAGAACGGGTGGCTGGAGAAAAGCAAAGTTATCACGCTTGTCAATTCCGCCGGCACTCAGCAATCGGCTATCGGTTATCCGCACCTGTCGCGCGAAGAGATTTTTCTTGGCGTCGAGGAGTTTTACAAGCGCTTCTATTTCAGACCCACAAAGATCTGGGAAATCGTGCGCGAGATGCTTGTGAGTTGGGAGATGATGAGACGACGCCTGCAGGAAGGGGTGGAGTTCTTCAGATTCCTCCGCGACCATAGGGCGTGAAGCGCGGTACTCCGGCGCGTGTTCTTGGAGCGCGACAGGTTGACGCCGCCGCACTCCTCGCAGGGCCGTCGCTTACGAAGACGCGCGGCGGGAATCGGGTCAAGTCGACCGTACCTGATGCACGTCATGTCGCAGCACTGTGGCTGGGACAACTGTCTCTACAAGGCCGGTTTTGACGTCATAGACGAGACCCGTCACCGTGATCCCGTCCGGCAGATTCGGGTTGGCTTCGAGTGCCGCCACGTCGATCGCGATCGCCTTGTACGGATCGGTGATCGCGAGATCGTCGATCTTGTCGTCGGCGACGCAACTTCGACGCGCGACGGGAGCACCTTTGATTCCACAATCAGTGTGCTGAAGCACGACCAGGTTCCAGCCAGCACCGACTGCTTCTCCGGCCGCTTCCTGCTCCCCTCAAGAAAATTCAACTGGCCTAGGCGACCGTCGAGTTATCCTGTAATCTCCCGTTACGTTTGGAAATATCGCGTAATAATCCGATGCTAGCCGCATTGCATCGAAAGAAATGCTCGCATGGCCCGGTGCGAATACAAACATTCGTGACGAGGTTTGTGACTGGGCTTACGAAGCGAAATGCCGTCTCTTACGAAGCACTTTCTGGCAGCGACTATCGCAATGCCACGGGGGCTTTCGTGCCTGCGCCTTTCGCGAAACAGAAAATATATCGTGGTCGATTATGTCGCTTTTTGAAGCTTGCAATCTGTTAGCCAGAGCTATTCCCAAACGAACTCCTCACGATATCTTCCGACGGGCGCGCGTTCTGATGTACGCAATGCTCAATCCGTCTGCGGCACGCATCTGGTTGAAGGCGTTGACGACGAACCCCCTGCTTGCGGATATTGTTGTCCGCAACCGGCGCTACCTCGAACGCCCCTTTCATTGTTTCGCCCAGGCCGATATATCTGCCTACGCGCGTGCAGAGCTGCTGTGCGGTCATTTTCCGGTCGTGCAGGAGCTGTTCGGTGAAGATCTGACGCGCAGGGTCTACCTGAACTCGGAATATGTGACGTTGGCATCGACGGGCAGGTATTCGCTTGTTGTGAGCGAGCCGGTACGCTGCTGGCGCGAAGGCTTGCTGACCGTCGCCTGGCGCGACGAGCTTGAGCACGTCGATCTTGCGTGGGCGACCATCAGCTTCGAAATGCATACCGGCTCGGGGAAACGCGGAGCGCTGATCGGGGGATTGCAAGGCCCGGCTGGCGGAGACAGAGAGCGGGTGCGCGACGCTACACGTGCATGTCATGGCCTACGACCGAAAGCCGCTGTGATGGAAGCGGTCGGCGAACTCTGCAGGATGGCGAGGGTGGACGCACTTGCTGGCGTGTCGAAGAAGACGCACGTTTCCGCCGCAACCGCAATCCAGTTTACCGCGGACTACGACGGCTTCTGGCGCGAGCTAGGCGGAGTCGAGGCCGATGGACGGTTCTTGCTGCCGCTTCGGCAGTGGCACCGCGACATCAGCGAGGTTCCGTCAAACCGGCGGGCTGCATTTCGCAGGCGTCAGGCGCTGATTGCCGATTTGCTGGCGCAGATCGGTGGGACAGTCCACGAAGGCTTGACGGCAGATGCGAGCACGGTTCATCTGAATCACGTGAAGGACGGCGCCCCTCTGCGGGAACTTGCTGTCGCGATGGCAGATAACTATCGTGACGCGGAACCAGCGTGATTGTCCGGTAGCCACGGAACGTGCGCGATTCTTCCAGTCGAATTTCCGCACAGAGTTTTCGAACGGAGAAGATGGTCAACCGACGGCGCTGTCGCCCACGCTCTCCGTGCCGAGTCGATGAACCGAACTAGTCGCACGAATACAGCGCCGGCCAACTGCTGTTGAAAGCCGTGCTAAGGGGTATGCGGCTTGCTTGCGCGTTAGGCGAATTCATCGAAAGCGCGCGAGGCAAAGACATGGCCGAATCAGACAACGTCGTTCGCAAGAACGCCGCCTACCCGTATTCATCGGGTGGATGGGGATCGATCAAGGCCGTCACGGGCGCGCTCATTCACGAGAAAGTGCCGCTCAAGTTCAGCACGGTGCTGCTCAAGCAAAACAAACCGGAAGGCTTCGCGTGCGTGAGCTGCTCGTGGGCGAAGCCCGCCGATCCGCACACCTTCGAATTCTGCGAAAGCGGCGCGAAGGCAACCGCGTGGGATCTCACCGCGAAGCGCATGACACCGCAGTTCTTCGAGCTTCACACGGTGACGGAACTCTGCGCGTGGCACGATCACGACCTCGAAGACGCCGGGCGTCTCACCGCGCCGTTGCGCTATGACGCCGCCACCGACAAGTACATGAGCGTCAGCTGGGAAGAAGCCTTCGAGGACATCGGCCGCGAGTTGCGCGGGTTCGATCCGAAGCGCGTCGCGTTCTATGCATCCGGTCGCGCATCGCTGGAAACGTCCTACATGTACCAGCTTTTTGCACGCATGTACGGCACCAACAATCTGCCCGACAGTTCGAACATGTGTCACGAGAGCACGAGCGTCGGACTGAAGGAAGCGATCGGCGTGGGCGTCGGAACCGTGAGACTCGAAGACTTCGAGAAAACCGATCTCATGTTCTTCTTCGGCCAGAACGTCGGCACCAATAGTCCACGCATGCTGCATCCGCTACAGGAAGCCAGAAAACGCGGCGTGCCGATCCCAGTTCGGATTCGAGCCGCCTCGCGAGAAGGGCATGAACATCGTCGAGACTTTCGAGGCGATGCTCGACGGCAAGGTCAGCGCGGTCATCAACCTCGGCGGCAATCTCGTGCGTTCGGTGCCGGACCGTATGCGCATCGAGCCGGCATGGCGCAATCTGAAACTCACGGTCAATATCGCGACGAAACTCAATCGCAGTCATCTCGTGCATGGCGA
>Ga0160447_100512_pt1 | contig 18100 bp, 18 predicted proteins | sample HID1973K_E1MG_FD_108222 | JGI IMG/M metagenome (GOLD analysis project Ga0160447, IMG submission 108222) | Enriched mosquito-associated microbial communities from UW Madison campus, WI, USA - HID1973K_E1 MG | ecosystem: Host-associated > Arthropoda: Insects > Digestive system > Unclassified ...
ACCACCGTATTTGCCCGACAGATAGTCGTTCACCACGGTTCGCTTGAATCGCACGCTATGCTTGCTCATGAAAAAAACACCCCAAATCGTTGAACGGGTGTCCAACTTTTGGGGTGCAGTTCATTTCGGTTCGCGGGCTTTTTCATATCGCGTCGAACGCGCGGCGATCAGAAGAGCGCGAGCTGCTCGCGCCCCGGTCCGCCTTCCAGCGTGAGCAAATGGCGCTTGCGCTCGACGCCGCCCGCGTAACCGGTCAGTTCTCCATCGACGCCGATCACGCGATGACACGGCACGATGATCGCGACGGGATTGCGCCCATTCGCGCCGCCGACCGCACGCGACGCGCCCGCGGGCAAACCCAGCCGACGTGCGAGATCGCCGTAGGTCCATGCGTCGCCGAAAGGGATTCGCCGCAGCGCATCCCAGACCTGGCGCTGAAACGTCGTGCCGCCGAGCTGCAGCGCGATCGAAAATTCCTGGCGCGCGCCGGCGAAGTATTCGCCGATCTGCTCTTGCGCCTGCGCGATCACGCGCGCGCTGGGCGGCGTGTCGGACAGCATCGGTTCCGGCAGGCCGACAGGAAAATGCTTCTGTCCGACGAAGAAGAGCCCCGTCAGACAGTCATTCTCGGCGCGATACAGAATGTGTCCGAGCGGACTCGGTCCCACATGGCATTCGATCACTTCGCTTCTCCGCGCGGCTCTGTTACGACCGCCGCCTCAGATGAACGGGTTGTCGGCGGTGCCGGACGGTGCGTTCGGTTCATCGGGCAGCTTCGCGGGCAGTGACGCATCGCCTTGCAGGGATTCGACGATCGCGCCAAGCGCCTTGTGCAGCGCAAGCGCGTTCGCGAGCCCGGCCTTGTCGCGGGCAATCGTCAGATCTCCGCTGATCGTCAGACGCTTCACGCCGTTTTCGATGCTGATAGCGTCGCCCGCGATATTCAGCACATCAGTATCGTTCGCAAATGGCTTAAACACCTCGTAATCCTCCAGGTCGCTTGTCCTTCAGTCCGTCCGGGATGCCGGGAAACGCGAGACCGCTCATCGTTTCCAGCTCGCGCACGGTTTTCATCGTGTACGTGTTCGTCGGGGTGTTTTCGACCACCACCGCGAACGCGATATCACGCTGCGGCAAATAGACTACCTTGTACAACTGCGTCGGCACGAATACGCGCGATTCGCCGATTGTCTGTAACTGCCGTCCGGAGAAGAGCGGGCCGGTGACGACATACGCTTCGCCCGACTCTTCCGTCAGCCGGCGCACGGACTGTTCGATACGCGACCAGATGCGCCGATTGTTCGACGGATCCTGCGGCACGATGTTCGCAAGCGAAAACGATTCGGCCATGCCTTTCTTGCTCGCGCGATCGCCCGCCGGGCTCATGTGGCCGCGGTCAAAGCCGCTCTTCTTGTAATCGGAAAGCTTCGCGCTCTCGCCCGGCGGCAGACGTTTTTCGACGAAGAAGCGATTAGTGCGCGTGTTGTCTTTCGCGTCCTCGACGCTGCGCGCCGTCAGATGTTCCGCCGACCAGAGCGGTCCTTTGGTGAGCCCGGAGTGAAGCAGCGCGAAATCGCTGTAGCAGACTTCCTGCGTCGCCGCGCGCATCTTCGAATTGACGACGACGGGCGCGCGGCCGTTCGGGCTGAACTGCGGACAGTCGCTCGCGGACGCGCTGATGCACACGAAACCGAGGAGCGCGGCGGCGAAAGCCTTGATGCGAAATGACATGCTGAGGAAAGTCCTCGAGACGATCGGGGCGCAAAGTATAAGCGCTGAGCGCGGCGCGCGGGGCAGGCGCGCGGACACGCGTGAATTTCAGTCGCGCTAGAATGCGTCGGCCGACGTCATCTCGAAATATCACATGAACTCAGTGCGCAGCAAGCCGTCCGTCGTTCGATCCCTGGTGTTGTCGTTCGCGATGTTTTTCGCCTGTCACGCGCATGCCGAGGATGCCCCGCAACCGGCCAGCGACGGTCCCGCCTATGGTCCCGAATTGCAGGGGTTCGAGTATCCGTATCCGGTCGCGCGCTTCGCGCTCACGTCGCAGCGTCAGGTGGTGCGAATGGCTTATATGGATGTGCATCCGCCGCATCCGAACGGGCGCACCGCGGTGCTGATGCACGGCAAGAACTTCTGTTCGGCGACCTGGAAGCAGACCATCGAGACATTGACCGATGCGGGCTACCGCGTGATCGCGCCGGATCAGGTCGGCTTTTGCATGTCGACGAAACCCGCGCGCTATCAGTACAGTTTCCAGCAGCTCGCGCGCAACACGCATGCGTTGCTCGCCGCGCTCGGCGTATCGCGCGCGACGCTCATCGCGCATTCGACGGGCGGCATGCTCGCCGTGCGCTATGCGCTGATGTACCCGCGCGAGACGGAGCAACTCGTGCTCGTCAATCCGATCGGTCTGGAGGACTGGAAGGCGAAGGGCGTGCCCTCGATATCGATCGACGACTGGTACGCACGCGAACTCAAAACGAGCGCCGACGGCATTCGCCGCTATGAAACGAATACGTATTACGCGGGCCAGTGGCGCGCGGACTACGAACCGTGGGTGCAGATGCTCGCGGGCATGTATCGCGGGCCGGGCAAGGACATCGTCGCGTGGAACTCGGCGCTGCTGTACGACATGATCTATACGCAGCCGGTCGTCTACGAGTTCGATCAACTGAAAACGCCGACGCTGCTGCTCATCGGCGACAAGGACAACACCGCGATCGGCAAGGACTTCGCGCCGCCAGAGATTCGTCCGATGCTCGGGCGCTATCCCGATCTCGCGAGACTCGCGAAGGAGCGTATCGAAGGCGCGAAGCTCGTCGAGTTTCCGGAACTCGGGCACGCGCCGCAGATGCAGGATCCGGCGGCATTCCACAAAGCGCTGCTCGATGGCCTCGCCGCCCTGAAACCGAACGCGCAGTGAATCAGCGCGCGTCGGACGCGCACGCCGCGCGTTCGATCGCCGGCACCTGCACCGCCAGCGTGATGCCGCGCGCGATCATGAAAAGGGTCAACGCCAGCCACAAGCCGTGATTGCCGAGCGATCCCGCAAGCGCCCACGCGGCAAGCAGGAACACCGCCAGCGAGACGGCCATCGCTTTCATCAGTTCGTGCGTGCGCGTCGCGCCGATGAACACGCCATCGAGCAAAAAGCCCGCGACGGACGCCAGCGGCAGAATCGCGGCCCACGGCAGATAGCGCGCCGCCGTCGCCTGCACGACGGCCTGATCGGTCAGCCCGCCGATGATCCATTCGCCGCCGATCCAGTAGACGATCGAAAAGCCGGCCGCGCCGATCGCCGACCAGAGCATCGTGATCTTCACGGCCTGACGGAATGCGTGACGGTCGCGCGCGCCGGCCGCCGCGCCCACGAGCGCCTCGGCGGCGTGCGCGAAACCGTCGAGCCCGAACGCCATGAAGGTCTGAAAGTTCAGCAGCACGGCGTTCGCGGCGAGCACCGCATCGCCCTCGCGCGCGCCGAGATGCGCGAACCAGCCATACGAGCCGAGCAGACAGATCGTGCGGATGAAGATGTCGCGGTTGATCGCGACGAGCCGCCTGAGCGCGCGCGCATCGAGCAGCAAACGCGGCGCGAGCGGCCCGAGTCCGCGCGGCCGCTGGTGCCACAGGATCGCGAGGCCGAGCACGAAGCCGCAGAAGTCCGCGAACGCGGTCGCCGCGCCAATCCCGGCGATACCCCAGCCGAAGCGATACACAAAAAGCAGCACCGCGACAATGTTCACCAGATTGATGACGATCTGCGTGACGAGCGCGAGCCGCACGCGCTGGCAGCCGAGCAAAAACCCAAGCACGACGTAATTGCCGAGCGCGAACGGGGCAGCCCAGATGCGCGCATGACAGTACGCGCTCGCGGTGTCCTGCACGGCGGCGCTGCCGCCCAGCGCGAGCAGCGCATAGCGGATGATCGGCACTTGCAGCGCCAGCACGGCCGCGCCGATCGCGAGCGCGAGCAGCAACGCGCGCAGCAGGCTCGCGCGCAAGGCCTCGTCGTCATGCGCGCCGAACGCCTGCGCGACGAGGCCCGTCGTGCCCATGCGCAGGAAGCCGAAGCCCCAGAACACGAAGCTGAACACCAGTCCGCCGAGCGCGACGCCGCCGAGATACTGCGGTCCGTCGAGATGCCCGGCGACGGCCGTGTCGACGGCGCCGAGAATCGGCTGCGTGAGGTTCGCGAGGACAATCGGAAAGGCGAGGGTCAGCACGCGCTTGTGCCAGTGCACGGGCAGCACGGTGGCGTCGTTTTGTGGGGGCGTCGGCAAAGTGTTCGGGCTGATGGTTCGTGACAAGGGCGTCATTGTCCACGCAACTTCAGGCGAACGTCGATAATGCGCTTCATGAAAACATTCGCGCTCTACGTCGTCACGGCTGTCGCCGAGATCGCCGGCTGTTATTTTCCCTATCGATGGCTCAGGGAGGGCGGCTCGCCGTGGCTCGTCGTGCCGGGCGCGCTGTCGCTCGCGCTGTTCGCGTGGCTGCTGACGCTGCACGATACGGCAGCGGGGCGTATCTATGCGGCGTATGGCGGCGTGTATATCGGCGTGGCGATCGCGTGGCTATGGGCCGTCGACCGCATCAGGCCGACGGCGTGGGATCTCGCGGGCGCGGTGATCGCGCTCATCGGCATGAGCGTGATCGCGTTTCAGCCGCGCGTGTGAGACCTGTCAGGCGTCCAGCGCCAGCAACGCGAAGGTCGCGAGCCAGTGTTCGCCCATGTAATCGCCCGCGACATGCGCGATGCCCGACGCCAGATGTTCGTGCGCGGCGGCTTCGAGCACCGCGATGCGCGCATCGCCCGCCGGCAGCGCCCGCGCGATCGAGCGCTGACACCACGCGCGGCTCAGGTTCAGGCCGTCGAGGTGCGCGAGCTTGCCGTCGCTGCGGTCGGTGACGGTGGCGGGCGTGAAGAGCGTCGCCGGCTCGCGCGCGGCGATGCGCGGCAGAAACCGGTCGAACCAGCCGACGAAGCGCTCGCCCGGCAGCACATGGCGCATCAGCACGGCTTCCATCAGCGATGGCGACAGGAACTCGTCGCCCGCGGGCTCCCACGCCTGGCAGCCTTCGTCCTTCTCGAACCAGCGCAACGCGGTTTCGCTCAGCAGGCGCTCGAACGCCGCATTCCGCACGACGCGCGCGTAGCTGGTCGCCAGCGTCAGCGCGAACGCCATGTTGAAGTGCGTGCCGACCCTCAGCGGATAGGTCGATTTCGGCAGGAATTCCTCGAAGCGCGCGACGAATGCGTCGGCGAGCGGCTGGAGCGTGCGGGCCCAGCGCGCGCCGTGGTCGGATTGCATCGAGTGCAACTGACCCGCGAGCGCGAGCAGCCACGCCCAGCCGTACGGGCGTTCGAAGCCGCGCGCGGCGGGGCGCTGCAGATAGGCGACTTCGGTTGCGACGTTGGCATCGGTGAAATGCGCGTCGATCACGGCGCGAATGCGCGGCGCTTCCGGCAAATCGGGAAAGCGGTCGATGAGCCGCGCGATGAGCCAGTAACCGTGCACGCACGAATGCCAGTCGAAGCTGCCATAGAAGATCGGATGCAGCGCGCGCGGGCTTTGGACATCGGCCTCGCCCGACATGACGTGGTCGAGCTTGTTCGGATATTCGCGCGTCAGGTGGCCGAGCGCGACTTGCGCGAACTTCGACGCTAGCCCGGCGTCGAGCGTGATCGATTGTTGCGGATTCATGCAGTCCTCGTCGATACGAATCGTGATCCCGAGACTTTATCGATAAATAGTCGTCAAAATCTTTATTAAGGGTAATTACTTACGCAGTGCGGACGGACTCATCGACGGAGCGCGTCCACAACCCGCCGCGAGCACGGCGAACGCTTTTGCGACAAGCCTGAGCGCGCGTCGGTGCGTATCGGCGCAGGCGGCGCGGGTGCGCGCCAAGGTGCTTTTCACGAGTACAGCAGTGCGTCTTTCGCGCGCCACGATCGCGCGCTTTCGCTCAAACCCTCGTATAAACTTGCGCCCGAACGCCGCCAAGAGCGCCCGAGCCGGGGTCACGAGCCCCGGCACATGCCATCCAGCCAGTGACCAAGAGCTCAGAAACAAAATGACCGACATTCCCGCTTATACCCCCGAGGACACCCGGCGCCGCGTTTTCGCGATCGTCGGCGCCTCGTCGGGCAATCTCGTCGAGTGGTTCGATTTCTATATCTACTCGTTCCTCGCGCTGTATTTCTCGGCGGCGTTCTTCCCGGGCGGCGATCCGACGGTTCAGTTGCTGAACACCGCGGGCGTGTTCGCGGCGGGCTTCCTGATGCGCCCGATCGGCGGCTGGCTGTTCGGCCGCATCGCCGACAAGCACGGCCGCCGCAACGCGATGATGATCTCCGTGCTGATGATGTGCGGCGGCTCGCTCGTCATCACCTTCCTGCCGACCTACGCGACGATCGGCGCGTGGGCGCCGTTCCTGCTGCTGATCGCGCGCCTGTTCCAGGGCTTGTCGGTGGGCGGGGAGTACGGCACCAGCGCCACCTACATGAGTGAAGTGGCGCTGCGCGGCCGGCGCGGCTTTTTCGCGTCGTTTCAGTACGTGACGCTGATCGGCGGCCAGCTCGCCGCGCTGCTCGTGCTCGTGATCCTGCAAATGTTCCTGTCGACGGAAGAGCTGAAGGCGTGGGGCTGGCGCATTCCGTTTTTCATCGGCGCGTGCGCGGCGCTGGTTTCGCTGTATCTGCGACGCTCGCTCGAGGAAACGTCGACCGCCGCAACGCGCGATCGCAAGGAAGCGGGCACGCTCGCCGGCCTGATGCAGCACAAGGGCGCGTTCATGACCGTGGTGGGCTTCACGGCGGGCGGCTCGCTGATTTTCTACACCTTCACGACCTACATGCAGAAGTATCTGGTCAACACGGCGGGCATGCACGCGAAGACCGCCAGCAACGTGATGACCGCCGCGCTCTTCGTCTACATGCTGCTGCAGCCGCTGTTCGGCGCGCTGTCGGACCGCATCGGCCGCCGCGCATCGATGCTGTGGTTCGGCGCGCTCGCCACCATCTGCACGGTGCCGCTGCTGCACGCGCTCTCCAGCGTGACGAGCCCGGTCATGGCGTTCGTGCTGGTGGTGATCGCGCTCGCGATCGTGAGCTTCTATACGTCGATCAGCGGTCTCATCAAGGCGGAAATGTTTCCGCCGGAAGTGCGCGCGCTGGGCGTCGGCCTGTCGTATGCGGTCGCCAACGCGGTATTCGGCGGTTCGGCGGAATTCGTCGCGCTGAAGCTGAAGTCGCTCGGCAGCGAGTCGACGTTTTTCTGGTACGTGACGGCGATGTGCGCGATCTCGCTCATCGTTTCATGGCGGATGCTCGATCCCAGCAAGGAAGGGTATCTGCGCAACGAGCCGTAACCCGGCTGGCCGCGCGCGCAACGCGCTGACGCAAGCGTTCTGTCGCGCGCGCGCCATCGGCGCACACGCTGTTGTCCGCCAGGCTTGCCGACGACGTTAGTATGGTGTTTTATGCGGTATGTGGACGGCGCACCGGTCGAGGTGCGCAGCGATATTCGGGAACCGGATATGCACGCGCGCGGATCTCGCGCGCGCAACGCCGGCGCGCACCTTCGGGCGCGCCGGTCTGCCTGGAGCCTGTTCATGGAAGATTTCGATGAAACGCTGTTCGTTGTCTGGCGAGCCAACCTGAATGTTCTGGTCGGTTCGCCGGGAGGCGCCGGACGCCTCGCACGCATGATGAATTTCTCGCCGACGTTCATGAAGCTGATCGTCGCGGGCCAACGCGATTTCAATGAAGAGTTCGTGCGCGGCATCGAACTCGTGACCGGCCTGCCGCCGCACTGGATGGACGAACGCCGCGCCGCGAGCGAGGTTCCGCGCGACGTACAGCGCGCCATCGACGAAGAAACGCCGATGGCGGTGTTTCGCGGCACGGCGCATCCCGCGCCGAAGCGCTCGGTGCTGCGCGGCCCGGAGCCGCTGTTGTCCCAGACCGAAGCGACGCGCCGCGTCGCCGATCTCGCCCAGCAGCAGGCCGAGGTCAACCGCCGCGATCTGCTCTTTCGCAAGAATCGCGAACTGCTTTCACAGGATTTGCGCCGCCTGGAGCGCCAGCTCGGCCTGCTGCAGGTCGACGCGATGCAGCCGAAGGTCGACGAGCTGATCGCCTCGGATCGCATGAGCGAGGCGGCGAAGGCCGACCTGACCGGGCGTCTCGAACAGATCGACAAGCACGTGAAACTTTTACATCAGCATGTCGAGAAGCTGGTGATGCTGCTGTCGAGCCCGGACGAGCCCGAGGCGGGCGAATAACTACTTCTTCTTGCCGTCCTTCGGGAGATCCGGCTCCGGGTGCACCGCGATCGGATCGCTCGCGGGAAAGGTTTCTTCCAGCGCTTCGTCGAGCAAGTCCTCTTCGCTATCCGGTTTCGGTTGCTCCTGTTTCGAATGTTCATCCCGGCTGGCTTTCGTCATGGCGCGCTCCGTGATGCGAAGTCATGGTCGATTCAATATAGCAGCCTCGATGCGCCCGCGCAGTCAGCCTTCCCGGCGGTAATCCGCGGGGCGCACGCCCGTCCACTTCCGGAACGCGCGCCGGAACGCGCTCGGTTCGGCGAAGCCGAGCGCATCGGCGATCTGCGGGATCGTCTGCTGCGTGTGGGCGAGGCGCGCGATCGCGAGATCGCGTCTGAGCGCGTCCTTGATCGTCTGATAGGTCAGCCCTTCCTGCTTCAGCCGCCGCCTCAGCGTCGCTTCCGCCATGTTCAGCGCCGCCGCGATGCTCTCGGCCTCGGGCCAGTCGGTCGGCGCGGTCTGCCGCAGACGCGTGCGGATGCGCGCCGCCAGCGAGTCCGGATTGCGATATTTCACGATGAAATTCGCCGGTGCGTCCTTCAGGAAGCGCCTGAGCGTCGCGGGCGTCTGCACGACCGGCAGCGTCGCGCAGTCCGCCGACAAGTCGACGAACGAGCGCGGCGCGTCGAAACGCAGGTCATCGCAGAACATCAGCCGGTATTCGTCGCGGGCAGCGGGCTCGGCGCAGCGCAGATGCGCGGCGAGCACCGGAATGCGCCGCCCGACCAGCCAGCACAGCAGCCCGTACACGAGGATGAAACCCGTCGCGTAGGCGAACATGGACTTCTCCGCGCCCTTGTCGTCGAGCCAGACGCGCACGCGCTTTTCGTCGATGTCGGGCTCGAAGCTCAGTTCGTCGAGCACGAGCCGCATGAAGCCCGCGATGCGTGCGAGTGCCTGCGCGCCGTCGCGCGAGGACAGCGCCGCGTGGCACAGCAGCACGAAGCTGCCGCGCCGCATCGGGTGGGCGTCCTGGCCGAAGAATTCGTCGTCGAGGGCATCGGCGGTGGCGTTCCACAGCTTGCCGTACTGCACGGGCGACACGCGCGCGCGCGGCGAATCGAGCGTCGCCGGCGCGATGCCCGCCGCGGCCAGCAAGGTCTCGCGCGCGACCCCGCGCGCCTCGGCGCAACGCAACGCCGCTTCGACGAGACTGACGGAAATCGAGTCGCGCTCGATCTTCTTTTTCGGACTTGGGGTTGTCACTAGGTGGCCAAAGCGCTCAGTTAGCGTGATCGTTTTGGGCATAGGCTAACGTCCGGCGATTGCCTAGACTCGTGCTCAGCCGGCCCCTTCGCCCCTCATCGACCGGGCGAGCGGCGGCCAGAAAGTTTACACGATCGATGCCGCGAGGCGCGCCGCCCAGCCCCACTTACCGAAATCGAAACATGATCGACGCATTCCTCACCGAAGAGCAGCGCATGATCCGCGACGCGGCTCGCCAGTTCGCAACCGAAGTGCTCGCGCCGAACGCCGGTCAGTGGGACAAGGATGGCGCGATCCCCGACGCCGTCGTGCGGCAACTGGGCGAACTCGGCCTGCTCGGCATGATCGTGCCCGCCGAACTCGGCGGCACGTTCAGCGACTACACCGCCTACGCGCTCGCGATGGAAGAGATCGCCGCAGGCTGCGCCTCGTGCGCGACGCTGATGAGCGTGCACAACTCCGTTGGCTGCGGTCCGATTCTCGCCTACGGCACGGATGCGCAGAAAGCCGAATGGCTGCCGAAGCTCGCGAGCGGCGAGATCATCGGCGCGTTCTGCCTGACCGAGCCGCAGGCGGGCTCGGAGGCGAACAACCTGCGCGTGCGCGCCGTCGAAAAGAACGGCCAGTGGGTTCTCTCCGGCAGCAAGCAGTTCGTGACGAACGGCAAGCGCGCGGGCGTGGCGATCGTGTTCGCCGTCACCGATCCCGATCTCGGCAAGCGCGGCATTTCGGCCTTCATCGTGCCGACGGATTCGCCCGGCTTCAATGTCGGCGCGCCGGAGCACAAGCTCGGCATCCGCGCGTCCGATACCTGCCCGATCACCTTCGACGAGTGCGCGATTCCCGCCGCGAATCTGCTCGGCAAGCGCGGCGAGGGTCTGAAGATCGCGTTGTCGAATCTGGAAGGCGGGCGCATCGGCATCGCGGCGCAGGCGCTCGGTATCGCGCGCGCGGCCTTCGATGCGGCACGCGCGTATGCGAAAGAGCGCGTGCAGTTCGGCAAGCCGATCCACGAGCATCAGTCGGTCGCGAACATGCTCGCCGACATGCAGACGCAGATCAACGCCGCGCGTCTCCTAATCCATCACGCGGCGCGCATGCGTACGGAAGGCATCGCGTGTCTGTCGGAGGCGTCGCAGGCGAAGCTGTATGCGTCGGAGATGGCCGAGCGCGTCTGTTCCGATGCGATCCAGATTCACGGCGGCTACGGTTACTTGCAGGATTATCCGGTGGAGCGTCATTATCGCGATGCGCGCATCACGCAGATCTATGAAGGCACGAGCGAAGTGCAGCGCATGGTGATCGCACGCAACGTTTGACAGCGCTAAAAGAATACACGGAGACGCAATGAACGACGCCAGCAGCTTCATCGAAGCGCGAGACTTTCTGTTTGCGCATCGCACGGATTACGACACCGCGTATCGCGAGTTCAAGTGGCCGTCGCTCGACCGCTTCAACTGGGCGCTCGATTATTTCGATCCGATGGCGCGCGGCAACGATGCACCCGCGCTGCATATCGTCAACGAAGGCGGCGGCGAGACGCGCCTGTCGTTCGCGCAGATGAGCGAGCGCTCGGCGCGCGTCGCGAATCATTTGCGCGGTTTGAATGTGAAGCGCGGCGAGCGCATCCTGCTGATGCTGCCGAACCGGGTCGAGCTATGGGAAACGATGCTGGCCGCGATGAAGCTCGGCGCGATCGTCCTGCCCGCGACGACGCAACTCGCGAGCGCCGACCTGCGCGACCGTATCGCGCTCGGTGGCGTGCAGCACGTGATCGTCGATGCGGCGGAGACGCAGAAATTCGATGGCATCGACGTGCCGGGATTGCGCATCGCCGTGGGCGGCGCGCAGGGCGACTGGCTTACGTATGAAGCCGCCTACGATGCATCGCCCGAGTTCGTTTCGGATGCCGAAACGAATGCGAACGATCCGTATCTGCTCTACTTCACGTCGGGGACGACGTCGAAGCCGAAGCTCGTCGCGCACACGCATCAGAGCTATCCGGTCGGCCATCTGTCGACGATGTACTGGATCGGCCTGCAACCCGGCGACGTGCACTGGAACATCAGCTCGCCCGGCTGGGCGAAACACGCGTGGAGCTGTTTCTTCGCGCCGTGGAACGCGCAGGCATGCGTGTTCATCTACAACTTCAGCCGTTTCGATGCCGCCCGCGCGCTCGATGTGCTCGTGAAGCACGACGTCACGACGCTCTGCGCGCCGCCGACCGTGTGGCGCATGCTCGTGCAGGAGCCGCTCGCATCGTACAAGGTGAAGCTGCGCGAGATCGTCGGTGCGGGCGAGCCGCTCAATCCCGAAGTCGTCGAGCGCGTGCAGGCCGCGTGGGGCGTGCCGATCCGCGATGGCTATGGCCAGACCGAAACCACCGCGCAGATTGCCAACACGCCGGGCCAGCGGCTCGTGCCCGGCTCGATGGGCCGTCCGCTGCCGGGTTATCGCGTGGCGCTGCTCGATCCCGACGACAATCCGGCGGAGGAAGGCGAGATCGCGCTCGTGCTCGATCCGCCGCCGCTCGGCCTGATGACCGGTTACGCCGACAATCCCAAAGCCACCGAGAACGCCATGCGCGGCGGCTTCTATCGCACGTCGGACGTCGCGGCGCGCGGCGCGGATGGCTATTTCGTCTATGTCGGCCGCGCGGACGACGTGTTCAAGTCGTCGGATTATCGATTGAGTCCGTTCGAGCTGGAGAGCGTGCTGATCGAACACGAGGCGATCGCGGAAGCGGCCGTCGTGCCGAGCCCCGATCCGCTGCGCCTGTCGGTGCCGAAGGCGTTCGTCACGCTGCGCCACGGCTATTCCATCGGACCGGAGCTCGCGAAAAGCGTGTTCGCGTTCTCACGCGAGCGGCTCGCGCCCTACAAGCGCATCCGTCGTCTGGAATTCGCGGAATTGCCGAAGACGATCTCCGGCAAGATCCGCCGCGTCGATCTGCGCAGACAGGAAATCGCGCGCACGCAGGATGGCGCGCGCGGCGAGTTCGAGTTCTGGGAAGAGGATTTCCCGGAGCTGCGTCAGACCAGCAAAGCCGACTAAAAAGGAATCCTCACGATGATCGAAGTCACGCGCGACGGTGCAACCGTCACGATTCGTCTCGCCCGTCCGCCGGCCAACGCGTTCACGGCCGATGGCCTCGCGACGCTGCAGGAGACCGTCGAAGGCCTGAACCGCGATGCGCACGTGCGCGCCATCGTCGTGACGGGCGCCGGCCCGAAATTCTTCAGCGCGGGCGCGGACCTCAATCAGTTCGCCGATGGCGACAAGGCGCACGCACGAGTCGCCGCGCAACGCTTCGGCGCGGCATTCGAGGCGTTGCAGAACGCGCGCGCGGTGACGATCGCCGCGATCAACGGCTATGCGATGGGCGGCGGACTCGAATGCGCGCTCGCCTGCGATATCCGCATCGCCGAGGAACATGCGCAGATGGCGCTGCCGGAGGCGTCGGTCGGGCTCTTGCCGAGCGGATGCGGCACGCAGACGCTGCCGTGGCTCGTTGGCGAAGGCTGGGCGAAGCGCATCATCCTGACGGGCGAGCGCGTGGATGCGCAGACCGCATTGCGCATCGGTCTCGTCGAGGAAGTGGTCGCGAGCGGCGGCGCATATGAAGCCGCCTTGACGATCGCGGCCCGCGTCGCGTCGATGAGCCCGGATGCCGTCGCATATTCGAAGCCGCTGATTCACGCCGCGCGCGAAGGCGTGCCGCGCCGCGCGGCACTGGCGCTCGAACGCGAGCGCTTCGTCGATCTTTTCGATGGCGCGAATCAGCGCGAAGGCGTCGCCGCGTTTCTCGACAAGCGCAAGCCGAAGTGGAGCGTGTCATGAGCACGCAGGGATTGTTGCGCGACGCGCCGGAGGTCGGCTTCGAGATCGTCAATCGCGTGGCGATCGTCACGCTCGACCGGCCGCACGCACTGAACGCGCTGTCGCACGACATGATCGCGCTTCTCACCGAACGCTTCGCGCAATGCGCCGCGGACGACGCCATCGCGGCGGTCGTGCTGCGCGGTGCGGGCGACAAGGCGTTCTGCGCGGGCGGCGACGTGCGCAAGCTCTACCACGCGGCGCGCACCGATCCGCATCACGAGACGCCGTGGCTGAAATTCTTCATCGACGAATATCGGCTCGATTTCACGGTGCATCGTTTTGCGAAGCCCGTGATCGCGCTGATGGACGGCATCGTGATGGGCGGCGGCATGGGGCTCGCGCAGGGCGCGGCGCTGCGCATCGCGACCGAGCGCACGCGCATGGCGATGCCCGAGACGCGCATCGGCCTGTTGCCCGATGTCGGCGCGACGCACTTTCTGCGCGTGCTGCCGCGCGATCTCGCGCTGTACGTCGGCCTGACGGGCGCGCGTCTTTCGGGCGCGGATGCGAAGCGCGTCGGGCTCGCGGACGAATGCGTGCCGTCGACATGGCTGCGCGCCTTCATCGAGCGCCTCGACAAGCTGCGCTGGGACGATGCACAGGATGCGATCACGCAACTAAAGCGTGTGTTCGTGCCGGCCGCGAACATCGAACGGCACGCGCCGCTCGACGATATCCGCGCGCAGATCAAACGCCATTTCAGCGTGTGCGCGACGGGCGGCGTGGAGCGCATCACAGCGTCGCTGGCGACGGACGAATCGGACTGGGCGCGCGCGACGCTCGCCACGCTCGAAAGCCATTCGCCGACGATGCTCGAAGTGACCTGTCACGCGCTCCTGCGCGGCCGTCAGATGACGCTCGCGGATTGCTTTCGGATGGAACTGGGCGTCGTGTACCGCGCAATCGACGACGGCGATTTCGTCGAAGGCGTGCGCGCGCTCATCATCGACAAGGACGAGCGGCCGCGTTTCGCGCCGACGACGCTCGCGCAGGTGCGCGCCGAACGCGTGCAGCACTTTCTCTCGTCGCCGTGGCGCCGGGAGATGCATCCGCTCGCGGACCTGTGCGCGTAATCTCCTGACGGAAATCGCAAGCAAATGTTTCTGCGGCGAACCGGCGAAATGGCCGATGGTCGAACGGGGCTTATCGATCATCGGACAATTCAAGAGGGGAACCGACCATGCCGAACCGTACGTCACGGCTCGCAGTTCTGTCGGCCGGCATCGCATTCGCGTTGATCGCGCCGGCCGCATCGTATGCACAACTCAATCTCCAGCAGTTCGGCTTCGGCAGCGGCAGTTCCGAAGTGGCCGGCGGCGCGAACGGCGCGGCGCAGCCTTCCGCGCTGAACTCGCTCGTGCAGGGCTATCTCGGCGCGAACCAGCAAGTGCTCTCGGGACAATCGAATCTTGCATCGGCGATGAGCATGTCGAGCGTCGCGAGCCAGGCGCAATCGGCGGCGGGCGTGTTGTCGGGCGCATCGGGCGGGAGCGGCGTGCCGAGCACGAGCGTGCTGTCGCAACTCGGCGGCACGCAGCAGAGCGTGTCGCAATCGTTGATGCAGGCGTTCACGAGCGGCTCCACGCCGCCGCCGACGGCCGCGAGCAAGCAAAGCTTCAGCGACGGTCTCGCCTCGCTCGGGCAGGGCGTGAAGCAGTACGCCGGATTGCAGTCGAATCTCGGCTCGGTGACCAATTCGATGAACATGTCGTCGCTCCTGCAGGCCGGCTCGAATCCGGCGACCGCGCAGGCTGCGAGCTATATCGCGCAATCGGCGCCGGGACAGTTGCAGTCGCTGGTGCAGACGCTCACGCAGGCGGTGCAGTACGCGAAGACCAATGGCATCTCGGTGCCGTCCGTCGCTTCGTCGGCATTGAGCGGCGTGAGGTAATCGGCGCGCGCAACAAGAAAAGCGGCGGGCTCAGGGTTGAGCCACGCCGCTTTTTGTTCGATTGCGCGGGATCGTTCGCTTCAGTGACTGGCGGCCTGTCGCATCACGAGCCGCCTGAGCACGGGCAGCGCTTGCTGCCGGCGCGTTTTGGGCGTCGGGGACGGGAGATATGAAATATCGGCGACATCCGCGAGTTGCTTGGTGAGCGGGTCCGCGTCGAGCACTTCGAGCGCGGGCGGCTCGACGGGTTCCGCATTGACGTGCTCCGGCTTGTCGACCGTGATGCCGAGCGAATGACGCACATCCACGCCGCGGATGTGCGCCTTGTAACCGGCGTCGGCGAGCACGCGTTCACGCGATTTCCAGAACTCGACCCCGGACGACGTCATGGGATGCATCGACACATATTCGACCACGATCTCATAGCCGCGAACCTTCGGATAGCTCAGCAGCAACTGTCCCGAACGAATGTAACGGATGTAGCGGTCGATCTTCTTCGTGAGCAAATCCTGATGCTCCTTTTCATCGCGCCAGTCGAGATCATCGAAGAGTCCGACATAAACGCGCTTGAAAAGAATATTCACTCCGATGTAATCGATGACTTCCACGTCACGCAAAGACATGGTCAATCCCCTGCGCCCTCAAACGGGCAAATAACAATGGAAGGCATTGTAACGGATTCACACCGTTGAATAATCGCAAAACGGCGCATTAACTCGGATAGAGTCTCATTTTAGTAAGACTCCGAATTTTCGATTTAAGCGCAATCTGATTGGCGAGAATAAAAACAACAAAATGTGAATCTATTTATCAATCAGGTCTGCCTTCTCGATGCATCCGCCAGATCCCGTGTGGACGTGGCTTTGGCGACTTCTTCGTTACTCGTCGCTTCGACTTGCGGCAGCGGCGGCTGCTCGTTGATCCACGCATTAAGAATCGTCGACGTCACCGCGAGAATCACGGGGCCGATGAATAATCCGACTATTCCGAACGCAAACATGCCGCCGAGCACGCCGGAAAGAATCAGCAGCATCGAGAGATTCACACCGCGCTTGATAAGAATGGGCCGCAGGAAATTGTCGAGCATGGCGATCATGATCGACCATACGAGCAGCAGCGACGCGGCGACATTCGAGCCGTGCCAGTAAAGAAATGCGACGCCGCCCAGAAGCGGCAGCAGCGGGCCGATTTGCGCGAGACACAGCATCAGCATGATGGCCGTGATGATGCCCGCGGCCGGCACGCCCGCGAGCGCGAGCCCGATGCCGCCGAGCGCCGACTGCGTGACCGCCGTCACGACGATGCCGAGCGCCACCGCGCGGATCGCGAGGCCGGCGAGCTTGACGGCTTCCGCGCCACGGCGCGCGGCGATGCGCGTCGCGAAGCGGGTGACGAAGCGTCCGGCCGCCTCGCCGTTCATATACAGAATGCCGGAGATGATGACGGTGATGACCATGTGCATCACGAACACGCCGACGACCGCGGCATGCGACAGCATCCAGCGCGCGGCGATCGTCACGTAGGGTTCGAGCTTCGCGAGCAGGCCGCCGGGGCCGGCGTCGGAGAGCGACTGCCATTCGGTCGCGACGCGCGCGCCCGCGAGCGGAATGTCGTGCACCCAGCCCGGCGGCGGCGGCAGCGCATAGGAAGGCAGGCTCTTGATGGCCGCCATGATCTCGCCGCCATGCAGCGCGAGCGTGGAGATCGCTTCATAGAGCGGCAGGACGATGACGATCAGCAGGATCAGCAGCATCACGGTCGTCGCGAGCCAGCGGCGGTTGCCGACGCGACGCTGCACGCCGACCATGAGCGGCCAGGTCGCGACGACGATCGTCGTGGCCCAGATGAGGCCCGGCAGAAACGGGCGCAGGACGTAGAGGCTGCCGACCGTGAGCGCGGTCAGGATCGTGATGACGAGCAGGATGCGCGCGATGTCCACCGGCTGGCGTGGATTCGGATTCGGCTGCCCGTTGTAAGGGATTGGCATGGTGCGTCCGGATGAAGGTGATGGTCGATGCGGCGCTCGGGTACGGGCGTAGCGCGCAGCGAGAGATGAACAAGCGATAAGCGAAAGCCGGCGATCCGGCAAGCTGTTCCCGGCGTAAGGGGCGCAACACAACGGCACGCCAATCCATACTACTAAAAATCGCGACGCGCCTGCCCCTGAAATACCCTTCGTCCGATGCGTGACGCGTCGAACGCAGTCTTTGCACGAAATCTGGAAATGCCTTTTTAAATTGCCTATTCTTTTTTGCGGGCGCAGAAGAGGGCAAGTGATGCCCCGCCGCGCACCACGAGGACGACACAAAAACTATTTGGGAGACTGACATGGCCGGTTTTTCCCGTACCTCGCTCGTTCCGCTCATTGTTGCCTTCGGTGCTTTCGGAATCGTGACATCGCACGAAGCCTCGGGCGCCGACGAAATCCAGAACACCAACACGACGCAAGCCGCACCGGTTCCGAGTTCGCTGCGACCCATCTCGCCGCAACAGCTCGACGGCGCCGCGGGCGACAGCGCGTCCTGGCTGCATTCGAACGGATCGTATGCCGAAACGCGCTATGCGCCCGCGACGCAGATCAATACGTCGAATGTGGCGAAGCTCAAGCCCGCGTTCATCTTCCAGACGGCGGTGATGGAGTCGATGGAAACCGCGCCGATCGTTTCGAACGGCGTGATGTTCCTCACCACGTCGTACAACCACGTCTATGCGATCGACGCGGTGACGGGCAAGGAGTTCTGGCATTACAAGCACAAGATGGGTCCGGTCACGACCTTCTGCTGCGGC
>Ga0160447_100514_pt1 | contig 18060 bp, 15 predicted proteins | sample HID1973K_E1MG_FD_108222 | JGI IMG/M metagenome (GOLD analysis project Ga0160447, IMG submission 108222) | Enriched mosquito-associated microbial communities from UW Madison campus, WI, USA - HID1973K_E1 MG | ecosystem: Host-associated > Arthropoda: Insects > Digestive system > Unclassified ...
AGGGCGGTGTGATCGCCATGGTCGGTCCTGCCGGTATGGGCAAGACCACCACTCTGGCGAAACTTGCGGCGCGATATGTGTTGAAATACGGCGCGCAAAATATCGCGCTGGTGAGCATGGACAGCTTCCGTATCGGGGCGCAGGAACAGCTCAAGACGCTGGGACGTATTCTCAATGTGCCGGTGACCCACCTCGATCCGGGACAGTCCCTGGCGCAAGCCCTGGAACCGCTGTTGCGCAAGCGTGTGGTGTTGATCGACACCGCAGGTCTGCAAGCCAGCGATCCGGCATTGCGTCTGCAACTGGAAAGCCTGGCGGGTCGCGGCATCAAGGCCCGCAACTATCTGGTACTGGCAACGACCAGCCAGAAGCAGGTGCTGACAGCGGCGTATCACAGTTACAAGCGTTGCGGCCTGGCCGGGTGCATCCTGACCAAGCTGGACGAAACCGCAAGCCTTGGCGAAGTGCTGAGCCTTGCGGTGACACACGAGTTACCGGTGGCCTATCTGACTGATGGCCCACGGATACCGGATGATCTGCATCTGCCACGTCGGCACCAGTTGGTCAGCAGGGCTGTCAGCGTGCAGATGCAGGAGGAGCCTAGCGAGGAAGCGATGGCGGATATGTTTGCGGATCTTTATCACAGCCCCGGCAAACGCGCGGGCTAGGTTAAGGAAAATGACATTGGAAAATACCTGCATCGATGGTCTGCCAGGCATTGTTCACTCAGTGAACGTGCAGCCCGAAATGTGGCTTAGGTCTAAGCAAGACAAGGTAAAAAATTAACATGGGCAGCATGCATCCCGTTCAGGTTATCGCGGTGACCGGTGGCAAAGGTGGCGTAGGCAAGACCAACGTGTCGGTGAATCTCTCACTGGCCCTGGCCGAGCTGGGACGTCGCGTCATGTTGCTGGACGCCGATCTGGGTCTGGCCAACGTCGACGTATTGTTGGGGTTGACCCCGAAACGCACCCTTGCCGACGTCATCGAAGGGCGTTGCGAGCTGCGCGATGTGCTCTTGCAGGGCCCAGGCGGTGTGCGCATCGTGCCTGCGGCTTCCGGCACTCAGAGCATGGTGCACCTGACGCCTGCGCAACACGCCGGCTTGATTCAGGCATTCAGTGACATCGGCGACAACCTGGATGTGCTGGTGATCGACACCGCTGCCGGGATCGGCGAATCGGTGGTCAGCTTCGTGCGCGCCGCTCAGGAAGTCCTGCTGGTGGTGTGCGATGAGCCGACCTCGATCACTGACGCCTACGCGTTGATCAAGCTGCTCAACCGCGACTACGGCATGAACCGCTTCCGCGTGCTGGCCAACATGGCCCAGAGCCCGCAGGAAGGGCGCAACCTGTTCGCCAAATTGACCAAGGTCACTGACCGTTTCCTCGATGTCGCGCTGCAATACGTTGGCGCGGTGCCGTACGACGAGTGCGTGCGCAAGGCTGTGCAGAAGCAGCGCGCGGTGTACGAGGCGTTTCCACGTTCCAAATGTGCGCTGGCGTTCAAGGCCATCGCGCAGAAGGTCGATACCTGGCCACTCCCGGCGAATCCGCGTGGTCACCTTGAATTTTTCGTCGAACGTCTGGTTCATCAGACCAGCGCAGGGCCAGTGTCATGACAGCAAGCGGGTATCGCATGTACAGCAAATCATCCAAAGATTCCCAGTATGAGCTGATCGAGCGTTATGCCCCTCTGGTCAAGCGCATCGCTTACCACCTGCTGGCGCGTCTGCCGGCCAGCGTGCAGGTCGAGGATCTGATTCAGGCCGGGATGATCGGCCTGCTCGAAGTTTCGACCAAGTACGACTCCACCAAGGGTGCGAGTTTCGAAACCTACGCGGGTATTCGTATTCGCGGCGCGATGCTCGATGAAGTGCGCAAGGGGGACTGGGCGCCACGTTCGGTTCACCGCAATACGCGCATGGTCAGCGACGCGATTCGTGCAATTGAAGCAAAAACCGGCCGTGACGCTAAAGATCACGAAGTTGCTGCCGAACTTCAATTGAGTCTCGACGATTACTACGGGATCTTGAACGACACCCTGGGCAGTCGCCTGTTCAGCTTCGACGACCTGTTACAGGACGGCGAGCATGAAGGACTGCACGAGGACGGCGCGAGCCAGTCGCTCGAACCGTCCCGCGACCTGGAAGACGAGCGCTTCCAGAGCGCATTGGCAGATGCCATTGCCAACCTGCCCGAGCGTGAACGCCTGGTGCTGGCGCTGTACTACGACGAAGAGCTGAACCTCAAGGAAATCGGTGAGGTCCTGGGTGTCAGCGAATCGCGTGTCAGCCAACTGCATAGCCAGTGCGCGGCACGGTTGCGGGGTCGGTTGGGAGAGTGGCGCGCGCGTTGACTCTTATGCGTGGACCGTGGTGTCTGCGTGTTGCTTGTAAGACCGGCTGTGCAAGATTCAGGTGGAAGTGGGAGACAAGGCAGGAGCCGGTCGGATCAGGTCTTTGAAAGTCCGGTTCCGCTGCGCTCGTCAGTTGTCGCCTGGTTTGAATTTCCCCTTTTTCGTTTTCGCAGAGCCGATCATTAGGTTGTGTCGGTATTGATTGAACGCGCGTCCAGGTGCTGGGCGCGTTAAAGACTGCTTGGAGGTCGAATTGGACAAGAACATGAAAATCCTCATCGTTGATGACTTCTCAACGATGCGGCGGATCATAAAAAACCTGTTGCGTGACCTTGGGTTCACCAACACGGCCGAAGCAGATGACGGTACCACCGCATTGCCGATGCTGCAGAGCGGGGCCTTTGACTTCCTGGTCACTGACTGGAACATGCCTGGCATGTCCGGCATCGACCTGCTGCGTCAGGTGCGCGCCGACGAGCGTCTGCGTCATCTGCCGGTATTGATGGTGACTGCCGAAGCCAAGCGCGAGCAGATCATCGAAGCCGCTCAGGCCGGTGTGAACGGCTACGTGGTGAAGCCATTCACTGCGCAAGTGCTCAAAGAAAAGATCGAGAAGATATTCGAGCGCGTCAATAGCTGAGGTTCGCTGCGAGGGCGCTATGGATCCTAAAGATTCGACAATGGGTGACTTCGAGTCAACCCTGAAGAAACACGCACAAGAGCTGGTCGCAAGCCTTGAAAAAGGCAAGTTCGGCGATGCCGTGCAACTTATCCATGAGCTTAATCAGACCCGGGATCGCGGCCTGTATCAGGAAGTCGGCAAACTGACGCGTGAGCTGCACAGCGCAATCGTCAATTTCCAGATTGACCCGCACATGCCGCAAGCCGAAGAAGTGTCCCAGATCACCGATGCCACCGAGCGCCTGTCGTATGTTGTCAGGCTCACGGAAGGTGCGGCCAACCGCACCATGGACCTGGTGGAGCAGAGCACGCCGTTGATGAATGGCCTGAGTGCCGATGCAAAGGCGTTGAGTACCGATTGGGGACGCTTCATGCGTCGCGAGATCGGGGCTGAAGAGTTTCGTGACCTGGCCCGCCGCGTCGATGGTTTTCTGACGCGCAGCGAGAAGGAGACCCACGAGGTCGCCAGCCACTTGAACGACATTCTGCTGGCTCAGGATTACCAGGACCTGACCGGTCAGGTGATCAAGCGTGTGACCCAGTTGGTGACCGAGGTCGAGAGCAACCTGCTCAAGCTGGTGCTGATGGCCAGCCAGGTCGATCGCTTTGCAGGGATCGAACACGATCAGGAAGTGTTCCGTAAGCAAAAAGAACAGGAAAAACTTCATTCCAAGGGTGAAGGTCCGCAGATTCATGCCGATAAACGTGAAGACGTCGTATCCGGTCAGGATGATGTAGACGATCTGCTATCCAGCCTCGGTTTCTAACTTCTAGATTCCAGGTTCTATGTGAAAGTGGCGCTAGGTCTGGCGCGCGAATGCTTCGACGAAGGCAATGCGCGCAGACCCTCGATGCGGCCCCTGGATCGGTTTGACGGTTAATTTTAGGAGCACCCCCAATGAGCTTCGGCGCCGATGAAGAAATCCTTCAGGATTTTCTGGTAGAGGCCGGCGAGATTCTGGAGCAACTGTCCGAGCAGTTGGTCGAGCTGGAAAGCCGACCGGATGATGCGGACCTGCTCAATGCAATTTTTCGCGGTTTTCACACTGTAAAAGGGGGCGCCGGCTTCCTCCAGCTCAACGAGCTGGTTGAATGCTGTCACATCGCCGAAAACGTGTTCGACATCCTGCGCAAAGGTGAGCGCCGGGTCGACTCGGAACTCATGGACGTTGTGCTCGAAGCCCTGGACACCGTCAACAGCATGTTCGGTCAGGTCCGCGAGCGTACGGACGTCACCCCGGCCACGCCTGAGCTGCTCGCCGCGCTGTCGCGTCTGGCCGAGCCTGCGTCGGCTGACGAAGTGGCGGCTGCGCCTGTTCCCGTCGTGGAAGCCGTTGTCGAAGCACCGTCCGAAGACATCACCGATCAAGAGTTCGAACAACTGCTCGACTCGCTGAATGCGGTCAAGGCCGAGGCGGCGGGTGCTGCTGTTTCTGCACCGGCTGCTGCGATCTCGACACCTGCGCCGGCCAATGAAGCGGCCAGCGACGAAATCACTGACGCCGAATTTGAATCGCTGCTCGATCAACTGCATGGCAAAGGCCAGTTCGCGGTCGATGCCGTGGTCCCGGCTGCCGCCGCTGAACCTGCCGCTCAACCGGCCAGCGACGAGATCACCGACGACGAGTTCGAGGCGTTGCTCGACCAGTTGCACGGCAAGGGCGGTTTTTCGCCCGATGCTGGCGCGGCTGCTCCGGTAGCCGCTGCTCCGGCCGCGGCTGAAACCAAAGCCGCCGCTTCGGATGAGATCACCGACAACGAATTCGAAGACCTGCTCGACCAGTTGCACGGCAAGGGCAAGTTCGAACCTGCCGTCGCGGCCAACGCTGCGACAGCGACCGCGCCGGCCAAGAAAGCCGAGCCGGCCAAGGTCGAAGCGCCGAAAGCCGAGCCAGCCAAAGCGGCTGCTGCCGCTGCTCCTGCCGTTGCTCCTGCGAAAGCGGCGCCGGCCGCCGCACCGGCGCGTGCCGCGGCTCCGGTAGCCGAAAAAACCGAAGCGGAAACCACCGTGCGCGTCGACACCGCACGCCTGGACGAAATCATGAACATGGTCGGCGAACTGGTGCTGGTGCGTAACCGCCTGGTGCGCCTGGGCGCCAACAGCGCCGACGAGGCCATGTCCAAAGCCGTGTCCAACCTGGACGTGGTCACGGCTGACCTGCAGACCGCGGTGATGAAAACCCGCATGCAGCCGATCAAGAAAGTCTTCGGTCGCTTCCCTCGACTGGTTCGCGATCTGGCGCGTCAGCTCAAGAAAGAAATCAACCTTGAACTGGTGGGTGAAGAAACCGACCTGGACAAGAACCTGGTCGAGGCGCTGGCCGACCCGTTGGTGCACTTGGTGCGCAACGCGGTGGACCACGGCATCGAGTCGCCGGAAGAGCGCGAAGCATCGGGCAAGGCCCGTGGCGGTCGCGTGGTGCTCTCGGCGGAACAGGAAGGCGACCACATCCTGCTGTCGATTTCCGATGACGGCAAAGGCATGGATCCGGCAGTGCTGCGCGCAATCGCGGTCAAGCGTGGGGTCATGGACAAGGATGCGGCGGATCGCCTGAGCGACACCGATTGCTACAACCTGATCTTCGCACCGGGTTTCTCGACCAAGACCGAGATATCCGATGTGTCGGGCCGTGGCGTGGGCATGGACGTGGTGAAAACCAAGATCTCCCAGCTCAACGGCGCGATCAACATCTACTCGACCAAGGGCCCGGGCTCGAAGATCGGCATCAAGGTGCCGTGGACCCTGGCGATCATGCCGGCCCTGATGGTGATGCTGGGCAACCAGGCGTTCGCCTTTCCACTGGTCAACGTCAACGAGATCTTCCACCTGGACCTATCGACCACCAATGTCGTCGACGGTCAGGAAGTGGTCATCGTGCGCGACAAAGCCTTGCCACTGTTCTACCTCAAGCGCTGGCTGGTCAGCTCTGCCGCTCACGAAGAGCAGCGCGAAGGCCATGTGGTGATCCTTTCGGTCGGCACTCAGCGCATCGGCTTCGTCGTCGATCAACTGGTGGGTCAGGAAGAAGTGGTCATCAAACCGCTGGGCAAGATGTTGCAAGGCACGCCAGGCATGTCCGGCGCCACCATCACCGGTGACGGCCGCATCGCGCTGATTCTCGACGTACCGAGCATGCTCAAGCGTTACGCCGCACGGCGTATTTGATTCAGCGAGTGCGCTCGCTGCCACGGCGCCGCGCTATCCGTAGCAGCGCGGCTTGCCGACGGTGACGTCAGTGAGATCGCTGCCGCCGGCAAGTCGGACTGCTACAGAGCGTGACCGTGTTTTGGCACTCGTTGTGTCAAGTTGATGAAATGGGCTGCGGGCATGGCCCGTTTCGCCTAATGGAGTGTTTATGGCAGTCAAGGTTCTGGTGGTAGACGATTCCGGTTTTTTCCGCCGGCGCGTCTCGGAAATTCTTTCCTCTGACACAACGATTCAAGTGGTCGGTACCGCCACCAATGGTAAAGAAGCGATCGAGCAGGCGCTGGCGCTCAAGCCCGACGTGATCACCATGGACTACGAAATGCCGATGATGGATGGCATTACCGCGGTCCGTCACATCATGCAGCGCTGTCCGACGCCGGTTCTGATGTTCTCCTCGCTGACCCACGAAGGCGCCCGGGTAACCCTGGATGCGCTGGATGCCGGCGCTGTCGACTTCCTGCCGAAGAACTTCGAAGACATCTCGCGCAACCCCGATAAGGTCAAGCAGATGCTGTGCGAGAAGGTGCACAGCATTTCCCGCAGCAACCGCCGTTCCGGTGGTTTTGGCAGCACGCCAGCACCGATTCCTGCTCCGACTCCCGCGTCTGCTTCTGCGACCAGCTCGCTGCGCAGCGCTGCGCCAGCGACTGCGTCGGCGCGTCCGGCGGCTGTATCGGCTCGACCGAGTCCCGCCGCCCATGCGCCTGCGGCTGCGCATCACGCACCGACATCGCCAGCGCCCAAGCGCAAGGCCTACAAGCTGGTCGCTATCGGCACCTCCACGGGTGGCCCGGTCGCGTTGCAGCGCGTGCTGACCCAATTGCCTGCCAACTTCCCGGCGCCCATCGTATTGATTCAGCACATGCCGGCGGCCTTCACCAAGGCTTTCGCCGAACGTCTGGACAAGCTGTGCCGCATCAGCGTCAAGGAAGCCGAAGACGGCGACATTTTGCGTCCGGGCCTGGCGCTGCTGGCCCCAGGTGGCAAGCAGATGATGGTCGACGGTCGGGGCGCGGTGAAAATCCTGCCCGGCGACGAGCGCCTGAACTATAAGCCCTGCGTCGATATCACCTTCGGTTCGGCGGCCAAGTCCTATGGCGACAAAGTGCTGGCCGTGGTGCTCACCGGCATGGGCGCCGACGGTCGTGAAGGCGCGCGTCTGCTCAAGCAGGGCGGCAGCCACATCTGGGCGCAGGACGAAGCCAGTTGCGTGATCTACGGCATGCCCATGGCCATCGTCAAAGCCGATCTGGCTGACGCCGTTTACAGCCTGGACGATATCGGGCGTCATCTGGTCGAGGCGTGTGTGTAATGGATGTTCTGACGCTTATAGGGATCATTCTCGCGTTCGTCGCCATTATCGGTGGCAACTTTCTCGAAGGCGGCCATCTGGGCGCCTTGCTCAATGGCCCGGCCGCGCTCATCGTGCTCGGCGGCACGCTGGCGGCCTGTCTGTTGCAGACGCCGATGAGCGCGTTCAAGCGCGCGATCCAGATTTTCATCTGGATTCTGTTTCCGCCGCGCATCGACCTCGCAGGCGGCATCGATCGCGTGGTCTCGTGGAGCCTGACGGCGCGCAAGGAAGGTCTGCTGGGCCTGGAATCGGTTGCCGACAGTGAGCCCGATCCGTACTCGCGCAAAGGCCTGCAACTGCTGGTGGACGGCGCCGAGCCGGAAGCCATTCGCAGCATCCTGGAAGTGGATTTCATGACTCAGGAAAGCCGCGACATTCAGGCCGCCAAAGTGTTCGAAAGCATGGGCGGCTACGCGCCGACCGTGGGCATCATCGGTGCGGTCATGGGCCTGATCCACGTCATGGGCAATCTCGCTGACCCGAACCAGTTGGGCAGCGGCATCGCGGTGGCTTTCGTCGCCACTATCTATGGCGTGGCCTCGGCCAACCTGATCCTGTTGCCGGTGGCGAACAAACTCAAGGCGGTCGCCATTCGCCAGTCGCGCTATCGCGAAATGCTCCTCGAAGGCCTGCTGTCGATTGCCGAGGGCGAGAACCCGCGCTCGATCGAATTGAAGCTGCAAGGTTTCATGGAGTGATGGACTGATGGCCCGTCGACGTCGCCACGAAGAGCACGAAAATCACGAACGCTGGCTGGTGTCCTACGCGGATTTCATCACCTTGCTGTTTGCGTTTTTCGTGGTCATGTATTCCATTTCGTCGCTCAACGAAGGCAAGTACAAGGTGCTCTCCGAAGCGCTGGTCGGGGTCTTCAACGAAGCCGAGCGCAGCGTAAAACCGATTCCCATCGGTGAGCAAAAGCCGCAGACCGTGCGGCCCGCCGATCCGCTGGTTCAGGACAGCGACCAGACCGACGCCGCCTTGGGACAGGGCGCTCAGGATCCGTTGAAGTCCATCGCCGACGACGTCAACGCGGCGTTCGGCGATCTGATCGCCTCGAACCAGATGACGGTGCGCGGCAACGAGCTGTGGATCGAGATCGAACTCAACTCCAACCTGTTGTTTGGCAGTGGCGACGCGATGCCGAGCAACCTGGCGTTCGACCTGATCGACAAGGTGGCAAAAATCGTCAAGCCGTTCGACAACCCGATCCACGTCGAAGGCTTCACCGATGACCAGCCGATCAACACGGCACAGTTCCCGAGCAACTGGGAACTGTCCTCGGCACGTTCTTCGAGCATCGTGCGCATGCTGGCCATGGACGGAATCAATCCGGCACGCTTGGCGTCCGTGGGTTACGGCGAGTTCCAGCCGCTGACCTCCAACGCCACCGCCGATGGCCGCGCCCGCAACCGCCGCGTGGTGCTGGTGATTTCCCGCAATCTGGACGTGCGTCGCAGCCTGACCGGCTCCGGCACCGCGGCCAACGCAAAACCCGATGCGGCACTGCGCCGTGCTGGCACACAAACTGCACCTGTCCCAGCCAAACCGCCGCAAGGCGTCAAATCTTCGTCATCTGCCCCTTAATACAGGTCTCGGTCATGGTTGATATGGCTGGGGGGAAAACGAGCACATGAGAGTCTGGGCAGTAGCCAATCAGAAAGGCGGGGTCGGCAAGACCACCACCTCAATCGCTTTAGCCGGATTACTGGCCGAGGCGGGCAAGCGCGTGGTCGTGGTCGACCTGGACCCGCACGGCTCGATGACCAGTTATTTCGGGCACAACCCCGATGCGCTGGAACACAGCTGCTTCGACCTGTTCCTGCACAAAGGCGCCGTGCCTGATGGTTTGCCCGGCCAATTGCTGCTCCCCACCAGCGACAAACGCATCTCCCTGCTGCCTTCGAGCACCGCGCTGGCCACCCTCGAGCGTCAGACGCCGGGCCAGAGTGGTTTGGGGCTGGTGATTGCCAAGAGCCTGGCGCAGCTGTGGCAGGACTTTGACTACGCGATCATCGACAGCCCGCCGTTGCTGGGCGTGTTGATGGTCAACGCGCTGGCGGCGAGTCAGCAACTGGCGATTCCGGTGCAGACCGAGTTCCTGGCGGTCAAGGGCCTGGAGCGCATGGTCAACACGTTGGCGATGATCAACCGCTCGCGCAAGGTGCCGTTGCCGTACACCATCGTGCCGACCCTGTTCGACCGCCGCACCCAGGCCTCGATGAGCACCTTGAAACTGCTGCGCGACAGCTTTCCGGAACATGTCTGGAATGCGTTCATCCCCGTTGATACCCGCTTGCGTGACGCCAGCCGGGCGGGGGTTACGCCATCGCAGTTCGACAACAAGAGCCGCGGGGTGCTGGCGTACCGTGCACTGCTCAAGCACATGCTCACCGAGCAGCTTGTGGGACAGGTGGCCTGAGGTGTCCATTGATCGTTTATTCATGAGCCACGCGCCTGCGCGCTCAAGTCGGCCCGCTGTGCAGCCGATATCTGGATCAGGCGGTAATCGCATCACTTATTTTCGGGCCCCTGTATGAACCGCCCTCTGGACATCGCATCACGACCACAACTGGCGCTGCAGAACTACCTCGACGCGTTGTTGCAAGACGCCACCGAAGAGCTGGAAGTCGAGCGCGTCGACGAGTTTCAAGCCGCCGTGCTCGAAGAGCAGGCCCATGACGCACGCATGCGCTCGGCGGTCGCCGAAGCGGTTGCCGCTGCGGTCCCGCTAAGCCGGCCTGCGCCGGTTTCGCTGGCGTTCACGCCTGATCCCAAGCCCAAGCCCGAGCCTGTCCTGCGAGCTGCGCAGGTTCTGGAAGTCGCGCCCGTGGTTCGGCCGGTTGCCGAGCCCATGGCGGCCAAGGTACTCGAAGCGCCCGTCATTCTGCCGCCGGTCATCGCACCGCCGGTCACTGCGCCTGTCGTCGAACCCGTTGCGCCAGAACCGGCCGCTGGACTGTTCGAGCCGGTCGCCGAAGTCCACATGCCTGCGCAACGCACTCCGACGCCGCCACCGACCTCGAGCGAGCGTCCGGAGTGGGCCGAAGAACCGTTTGAATGCCTGCTGTTCGACGTCGCCGGGCTGACGCTCGCGGTGCCGCTGGTGTGCCTGGGTTCGATCTATCCGCTGGCGGGGCATGACCTGACGCCGCTGTTCGGTCAGCCGGACTGGTTTCTCGGGATTCTGCCCAGCCAGGCCGGCAACCTGAAGGTGCTGGACACCGCGCGCTGGATCATGCCGGACCGCTATCGCGACGATTTTCGCCAGGGTTTGCAGTACGTGATTTCGGTTCAGGGTTACGAGTGGGGACTGGCGGTGCATCAGGTCAGCCGTTCGCTGCGCCTGGACCCCAACGAAATCAAATGGCGCACCCATCGCGGTCAACGTCCGTGGCTGGCCGGGACCGTGATCGAACACATGTGCGCGCTGCTGGACGTTTCCGAACTGGCCGAGTTGATCGCCAGCGGTGCCGTCAAACAGATGCACGGGCTTAGATAGACATCAGTAACCAATCAAATCATTAGCACATAAACACAAGCCGACGCCGAAACGTCGGTCGCACAGCACAACACGCAAGGGGTTAGGGGTATGAAGAAGTCGTCAGCACAGGGTTCCGAAGATCCGATTCTGCAGTGGGTCACCTTCCGCCTGGACAACGAAACGTACGGCATCAACGTGATGCAGGTTCAGGAAGTGCTGCGTTACACCGAGATCGCACCGGTTCCGGGTGCGCCAAGCTACGTGCTGGGCATCATCAACCTGCGCGGTAATGTCGTCACGGTCATCGACACCCGTCAGCGCTTTGGTCTGCCACCGGTTGAAGTCAGCGACAACACGCGTATCGTGATCATCGAGGCCGATAAGCAAGTGGTCGGAATCCTGGTCGACAGCGTGGCTGAAGTGGTTTACCTGCGTCAGTCTGAAGTCGAAACCGCGCCGAACGTCGGCAACGACGAATCCGCGAAATTCATCCAGGGCGTCTGCAACAAGAACGGCGAGCTGCTGATCCTCGTGGAGCTGGACAAGATGATGTCCGAGGAAGAGTGGTCCGAGCTGGAGAACATCTGATTGATTTTCGAGGTTGCGGTCATTTTTCTGGCGGTACTGTGGGTTGCGAGCGTCGCGATGTTCATGGCCCATACCAAACGCCAACGCACACTGGCCATGCAGCAGGTCGAAGCCGACTCGCTGCGTGACCAGCGCATCCGCGATCTGGCCCGGCGCCTGGAAAACTACCAGGGCGGTACGGTGAAGATGGGAGAGGACCTGCACGAATTGCGTTCCATCGTCGCACCGCTGCCGGACAAGATCACCGCGCTCGAACAGCGCGACCCTTCCACACTGTCCTTCGCCCAGGCCGCGCGCCTGGTGGGCATGGGCGCAAGCATCGACGAGCTGACTCAGTCCTGTGGTCTGACCCAGGCTGAGGCGCAGTTGATGACGAAGTTGCACGGGAATCAGAGCTGATTTTTAGGGGGGCTGATTGGGTTGTGTTGAATGACGCCATTTCATTACTCAATGCGTATGCGCTCGCTTGTGGTTATGTAACGTGCCCCTCTGTGAAAAGGAGCGGCCGCAGGTTGTGCATGTGTAAGGCTTTTCTCCTGTGTGGGTTCGTATATGTGCTTTTACAGCGGTTTTTGCTGCAAAGTTTTTTCCACAGGTCTCGCACTTGAAAGGTTTCTCTTCGGTGTGAGTTCGCGTGTGTTCTATCAAAGTGGTTGACTGCCTAAAAGTTTTTGCGCAGAAAACACACTCGAAAGGTCGCTCGTCTGAATGAATTCGCTTGTGATTCGCTAACATTTGTTTTGTTGAAGAAGCATGGTTACATATTTCGCATATGTGTGGTTTTGGAATGAGCGCATGAGTCTTCCTATGATGGTCTAAAGCGCTAGCACTTCTAAAAGACCTGTGGCAGCGTTCGCATTTATGGGGTTGGTGGCCTGTGTGAGTGTTTATATGAGCCTGCAGGTTTTCTTCTCTGGCCAAAGTCTTACCGCAAAATGACAAGTAAGATTTTTGGTCCTTGCAAGGCCTGGGTTGAGCATTGATCCTGATCCAGAAGCAGCATTGTCGCTCGCCACCGGGAGCATGTTCGCCGGACGAGAGTCAAACATGCCCAGCTCGACGCTCACGAGGGAGAACGCACTCGCCGGGCGTGAGTCGAGCATGTCTGAATTAACCACAGGCGCTGGAGATGCAGGTACGGAAAAATCTCCAGGAAGGATCTCAATGACCGGAAGGCTCTGTGCTTCGGAGCTTTCGTTATCCGAGTCGGCATTAGGATCGTAGCCGTCTTCGAACGGGTTTCTGACCTTTATCCTCCCGTCCCGATCACTCCAGTTCACCGGATTATTCCCCACAAACCCGAATACATTCAGCCCATCGACTAGCCCCGCCCGATCCGGATTCAACCATCGGCACAACCACGGCGCCATATAACGATACCCATAGTAATAAAGCCCGGTTGCATCCCGCTCCTTGCCGCTGTAGCGAAGGGTTTTATACGCGACCTCAATTTCACTTCTCGCCGCCAGCAGCGCTGTGCCACCGAACGGGTAGTATTCCTCACGGCTGACCAACCGCGCATGCTCATCGGTTTCCAGCGTGATGGAACCCAGCATGTTATCGAAACCGTGAAAGAGCGAGTCGTTTTGCATTCCCGATGGCGGTTCGCTCAGCCAGTGCATCAGGCGGATCGTCGAGCGGCCGGCATTAGCATAAACCACGTGCCAGCGTTGCCCGGTGGCGGTGTATTCGTGAACTTCCAGGTTGGGCAGATAACGTGTTTCGTGAGTGTGAACTCTGCGTGACCCGCGACTCGGCGTCGAAGCTACTGTGCGCTCGATACCATTGCACCGAACGCACCACCAAACCGCGCGGATCGGTGACGGTGAGGGTCGGGGTGTGGGCGTGAAGGGCGGCAGACACGGCAGCGATCCTTGCCTGGGTGTATTTATCAACCTAGACGGCGTCGAGCTGGATCGCTCGACTGGCGGGCACCGTTCGTCGATAAGATATCCTGGCCTCATGCGTTGGCCAGCATGCCAGCTCACAAATGAGGTTGCGGCGGATTGGCTGACGAAGGCGGTAGATCATGCGACATCGTCGTCACTGATCCACCGCCTTCGCTCTAGCAGTCCGGCTTGCCAGCATTCTTTGTATCGGCCGTCAGGTGGTCATCCAGGAATTGTTGTGGCCGTCCTTGGCGATCCGGCTCAGGGGCAGGAGGGTACGTTGAGCCTGCTTGTAGGCCCGCCAGTCAACGACGAACTCCCGGTTGAGCGTCGGGCAGGCGGAGAGATTGGCCGTCTGGCGCAGTGTGTACAGCTCGGGCACGGCACGGTCGACCACGTCGTTCATGACGCCGGGGCCGGTCAGCCAGCTCAGTTGCCTTGCAAAGCGCTCGAATCCCGCCTTGTCGCGGGCGGCGTCGGGCTTGGTCCGATAGAACTCGGGAACCCGCTCGAAGCGACTGCGAATTTCGTTCGAGATCAGCTCCAGTGTCGGGTTTCCTGCGTGGCTGCCGATCATATTGCTGTTGTAGAGCACGCGCATGTTCAGCGTTTCATGGGATACCGGCAGTGACAGCAACAGGCCGTTGGCGGTGGTGCGCAATTCCACCTCGTCGATGTGTTCGGCCGGCTTTCCGTAGTGCTGGCCGTCGATCTGTACCGCGTACTCTCCCGGAGCGAGCAAGCTGTCGTCGACGTCCATGTACAGCCCGCCTTCATGGTGTAGCACTCGGTAGCGCAGAATGTCCGCAGCTGAAGCGAAGGTCGGGGATTTGCCATCGTTGCCGGTCAGCGCCGCGTGGTACTGGTCGAAGTACTCGCTCTTCCTGAAGTCCTCGAAGAACGCCTGCTCCTCCAGCGTCCGCACGTCCAGATCAGGAACCTGTTCGCGCAGGTTCTGCAGATTCTGCGCGTAGGCCGCTTCGCTGGCGTTCGACAGATACAAGCGGTGCGCATACTGGGTGCCGCGCAGTCGTTCGCCATTGCTTGCAAGGTTGTTCAACAGTTCAGGTGCGATGGCCTTGTCACCGACCCAGAGATGGAAAACGACTTTGGGAATCGGCAGCGCCGGGTCGGCGCCATGAGGGAAAAAGTCGACGGGCAGCTGCAGATCGACGCCCAACGCCCGCAATGTACGCATCCGACTCTCATGGGTGACCTCTCTGCTGATGCCCTGTAATGGCAGCAAGTCTCTGGCGGGCCGTTGCGGGGCGATGTAGTAAACCGGGCTTACCTCATTCATGTCACTTTCGAGCAGGAACGCATCGCGCTCGAGGTCATAGACCAGATCCGCCAGATAATCGTCGACGCTGGCTTGCAGCGTGTCGGGAAAATGCTTGTAGTCGGTCGAGCGGACCACTGCGCCGGCAACGGCGGTGTCCCCCTCCGGGAAGGGCGTAACCACGTCGCTGTATTCAAAGCTGTCCGCGATTTCGGGCTCGGGCAAACGGGGCGGGGTCACTGGGCTCAGTGGGTATCCCAGATCGCCGTTCACCCGGCTCGGGCTGACGAATCGGTTGCTCTTGACGCGGAACAGTTCGGGCGCGTCAGCAACCCCTTCCTGCAACGCCGGTAACGCGTTGAGCAGGCCGAAAGCAGCCTCGCCCACGCCTTGCGCCTGTTGCTCGAGATTCCTGGCATTGATTGCCTGATCCAGCCCGAGGCCGAACTGGGCCGCGCCCCCCACGGCGAACAGCGGAGCCAGTTCCGGCGCCACCAGTACCAATGGCGCCAACGCGTTCATCGCCGAATGCACGTAACCGCGCCATTTGGCTTTGGTCACTGCATGATCGGAGGTGATCAGAAAGTCTGCGTCCTGGTAGCTCCGGGCTTTCTGTCTTTTGGCCAGCGTCAGGAACAGGTCCTTGTTGATCCACGGGCTGAACTTTTCGGGCTTGTAGTTGATGAAGGTGTGCGGCGGCCAGACACCCTCGGCGGTAAAGCCCGGGCGATTGCTGTCCAGGTGAAAGGGATGTGGATAGCTGGCCAACCCGCAGAGTGCGGTTTGCACACCGCTGTAGCTCAGTCCGTCGGGGCGATCGGACATCGCGAAGTGTTCAAGCAGCGCATCGCGGGTTTGCGGGTTCTGGCATTGGCGGGCGAACCACGCGTGCATCTGGCGCTCATTGCTGAACTCATGCAGCGGCGATGCATTGCCGGGAATGTAGAGCAGGGTCAGGCGGCTGACGCTGTTGGTCAGGCAGAACAGGTCGGTGGTGGGGTAGCCATAGACATTCAACACGCGGGCCCGCACCGCGGAGTTGTCACCGGACGTTCGCGCCGCCTGTTCCAGGCCTGCTGCCTGCCACGCCAGTCGGCGACCTGCGTCGCTGAGGCTGCCTTCACTGACCTGCTTGTTGCAGGCGGTGATGAAGCTAATTTTGGCCGCGATGCGGTAGGCGTCCAGATGGGTAGCCCAATAGTGATCCAGCGCGGCTTTGTAGGGCGCGTGAAAGTCGAGGTCCCAGATGAAGCGCTGGAAATCCTCGGCGCGAATCTCGACGTGGGTGCTGGCGCTGTATCGCAGCGGCGTGCTCTGGCGAAACAGCCCGTTGAAGATGGCGTAAGGTGCGCCATGATCGAAGATGCCTGTCGGGTGCAGGGCGTCGACCAGAGTGATGGGTTCTGACGGGAAGGTTCCGGCCCAGGGGGCGCCAAAGGCTGCCCCCACCAGGTTGTTGCTGGATTCGCCCTGCCAGTTGGCCAGGACCGCCTGGGACAGTGTCATTCGTTGTGCGACCCGGCCGATCCAGCCTTTCTGAGGGTCGTGTTGGTAATGCAGGGTGACGGCGTCGGTTCTGTCGGGGTCCAGGGTGTTGCCGTGTGCCGTGGCCCATTGGCGGATGGCGTCGGCGGCCATGCGGTCAGGGCGAGGGAAGTCGATCAGGGTGTCGCGCACATGCTGTACGCCAATAGCATTTACGTAGTTGCGGGCCATGTCGGTCACCTTGTGGGTTAGGTGCGACTAGATTGGCGGGTTGGCCGGCAGGGCAGGTGGTACATATGTATCGCAGTGAATGCGCGGTTCCCAAGGGCCTCGTTCAACCCCGATCAGGGGTGATGTCCCGCTCCACCGGTCCCGAATCGGGGGCGAACCCCACCGGAAACTTGCCCTTCAGGTGCCAGGCGAACGCGATGATTTCAGCGATGGTCAGGTACAGCTCCTGCGCGATGCTGTCGCCCAGTTCCATGCGCGCGAGCATTTTCACCAGTTCGGCGTTCTCGTAAATCGGGACCTTGTATTCCCTGGCAATCGCCAGAATGGCCTCGGCCAGCGCGTCGTCGCCCTTGGCGGTGAGGGTGGGGGCTTGCTGGCCGTCGTAGCTCAGGGCAATGGCCTGTCGCGGGTTCTGATCGTGGTTGTTCATCAGGCGTTCTCGTCGATCCAGCGTTGTTCCAGCACGGTCCGCGAACCCTGGGCCGGTACGCCGCGATTGCATTCCAGTTCCTTCACGTTCAGACCGCAGGCCACCAGCCGGGCGCGCAGATTATCCAGCTCACTGGAGATCAGTTCGGCCGCGCCTTCGCGCTCGGCCCACATCTGGCTGGATAGACTGCCGGCGATGAGTTGCGCCTGTACCTGCAACGGGCCCAGCGGTTCGAGATCGAACGCCAGCTCGACGCGCCAGAGCTTTTCCTTCCTGGCTTCCTGGGCAACCGTTTCCGGCGTCTCCTCGCGCTCAGGCGTGTCCTCGCGCTGAACCTTGACCTGCAACGGCACGATGTCGTGGGCGTTGCGCATGGGGATTTCCAGTTGCCAGGTGGTGACCTGCGTGCCGTCGGCGTTGGTGCGGGTCTGTTCCAGTCCACCGAGCTGATGGCTTTGCAGGCGCGAAATGGCCCCTGCGGCCAGTTTCAACAGGGTTTCCAGGTCGTCCTTGTTGTCCGGGCTGCCCAGGGTGCGCGCCGGTAATGGGAAGTTGATCGGCAGGCTCGGCGCAGCGACCAGGCCCAGCGTACCCAAGGCATTGCGGATCATGCTGGGCATCGCCCGCGCCAGGGTGTTGGCCGCAGCGGCCGCGTCATAGCCGGCATTGTTCGGCAGGCCGGGAAGGATCTGCGCGATGACCCGCAGCAGGTTGGCCTTGAGGTCCGGGACCAGCGTCGGATTTTCGCCCGCCAGCAGTCGCGACTCCATGAACAACCCGCTGGCGTTCAAGGCCTGCGCCACGCCTTTGGCGGTGGTCAGTTGCTGCACATCGGGCAAGTCGGCGAACAGTTGATCGATGCTGGCGCGCAGCGACGGCGGCAGGTTATCGGGCGCATCCGTCGTGGGCGGCGGCAGATTCTGCAGAGCGGTCAGCAGACTTTGCAGCGAGCCCTGACGGCTTTGCTGGGTCGACAGTTGCTGGGCAAGTGCCAGTTCATCCAGACGATTGGGCATGGCGATGAAATTCAGCGCCTGACTGTTCTGCACCTGCGCGCTGAGCAGGCTGCCGAC
>Ga0160447_100516_pt1 | contig 17997 bp, 14 predicted proteins | sample HID1973K_E1MG_FD_108222 | JGI IMG/M metagenome (GOLD analysis project Ga0160447, IMG submission 108222) | Enriched mosquito-associated microbial communities from UW Madison campus, WI, USA - HID1973K_E1 MG | ecosystem: Host-associated > Arthropoda: Insects > Digestive system > Unclassified ...
AGGGCTTCGGGTAGCAGGACGTGCCAGACGATGTGCCAGCGGCGGCAGCCCATGGCTTGTGCGGCTTCGATCAGGCCGTGGTCGACTTCGCGCAGGCTGACTTCGGCGATGCGTGCGAAGAACGGCGTGGCGGCGATGGTCAGGGGGACGACGGCGGCCCAGACGCCGTAGGTCGTGCCGACGATCAGGCGGGTGAAGGGGATCAGCGCGACCATCAGGATCAGGAACGGCACCGAGCGGAAGACGTTGACGAAGACGCCGAGTACGCGATTGACGTTCGGTGCTTCGAAGATTCCGCCTTTGCCGCTGGTGACCAGAATCACCGCCAGCGGGATGCCCAGGATCAGCGCGATCAGTGATGACACGCCGACCATCAAGAAGGTGTCGATGACGCCTTGCCACAAACGATCAAGCCACATAACCGAGTACCTTCGCGTGTTGCGCCTGTTTGCGGGCGCGAATGAGCAGTTCTTCGTTGGACAGCGGTGAGTGGCTGATGGCGAGTAGCAGATGCCCCAACGCTCGGCCCTGAATGCGCTCGACGCCGCCATGCAGGAGGCTCACTCGGCCACCGAAGGCGTTGAACAGTGCCGACAGATCCGGCTCGTTGCCCGTGCTGCCAGTGAACTGCAGGTCCAGCACGACGCTGGCGTTCTTGTCGGAGGGCTGCGCTTGCAGGCGGGCTTGCAGGTCGTCCGGCAGAACGTGTTGAAGCGGCGCAAGCAGCGTCTTGCTCACCTCGTGCTGCGGGTCGCCGAACACCTGCCAGACCGGACCTTGCTCGACAATCTCGCCCTGTTCCAGAACCACCACGCGATCACAGATTTCCCGAATCACGGCCATCTCGTGGGTGATCAGGATGATGGTCAGGCCCAGACGCTGATTGATCTCGCGCAGCAAGCCGAGAATCGATTGCGTGGTTTCGGGATCAAGCGCCGAGGTGGCTTCGTCGCACAGCAGGATCGCCGGATCGTGCACCAGTGCACGGGCAATCCCGACACGTTGCTTCTGACCGCCGGACAACTGCGCGGGGTAGGCCTTCTGCTTGTCCTTGAGGCCTACCAGCTCAAGCAATTCGGCGACCTTGCGCTGGCGCTGTTCCCTGGGGACGCCTGCGACCTTCAACGGCAGTTCGACGTTCTGCCACACGGTCTTGGCTGACATCAGGTTGAAGTGCTGGAAGATCATGCCGATGCGTCGGCGCAGTTCTACGAGCTTGTCTTCGTTGAAGGCTGCGATATCGACCTGATCGATGAGCACTCGGCCGCTGCTCGGTTGCTCCAGGCGGTTGATGGTGCGAATCAGCGAAGACTTGCCCGCGCCGCTGCGCCCGATGATGCCGAAGACTTCACCGCGCTGGATATCCAGGTCAATGCCTTTGAGCGCGGCGACGGGTCCTTGCCGCCCCTCATAGACCTTGCCCAACTGAGTAAAGCGCACGTGAGCACTGGCTTTCTGCGGGTGCAGTTCGGCACGCCCGGCCAAGGGCCCGGCGCCGTGTTCAAGTGGCTGGGAGCGTTGCGCGGTGGCATTCATGTCAGTTCTTCCAGCCGACTTGGTACAGCGAGCCATTCACCTTGTCCAGTGAGGCGCGCACGACCGGCGAGTGTTGGTAGATGTCGATGAATCTGGCCAGACGCGGATCGTCCTTGTGATCGGGCCTGATCACGAACTGGATCACGTATTCGGGGTGATCCAGTCCATCGAACAGAATCGCCGAGCCTGCATCGAAGGTTTTCGCAAGACGAATGTAGGCGGGGTAGCCCTGGACGAGATCGGCATCATCGTAGGCGCGCACCAGTTGCACCGCTTCGACCTGAATCAGCTTGAGCTTTTTCGGGTTGCTGGTGATGTCGTCTTCAGTCGCCTTGTAGCCCACGCCGGGCTTGAGAGTGATCAGCCCTGCCTTGGCCAGCAGTTGCAGACCGCGACCGCTGTTGATCGGGTCGTTGGCGATGGCAACGCTGGCCCCGGTTGGCAGCTCATCGAAGCTTTTGTATTTTTTCGAATACAGGCCGACGTTGTTGATGATGCCCGGTGCATAAGGCACCAGATCGAAGCCCGATGCTGCCTTGGCGTTCTCCAGGAAGGGAATGTGCTGGAAGTAATTCACATCGATGTCGCCGGCGTTGAGGCTGACGTTGGGAGCGATCCAGTCAGTGAACTCTACCAACTCGACCTTTAGGCCCTGTTTGTCGGCTTCGGCCACAGCGGCCTCCAGCGGGATGGCGAAAGCCGCTGTGGTACCGACTCTCAGGGGTTGGTCAGCGGCTTGCGCCAGGCCTGCAAAAAGGCCAAGGGAAAGGGCAAGGGAAAGGGCAAGGGGCAGCAGTGTTCTGGTCATCTTTTGTTATCCGGTGTCAGGGGGCTGGTTCAGTATTTTTGCGTTTCGCGCAAGCTGTAGGAGCGCGCTTGCCCGCGATCACGGTGTGCCAGGCGATGAAGAATGTGTCTGATACAACGCCATCGCGGGCAAGCGCGCTCCTGCGGTTCATATTCGGTCAGTGGGTGGCTCTGAATCGTGCCCCTGCATGTTGTTCCGGCAACCGCGCCTCACCCTCGGGGAACAACTTTTCGCGCAAGGTCCCCTGCTCATAAGCGGTCTTGTACGAGCCCCGCCGCTGCAATTCCGGGATCACCAGGTCGATGAAGTCCTCATAGCTTTCCGGAGTGACGATGCGGGTCAGATTGAAGCCATCAAGGCCGGTTTCGGCGATCCATGACTCCAGTTCGTCCGCGACTTGTTCAGGCGAGCCGATGACGGTGATGTAGCGTCCGCCCAGGGCGTGCTCATCCAGGAGTTTCTGTCGGGTCCAGTCGTTGTTCTTGAGGATCTTCGTCGCCGATTGAATCGCGTTGCCTTTGACGTGCTGGATCGGTTCGTCCAGTTCGTATTCGGCAAAGTCGATGCCGGTAGACGCCGCAAAATGAGCCAGGCCTGCCTCGGCACTGGCGTATTTCAGGTACTCGGCGTGCTTGTCCCGAGCAGCCTGCTCCGTGACCCCGACGATGACGTTGAGGCCCATGAACACTTTGATGTCGTCAGGATTGCGACCTGCCGCCACGGCGCTGGCGCGAACCTTGTCCACCTGTTGGCGAGTGGCAGGCTTGTTCTGGCCGCTGATGAAAACGCACTCGGCGTTGCTGCCTGCGAACTGCAGACCCCGGTCCGAACTGCCCGCCTGAAACAGCACCGGTGTGCGCTGCGGGGAGGGCTCGCACAGGTGATAACCCTCCACCTGATAGAACTCGCCGTGGTGCCGCACGTAATGCACCTTCTCCGGTTGCGCGTAGACCCGCGCCTGGCGATCTTCAATGACCGCGTCGTCCTCCCAACTGCCTTCCCAGAGCTTGTAAAGCACCTCCAGGTATTCGTCCGCCTGATCGTAGCGGCGGTCATGCTCGATCTGCTCGGTCAGCCCCATGGCCTTGGCTGCGCTGTCCAGATAACCGGTGACAATGTTCCAGCCCACACGCCCACGGGTCAGGTGATCGAGCGTCGACATGCGCCGGGCGAACAGATAGGGCGTCTCATAGGTGAGGTTGGCGGTCAGGCCGAAACCCAGGTTCCGGGTGACGGCCGCCATGGCGGAGACCAGGAGCAGTGGATCGTTGACCGGTAACTGGATCGACTCTTTCAGCGTCACATCGACCGACTTCTGGTACACGTCATAGACGCCAACGATGTCTGCGATGAACAACCCGTCGAACAGTCCGCGCTCCAGTAATTGTGCAAGGCGCGTCCAGTATTCCAGGGTCTTGTACTGGGTCGAGGTATCGCGCGGGTGCGTCCAGAAACCGTGGTTGATGTGGCCGATGCAATTCATGTTGAACGCATTGAGCAGGATCTTCTTCTTGCTCATCAGATCGTCCCCCGACGCGGTGGATTGACGTCGTTGAGGTAGAAGTTGCCGATGGCGTGATACTTCCAGCGCACCGGATCGTGCAGGGTGTGAACCCGGGCATTGCGCCAGTGACGATCCAGACCGTGCTCGGCCAGCGTGGCCTGACTCCCAGCCAGCTCGAACAATGTGCTACCGGCAGCCAGCGATATCTCGGTGCTGATGGCGCGGGCTTCAGCGACGGCAATCGAGGCCTGAGCGAGGTTCTGTGCGGTTGTCTCGGCTTGCGCGCGATCCAGATACTCTCCGGCGCGTTCGAGCAGCGCCTCGGCGGCGTGCAGACGGATCGCGAGCTTGCCGAAGCTGTGCAGCGTCAGCGGGTCATCGACCGCTTTCTCGACGCCCGAATCGATCCATGGCCGGGTACGTGTTCGCACGAAATGCAACGCGTCTTCATAGGCGGCCCGAGCGATACCCGTGTCGATGGCTGCATGGAGAATCTGCGCCAGAGGACCGACTGTCGTGGGGCGTTCGAAAGCGGTCTGAAAGAGCACGACATCGTCGGCGTCGACATAGACGTTTTCGAACACTACCGAGCCGCTGCCGGTGGTCCGTTGACCGAAACCGCTCCAGTCGTCGATCACGCTCAACCCCACAGCATCAGCCGGCACAAAGGCCAGTTGCTGGATCCCGTCTTCATCAATGACCGAGGTCGGAATGCGCTGGGCATACAAAGCCCCGGTGGCGTAGAACTTGCGACCATTAATGCGCCAGCCCTTGCCGTCACGGCTCAGGCGCGTGGTGCGGTCATGGGCGGTTTTGGTTCCGAGTTCGGCAAGGGCATTGCCAAAGCGCTGACCGGCAAGCACTTCGGTATACAGGCGCTTGTGCTGTTCCGCGTTGCCATTGACCCGCAGCACTTCGAGGGCATAGAAATGGTTCTGCGGAATCTGCCCCAGGGAGCCATCGGCAGAGGAAATGAGGCGGATGACTTCGGCCAGTGTGACGTTCGATACACCTGCACCGCCGAACGCCTTGGGGACACTGATACCCCACAGGCCCGAACGGGAAAACTGCTCCAGTTCGACATGCGGCAGGCGACGCTCGCAGTCGCGCACGGCGCTCTGCTCTTTGAAGGTCTCGGCCAGTGCCCGGGCGATATCCAGAGCCTGGGCGTCATCCCGAATAATCGCAGTCGCGGGAGCCGCCTGCGTTTCACGCGGTAAGGATTGAATGCTCATAAAAAGTGTTTCCAGTGGTCTGGTCAGATCCAGGAATGACGGGCAGGCAGAGTGCCGTTGAGGTGCCAGGCGCCTACGGCGTGAACCTTCCAGCGCACGGGGTCGTGCAGGGTGTGAACCCGTGCATTGCGCCAGTGCCGGTCAAGGTTGAATTCGGCCAGGGTGGCGCGGCTGCCCGACAGCTCGAAGAGCTTTTCGCTGGCCTGCAAAGCGATGTCGGTAGTCAGCACCTTGGCTTCGGCGACCACGATGGAGGCGCGTGCGGCCGACTGGGCATCGATGGGCGATGCGGCGATTTCGTCGAGTAAACGTCCGGCCTTGTGCAACAGTGCTTCAGCGGCGTGCAGCTCCAGTTTCAGCTTGCCGATTTCGGCGATCACGTAAGGGTCATCGCTGGCGCGCTCGACATTGGCTTCGATCCAGGGACGTGAACGCTCGCGCACGAAACGGATGCTTTCGTCGATGGCTTCGCGAGCGATGCCCGCGTCGATGGCGGCCTGAATCAACTGAGAAACCGCGCCCTGAATGTTGGGCGACAGGCCCAGTTTCCAGTTCTCGATGACCCGTTCGCCGCTGACTCGCACGTTTTCCAGCAGCACGCTGCCACTGGCGGTGGTGCGCTGCCCGAAGCCAGACCAGTCATCGATGATGTGCAGCCCCTGCGTTCCACGGGGGACGAACACCAACACCTGCTTGCCGTCATCGTTGATCGCCTTGACCGCGACCCAGTGGGCGAACAGCGCCCCGGTCGAATAGAACTTACGGCCGTTGAGCAGAAAATGATCACCGTTTGCGGTCAGGCGGGTCTTCACGTCGAGGGTGTTTTTGGTACCGCGCTCCGGTCCGCCGTTGCCAATCCGCGCGCCGTTGAGCACGCTCTCGAACAGGACTTTCTTCTGCGCGTCACTGGCGCTGCCGATCAGCGAATTGAGAATGCCGAAATGATTCTGTGGAATTTGCCCGACCGCAGGGTCAGCGGCCGACAGAATGGCGAATACCTTGGCAACCGTAACGAACGACACCTGTGGGCCGCCGTAAGCACGGGGTACGCAAATACTGCCCAGACCGCTGCGGGTGAACTGCTCGATTTCGCTCCACGGCAATTGCCGATCGCGATCACGCGTTGCGGCGGTCGGTCGAATCAGGGCGGCCAGCTCATGCGCTGCGGCGATGGCTTGTGCATCGTTGCACAGCACGGTGGCGGGCAGAAGGGGAGGAGCAACGTCCAGAGATTGCTGGATCGGCAGAGCGCTCAGGTCAGTCATGATGGCGACCTTCACGAGCATGTGCACTGGGGTAGTTGTGCGTGACCATTCGAACCTCGAATCAAAACCGCCATGGCGGCAGAAAAAACGACGATGGTCCGGTGGTCCGGTTCATATACCCTAAACGTGTATAAAAATTAAATAAACTCGCATTTGGGAATAAGCATAGAAGGTGAAAATTATCGCCCTGGTCATTCAAATGGCTTGCGCGTACGCCAGGCATGTCCCGAAGACCAGCGTGAGGATCAGGTACTTGAGGATGGCTCGGCTTGGCATGGCAAACGCCTCCTGAGGGATTTATCCGCAGGCTAGCAGCGGGATTTCGTCGGAGGCGGGTCCATTCTGTAGGAAGTGATGGGAGATGCTGTGGGAAATGTCTTTATTGTCTCGGACCTGTGCAGTCGCTCACGTAATGAGTTCTGCTCGGTCGCGGCACGGCATCCTTGCACCGCGACAACATCCGCCACCGTCGGACAGCATCAGGTCTCCAGTTCGTACCATTGCTCTGTGCTTACCCTGATCGATCGGGGCGGCGCCCAGCGCGAGTTGTTGCCCACGCGGTCTATGACGCAATACGTCACTTCCTGATGGAGGTCATCGCCCGCTTCCTCGATCAATGACACGGGAACCTGAAAAGTGATTGCCTTGCCCACATCGTTGTCGGTGAGGACAGGCAGATCCATGCGCATGTCGCCCCAGCGCAGGGTTATTTCGTCGTAGGCTTCCATGTTCGGGTAGCACTCGATGCGGATTTCCACACCCTCCTCGAGGTGCCGTGGGCCCAGGCCCTCTTGCATGATTGCCTCGGGAAGCGACACCGGCGCCAACCCCTGGTTTTCGTTCCCTTCAGCGCTGACCAGATGGCCTCCGGGCGTTTCAAGTTTGACCCACAGTTTGCAAGAGGGGGATTTCACTGGCGCGCAGCCGATCTTCGTGACCTTGTAGTAGGTCTTTACCTTGCCGCTTCGGAGGAAGCTTTCCGGCACATGTAGGACAGATATATTTCCGATGTCGGACTCAGCCAGCAATGTTGATGCGACATAACAATCTCCCCAGAACAATTCGATCAGGTCGCCAGGCTCCATGTCGGCGTAAGGCAGGATGTTCACTGATAGATCGGCAGCCGCCAGGGCGCCGATGCCCTGCTTGTTGGCCTGCGGCAGACAAGGAGCGAAGAGCTCCAGTGGCGTATTACTGACGGGTGTCTGAATCATCTTCGAATACTCAATGAATGTGGACCTGAATAGCGCGTTCGGTGATGGTGGCGCTCGCGAACGCAACGTTGAATCAATGCCGTTAGTACATGCCTCATGCACAGTGATGGCAAACATTACAAACAGTGGCAATTTGGATGTTGTTATCGAGTTAAGAAGTTGGCTGAAGTTGAATTTGAGCTAATTGTGTTACTGCATATCTGTCAACAGCAAAGAAGACGTAAACGTTTATGTGCGGAATTAACAGACGTTTCCTACAGCTGAATGCAGAGGGCTGGGGCTCCGGGCGAGTGTCACGTCCTACTCCGCGGGTGCGCTCGTCTGGATCGGTCTCGATGAAAGGGGAAGGTAAGTCAGGCGTTATTCTGTCGAAACCGGATCGGTCAAAGTACGTCAGCAGGCTGGAGAGTGTCTGGCGCTGAGTTATATGGAGAAAGTTGATGGAATAGGCAGGGTTTCAGGGTGTGAACATACAAATACTTTTGGTTAATGCAGATTTTTCTAAATATTGAAGACAAAGAAAACGGCGCATATTAGCGCCGTTTTTTGGACGTGTGATGTAGGACTAATTCCTGCTGCGCTCCAGAAACTGCCGCGTTCTCTCCTCTTTCGGGTTGGCGAACAACGCCTTGGCTTCGCCCTGTTCAACAATGACCCCCTTGTCGATGAACACGACCCGGTTCGCCACATCCCGAGCAAAACTCATCTCGTGGGTGACAATGACCATCGTGCGGTTCTCTTCGGCCAATGCGCGGATCGTACTGAGCACCTCGCCGACCAGCTCAGGGTCGAGCGCCGATGTCGGTTCGTCGAACAGGATCACTTCGGGCTCCATCGCCAACGCCCTGGCAATCGCCACACGCTGTTGCTGCCCTCCGGACAAGCGTCGTGGGTAGGCGTCTTCCTTGCCTGCCAGACCCACCTTGGCCAGCAGCTTACGGCCCAGTTCGATGGCCTGTTCGCGCGGCATCTTCTTGACCACGATCGGGCCTTCGATGACGTTTTCCAGCGCCGTGCGATGGGGGAACAGGTTGAAGTTCTGGAACACGAACCCCACGTGCTGACGCAGTTGCCGGATCAGCCCTTGTTGCTGGCTCAGCGGTTTGCTGCCATCGATCTTGATGTTCCCGACCACGATGGTGCCGCTAGTGGGTTCTTCCAGGAAGTTCAGGCAACGCAGCAGCGTCGTCTTGCCTGAGCCGCTGGGGCCGATAATGGCGACCACTTCGCCGGGTTCTACCTTCAGATCGATGCCCTTGAGTACCTGATTGCCCTTGAATTGCTTGGTCAGTCTTTCAACCGTGATCATGCCTCAGGACTCCAGATCGTGGCGGTTGGCCCGGGCTTCCAGACGGTTCTGGAAGTGCGCCAGTACTGTGCATAGCACCCAGTAGATCACCGCGACGGTGAAATACATGGTGAAGATTTCCAGTGTTCTGGAGGAAATCAGTTGTGCCTGTCTGAATACCTCCGGCACCTGAATGGTGGCGGCCATGGCGGTGTCCTTGACCAGCGAAATGAAGCTGTTGCCCAGCGGCGGCAGCGCGGTACGCGCAGCCTGCGGCAGGATCGCCCGACGCATGGTCTGGGCGCGGGTCATGCCGATACTCGCGGCGGCTTCCCATTGCCCTTTGTCCACGGCGCCAATGGCCGAACGCAGGATCTCGCAGGCATAAGCCGCCATGTTCAGCGACAGCCCGATCAGCGCTGCGGTTATGGCGTCGAGTTCGATACCGAAATCAGGCAAGCCGTAATAGATCACGAACAGTTGAACCAGCAGGGGCGTGCCGCGAAAGAACGACACGTACACCCTCGCGATGGCGCTGATGATCCAGACCTTCGACAGACGCATCAGTGCCAGGCCGAAGCCCAGCACCAATCCGAAAAACATCGCTCCGAGGCTGAGGCCCACGGTGTAATACACGCCTTGAAGCAGGAACGGCGCGGAATCCAGCGCGAGCTGCAGTTTCTCTCCAATCATTTGGTCACATCAGCCTGGAAGTACTTCTGCGACAGCTTGGTCAGCGTGCCGTCGGCGCGCAGTTTATCGATGGCCTTGTTGATCGCGTCCAGCAGTTCAGGTTCGCCTTTGCGCAGCGCGATACCGGCTTCCTGACGAGAGAACGCCGGCCCGGAAACGGCCAGGTTGTCTTTGGTCTTGGTGATCAGATCCAGTGCCGCCAGGCGGTCGACCAGAATGGCGTCGATACGGCCAACGCGCAGGTCCGCATATTTGGTCGGGTCGTCATCGTAGGTTTTGACCACGGCGCCTGGCACGTTGGTCTTCAGCCATTCTTCGTAGTTGGTACCCAGACCGACGCCGACTTTCTTGCCGTCCAGGTCTTTGGGCTCGGGGAATTTATTGGCGTTTTCTTTCTTCACCAACGCCTGAATGCCCGACACGGTGTAGGGCTCGGAGAAGTCGTACTTCTTTTTGCGCTCGTCGGAGATGGTCACCTGGTTGACGACGACGTCCAGACGCTTGGATTCCAGCGCGGCCAGGATGCCTGCCCATGGAGTGGCGGTCAGCTTGACCTTGACGCCCAGCTCCTTGGCGAGGGCTTCAGAGAACTCGACCTCGAAACCCGTGAGCTTGCCGTCCGCGCCGACGAAGCTGAAGGGCGGATAAGTGCCTTCCAGGCCGACGTTGAGGGTGCCGTTTTTCTTGATGGTTTCCAGTTGCTCGCCAGCGACGGCCTGGGTCACCAGACCGGTGCCCAGCACCAGGCTGAATGCCGACAGCAGGAAGGTGCGGCGGATTGCAGACATGTTCATGAGAGTCCCCTGTTTTATTTGGTATGTCAGGCAAGCGTCAGACCTGACGAAGCTACTGTGACGTCGCAGGTTTATCCAGCTTTTTCAGTGCTCTGCCGGGTTTGCGGCGGTTGCTGGCGGCGATGATAAAAGCAGCCGTTTAGGATTAAAAATAATTAAAAACGAACTGGTTATTTGTTTTGTGCATATACATCGATCACAGGGCACCCTAACGGTGTAGAAATCTGTAGCCGTCCGGTTCACCGGCGGTAGCTCATAGGTCCAACACCGCCGGCAAGCCGTGCTGCTACAGAACTAAGGCTATTTCACTGCCCGGAAAAAACATCGGGATACGCAAACAACGCCGGCGCTCCGCCGGTGTGCAGGAAGATGATCGGGCCATCGTCGAAGCGTTGGCGACCGATTCCGTCCAGCAGTCCGGCCATGGCCTTACCGGTATACACCGGGTCCAGCAGCAGACCCTCCTGGCTCGCGACCAGCTTGATCGCCGCCAACGTGCCTGCATTCGGCTCGCCATAACGCGGGCCGTAGTATTCGTCCCACAACTTCACTTCGAACGCCGTCGGCATCGGCGTACCCAACAGTTCGACCGTGCGCTCGGCCAGCCCTTGAACCTTCGGCGCCTGAGTTTCCTCGGGCCGTGAAACCGTCACACCGATCACCGGCAACTGCGGTAGGGCTTCGGCCAGCGCCAGCGCAAGCCCGCTGTGGGTACCGGCACTGCCTGAGGCCAGCACCACTGCAGCAAACTCCACGCCGGTTTGTTTGATCTGCCCGGCCAGTTCGAAGCCCGCACGCACGTAGCCCAAGGCACCCACGGGGCTGGAACCACCGATGGGCACCAGATACGGTTTCTTGCCGCTGTTACTCAGCCGAGTCGCGAGCGCTTTTAGCAACTCGTCGGCGTTGTCGAGATTTTCCACCAGCTCGACCTTCGCATCGAACAGATCCAGCAGCAGTCGGTTGCCGTTACCCAGGTAATTGCGGTCTTCGGTGCCGATGGGGTTTTCCAGCAGGGCAACGCAACCCAGGCCCAGTTTCGCGGCCAGCGCGGCCGTCTGCCGAACATGATTGGACTGGATGGCGCCCGCTGTAATCAGCGTGTCGGCGCCTTGCGCCAGAGCGTCCGCCGCGAGGTATTCAAGTTTGCGTAGCTTGTTGCCACCCATCGCCAGCGGGGTGATGTCGTCGCGTTTCACATAGATGTCGCGACCGGCCCAGGCTGACAGGCGTTCGAGTTTTTCAAACGGGGTTGGCGCGCCCAGCAGTTCCAGGCGATTAAAACGGTCCAGCTGTTGGTTGATCATGGCGGTGTCAGTCGGTCTTCAAGTAAGTCGCTGGACTATAGGCAGACGATTCGGACAGGGCAACCAATGGCTTTCAACGCGGTCCTGAGCTATAGCCTCACGAAAATTGTTATTTTTTCGCCACAAATGATTGCCGTACAGTGGCTCAACCTTCGGCCATGTCCAGCCTGACGAGCCGTAGAACTGAGGAGAAATCTGCGTGAGCACTATTCCCGAACTGTCCCCGCAAGCCTGTGCCGAGGGTGTGACCGGTCACTGGCAATTGCAGCGAATCGTGGGCGAGTTGCGCGCCGCGCGTGATGACTGGCGAACCCGCAACGGTCGGGTCAGCGGCGAAAAGGGTGGTCGCGAGTTGCCGTCCCGCGAGGCCTTGCGGGATATTCTGGAAGCCCTGTCTGGCGCGTTGTTTCCGATGCGTCTGGGCCCGGTGGACCTGCGCGAAGAAAGCGAGGATTTTTACGTCGGCCATACCCTGGATGTCGCGCTGAACTCGTTACTGGCGCAGGCGCGACTCGAGTTGCGCTATGTCGCCCGCCAGCGAGGCGAAGACGCCAGCTGCGCGGATGTCCACGCCGAGCGGCTGATTCAGAATTTCGCCAGCGCGTTGCCGCAGATCCGCCGGATACTCGACACCGACGTGCTGGCGGCCTACCACGGTGACCCCGCCGCGCGTAGCGTTGATGAGGTGCTGCTGTGCTACCCGGGCATTCTCGCGATCATTCACCACCGTCTGGCCCATCACTTGTACAACAATGGCCTGCCGCTGCTGGCGCGGATCAGTTCTGAGCTGGCCCATTCGGCGACCGGGATCGACATTCACCCCGGCGCGCAGATCGGCCCGAGTTTCTTCATTGATCACGGGACCGGCGTTGTCATCGGCGAAACCGCGATCATCGGCGAGCGCGTGCGCATCTACCAAGCGGTGACGCTGGGCGCGAAACGTTTCCCGGCTGATGAAGACGGCCAATTGCAGAAGGGGCACGCGCGTCATCCGATCGTCGAAGACGATGTGGTGATCTACGCCGGTGCGACCATTCTGGGGCGCATCACTATCGGTCAGGGGTCGACCATCGGCGGCAACGTCTGGCTGACCCGCGGTGTGCCCGCGGGCAGTAACGTCAATCAGGCGAATCTGCAGCATGACGATGGGTCGCAGAAGTAGGTTTTTGGCCGGCTCTTTGTTCTGCCGCTTCGACGCCGATAAACATCTGTAGCAGCCCGGCCGGGCGGCGTTCCGTTTGCCGGCGGAGGTGTCCTGTAGATCGCCACCGCCGGCAAGCCGTGCTGCTATAGGACTTTCGCGGAGTCGCCCTGTTTTTAACCTGATCCGAGTCCCTTTAGGCCTGCGTAGCCAGGCCCTGCATTCGTGCGATCTGCCCCCCTGTGAACTAGCGTCCAGCCACCGGCAATTAGTCCTTGGCCTCACATTCATGTTTTAATTGAACGTTCAATCAAGTTAAACCGGTGGTTCGCTGCCCCTCACATCAGGAGGCCTACCCTTGCCGTATCTGCCTTGCATGAACGTTTCTCCCGCCCGCCAGGCGGTATCCGCATGAACGTTCCGAGCGCGCAAAATAGCGCGCCGGTGCGCATGAACGCTCCCGTTTTCTACTTTGCCGCCACCTTCATTCTGATTTTCGGACTGGTGGTCATCAGCTTCCCCGAAGCAGCAGGCCAGTGGCTGCTCGCCGCCCAGAACTGGGCGGCCAATACCGTGGGCTGGTATTACATGCTGGCCATGACGCTGTACTTGCTGTTCGTGGTGGTCACCGCGATTTCGGGGTACGGCAAGATCAAACTCGGTGCTGATCACGACGAGCCCGAATTCAGCTACCTGTCGTGGGCGGGCATGTTGTTTGCTGCCGGAATCAGCATCACGCTGTTTTTCTTCTGTGTCTCCGAGCCGCTTACGCACCTGATGCAGCCCCCACAGGGCGAGGCCGGTACCACCGAGGCAGCGCGTCAGGCCATGCAGTTGCTGTTTCTGCACTGGGGTCTGCATGGCTGGGGGGTATTCGCTTTCGTCGGCATGGCACTGGCTTACTTCGCCTATCGACACAACCTCCCGTTGGCACTGCGCTCAGCGCTGTATCCGCTGATCGGCAAGCGCATCAACGGCCCCATCGGCTATACGGTCGACGGCTTCGGCATCATCGCCACTATCTTCGGTCTGGGTGCGGACATGGGGTTCGGCGTGTTGCACCTCAATTCCGGTCTGGACTACCTGTTCAACGTTCCGCACACCCAGTGGGTTCAGGTCGGTCTGATCACGCTGATGATGGGGGCCGCGATTCTGGTGGCCGTGGCGGGCGTCGATAAGGGCGTTCGCGTGATGTCCGACATCAACATGCTGCTGGCCTGTGCCCTGTTGCTGTTCGTGTTGTTCGCCGGGCCCACCCAGCATTTGCTCAACACGCTGGTGCAGAACATTGGCGATTACCTGGGCGCGCTGCCGACCAAGAGTTTCGACGTCTATGCCTACAACACCTCGAGTGACTGGCTGGGCGGCTGGACGGTGTTCTACTGGGCCTGGTGGATTGCCTGGTCGCCGTTCGTGGGGCTCTTCATCGCGCGCATTTCCCGAGGCCGCACCATCCGCGAGTTCGTCTGCGGCGTACTGCTGATTCCCCTGGGTTTCACCTTGGCGTGGATGTCGATTTTCGGCAACAGCGCGATTGACCAGGTGCTCAACCATGGCATGACGGCGTTGGGACAATCGGCCATCGATGACCCTTCCATGACGCTGTACCTGATGCTGCAAAACTACCCGTGGAGCAAAACCGTCATCGCGGTCACGGTGTTCATCAGCTTCGTGTTCTTCGTCACCTCGGCTGATTCCGGAACCGTCGTGCTGTCGACGCTTTCGGCCAAGGGCGGCAGCCCGGACGAAGACGGGCCGAAGTGGCTGCGGGTGTTCTGGGGTGTGATGACTGCACTGATCACCAGCGGACTGCTGTTTTCCGGCAGCATCGATGCGCTGAAATCCGCAGTGGTACTGACTTCTCTGCCGTTTTCCCTGATCTTGCTGACCATGATGTGGGGCTTGCACAAGGCGTTTCACATGGAGTCCCAGCGCCAGATTGCGCAGCTGTATTCGCTGGCTCCTGTCTCGGGATCGCGACGTGGAGGGTGGCGTCAGCGGTTGAGCCAGGCCGTGCATTTCCCGTCCCGTGACGAGGTGTACCGTTTTCTCGACCAGACCGTGCGTCCGGCCATTGAGGAGGTGACGGCTGTGTTCGTCGAAAAGGGCTTGAGCGTGGTCACTCAACCCGACCCGACCCATCACACGGTCAGCCTGGAAATCGGGCACGGCGAGGAACGGCCTTTCATCTATCAGGTGGCCATGCGCGGCTATTTCACGCCGTCGTTCGCGCGCGCTGGCATGGGTTCCAAACAGCTCAACAACCGGCGTTACTACCGCGCAGAGGTGCATTTGAGCGAGGGCAGTCAGGATTACGATCTGGTGGGTTACACGAAAGAGCAGGTGATCAACGACATCCTCGATCAGTACGAGCGGCATATGCAGTTCTTGCATCTGGTGCGTTGAGCGCAGCGGCCAATTTTGAGTTGTAGCAGCACGGCTTGCCAGCGGTGGCGTCTGCAAGTTCGCCACCGCCGGCAAGCCGGACCGCTACAAAGCCGTCACGGCTTTGAGGGCCGGAGTGTCCTGCAAATGCCCATGCAGCAGTCGCAGCGCGGGCGTATCCAGCGCTTGGGCGGAATAACACAGGCCAACCCTGCGAATGAGTTTGGGCGTGCGCGCAGGGCGAGTGATGACGCCTGCGTGATGATCGGCCATGGATTGGGGCAGCATCGCCACCCCCGCGCCTGCCGCGACCAGACGCAGGGTCAGGGTCATCGAACCCGCTGTAGCCACCACCGAGCCCATGCTGCGGTTATACAACTCCATCAGGCGCTGGTGAGAGGGATGGGAAGGGCAGGTGATCCACTGCACGCTCGCAAGATCGGCTTCGTCCAGGCGGGTCCGCTCCGCCAGCGGATGAAGGGCTGCCAGCGCCAGCACAAAGGGTTCTTCCCACAGGGGGAGAAACAGCTCGTCTTCGCAGCAATCTTCCTCTACTGAAAGCCGCGCATCGCCGCTGCAACCCTCCTGTAGATTGAGCAGCAGATTCGGCACGACGCGATAAGCCGTCTCCAGAAACGACTCCAGATGACTGGCCGCAATCTCACCCTCGACACCCAACTCCAGCGTGAGCCGGTCATTACGCTGACGAAACTGGCTGCCCAATGCGTGAGCCTCTGCCAGTAATCTGCGCGCCTGTGGATAAAGCGTGCGAGCGTCATCGGTGACCTCGACACCGCGCGGCAGACGCTGAAATAACGTCGTGCCCAAGGCCTCTTCAAGCTGGCGAATCGTGACCGAGAGGGTAGGCTGGCTGGTGAACAGACGTTGCGCCGCCGAGGTGATGTTGCGCTCCTCGAACACCGCGATAAAGGCGTCGAGTTGACGAATATCCATATCAGAAACCGATGTCAGCCAAAGGAATAAAGCATTTTTCTGCTACCTGGAGCGCTGAATATACTCGCTTTACCGCTTATCCATTGGCGCTTCTTATCGCTCCTTTGGCAACAGACAAGAAGAGAGGATTGCATGGCTTACATTGCTGCTGAAAACCGTTATGAACGCGTTCCTTACCGTCGTGTGGGTCGCAGCGGCCTGGTGCTGCCAGCCTTGTCGATGGGCCTGTGGCACAATTTCGGCGACAGCACGCCGATGGACACCCAGCGCGCGATGCTGCGCACCGCGTTCGACCTGGGCATCAATCACTTCGACCTGGCCAACAACTACGGCCCGCCCTACGGCAGCGCCGAGATCAACTTCGGCCGCTTGCTGCGCGAGGACTTCAAGCCGTACCGCGACGAGTTGATCATCTCCACCAAGGCAGGCTGGGACATGTGGCCGGGGCCGTACGGGCAGGGCGGCGGCTCGCGTAAATATGTGCTCGCCAGTCTCGATCAGAGCCTGCAACGCATGGGTCTGGATTATGTAGACATCTTCTATTCCCACCGCTTCGATCCAGACACCCCGCTGGAGGAAACTGCCAGCGCACTCGCCACCGCGGTGCAGCAAGGCAAGGCACTTTATATCGGCATATCTTCGTATTCGGGGACCAAGACACGCGAAATCGCCGGTCTGCTGAAAGAGTGGAAAGTCCCGCTGCTGATCCATCAACCGGCTTACAACCTGCTCAATCGCTGGGTCGAAAAGGATCTGCTGGACACCACTGAAGAGCTGGGTTCGGGCGTTATTGCTTTCACGGCCCTGGCGCAAGGATTGCTGTCAGACAAATACCTGAATGGCATTCCCAAGGATGCGCGGGTCAATCGTCCGGGCGGTGGTTCGTTGCAGGCATCGCATTTGTCCGAGCAGAACATCGAGCATGTGCGTGCGCTGAACGAAATCGCCAAACGTCGTGGTCAGAGCCTGGCGCAGATGGCGCTGGCATGGACACTGCGGGATCCGCGAGTGACCTCGGCGTTGATTGGCGCGAGCCGTCCCGAGCAAATCGTCGAAAACGTTGCCGCGCTGGACAATCTTGAGTTCAGCAAGGAAGAACTGGCTGAAATCGACCGGTTCGCGGTCGAGGGCGGGATCAATCTGTGGGAGAAGCCGTCGTCGGCTGATTAACGCCACTGCGATGACGACGGACCTGTAGGAGCGCGCTTGCCCGCGATTGCAATCGATCTGCGATAAATGTATCGCCTGACACGACGCTGTCGCGGGCAAGCGCGCCCCTACGGATAAAGGGGTGCGACTTAGAGAGTGTTAACCCTCATCACTCTCATCGTCATCCCCGCCATCGATCTTCATGCCCAACTCCTTGATCTTGCGGGTCAAGGTGTTGCGACCCCAGCCCAGCAGCACGGCAGCGTCGCGACGGCGGCCTGCGGTGTGCTTCAGGGCGGTTTCGATCATGATGCGTTCGAACGTCGGCACCGCGCTGTCCAGCAGGCTGGACTGACCGCGAGCCAATGCCTGATCGGCCCACTGACGCAGGGCTTGCTCCCAGTTGGTGACCGGTGCCGCGTCCTGCGGCAGGCTCAGCAGTTCAGGCGGCAGGTCGCTGATGTGCACTTCGCGGCCCGAAGCCATGACCGTGATCCAGCGGCAGGTGTTTTCCAACTGACGCACGTTGCCCGGCCAAGGCAGATGCTTGAGGTATTCCTCTGTCTCGGCCTTGAGCAGTTTCGGCTCCACCGCCAGCTCTTGGGCGGCGCGGCTGAGAAAGTGCTTGGCCAGGGTCGGAATGTCTTCGCGACGATCCGACAGGCGCGGGATGTGGATGCGAATCACGTTCAGACGGTGGAACAAGTCTTCGCGAAATTTGCCG
>Ga0160447_100518_pt1 | contig 17949 bp, 16 predicted proteins | sample HID1973K_E1MG_FD_108222 | JGI IMG/M metagenome (GOLD analysis project Ga0160447, IMG submission 108222) | Enriched mosquito-associated microbial communities from UW Madison campus, WI, USA - HID1973K_E1 MG | ecosystem: Host-associated > Arthropoda: Insects > Digestive system > Unclassified ...
CGACACGATGCGCGCCATCGCGACGACGCTGTCGGATCAGGATATCGCCGATATCGCCGCGTACTACGCCGCGCAGACTCCCCAATCGAAGAACAATCCCGACAAGTGATCCGCGCGTGACACCGCAAAGCGATAAACGGGAAGGAGAATTCATGAAGCCCTCAAAGGCACTTCACAGCAGCTTCAAGGCAGCGTGCGCGGCAGCGGCGCTCATCGGCATGACGGTCGGCGGCGCGCACGCGGCCGACGTGAGCAACGGGAAAGCGCTTTCGGACAGCCACAACTGCGCGGCCTGCCACGGCCCCAACCTCAACAAGCCGGTCAGCGGCGAATATCCGAGGCTCGCGGGTCAGCATGCGACCTATATTTACTGGGCGCTGCGCCAGTATCAGATCGGCGGCAACAACCCGAACTTCGGCCGCAACAACGCCATCATGGCGGCGCAGGTGCAGAGCCTGTCGCAGAGCGATCTGAAGGATCTCGCGGCGTATATCCAGTCGCTCGACGGCAGTCTCGTGCTGAAGAAGTAAGCGCGCCGCATCGGACGTTGCCAAATAAGAAACACCCCGCTTCTCAGCGGGGTGTTTTTGTTTTGCGGAGGCTCAGTCGCGTGAGGCGCGGCGCTCGATCAACGCGAGATAGGCGTCGGTATCCGGCGGCGTGCCCGAGCGCTGCGCTTCCCAGATCACCTGACCGAGGCAATCCATGATGGCGTGCTGCGCATCGTGCGGCGAGCCCAGGCGCGCGACGAGCCGGTCGTGCGCGCGGCGAATGCCCGGCGGCTGATCGATCGACAGTTGCTCGCTGATCGCGAGATGCATCGACAGATGCAGAAACGGATTGGTCTGGCCGCGATCGGGCGAGTAATCGGCTTCACGCGAATCCGGGTTCACGAGTGAGTCGTGATACTCGGGATGTTCGCCGATCCAGTCGGCGGCCATGCTTTCGAGCGGCGTCAGAATCTCGCCGGCGCGTTCCTTGCGCCAGGTTTCGGTGAAGAACTGGCGAACTTCGTCGCGACTGGGATTGAACATAAAGTATTGATTCGATTGCGGGTTTCTCAGCCCGCTATTGTAGACCGCGGCGCGCCCGGTCCGCCCAAACCGTCATTCGACCGGCGCGGGCGTCTTCGGCCGGTATTCGCAGAGCGGCTCGATCGCGCAATGCCAGCACTCGGGCACGCGCGCCTTGCAGACGTAGCGGCCATGCAGGATCAGCCAGTGATGCGCGTCGAGCAGGAATTCCTTCGGCGTGAATTTTTCGAGCGCGGTCTCGACGGCGCGCACGTCCTTGCCGGGCGCGAGACCCGTGCGATTCGCGACACGAAAGATGTGCGTATCGACGGCGATGGTCGGCTGTCCGAACGCCGTGTTCAGGATGACGTTCGCGGTCTTGCGGCCGACGCCCGGCAATGCCTCCAGCGCCTCGCGCTCCGCTGGCACCTCGCCGCCGTGCTGGTCGATGAGAATGCGGCACGTCGCGATCACGTTCTTCGCCTTCGTGCGATAGAGCCCGATCGTGCGGATGTACTCCGACACGCCGTCCTCGCCCAACGCGAGCACCGTCGCCGGCGTATTGGCGACGGGAAACATCTTGCGCATCGCCTTGTTGACCGAAACGTCCGTCGCCTGCGCGGACAGCATCACGGCGATCAGCAGTTCGAACGGCGTCGTGTACTCGAGTTCGGTCGTCGGATGCGGATTCAGGCTCTGCAAGGTCTCGTAGATGGCGCGGCGCTTCGTGGCGTTCATGGTGCGAGGCTCGTTCTTACGCGGGTTTGTCGCCCTTGTCGGGATGGGACGCGTTTTCGTCGCCCGTCAGTCCGAGACGGCGGCGGCGTTCCTCGGCGGCGTCGATCTGCGCCTGCACGGCGGGGCTGACCTGAGCCGTGTTTTTCGGGCCCGCGCCGAGCTGCGCCATCTCTTCCTTCTTCTTGCGTGCGCGTTCGAGCGCGGCCTGAATGATCGCGCGTTTTTTGGCCTCGGGGTCGTCGCTCGACGCGGGCGCAGCGGCGGGAGCTTCCTGCGCCGCTTGATTCGTTTGATCGGCTTGTGCCGCGCGCGCTGCCTGACGCGCGCTGGCGCGTGCCTCGGCTTCCGCGCGTTCGCGCTCGATGCGCGCCATGTGGCGGTCGTGACGCGCGCGCGCCAGATCGGCTTCTTCCTGACTCCATGCATCCCAGCCGGTGCGCGCGCCGGTCACCGGCACCATCGCGATGCAATCGACCGGGCAGGGCGGCACGCACAGATCGCAACCCGTGCACAGTTCGGCGATGACCGTATGCATTTGCTTGGCCGCCCCGGCGATGGCATCGACCGGACACGCCTGCATGCACAGCGTGCAGCCGATGCACACGTTCTCATCGATCACCGCGACCGGCCGCGCGCGCTCGACGCCATGCGTCGTATCGAGAGGAATTTCGGGTTTGCCGAGCAGCGCGGCGAGCCGGGCGATGCCTTCGGCGCCGCCCGGCGGACACTGGTTATAGTTCGCCTCGCCCGCGGCGATGGCTTCGGCGTAGGGCCGGCAGGCGGGATAGCCGCATTTCGTGCATTGCGTCTGCGGCAGCAGGTCTTCGATGCGCTCTGTGAGCGTCTTGGAAACGGTTGCGGTCACGAGGGATTGCGATGATGCCTTGGGGACGGGCGCAGCGTGGGCGCAGGGGCGTCGCCGGAAGATGACGGACGCCCAGGAACGCTTCGCGTTCACGACGACGTCACGCTGCCGGTTCGGCGCGCGTCCCGCTTTTCGGTCGCGCGCTCGGCTTTGATCGACATTATCGCCGAAGTAACCCGTTATCGTGACGAATGTCTTTCAATCCTAATTGCCAATGTTCTTCGATGTGCGCATAATCGAAGCGCTTTTCCGTTTGACCGCAGGACGGTGTTTCCCATTAACCCTGGGCAGCGCCCGTTCACGTCATGTACCCCAATGTGGGCCGCGTGACGCTAATTCGGCAACGCGGCTCGCGAGTCATGCCACCATGAATCAGCCGAAAATCAAAAGAGATCCTGAAGGCACCCGGCGCCGTATTTTGCTTGCCGCCGCAGAAGAATTCGCTGCCGGAGGTCTGTTTGGCGCCCGCGTCGATCAGATCGCGCGCCGGGCGGAGACCAATGAACGCATGCTCTACTACTACTTCGGTAGCAAGGAGCAGTTATTCACCGCCGTGCTCGAACACGCTCTGGCCGCGCTCGTCGACGCCGAACGTACGCTCGAACTCGACGGTATCGCGCCTATCGAAGCGATGACGCGTCTTGCGCATTTCGTCTGGGATTATTACCGCGATCACCCGGAGCTCTTGCGTCTCATCAATAACGAAAACCTGCACGAAGCGAGATATATCAAAGGATCGAATCGCATACGCGAACTCATCTCACCAATTGTCACGACGCTCACGGCCATTCTCGATCGTGGCCAGAAGGCCGGATTGTTTCGCACCGACGTCGATCCGCTCAAGTTCTACATCATCCTGTCGGGTCTCGGCTATTACATCGTCTCGAACCGTTTCACGCTGGAAGCGACATTCGGGCTCGATTTCAGCGAGCAGGGCCAGCGTGATCAGATCGTGCGGATGAATACGGAACTGCTGCTGGCGTATCTGACGCGTCGCTGATTCAGCGCCGACACGCACGCGCCGTCTGAAGAAAAAACGTCGCGCCCTTTGCAGGGCGCGACGTTTTGCTTTGACGTGCTCGCGTTACGCGGGCACGGCTTCGGTCTTCGGCGTCTTGTCGTGCTCGAGGATGAACTCGCGCAGTTGCGGATACACCATCGTGCGCCAGCGCCGGCCCGAGAAAATGCCATAGTGGCCGGCTTTCTCCGCCGTGAAGTGGCGCTTGTGCTTCGGCGGGATGCCGGTGCACAGATCGTGCGCGGCGCGCGTCTGGCCGCTGCCGGAGATATCGTCAAGCTCGCCTTCGATCGTGAAGAGCGCGGTATGCGTGATGTCCTGCGGACGCACGAGTTCCTCGTTGACTTCCCAGGTGCCTTCCGCGAGCCGGAACTCCTGGAACACGACGCGGATCGTCTCCAGGTAATACTCGGCGGCCATGTCGAGCACGGCGTTGTATTCGTCGTAGAAACGGCGATGTTGCTCGGCGTCGTCATCGTCGCCGCGCAGCAGATTTTGATAGAAGTCCCAATGGGCCGTGAGATGGCGCTCCGGATTCATCGCGACGAAGCCCGCGTGCTGCAGGAAGCCCGGATAAACCTTGCGTCCCACGCCGGGATAGTTCGCCGGCACCGTGTAGATCACGTTGTTCTCGAACCACCCGTACGAGTGCTCGTTCGCGAGCGAGTTGACCGATGTGGGGCTGCGGCGCGCGTCGATCGGGCCGCCCATCATGGTCATCGTGCGCGGCGTGTCTTCGCCGCGGCTCGCCATCAGCGAAATGGCGGCGAGCACCGGCACGGTCGGCTGACACACCGAGATCACGTGCAGGTCCTTCGCGCCGATATGGCGGATGAACTCCTGAATGTATTCGACGTAATCGTCCAGATGGAACGGGCCGTTCTCGATCGGCACCATGCGCGCGTCGATCCAGTCGGTGATGTACACCTTGTGGTCCTGCAACAGCGTTTTCACGGTGTCGCGCAGCAACGTGGAGTGATGGCCCGAGAGCGGCGCGCAGACGAGCACGATCGGCTCGTTCTTCAGCTTGGTGACGGTCGCGCTGTCATCGGCGAAGCGCTTGAAGCGCAACAGGCGGCAGAACGGTTTCTCGACCACCGTCTGCTCGACGATCGGAATGTTGTGGCCGTCCTTGACGATCTGATGGAGGTCGAACTGCGGCTTCTCGTAATCCTTGCCGAGCCGATAGAGCAGCTCGTAACCCGCAGCGAAGCGGCTGGAGCCAGGAATGTAGGCGAGGGGGCTGGCCGGGTTGACGAACGACTTCGATGCGGCCTCGGCCCATGCTGTGAGGGGAGACAGCATGGCACGCTGAAATTCGTGAATTTGATAGAGCATGGTCGCCCCAGTAACTCCGGTGGAACCGGTACGCCCGTTGATCCCAGGAAAAAGCATCCGGCGATGAGCTTCAACGGCATTCGATGATCCCCGGCAGCGCGACGGGCTGTCGCCGCGCTGCCGGGGCACTGTCCTTACTGCACTGCTTCAATGCCTTTGCGTGCTGCCACCTGCGCGTTATCGACTGCCTGCTACGAAGCTTGAGCCGAAGCAAGATTTTCCGCGCATTAAACGTTCAATTCAACAGACCGGGCGAAATTACCAGCCTGGAAACAACACTTGCCGATATATTACGTTTTGTGCATTGCACCAATATTACCGGCAAATCACCATTTTTGCCAAACAAAACAGATGTTTAAGACTTTCCTGCGGCTGCGTCGAATTCTGCTTGACTATGTGAATCGTCGTGATCTTCCGTGCCGGACGGCTGGCCGACCGCCTTTGCCATCTCCTCTTCGTGCCGGATCAGGTTCATCCCGGTGTGCACCAGCGCCACATGCGTGAACGCCTGCGGGAAATTCCCCACCATGCGCTTCGCGACCGTGTCGTATTCCTCGGCCAGCAGCCCGACGTCGTTCGCGAGACCCACGAGCCGCTCGAACATCTCGTGCGCTTCGTCGATCCGACCTTGCAACGCCAGATTGTCGACCAGCCAGAAGCTACAAGCGAGAAACGTGCCTTCTCCAGGCGGCAACCCGTCCGCCACTTCGGCGGTGTGATAGCGCTTCACCAGGCCATCGTGCGTCAAGGTGGTCTCGATCGCATGTACGGTTCCGGTCACTCGCGGATCGTTTGGCGGCAAAAATCCTAACAACGGGATCAATAGCAGGCTCGCGTCGAGCGCGTCGCTGCCGTACGCCTGCGTAAAGGAGTTCAGTTTCGGGTTCCAGCTCTTCTTCAGCACTTCGGCGCGGACGCGCGCGCGCATCTCGCGCCAGTGGTCGATCGGCCCGGGCAGGTCGAACTTCTCCGCCGACTTGATCGCGCGGTCGTAGGCGACCCACGCCATGACCTTCGAAAACGTGAAGTGCTGACGTCCGCCGCGCACTTCCCAGATGCCTTCGTCGGGCTGCTCCCAGATCGTATCGAGGTGTTGCAGCATGGCGCACTGGATCGACCACGCCGTTTCATCGCTCTGCAGGCCGCCGACGCGTGCGAGGTGCAGCGCGTTCATCACTTCGCCGTAGACGTCGAGCTGCAACTGATCGACCGCGCCGTTGCCGATGCGCACCGGCGCCGCGCCCTCGTAGCCCGGCAGCCACGGAATCTCCCACTCGGGCAGGCGGCGCTCGCCCGCGATGCCGTACATGATCTGAATCTGCGACGGCGAGCCGGCCATCACGCGTCCCAGCCACGCGCGCCACGCGCGGGCTTCGTCGTAGTAGCCGCCGCGCATCATCGCGAGCAGGGTGATGGTCGCATCGCGCAGCCAGCAATAGCGATAGTCCCAGTTGCGCGTGCCGCCGAGCTGTTCCGGCAGCGATGTGGTCGGCGCGGCGACGATGCCGCCCGTCGGCTCATACGCGAGCGCCTTCAGCGTGATGAGCGAGCGGCGGATCGCGCTCGCCCAGCGGCCGTTGAGCGCGCTTTGCCCCGACCACTCGCGCCAGTGATTCTCGGTGCGCGCGAGCTGGGTATGCGGGTCCGACGCATGCGGCAGGCGCAGATGCGACTGCGAATAGCACAGCGAGAACGGCACGCGCTCGCCCTCGCTGACGTCGAAGCACGCGGTCGTGCGCATGTTCTCGCCGACGAGATCGACCGGCGTGCGCAATATTGCGAGGTCTGGTCCGGCGATCGCGCGGATGCCGCTGTCGTCGGGCAGGCGGCTGACCCAGGGCACGGCTGAGCCGTAATCGAAGCGCAGCACCAGTTCCATCTTCATGCGCACTGTCCCGCGCCGCCCGATCACGATGCGCACGAGCTCCGAATGCCCGTTGCGCAGCGGCATGAAGTCCACAACGGTGACGGCGCCTTGCGGCGTTTCGAAATCGGTTTCGAGGACCAGCGTGTCCTCGCGGTAGCGACGCCGGATGACGGGCGTCTCGCCATCAGGCATCTCGGGGGCGAGGAGCCATCGTCCGTGCTCGGGCGTGCCGAGCAGCGCGGCGAAACAGGCGCCGGAGTCGAACCGCGGCCAACAGAGCCAGTCGACGGAACCGTCGCGGGAAATGAGGGCTGCGGTGTGGCCGTCGCCGACCATCGCATAGTCTTCAATCAGTGCTGGCATGAGCGAACATCTTCCTGCTGGCGGCGCGGGACCAAACAAAACACGCCGCGAGTTGAGCAAAAGAGTCGAAGCGCAGCGCGCCCCGGGCGAAGCGCGGCGTCATCGACAAACAATCTGGCCGCCGCGCATGCTGTCTGGCCGCATTCTGCCGCAATCGTTCGATGCAAGCAGAAAAGCGGGCCGGGTGTGATCACGGCGCGCAACACATCGCGGCGACGGCAGGCCGTGTCGCAATGGCGGAAAAGCACTGGCGAAGCGCCGATCGCGATGTTGATAATTCATTCGACTGATGTTTAGAATGAAGCTTTGTGAAAGGTGCGAGCGCCGGTACTGTGTTGCTTCAGGCACGGAACTTATCCATCCTTTCAAATGTCTTTCATGCATAAACCCGATCGTTTCGCGCGCGGGCATGCAGCAGTTGCGTTGCGCGTCGTTCTGGCCGGTCCCTAACGTAGCGTTTTCGAGGAACAGAACCACATGCTCTATCCGTCGAAAGCTGACTGCATCGCCATTCTTTCCGCCGCAAGCCGCGTCTCGGACGCTGAAGCGCTTCTCGCGCTCGACCACAAACGACTCGGCCTGTCGCGCAATGCGATGGATGCCGCCGCCGCTTTCCTCACCGAGCGCGGTTGTTTCAACCGCTACAGCTTCGACGTCGCCGGCATCTCGGTCGGCGCGTTGTCGTTGCAGGGACGTCTGCGTCTCGATCAGCTCGCGAACGGCTGACACGCCGAAGCACACACGCGCGGCACGTCCGCGTGTACTTCTTTCGTGACACTTTGTGCACACGCGCGGGTCAACCCGTGCGTGTGCCCGCACGCGCGCGCTAGAAATGCGCCGATCCCATGCCGAACAAACCGATCAGTCCGATCACGATCAGATAGATCGCGACGATGAAATTCAGCAGCCGGGGCATGATGAGAATGAGGATCCCGGCGATCAGGGAGACCAGCGGGCCAAGGCTTAGGTGGATTGTCATCGCGGCAAACTCCTGTTGTTGATTCGAATCGTGTCGGTTGGCCTGTCGTGCGTGGTGTATCTTGGCTGCGAACCTGTACTTGGCAAACGCGGCCCACGTGTTTGGAGCGGAACTTGCTCCCGCACGTCGCGGGCCTTGCGATGCCGGCGCGTTCGCGTCGTCCCCGAGTTTCCCCCGAATTGCCCGATAACAAGCAGCAAAGAACCGATGAGGAGGTTTCATGCACCCGAGCCACCCCCGCGGCGCGAATACGCTCGTGTCCGTATTGCAAGACGCGCGCCCGCTGCATGCACGGTCCATCGCGTGGGCGAAAGGCTTTGCGCTGATGCTGTCGCTGGCGGCCGCGCAGGCCTTCGCGCAATCGGCTGCCGCGCCTGCCACGCCAGGCGCCGCGAGCGGAGCGGCCACGGCGGGTGCGGCGAGCGGCGAGGTCTACGATCTGCTCATCGGCACCTACACGGGCGGCGGCAAGAGCGAAGGCATCTACGTCTACCGGTTCGACACGGGCACGGGCGAGCTATCGCGCATCGCAGCGGCGCAGACGGTAAATCCGTCGTATCTCGTCGTGAGCCGTGACCGGAATTACGTGTACGCAGTGAACGAATTGCCCGGTGACAGCGGCCCGGCGACGCAGCGCGGCGGCGTGAGCGCCTTTCGCTTCGATCGCGCGAGCGGCCAGCTGAGCTTCCTCAACCGCGTTTCGTCGGACGGCAACGACCCGTGCTATCTGGCGCTCTCGCCCGACGGCAAATATCTGCTCACGGCCAATTACTCGGTCGCCTCCAATCCGGGCGGCAGCTTCGCGGTCTTCCCGCTCGCTTCGGACGGCCGCGTGGGCACGTCGGTGCTGACGGTGCATCACGAGGGCGGCGGTCCGGTGAAGGGGCGGCAGGACAACTCGCACGTCCACTCGACGGTGTTCTCGCCCGACGGAAAATATCTCTTTGCGCAGGATCTGGGCGTCGACAAGGTGTTCGCCTACCGTTACACGCCCGATCCGTCAGCATCGAGCCGCGGCCTGTTCGGCCCGACCGAAGGGCGCTACACGCCGGTCAAGGCGGGTTCCGGACCGCGCCATCTGGTCTTCGACCAAAGCGGCAAGCACGCCTACCTGACTACCGAACTGAACGCGTCGGTGTACGTCTACGATTACCGCGACGGCAATCTCACGCAAGTCCAGACCGTGTCGATGATCGCGCCGGGCTTTCGCGGCAAGATCGGCGGCGGCGCCATTCATCTGTCGCCGGACGGCCGCTTTCTCTACGCCACCAATCGCGGCGACGCGAACGAGATCGTCGCGTTTTCGGTCGATCCGAACAATGGTCATCTGAAACTCATCAAGCGTTATCCGACGCTCGGCAAGACCCCGCGCGAATTCGCGATCGATCCGACCGGGCGCTGGCTGATCGTCGGCAATCAGGAGAGCGACAGCGCGTATTTCTTCCGTCGCGATCCGCAGACGGGCGAACTCGCGTCGGACCCGAAACGACTGTCGATCGGCTCGCCGGTCGACTTCAAGTTCGTGTCGCCGTCGTGACGCGCTGATCGGTACGATCGACGACGTTCCTGCGTTGGCCTTCTCGGATTCGCATCGCGACGTCAGGCCGATCGGCTCCGCGCGTGACGGGCGCGCTACGAGTTCTAGTACGATGCATGTCCGATGCGCCTTTGCTGCCGCATCCGACTGAAAGGTGTACTGAGGAAATCGAAAGGTAATGGCAGGGAACGCAAGATTGAACACGACTCGCACGTTCGGCGCGCCCGAACGCCCGCTCAAGCGCGACGAGAGCGCGCCGCCGGGATTCATCAGCGCATTCGGCTTCGCGGGCGGCGAGGCGCTGCGGCTTTCGTGGGACGAAGCGCGCGCGTCCGTCGCGGGCGATGGCCCGACGTGGCTGCATCTGTCCGCGAACGACGACACCGTCGAAGGCTGGCTCGAAGGCGTCACCTCGATGCCGGATGTCGCGCGCGAGTTTCTCAACGGCGAGGACAAGCGCCCGCGCGTGCATATCGGGTCGAACTTCGTGTATGGCGTGGTCGCGGATCTGGAACTCGTCGCGAAGACGCCGGATGCCGCCGCGCCCGGCGCGCGCGAGGCGAACCGCGCGACCGGCGCGCTGCGCTTTTACGTCGACCGGCACCGCATGATCACCGTGCGCGCGCGGCCGCTGCAATCGACCGACCGGCTGCGTCACGCCGTGCTCGAAGGCGCGATCTTCCGCGATACCGTCGATCTGTTCGCGGGCCTCATTCGCGCGCTGAACGATACCTTCGCGGACCGCATCGATGAAATCGGCGACTGTCTCGACGACGTCGAGGAAAGCGTGCTGGAGGGCGGGCATTCGAAATGCCGCGCGCTGCTGGGCGACGTGAGGCGGCGCATCGTGGAGGTGAAGCGCTTCATCGACCCCGAGCGCAACGCGCTGACGCAGCTCGTGTTGCGCAGGCTGGAATGGGCCGAGCCGCGCTCGATGGAAGCGCTCGTGCAGGCGATACAGGTGCTGAATGGACTCGGCGGCGGTCTGGAAGGACTCTACGAACGCGCGAAGCTGTTGCAGGATGAAATCGCCGCGGCGCTTTCGGAGGATATCAACCGCAAGCTGCTGTGGCTCGCGATCATGTCCGCGTTGCTGTTGCCCGCCACGCTCGTGACGGGCATCTTCGGCATGAACGTGGCGGGCTTGCCGGGCACGCACGATCCGGTTTCGTTCTGGGTCGTGATCGGCGTGATGGCGGGGTGCGCCGCCATCACGATCTTTCTGCTGCGCCGCCTGCGGCTCTGGTAGCCGTTACTCCGCCGGGCCGGGCGGCGCGAGCACTTCGCGGTTGCCGTTGTTGCTCATCGACGAGACGAGGCCCGCGCTTTCCATCTGCTCGACGAGGCGCGCCGCGCGGTTATAGCCGATGCGCAACTGCCGCTGCACCGACGATATCGACGCGCGCCGCGTCCGCACGACGAACGCCACGGCTTCGTCGTAGAGCGGATCGGCTTCGGCGTCGGGCGAATCGCCGAACAGGTCCTGCGTGCCGCCTTCGGATGTCGGCCCGGACAGAATGCCTTCCTCGTACTCCGGCTCGCCGAACTGCTTCAGATACTCGACCACGCGATGCACTTCGTCGTCCGCGACGAACGCACCGTGCACGCGCTGCGGGTAGCCTGTGCCCGGCGGCAGGAACAGCATGTCGCCCGCGCCGAGCAGCGACTCCGCGCCCATCTGGTCGAGAATCGTGCGCGAATCGATCTTCGACGACACCTGAAACGCCACGCGCGTCGGAATGTTCGCCTTGATGAGACCGGTGATCACGTCCACCGACGGCCGCTGCGTCGCGAGAATCAGGTGGATGCCGGCCGCGCGCGCCTTCTGCGCGAGCCGCGCGATCAGCTGCTCGATCTGCTTGCCCGCGACCATCATCAGGTCGGCCAGTTCGTCGATGACCACGACGATGAGCGGCAGCGTCGCGAGCGGCTCGGGCGCATCGGGCGTGAGCGAGAACGGGTTCGTGAGCTTCTTGCCCGCGGCCTCGGTGTTGCGGATCTTCTGGTTGAAGCCCTGCAGATTGCGCACGCCGACCGCCGACATCAACCGGTAACGCTTCTCCATTTCGCCGACGCACCAGTTGAGCGCGTTCGACGCGAGCTTCATGTCGGTTACGACCGGCGCGAGCAGATGCGGAATGCCTTCGTAGACGGACAGCTCCAGCATCTTCGGGTCGATCATGATGAGGCGCACGTCCTCGGGCTTCGCCTTGTAGAGCAGCGAGAGGATCATCGCGTTGATCGCGACCGACTTGCCCGAGCCCGTCGTGCCCGCGACGAGCATGTGCGGCGCCTTCGCCAGATCCGTCACGACCGGATTGCCGACGATGTCCTTGCCCATCGCGATGGTCAGATTCGACTTCGAGTTGCGATAGACGTCGTCCTCCAGGATCTCGGAGAGGCGGATCATCTGGCGCTTCGCGTTCGGCAGTTCGAGGCCCATGCAGGTCTTGCCGGGAATCGTCTCGACGACGCGGATCGACGTGAGGCCGAGACCGCGCGACAGATCCTTCATCAGCCCGACGATCTGGCTGCCGCGCACGCCGAGCGCCGGCTCGACCTCGAAGCGCGTGATGACCGGACCCGCCGACGCGCCGACCACCGTCACCGGCACTTTGAATTCCTGCAGACGCTGCTCGATAAGCTGACCGGTTTCCATCAGGCGCTCTTCGGAGACCGGCTCGATCTCGCCGGACGCGGGTTCGAGCAGATCGAGCGTCGGCAGTTCGACCGCCGATGCGTGCGGTGCGTGGAACTCGAATTCGGTCGGCGCGGAGCCGCGCACGGGAGCGCGCGGTTCGGGCGGGGAGGGCGGTGTCGTGGCCGGCTGAGGCGCGCTGACCATGACCGGAAAGCGCACGATGTTCGATGGCGACGCGAATTCTTCTTCCTCGACCTCCGGCCCTGGCGACGGCGCTTCATCGACGATGTGCAGAAGCGGCGGGGCAGGGGGCTCGTTTTCGTCGCCGTTCGAATCGAGGGTGTCCAGCCACGGTGGCGTCTGCACGATGTCGCGCAAGTCGGTTTCCGGTTCTGATGCTCGCGGTGCGGACGGCGCGTCGAAGTGCGCGGGCTCCGGTTCTTGCGCAGGGATTTCCTCGATGATCGTTTCGCGTGCCGCTGGCACAGCCGGTTCGATCGGCGCGATATCTGGCACCGATGGTTCCGGCAGGCGCATGTCGAACAGCGGCGGCGGCTCGACGAGCGTCGGCGCGATCGCGTGAGCATCGATCAGCGGCGTCTCGATGCGTTCCTCGGTTTCCGCGATCTCGACCGGCGCTGGCGTCTCTGGCTGAACGAGCGCTTCATGCTCCGCTTCGACGATGCGCGGCGCGGGTTCATCTGCTGTCACCGGCTTCGACGTCTCCGCGCTCGGCTGAAGATCGGGTTGTCCGGCGCGCGCCATCGCCACATGTCCGCGAGCGAGACTGGCGCCGGCGAGCGATGTCCACATCGCGGCCTTTTCCTCGATGGAGCGCAGCGTCGCCTGAATCGCTTCGGCTGCGGGCGGCGGCCCGGGTGGTCCGGGCGGCGCGGCCGGGCGCGAGAAGGCGGGCGCGTCGAGCGGCACGGGCGTGAACTCGCGCGCGGCGGGGTTCACGGCCGGGCGCACCGGCGCGCGTCTGAAGCCCTGCGGCGCCTGCGGCAGCGGCGGTTTGCGAGCGGCGCTCACACCCACCGCGACCGATGTCGACGCGCTCGCCACGCCCGACATCCGTTGCGCGGGCATCGATGTCACCGGACTGCGCGGGCGATCCATGCGCGGTGCGCTGGGTGTCGGCGTCGCGGTCGGCGCGCGCGGTTTGTCGGCGGCGACGGACGCGCGCAAGCCCGAGCCCGACGGCTCGAACGAGGATGCCTGACGCGGCGCAAACTGCGCGCGCGCGTCGCGATTCGCCGATGACGCGGACAGGTTCGACCAGCCCGCTGGCGCGACCGGCTCCGTCTGCGTCAACGGACGCGCTACTCCGGCAGCCTCGAAAGCGGGACGTTTGGCGTAAGCCTCGGCGGTGGCGACGGCGCTCGCGGCGGCCGCCACGGTGCGGCTGGCGGCGCTCTTGGCTTGCGCAGGTGGCCGCCACGCGGTCGGCCGCTGATAGCGGCTGCTGCGGGGGCCGGTCGGGAGGCCGAGCGTCGGCTCCTCGGGCGACGTGCGGGGCAGCGACGCATCGAAACGCTCGGCGCGAAGACCACGTTCCTGCGATTCGCGCGACGCCTTCGCGCGGGCGCGACGCTCGAACCAGCCGACGGATTTGTCGCGGCTGGCGGTGCTCTGCCGGGGCTCGCTGTCGCGCTCGCGCGGCGCGAGCCAGGTTTGTGGCAAGCCGAAGCCGAATGCTTCATCGGCCCACGCGAGCACCGAACGCCAGCTGAACTCGACGAGCCAGGGCAGGAAGATCGCGAGCACGATGGCCGCGATCGCGCCCGCGCCGCCCGGATGCGCAATGCCGCTCAGCGCGGAGGCGAGTGCGCGTCCGCCGCGATTGATGTTCGCCTGCGTTTCGAACGAGCCCGCGAGCACGCCTTCGAGCGTGCAGCTTGCGAGCAGCACGGCAATAAAGCCGAGCCAGAGGCGGATGGTGCCGGGGCCGCGCACCCCGCTGCCGCCCGGCAGCGCCAGTTTGACGACGCGCCAGAAGAGCGGAAGAAACCAGACCACGGATGCACCGAACCAGCCGAGAACTACCATGTGCATGCTTGAGATTGAATCAATGTTGTGTGAAACGAATGAGACTGCTGCCCGGACGCGCCGATTTCGGCTGCGGGCCGGACGGTTCGATCGAGCAGTTTAACGGGTGGCGCGGGGTGCCGTGCGGCCGCAACGCGCCTGCCGCAACTACGCAACACCTCTTTTCGACGAAGCTTGCGGCGCGCCCTCGCGCGCCGGGACGTTCACTTCGCGCGCGGCGCAAAGGTGAGGACCTGACCGTCGTCGAGCGTCAGTTGCAGCGCTTGCGGCGGCAGCATCTGCACGCCGCTTTTCGCGATATGCGCGAGTGCATCGAGATACGGGCGTTCCAGCGCGGCGCCCGCGCCGGATACGCACGCCATGCGCGTACCGGCGAGCGGGCCGAAGCTGAGCTTGCCGTCCTTCAGGTCATAGGCGCCGCTGAAGCGATTGCAGCCCGAGAAGCCGCTGGCCTGGCGACGGCCGTTTGCGGTCGAGAAATCGAGCGTGAGCGGCTTCGCGCCGTTCTCATCGGCGTGCGGCACGGCGCGCGGCTGGCCGCTCGCGTCGGTCCAGCTGGTGAGGGTCCATTGCGTATCGTCGAGCAATTGCGTGGCGGCGGGATTATAAGGATCGGCGGGCGGCGCGCTGGCGTCGGGATGTCTCGGCATCGCGCAACCGGCGACGACGCTCGCTACAACGAGCAGCGCGCACGCGCGCGAGACCAGCGACGATGAGCGCAGCGAACGCGAAGAAGAAGCGGATGCGCGAGGGAAGTGCGTGGGCATCGATGATCCTGAAGCTGGCGAAACCGTAAGGGTATCGCACGCGTCCTACGGTTTGTCTAGCACCCGTGTGCAACAAAATGAGCAGCAAAGTGGCCGGAACGCGGATTTCGCTCTTGATCGCGCCGGGGAATTCCGAAGTGCATTCGTGTGTCAATCCCGTCTGTGAGCACGCTGTCAATAGACCGGATGGCAAAGTGTTGCGCGCCGCGCTGCGTGTTAACATCGCGCCCAATTCAGCCGCTTTCCGATCCGATTCTGGAGTACTTATGCAGACCGATCCACTCCGCGCCGGCGCCACCCGCATCGGCACGCCGCTTTCTTCCAACGCCACACGCGTGATGCTGCTCGGCGCGGGCGAACTCGGCAAGGAAGTGATCATCGCGCTGCAGCGGCTGGGCGTCGAGGTGATCGCCGTGGATCGCTATGCGAACGCGCCGGGGCATCAGGTCGCACATCGCGCGCACGTGATCGACATGACCGACGCCGCCGCGCTGCGCGCGCTCGTCAAAAAAGAACAGCCGCATCTGATCGTGCCGGAGATCGAAGCGATCGCTACCGACGCGCTCGCCGGGATCGAAGCGGCAGGACTTGCCACCGTCATCCCGACCGCCCGCGCCACGCAACTCACGATGAATCGCGAAGGCATCCGGCGTCTCGCCGCCGAGGAGCTCGGTCTGCCGACATCGCCGTACGCGTTCGCGCAGTCGCTCGACGAGATGAAGGCGGCGATCGCACGGATTGGTTTTCCGTGTGTCGTGAAGCCGGTGATGTCGTCGTCGGGCAAGGGACAATCGGTGCTGAAAAGCGACGCCGACGTCGAACCCGCGTGGAACTACGCGATGGCGGGCGGGCGCGTGAATCACGGGCGCGTGATCGTCGAGGGCTTCATCGACTTCGAATACGAAATCACGCAGCTGACCGTGCGCGCGGCGGACCCCGCGATCGGCAAGACGCAGACGTATTTCTGCGATCCGATCGGGCACGTTCAGGTCGCGGGCGACTACGTGGAATCGTGGCAGCCGCAGGCGATGAGCCCGGCGGCGCTGGCGAAAGCGCGCGATGTCGCCGCAAAGGTGACGACCGCGCTCGGCGGACGGGGACTTTTCGGCGTCGAACTGTTCGTGCGCGGCGACGACGTGTGGTTCTCGGAAGTGAGCCCGCGCCCGCACGACACCGGTCTCGTCACGCTCGCGACGCAGCGCTTCTCGGAATTCGAACTGCACGCGCGCGCCATCCTCGGCTTGCCCGTCGATACCTCGTTGCGCGAGCCGGGCGCGTCCGCCGTGATCTACGGCGGTCTGGACGAGGCGGGCATCGCGTTCGAGGGCGTGGCGGACGCGCTCGCCGTGCCGGGCGCGGATCTGCGGCTGTTCGGCAAACCGGAGAGCTTCGCGAAGCGCCGCATGGGCGTCGCACTCGCGACGGGCGTCGACACCGACGAAGCCCGCGAACGCGCCAAGCTCGCGGCGTCGAAAGTCAGGCCGGTAACGGCCAGGTAACCGGCGCGCGGGCGCCGGCGGGAGTGAGAACGTGAAATGGAAAGTGCTGGCCGTGCTCGTCGCGGCGTCCTTCTGCCTGTCGGGCTGCGGCCTCGCGGCGGCGCCATGCCGGATCGCGTCGGCGGGGCTGAAGATCGTGCCGGTCGTCGGCCACGTCGCGGCCGCGCCGACCGATGCATGCGCCGCCGTGATCGATCCGTGAACGGCGACGCTCGCACCGACATTTAACGATTCGAGAACAAGATGATGAAACGACTTCTCGCCGTTACGCTCGCGTCGCTCGGTGCGCAGGCCGCGCTGGCGATGCCCCTCACCGTGCCGCAGATCCAGACCGCGTCGACGCAAACCACGCGCTACGACTGCAAGGACGGCAAGAGCGTGTCCGTTCAGTACACGAACACGCGCAACCATCAGAGTTTCGCGGCGCTGACCGTCGACGGGCGCAAACTGCTGTTCGTGAACGTGGTCGCGGGATCGGGCGCCAGATACGTCGCCGATCAATACACGTGGTGGACCAAGGGCCCGCAGGCCAATCTCTACGACGAAATGGCCGCGAAGGATTCCCCGCCGCTGCTTGCGGATTGCGAGGCGCGCAAGAAGTAGGCGCGCCGCGTGCTGGCATCTGGTCCGGGACGCGCTTTCGCGCGGCGGGGGGCGTCCCGGCGCTCGGTGCTACAATGTGCGGCTTTCCGGCAGTGAGCGTCACCGCCGGGCCGAATCGCGGATTTTTCCCGGTGTCGCCGTTCGACGCCGGCTTGAGCGGCGAACGGCATGCGGGACCTCGAGCGAGCCGCCGCTCGACCAGAACGAGCGATGCGTGCCATGAAGGCGTCATCGAAACCGTGTTCCATCGGCGCGCGGGCTCGCGAACCGAAGCGAGTCAAATGAGCGGGCCAGTGAGCGGGCGACCGAGGCTCGATGAACCGGCCGCCTGGTCCACGCGCATGTTGCGCCTGACCGATGCGCCGCGTGCGCCAACGAAACCCATCCGTTCAAGCAAGCGATCGCGACGATCGACCGAACCACCCGACCGCCGCCCGATTTTTCACGCGCGCGCCGCAGCGCGGCACTTTAGCGAAAGCACATATAGTCACCATGTCTGATTCCGTCGCCATGAACACGTCCACCGCACAGGCCGCCGCGCCGACGTTCGACCAGTTCGGATTGTCCGCCGACATCCTGAAAGCGGTGAGCGAGTCCGGCTACACCATACCCACGCCGATCCAGGCGCAGGCGATCCCGGTCGTCCTCGCGGGCCGCGATGTCATGGGCGCC
>Ga0160447_100519_pt1 | contig 17925 bp, 13 predicted proteins | sample HID1973K_E1MG_FD_108222 | JGI IMG/M metagenome (GOLD analysis project Ga0160447, IMG submission 108222) | Enriched mosquito-associated microbial communities from UW Madison campus, WI, USA - HID1973K_E1 MG | ecosystem: Host-associated > Arthropoda: Insects > Digestive system > Unclassified ...
ACGATCATTAGATCAGAGGTGTTGCATCGACCGGTTGAATCCGCCGCTGCTTTCTTTGGTTACTTTCTTTGCAGCAGCAAAGAAAGTGACTGCCGCCCCGCACAGGGGCAACGCCAATAAACCAACACGATCACGGGATCCGGCGAAAGCCCTAACACACAGCCCGCTCCACCGCATGATCCCCCAACACACTCTCATACAACTCGAGATAAGCCGCAACCATCGCATCGCGATCGAAACGCCCTGCATACTCGCGCAGATGTTCATGCACGCCTGGATCTTCGAGCAGCGCCACCGCCTCACGCAGCTTCGCGATGATCGTCGCGGGCCGCGCCATCTGGAACACGAGATTGGTGCGCGGTTCGACGACTTCGGGAATGCCCCCCGTGTCCGCCGCCACGACCGGCAAGCCGTGCGAATACGCTTCCATGGTCACGCGCCCGAACGGTTCATTCCATATCGACGGCACCACGAGAATATCGATGGTCCCGAAAAATTCGCCTGACTTGACGTGCCCGAGATACTCGATGCGCGGATCGTCGTACTTCGCCTTGAGCGAACGCAGGTAATCCGCATCGCCCGCGCCGCCGACAGCGAGCGTCCACTGCAGCGTATCGTCCGCGCGCAATTGTTCGAGCAGCACTTCGAGCCCTTTCTCCGGCGACACTCGCCCAAGCACGCCGAGCCGCACCGGGCCGCCCGTATAGCGCCGGGTGCGCGGCGGCGGAGCGGGGCCGTCGAATGGCTCGACGCAATTGTGGATGACCGTCGTGCGCGCGGCGCGCGAAAAATAGCCGCTCTCGAGATGCTTCTGCAGCACGAAGCGGCTGACGCCCACGGCCACCGCAACCCGTGATGACGCCGCCCGCTTCGGTTCCGCATAGAGCGAGCAGACGCCGCACTGGCGCATGCACGGCTTGCCACGCGAGTACATGATCGCGGTCGGGCACATCAGGTAGTAATCGCGCGCGGTATGCACGATCGGCACGCCGGCGTTCTTCGCGAGTCGCCAGATATCGATGGACAAACAAGACAGATTGCTGGTGCTGATCACGTCCGGCTTTTCGCGCGCGATGATGCTCGACAGCTTGCGCGACATCATCACGTTATGCACATCGATGGCATGCCAGATGAGTTTGGCAACGCGCCCGTGCTTCTCCCGCTGATGCGGCCAGTAGAGATTCATCGAACGCAGCCGATACACCTTCACGCCGTTCACGTGGTCCACATGGTCGACACCAGTCCCGGTCGCGCAGACCACGCAAACTTCCACGCCTGCCTTGACCAGACCTTCCGCGAGCAGTCGCGTCGAAACTTCGGCTCCTCCCGGCTCATCCGGAAAGTAAAGTGTGTTGGCTATGAGTATTTTCACGAAATCCCCGTGCGATGCAGTGCCCCTGGTATTGCCTCCAAAGTGGCGCGACCAAGGCGTCAGAGCACACGATGCATGGATGGCTCATTAGTCTAGGACGCGACAAATCCCTTGGGAAGCGGGTCGAAAAATGCATTGGTCATACTTAATACGACGCGTTGAAAATCAGCGTATCGCCTTTTGCCGCCCCGAATGGAGTCCAGCGAATGAATGTTTCAAGAATACTGTTTCAAAGCGAAACATTGCTTGCCTGACCTGACGCGCGTGCTCTCGCGCAAAGCTTCGCACGAGAACGAAATTACCGCACGAAGGAACCGCTCAATACGATGGCTTCCGCACGGACGCGCGCTTTCAGGCATCGTCTAATGATAAAGCTGCGAAAGAGCCGGCCGACGGCCCGCCATCGTCGCAGTCTCATCGCGCGACCGTGCGCCATTCCCCGATATCCTATGCGCGCACTGGCAAGACGAGGTTTCATTTCCCTGACACTGGCGGCGTGCGTGGCCGGCGTGTTCACGTCTCGCGCGCGCGAGAACGATGAGGAACGGGCCGACGGCGTCGCGTATGGCGAGGCGCCCCGTCAGCGGCTCGATGTCTACGCGCCCGAGTCGCGCACCGGCGCGGATCGGCCTGTCGTCGTGTACTTTTATGGCGGGGGCTGGCAAAGCGGTCATCGCTCGGATGCCCGTGGCGTCGCGCAGGCGCTGGCCGCCCACGGAATCCTGACCATCACGCCGGATTACCGCATCTATCCCGATGCCGTGTTCCCCGGTTTTCTCGACGACCCCGCCGCCGCCGTGCGCTGGGCGCGCGATCACGCGCGCGAATTCGGCGGCGATCCCAAGCGCATTTTCGTGATGGGCCATTCATCGGGCGCGCACATCGCCGCGATGCTCGCAACGGATCCGCGTTATCTGGCCGCGCAGGGCATGGCGAAGAGCTCGCTCGCGGGCATGATCGGACTGGCGGGACCCTACGCCGCGATCCCGACGAGCGATCCGCACATGGACGTGATCTTTCCGGCCGCATTGCGTCAGCAGGCGCTGCCCATCCAGTTCCTTTCGGGTAACGAACCGCCGATGCTGCTCGCCGCCGGCACCGCGGACACCGATGTCGATCCGCGCAACAGCGACCGCTTCGCCGCGGCGTTACGAGCGCATCACGATGTCGTCGAACTGAAGCGTTATGCGGGCTTCGGACACGACACGATCGTCAAGTCGCTTGCAGCGACGCAGGGCACGCCTTCACCCGTTCTCGCCGATGTCACCGCCTTCATCGCCGCGCATTGAACACGCGGTACGCGCTCATATAATGGAAGGCCGCTCCACATCGTTATTCGGAACGTCCGCATTCTCATGTTCGTGCGTGCATTGACTCCCGCCGACGCCGAGTCCTTTCAGTCGCTCCGGCTTTCCGCGCTCCAGTTGTCGCCTTCGTCGTTCGCCTCGACTTACGACGACGAAAAGAACCGTTCCCTCGATGATATCGCCGCGCGCCTGATCCTCACGGAGAAACAGGCCGTCTTCGGTGCATTCGACGATGAACACCTGGTCGGCATCGCGGGCGTGCGCTGCAACGTCTTCCGTGCACACGAGCATCAGGCGCATCTCTGGGGAGTGTACGTCGCGCCGGGCTGCCGGGGAGCGGGCGTGAGCAGGAAACTGCTGGCCGAAGCGATCGGCTTCGCGCACGAAATGGCGGGGGTCACGCAATTGCACCTGACCGTGGCGGCGGACAACGCCGTCGCCATTCAGCTCTACCAGTCGCTCGGCTTCGATACGCTCACATGCGAGCCCGATTCGATTTTCTCTGACGGCACACGCGACGGCGATGTCCTCATGTGCCTGCGCCTTACGAGCGACGCTGACTGACTACGCGGTCTGCTCGCCGAGCACGATCTTGTGAATATTGGCCGCATAGACCCATTCGCGCGCCTGGCGCCCGATCAGATCCATGAAGGCGGGCGGCCCGCTGCAATAAATCTGCGTGCTCGCGTGACTCGGACTCAGCGCGTGCGCGCTCGTCTGCGCGAACAGATCGTGAGACAGATCGAAATAGTGATGCACCTTGCCGTGATCGCGCAGCGCGTCGATTTCATCGCGGAGCACGGCGCGATCGGCCGATCGCGCGAAGTTGTGCAACTCGAAGCTCTGCCCCGCCGACGCCAGCCGCTTCGCGATGCCCACGATTGACGCAGCGCCGATCCCGCCCGCGAAAAGAATGGATCGCGCGCGATCGTCGTGAATCGTCGGCGCGTTTTTCGGGCTGCCGGCGAAAACTTCATCCCGTTCGTTCAGCGGAAATCCGGTCGGCAGCGTGTCCTGTCTTGCGCCGACCACGTATCCATCGGCATAGGGTGACACGGAGATCAGCGGATACGTCCTGCTCCGGTCGCCCGCGCTGTCGAGCGCGAGCGTGACGCACGCGCCTTCGTCGAACGGCGGCAGCGACGATCTTGACCGCGTGCGGATTTCGATCGCTTGGTATCCCTCTGCAATTTGCCATCTCCGGCCCACGATGACGGGAATCAGGTTGTCGCGCATGTCTCCTCCGGTATGAAAAACGGCTCTCGTCGAGCGTAGGGCGGACCGGATGCGCGATCAAGGCACGCGAGCGCATGCCAGTCATATCGTCACGGCGATACTCAGTGGCCGCTGTACGAACCGATGACGTGCGTCGAAAGCGCCTTGTTTGGCGTCCGCTTAAAAATATAACGCTCGATACCCTGCGATTTGCTGATGAAATTCTCTCAGAGTCATCTCAAAATAAACATACCGCCCGGTCGGTTTATTAATAGAATGGCTGCTCGTTGCAAGACCAACGCCCCGAGCGCTGGCGAAAACACATCCCTTCGGAGACACATGCATGGACGAGCAGCAGTTGGAGACGCTTCGCCTCCACCCCGACTTCCGACGCCTGGTCGCGACCAAGACGCGACTCGCCTGGACCCTCACCGCCGTCATGCTGACGGCCTACTTCAGCTTCGTACTGCTGCTCGCGTTTTCTCCGTCGACGCTCGGCCTGCGCATCGGCGCGGGCACCGTGACGCTCGGCATTCCGGTGGCGATCGCGTTCATCCTGCTCGCCTTCACGCTGACTGCCGTCTACGTCATCAAGGCGAACGGTTCGATCGACGCGCTCAACGAAACCCTGAAGGAGCATCACGCATGAAGAAGCTTCTCCCGACGATTCCGCTCGCGCTCGCGACGCTCGTGCTTGCTTCGCAGTCCGTGATGGCCGCCGATGCCGTGACGGGTCCGGTGAGCGCGCGTCCGCTCAACTGGAGCGCGATCGCGATGTTCTTCGTGTTCGTTCTTCTGACGCTCGGCATCACGCGCTGGGCCGCGAAGCGCACGCGCTCGGCCTCCGATTTCTACGCGGCGGGCGGCGGCCTGACGGGCTTCCAGAATGGCCTTGCGATCGCGGGCGACATGGTCTCGGCGGCGTCCTTTCTCGGCATCTCCGCGATGATCTTCGACAAGGGCTACGACGGCATGATCTACGCGCTCGGCGTCGTGGCGGGCTGGCCGATCATCCTCTTTCTGATCGCGGAACGGCTGCGCAATCTCGGCAAATACACCTTCGCGGATGTCGTTTCATACCGGCTCGCGCAGCGCCCGGTGCGGATCGCCGCAGCGTGCGGCACGCTGACCGTGGCGATCCTGTATCTGGTCGCGCAGATGGTCGGTGCGGGCAAGCTGATCCAGTTGCTGTTCGGGACGAGCTATCTGTCGGCCGTCATGCTGGTGGGCTGTCTGATGGTGCTCTACGTGATGTTCGGCGGCATGCTCGCGACGACCTGGGTGCAGATCATCAAGGCCGCGCTGTTGCTGGGCGGCGCGACCTTCATGGCGTTCATGGTGCTCGCGTGGTTCGGCTTCGATATCGAAGCGCTCTTCTCGGGCGCGGTCAAGGCGCACGCGAAAGGCCAGTCGATCATGGCGCCGGGCGGGCTCGTCTCCGATCCGGTCGATGCGGTGTCGCTCGCCGTCGGCATGATGTTCGGCACGGCTGGGCTGCCGCACATCCTGATGCGCTTCTTCACCGTCGCCGACGCGAAAGAGGCCCGCAAGTCGGTGCTCTACGCGACGGGCTTCATCGGCTACTTCTATCTGCTGATCCTGTTGCTCGGTTTCGGCGCGATCGTGATCGTCGGCACCAACGGCGATTTCCACGATGCGGCCGGCAAGATCATCGGCGGCAGCAACATGGTGGCCGTGCATCTGGCGGGCGCGGTGGGCGGCAATCTGTTCCTCGGCTTCATCTCCGCGGTGGCGTTCGCGACGGTGCTCGCGGTCGTGTCCGGCCTCGCGCTCTCGGGTGCGTCCGCCGTCTCCCACGATCTGTACGCGAACGCATTGCGCAAGGGCGCGGTCACGGAAGCGCAGGAGATTCGCGTGTCGAAGATCGCAACGCTCGTCATCGGCGTGCTGGCGATTCTGCTCGGCATCATCTTCGAGCATCAGAACATCGCGTTCCTGTCGGGGCTCGTGCTGGCGATCGCCGCATCGGCCAACTTTCCGGTGCTGTTTCTTTCCATGTTCTGGAAGGGCCTCACGACGCGCGGCGCGGTGACGGGCATGCTCACCGGGCTGATTTCGGCGATCGCGCTGCTCGTGCTCGGCCCCGCCGTCTGGGTGCAGATCCTCAAGCACCCGCACGCGATCTTCCCGTACGCCAATCCCGCCCTCTTCTCGATGACGCTGGCATTCGCGAGCGCGTGGCTGTTCTCCGTGCTCGATTCATCGGCGCAAGGCAAGCGCGAACAGGAACGCTATGTCGGCCAGTTCATCCGCTCGATGACGGGCATCGGCGCCGCGCGCGCGACCGACAAGCACTAAGCTCGGCGAGGCGCTAACGCGCCTCGTCTCACTTGCGTGGCAGGATCGAATTGGAAATCGAGAATACGTTTTCGCCGTAGTAGACGAAGTCGCGTTCCATGTCGATATGCCACTTCAGGAAGTTGCGGCTGTTCGATTTCCCCGGCAGTAGCCAGTCATGCAGCTCGATGATCACCAGCGGAAAACTGTTCAACTGTTCGGAATAGCGCGAAAAGAGATCGGATTCCGCGCCTTCGATGTCGATCTTCAGGATGAACGGCGTGCCGCTGGTTTTCGCGATCACTTCTTCCAGCGTCAGCGCGTCGACCTCGTAGGAGCGCTCGCTCGGTTGCTCCGCCGTGCGATAACCCCACGCGCCCTCTCCCGGATCGGTCAGAAACAGCTTTCCGCTGTGCGCCGCGATCGCCGCGTTGACCGGCACGATCGACGGAAACGACGCCGCGTTGCGGTTCAGCAGTTCGTAGTTCGATATGTCCGGCTCGACAGCCAGGATCTTCGCCCTGGGATAGGTCAGCGCGAACCAGACCGACGCCGCGCCGATATTGGCCCCGGCGTCGACGATGATCGGATCGGGATTCGACTCGTAGAAGTCGACGATATCCTGCGCGCGGCTGAGATGATCCGACGCGTAGCACCGTTGAAAGAAGATATCCCAGCACACGCGCCGGTCGGCCATCGCGGGACGATAGGTAAAGAGCTTGCCGCCAGGAAGGCGCAAGCCATGCGGACCGTATTTGACGGGCCCCCAGGCGTCGGTCGACGCATTGCCGGGGCGCAGCCATCGCAAGAGCACCGGGGGCACCATGTCCTTGACGGTGTGCTTGATCAAGTCGCGCGTAAAGTCTTGCATCCTTGCCTCCGAATGGATCTCGTTCGAGATTGCGTCATCGGTTCAAAGGGCCGCATTGCGTGTCCGATGCAGCCGGCGAATTTTTTTCGATCTTGAGGTTACGCGACCGTTCACTCCCAAAAGCGGCATTTTTTGCGCGTGAATGTGCGCTACCGCACAGCCGCGCCCAGATATCTGCGCTGGCCCAGCTCTGGGTTCTGTCCCCCGCAAGCGCCGTGCGCCGGTCCCGCGTTCAAGTTCTCCCGCGTCGTGCCGAAATAAGCACGGAAGGCGCGTCATTCGATGACGCCTCCGACGCTGTCAAACAGCTTCCCGGCCAGGCCATGTCACTTTTATCCCGTCAGCATTTTCTGGCGAACTTCCTTCGCGCAAGCGCCGCGCCCGCTTCGAACGTGACCGCGTCGAACCGGACGCGCACGCTCGCCGAAGCGCTCGCGCTCGGCATCCTCTGTTACCTGCTCGCGCGGCCGGTCGCGCATCTCGACAGCGCCGGCACGCTCGCGGCGATTGCGTGGCCCGCGCCCGCGGTCGTCATCGCGATTCTTTGGCCGATGCCGCCGCGACGCTGGCCGATCCATCTCCTCGCGATGTTCGTCGCGATCGCCGCAACGGGCGATTTCAGCAGCGCGTCATGGCGCAGCGACCTGGGCTTCTGCGTTCTGAACGTGCTCGAAGTCGCGCTGTGCGCGTGGCTCGGCCGTCGTTACGTCGACGCCGACGGCGCGATCGTCACGACCGCCACGCTGATGCGCTTCCTGCTGCTGCTTCCGCTCGCGGCCATCGGCGCAACCTCGATGCTCGGCGCGACGCTCGCGAGCGATCTGGGCCACGACGGCTGGTGGCGCGAATGGCGCACGCTGTTCGTCGGCAACGGCGTCGCGGTGCTGGTGCTGGTGCCGGCGGTGCTCGCCTGGCGCGCGCGTCTCGCCACGGCCGCGACCAGCGCGAACAGCGCACGCAACGCCGAACCGCTGATCGCGCTCGCGTGCAGCCTCGCGGTGGTCGCGTTGCTGGTCGCCGCGGCGGCGTTGCAGGTGTCGGAACAGGTGCAACGCGCCGTCGTCTCGCTGTTGCTGGCGGGCATCGCGATTTACGGCGGACTGGCCGCCGCCGCGACGACCGTCGCGACCGCCGCGGTGTTCGGCGTCGGCCTGACGCTGATGCGGCTCGGGCCGTATCGCTACGAGAACGCCGAAAGCGCATGGCATCTGCAGATCGACATGGCCGGGCTCGCGATCCTCACGTTCTTCGTCGCGGTGGCCGTGCGCGAGCGCAGGCAACTCGCGCTTCGCCTGGAACGGGCGCGCCGGATGGAGTCGCTCGGGCTGCTCGCGGGCGGCGTCGCGCACGATTTCAAGAACATCCTCGCCGCCGTCGATGGCTACGCGGAAATCGCCCGCGACCGGCTCGCGGCCGATTCCGCCGCGCGCAAACCGCTTCGCGAAGTGCAGGCCGCATCGGCGCGCGGTTACGAACTCACCGAGGAAATCCTGCTGGCGGCGCGGCGCGGCGACCGTGTGCGCGAATCGCTCGACCTGATGTCGATCGTGCGCGAGAGCATCGCGCTCGCGCGGCCGCTGTGCCGCAACGGCGTCGTCATCGAATTCGAGCCGGCGGATGGCCGCCTGTTCGTCGCCGCGCACGGCAACCAGCTCGTGCGGGCCGTGCTGAATCTCGCGAGCAACGCCAGCCTCGCGGCGCGCTCGCGCGTGGTGCTGCGCGCCGGCAGCGCGCCGTCGATGACCGGACCGCTCGCTGTCGGCGACGCGCCGCCCGGCGCCATCGCGTGGGTGGACGTCGAAGACGATGGCCCGGGCATTCCCGCCGAGCATCTGCAACATCTGTTCGAGCCGTTCTTCTCCGTGCGGGCGAAGGGCGGCGGCTCGGGCCTCGGTCTCGCGATCGTCGCGGGCGTGGCCTGCGAACATCAGGGCGGCGTCGCGATCGAGACCGGGCCGGGCGGCACGCGCTTTCGTCTCGTGCTGCCGTTGCTGACGAAGGCGCCGGCAGCCTCGGAGCAGCGCTTCGATCCTGCCGAACCGATCGGCCACGGCGAACGCGTGATGCTGATCGACGCCGATCCGGAGTCGCGCGAACGCTGCGAGGACTGGCTCGCGGAAATGGGCTTCGAGCCGCTCGGTTACGCCGACGCCGACGAAGCGCACGAAGCCGCGCACGCCGACGACGAACCCGCGCTCGTGCTCGCCGCCTCCGACAGCCTGCCTGCGAGCGATATCGCATTCGCCGCGCGCGTCGTCGTCCTGAACCGACCCATCGAGCGCGAGGCCCTCGCACGCGCCGCCGCAACCGCCCTGAAGGACCTGTCATGAGCTTGCAGCCGCAACACAGCATCCTCGTCGTCGACGACGATCATTCGATGCGTATCCTGCTGATCGAATATCTTTCCGGGCACGGCTACAAGGCCGACGGCGCGGCGACCGCTCAGGAGGCGCTCAGCGTGTTCGCCGCCAAACGCTACGACCTCGTGCTGCTCGATCTCGGCCTGCCCGACGGCGACGGCACCGACCTCGCGCGCCGCTGGCGCGAACAGGCGCAGGTGCCGATCATGTACATCACGGGCCGCAACGACGAAGCCGATCTCGTGATGGGACTAGAACTCGGCGCGGACGACTACATCGTCAAGCCGTTTTCGCTGCGGGAAGTGCTGGCGCGCATGCGCGCGGTGATGCGTCGCGCGGGTGCGGCGTCGGCCGCGCCGCTCACGCGCGGCAAGCTGCCGAACGCGTATCGCTTCGCGGGCTGGACGCTGAACCTGAACACGCGCCGCCTGAGTTCCGCCGATCAGTCCGCGGTGCCGCTCACCAATTCGGAATTCAATCTGCTCGTCACCTTCCTGAGCGCGCCGGGGCGTATCATCACGCGCGAAAAGCTGCTCGAAAGCACGCGCGCCTTCGACGACATCTACGATCGCGCCATCGACGTGCAGATCCTGCGGCTGCGGCGCAAGATCGAGATCGACCCGAAAAAGCCGGCGCTGCTGCGCACCGAGCGCGGCGCGGGCTATATCTTCGACACCGACATCGAACATCTGTGGACCTGAGCGCGTCCCATCCCTCTCAACCGCATGCAAAGAACCCCGTGACCGATTTCAAGAGCCTTGGTACGCAACCCATCAGCGAGGCGCAGCCTTGCGGCGTCGACGTGCGCGACGATCCCGACTTCGAGCTGCTGCAAAACGAAATCGCGAAGCTGACCAATCCGGCCGCGAGCGGTTCGCCGGACTGGGAACAGGTGGTGAAGCTGTCGTCCGCGCTGCTCGCCGGCAAGGGCAAGGACATTCTCGTCGCGAGCTATCTGACGGGCGCGCTCCTGATCACGCGCGGGCTCGCCGGTCTGAGCGACGGCGCGCAGGCGCTCGAAGGGCTGCTCGCGACGCATTGGGAAGGGCTTTATCCGCCGGTCGCGCGGCTGCGGGCGCGGCGCAACGCGATTCAATGGCTGATCGATCGCGTTCGCGCGCATGGCGAAGAGCACGACTGGTCGAGCTGGCCGCCGCAGGATGCGGCGCTCGTCGAAGGCCTGCGCACGGCGCTGGCCGGGATCGATCGCGTGCTCGCGGAAAAGGACGACGAAGCGCCGTCGATGCAGCCGTTGCGCGCGCTGCTCGGCACGGTGCAGGTTGCCGAACCGGAGCCTGAGCCTGTGGTTGTGGCTGTGCCAGAAGCTGTCGTCGAGCCGGAGGCCGTCGCTGCGGCTCCCGTCACCGCGCCCCGGCCCGCACCCGCATCAGTGGCCGCGCCTGCGATACAGGCCGATCCGCTCGCACCCCTCGCCGTCGATTCATCCGATGGCGCCAGCCGCGCCACCGATGAAACGCTCGACCGGCTCGCCGCCATCGGCACCTGGTATGCGCAGAACGAACCATCGAGCGCGCTCGGCTTCCGGCTGCGCCGCATCGGCGTGTGGGCCGGCATCGAGCGCGCGCCGAACGCCCAAGGCTCCGACACGCAACTGCCCGGCCCGATTCCCCCGTTACAGGATGCGTTGCGCAATCTGCAATCGCGCGCGGCGCATGGGGATATCGTCGGCTTTGCGGAAACGCAAGTGCTGACGTATCCGTTCTGGCTCGATCTGAACTATGCCGCCGCGACCGCGCTCGCCCAGCTCGGCGATGCGTGGAGCGCCGCGCGTCGCGAAGTCTGCGGCGAGACCGCGAAGTTCGTTGCGCGGATGGACGGCATCGAGCGGCTGAAATTCGCCAATGGCGTGCCGTTCGCGAACGCCGATACGGTGCAATGGCTGGGCTCGCTGGCGTCTTCGGGCGGCGATGCGGGCGCGGCCGCCGCGCCGGACCCGCTCCTCGCGGTGCTCTCGCGGGCGCGAGCGCTTGCCGCCGACAACGATCTGCGCGCCGCCGCGCAATGCCTGCAGGACGCGATCGACAAGACCGCCGCCGTCGGCACGCGTCTGCGGCTGCGCACTGCGTTGTGCGATCTGCTGCTGGAGCATCGTCCGGGCGCGCGGCTCGATGCCTTCGCGCGCGCGCTGGTGGAGGAAGTCGATCGCTACGGCGTGGCGTCGTGGGACCCGGAACTCACCGCCGACGCGCTGCGCGCCGCCTACGCGATCCTGAGCCGCAACGATCAGAACGAAGCGGAAACGGCGGCGCTGCTCGCGCGCATCGCGCCGCTGGACGTGGGGATCGCGGTGCGCTTGATTACGTGATGGGCCGAGGGCGCGCCGCCCTCAAAGCCCCGTCATCATCATCGCTGGCGTCTGACCGCGCCAGCACGCGCCGATCGTCGCCGGCAAACCCAGTTCCGCCAGCGTGACCGGATTGCCCGCCACCGTCGGCACGATCGCCGGCAGCGGCGGCATGCCAGGACTCATCACCGCGAGCTGATCGACGATGTTCATCTGCTGACGCTGCGCCTGCGCGTCCTGAATCTGCTGCTTCTGTTGCGCGGTGGTCTTCTGCAGCGTCTCGTAGACCTCGATCCGATGCGCGGCGTCCGTCACCTGATCGCCGCCCGTCACCGCGAAACTCACTGTCAGCGTCTGCACGTTGAGCGCCTTCAGCGCGCTCTCGCTCGCGGGGAAATCGGCGGCCGTGAACTGGCGCTGCCCATCCGCGAAATCCTTCAGGAACGCTGCGACACCCAGCGGCCCAGCGTAATTGCGGTTCAAGGTCAGATTGCCGATCTTGATCTGCAAGCGCGTATCGCCGCACTGCCCCGCTGTCCACGCAAAGCTCGTGCTGACCGGGAAGTTGTAGTTGTTCAGCGTCTGCACGCCCGCCGCGCACTGCACGGTGAGGATCGTCGCGTAGGGTTTCGCCTGTGCGTCGGCATTGACGTTGGTCGGCTGCGCCGTGAGCGTGAGCGGCACCGTCAGCGCTCGGGCCGCATCGGCCTGCTGCTTGGCCGTCGCGAGCGTGCGGTCGAGCTGATCGAGCGCCTGCTGTGCGTCCAGTTGCGCCTTCTGCGCCTGAAGCTGCTGCGCCTGCTTGTCCGCCGCGCTGCGCGCAGCCGATTGCTGCTGCGCGAGCTGGCGTCCGAACGCGCCGTTGAGCATCGGCACGAAGGTCGACGTGAACGGCACGCTGAAACCCTGCGTCTCCACGATCTCGTAACGGCTCGCATTGCGCGTGAGGAACGGCTTGGCCGCGCCATCGGCGAAGGCCCAGACCGCGCCCTTCGCGCCGAACAGCTGGTCGATCGCCGCGCTCTTGTCGGTCGCGCCCTGCAGCGGATACACCACGCCCGATTCCCAGCCGCGCTGCAATTCGCACGAAGCCTGCTGCTCGACATACGCCGCTAGGAAATCGAACGGACCGCGGATCAGACGCCATGTCAGCATGTCCGAGCCGTCGCCGGTGCCGATCAGCGTGCGCAACTGCGTGAGCGGTTGCAGCGCGCTCATCATCTCCGAAGGCTGCGGTTGCGCGCTCGTCGCGAACTGCGCGAAGTCCGCGGCAAGCTGATAGTTCTTGCCGCTGCCCGCGCCGCTGTCGATGGCGAGCTTGTTCAGTCCGGCGAGATAGAGCGTCAGTGCATCGACCGCGCCGAGGTTGTTGGTCACGGCCTGACCGCCGCGTTGGGGCGCGCCGGAGAGCACGTCCTTGAGCGCTGTCGCGCCGACCGCGTTGATCGCGCCCGCCACCTTGACGGCCTGATTCGCCGCGCCCATGCGCGTCGCCTGTTCGCGCACCTGCTGAAACTGCCGCGCGAGGACGATCCAGCCGGGCAGCGGCGCGTCGGCGCGTTCGCCGTCGAACTCCTCGTTGATCCGCGCGATCAGGCGGAAATACGGACTCGCCGGCCCGCTGACGATGCCGAGCGCGGAACGCCAGCCCGCTTCGCCCGAATACGGCGCGGCGCCGTTCGTGAAGGCCTCGACGAAGTTCTGCCATGCCAGCACGCGCCGGGTGCGATACCAGTCGTCGAAGGACGCACGCTGCCGGTCGAATTGCTCAGGATCGCTGACCGCCGCGCGAATCTGCTTCGCGAGTGCGTCGAGCGCCTGACGGCCCGCGACGGTATAGACCGCCGGAACCGTCGCATCGGGCGTGCTCGCGACGCTCGCTACGCTTGCCCCGATCACGCTGCCTCTGGCCGAGCGCATGCCGGCATCGGCCATTGCGTTCGCGGGTTGCGCGTTGCCGCCCCAGAAGTCGGACGCGCGCACCGGCGCGAGTTCGCCGCCGTCCGGCACGAGGCCGACGAGCCAGGTCATCTGCGGATCGGCAGCGACGGCCTGATCAAGTAGCGCGCGCTGGTTCTTCAGGCGCTCCTGGAGATAACCGGCGTCGTTCGGCGACCAGACCAGATACGAGACCGTGAGCGGATTCATCTGGGCGTTGAGCTGCGCCGGATAGAGCGAAGTGGCGACCGGCTGCGGCATCGCTTCGAGCGTCGCGCGGTTCGCGCCGCCCATGCGCGCCCGCAACAACGCGATCGAGCGCGCGAGATTCAGCAGTTGTCCCGCCTGCTCGACCGGCGGCCCCGCCTGTCCCACCGATGCCGCCAGCGCCGTCTGCTGGCTCTGGTCGGCGGCGGGCTGGATCGCTTGCCGGTATTGCTGCACGAACACATCATGCAGACGCGCTTCGAGCGACGCGAGTCCCGCGCCATTGCCGAGCAGCCCCGACATCCAGCGCCGGTCGTTCTGCGCGACCTGCATCAGCACGTCGTTGGAATACGTGAGCGCGGCGGCGTCGTGGAACAGGTTGCCGTTCAGCGCGACCTTGTCGGGCCGCGCGCTCTGCACCAGGGCGAGCGTCTGTTTGTTGCCGGCGAAGGACACCGACAGCAGGATACCGAACATCGCGACGAGCAACACCCACGCGATGACGCCCACGCTCTGCGTGACCCGCTTCCAGTGATGCACGAGCATGGCTGGCTTCGCGGCGTTGCGGTCCTGCGGCAGGATGCGGCCGAAGAAGTCGTGCAGGAACACGCCCGCCGTGTCGCTCGCATGCGGCGGCGAGGCGGGCAGCACCGAACCCATCAGCGCCGACATCGCGCCGCCTTCCTGCTGGCCGCTGCTGAAGAAGATGCCGCGCAACAGCGGCCGTTCGAGATACGGGCTGTCCGCGAGGCAGGTGCCGAGGAACATTCCGAGGCCGGCACGCAACTGCTCCAGCTCGTTCGGGAACATCAGCAACGCGGGCGAGGGCTGCGCCTCGCGCGAGACGAGCGCGAGACGCAGCGCCTGCAAGCGCGCACCGATCGAATCGAACGCGCGCGCGACGAACGCGGTTTCGCCTGATCCATCCGCGTCGCTTTCGTCGGCGAGATAGCCCATCGCCTGACCGAGCGCATCGGCGGGCAGCGTCTTCGCCCATTCCTCGAAGCCGTACAGACGGTCGCACTTGGTGACCAGCACATACACCGGGAAGCGCTTGCCGAACATGCGGATCAACTGCTCGATGCGCGCGCGCACGATGCGTCCTTCATCGGCGAAGGTATCGGCGTCGGGCTGCATGAGCCGGTCCGCGCTCACCGCGAGCACGAGTCCGTCGAGGCCTTCGCGCGGACGGTAACGGCCGAGCAGATCGAGCCCGAGTTCCCATTCGCGGCGATCCTGTTCGACGTCCTCCGCCTGCACGTAGCGGCCCGCGCAATCGATCACCACGGCGCGGTCGAAATACCACCAGTCGCAGTTGGCGGTCTGCCCGATGCTCGCCTGCTGGCTGATTTTCTGGATCGGCGACGAGAGCCGCGCGCGCGTGAGCGCGGTGGTCTTGCCTGTGCCCGATTGCCCCACGACCATGAACCACGGCAGCGCGTAGAGCGGATCGCCCTGGCTGCGCAGATTCGACTGGCGCAGCGTCGCCACCGCAGCCTTCCACTTGCGCCGCAAGAGCGTTTCCGGCGACGCCGCCGGCGCCTCGACGTGGATGGCGGCGCTCTGCGCCGCGAGGCGGCTGCGCGAACGCATCATCACGATCATGCGGCGCGCGAACGTCACGAAGAAGTACAGCGCGAACACGCCGACGACAATCGCCAGCGCGACCCACAGCGGCCAGCCGAAATAGAGGACGACGCCCCAGCTGACCAGCGCCACGACGATCAGCGTCAACAGCCACAGCAATGCGATGCCCAGCGTTTTCATGGATGTATCTGCGAGAGAAGCGTATCGACGGACTGCGCGACGACGGTGTGATACACGCCGTACAGCGCCGCCAGCAGGAACAGCGGTAACAGGATGGCGGTCAGCTTGCCGCGCGTGAGACGCGTGGCGAAACGCGCGCGCACGCCTGCGCCAGCCGCCGCGGCTGCATCGCCCGCGACGTGATAGCCGTCCGGAAACAGGAACGCGCGCGCCGACGCGCCGAGCTGGTCGGCGTCGGGCAGCAGCATCGCGAGATTGGTGCGGCGGATGTCGGTGAGCGTCTTCTGGTTGCGGTCGTACGCATAGCGCCCGCCGAAGCCGAGCGCGAGACACAGATAGAACACTTCGCGCACCGCCAGTTGGGCGGGCGTGAGTTGCGCGAGTCGCTCGTAAAACACGACGCCCGCGTTGCTCACGTTCGAGTAGCGGCGCTGCAGCAGATGACGCTGCCATTGCGCCGCGCCTTCCCAGCGCGTGGTGAGCAGCAGTTCGTCGGCCCACGCGTTGAAGGCGAACAGCGCCTCGTCGATGTCGGTTTGCGAAAAGCCCGCGTCGTGCGCGCGCTGTCGCGCGGTCGCGATCGCGCCGTCGAGTTGCGCGGTCAGGCTCGCTGCGTCGCCCATCGGCGCTGCCGCGAACGCGCGCACCTGCGCGAAAAGGGGAATGAGGGTATCGGCGAGTGTCACGCTATCTCCGCAGCACGACGATTTCCGCGCGCAGATCCTGCGGCGCGTCGGGCCATTGCAGCGCGATGTTCTCGTCGCGCTCCACGGCGTCCCACAGTTCGCTCACCTGCTCGATGCGGAAGTAATTCGACGACGCGCGGCGCGGCATGCCCTGCGGCGCGTTCGGCAGATGAATCAGCTCCAGCCCCGGCAGCGCGTGCGCGACGAGGCGCGTGACATCGGCGGCATTGGCGAGGCGCGCGTCGTAGAGCGCGCCATCGACGACCTGCGCCGCCGCCTGCTCCGTGCGCAGCACCAGATAAAAGCGGTTGCGCCGGTCGAAGAACGCGCGCGGCAAGTCGCCCGCGAACATGCCGTCGCGATACTCGAGCACCGCGAGGTGCTCCGGCCCGATCGCGATCTCGCCGAGCAGAAAGCCGATCAGCGCCTGCGCACGCGAGAAGCAGTTGTAGAGATCGGTGTGATCGTAGGCGGGCAGGCCCGGCGTGCCGTCCTGCGCCTCGCCGAGCATGTCGAAGCGCTCGGAAAACGCGCTCAGTTCGCCGACCAGACTGCGCAATTCGCCGTACAGATGCCACGGATGCACGGTCGGCGTCTGCGTCAGATGCACGAGGTTGGGCGCGGCGCGCGACAGGGTACGCATCGCGAGCAGCAGCATCATGTAGCCGGGATCGAATTCGGCTTTCTGCAACTCGCGCGGATTCTTGAATTCCTGCAGATGATGCGCGCGGCCGACGACATCGTCGCGAATCTCGCGCACGATGCGCAGCAGCGTGTCCGACCCGGACAGCGCGTAGCCCGGCGCGATGAAGCGCTCCGACAGCGTCACCGTATCGCCGATGCGCGTGAGCTGCGCAATCGGAATCAGATCGTACTGGCCGAGATTGGCGGCCTCGCCTTCGAAGAACACCTTCAGCACGTGCAGCAGCGTATGCACCGGCGCGGCGGGACCGTCCGAATGCAGGTCCGGCACTTCGACCGGGTTTTCGAGGCTGGCGTAGCGGGTCTGCGCGGCGGCGGCGTCATCGGTCGATGCGCACATCGACACGTTGTTGCCATCGGCGGCGAACTTGCGCACGCCGAGATAGACGGTGAGCGCGCGGCCATCGCCGATCGATGCCGCATCGAACGAGCGCGGCGCGAGCACCGCATTGCCCGGATATTCGACATAGGTGCGATCCGGAAAGATCAGCTTCGCCGAACGCACTTCGATGGTCTGGCTCGCGATCGCGCCCGTGGCGATATCCAGCGCGCCCGCGCCCCAGAAATGCGGCAAACCCGTCTCGACGACAGGCTTGTTGCGGAACTGCTCGTGCAGCGACGCCAGCTGAAAGTGCTGGGGCTGCATGAACATGCCCTGATACCAGTAGATGCCCTTGTTGTGTTCCATACCTTGGCGGTCGATGTGCTAGTTGGCGAGCTTGCGCAACGGCGTGTCCTGCGGACTGGCCGCGCCGACGACGCCGGTCGTGGCGCCCGAGCCGCCGGGGTTCGCCGCGTTGTCGCTCAGACGGATTTCCTTGCCGCCGCCTTCGAGTTGCTGCGCGCGCTGCAGCGGCGCGGCATCCGGGCCGCCGGGCTGCGTTTCGGCGTTGAGAA
>Ga0160447_100520_pt1 | contig 17921 bp, 22 predicted proteins | sample HID1973K_E1MG_FD_108222 | JGI IMG/M metagenome (GOLD analysis project Ga0160447, IMG submission 108222) | Enriched mosquito-associated microbial communities from UW Madison campus, WI, USA - HID1973K_E1 MG | ecosystem: Host-associated > Arthropoda: Insects > Digestive system > Unclassified ...
AACAAGCAACACCAGACTATCGGCGGGCGCTTCGGCGGCTCGGTCGACATCAAAAACAAGTTCACCCAGACCCAGGCCATGAGCTTTTTTGTGCGCGAGGATGAAATCGACGATTTCATTAACGACCTTACAGCCACGAAACTGCACAGCAGCAAGACCGACGCAGCGGATACGCTGCGGCCGATGGCATTGATCGAGCGTGGCGTCGAGCATGAAGTACGAACCGGAAAGAAGTACAACTTCGATCTGGAGGCATCCGCAGCGGCGGAGTTTCGTGTCAGCGTCGGGCAGACCAAAGCCAAACCCGTGTCCGGTTTCATGCGGTTTGGCGCCGGACTCGTGGCTACGCAGGCACTACTGAGTACCGAACGCCAACGTACCTCTGGTCGGGGCGACGACGGGTTGAACACCAGAATTCAGAGTGACAACCGCCCCAGGGTGATGGAACAGACCAAGCTGACCGGATACGCACGCCTGTTTGACACCGCATTCGTCGCCCAACCGGATGGCGCGTTCATCTCGGGCGGTGTCCCTACCGGGATCAGCGCAAGCCTGGTGCTGAACGCCAAGACGGGGAAGTCCTTCGACTCACGATTCAAGGCGGCCATTGCTCCCCAGCACAGCGATCTGGACAAGCTTGCAAAAAGTCTGAAAGAGGCGTTTCCCGACGTCGAACCGCCAGACGAGCCCGAGGGTAACGACAAGCCGGATGTAGACGCACGCTTCAACGCGCTCACGACCACCTACGCCGGTCTGACCCGTACGGATGACGATGCTCAGTATGCCGCGCTCAAAGACTTGAGACAGATGCAACGGCAAGTGACTGCGGCCAGCAATGGCGGCGTGCTGATGACCATGATGGACATGACCGTTACCCACAACAACGTCAGCCGTATCGCCAAAGCGAGCAACGCCAAGCGGGCCGTTGATTGGGCGACGCAATGTTTCCGTGAGGCGAACCCCGGCAACGCGACCCACGTACAGAAGTACATGGCAGAGGACCCAACCCTCAAACAACTGCTCGATACATTACAAAAAGGCTCCGGCACCAAGGCCGAAGTCAACCTGGAGCTGCGTGACGAGATCAAGGAGCACATCGAAACGGCAGCAGCAGATGGCACCCTCACGGACGCAGAGCTCCGAAAACTGGCCACCGATCGCAACAACCTGCGCATCAGCAGCATCGCCGTATTCAAGGCCGCCACCAAGGACGACTCCTTTGTGCTTCCCACGCCATGGGTCAACTACAGCAGTAGCAGCAGCCTGAGTATCGAGCGGTTGCAGGGCGAAGTGACATTCGAATATGGCAAGGACCCACTCACGCCGAAATCTTTCAAGATCAAAGGAGAAAAATCGCAGAGCGACGACGGTTCAGCAAGGCGCATGGGGGGCGAAGACGGGCAATGGGTCCAGCGATAAAACCGGGTGAGTGGACTTCTGGCCCATTGATTAATTTTCAACACAAGCCCATTCGATTCGGGCTAGGTACTCGAAAGCGGGTGCTCGGCCTAAGATCGAACCGACATATCGATTCAGCCGTTGCCGTGAATTTTCGCCACGGGCCCGACGTCTGAATCGTATCGGGTTCGGATCGTTCGATCCCCACTGCGCTTCGAGGTATCGATTCATGACTGCCGATTCAAACAACACCCCTGTCTGGTTTATCACAGGCTGCTCGACCGGGCTTGGCCGGGCGCTGGCGCAACTCATCGTCGAAAGAGGCTGGAACCTGGTTGCCACTGCCAGGGACAAGGCTCGGGTAATGGATCTTGCCGAGGCGTTCACTGCGCCAGACGCCTACGCGGATCGCTGACTACGAGGAGGTTACAGGCAAGCGCCTCAATGCCACCAAAGCCATGAGCGGAACCCAGGCCGGTGACCCGGTGCGTGCAGGCGAAGCCATGATCGCCGTCACGGAAATGGCCAACGCTCCACGCCATCTTCCCCTCGGCGCATGGGGTTTCGAGGCCGTGCTCAAGGATCGTCGCGAACGTCTCGCCCAAATCGAGCAGGTGCAGGCGATGAGTGTCGCAGCGGATTATCCGAGCGACTAAATGCCCATGAAAAACGCCCGATTGCAGGCATGCAACCGGGCGTTGGTGTTCTGAAGCCTCAAGCAGCAGTCTAGATGCGGACGTTGCCTCGCGGACCTGCGATGGCCCAGATGATCAGACCCAGGACCGGCAGCAGCACGATCAGCAAAACCCAGAGAATCTTCATTCCGGTTTCGGCGCCGCTCTTCAAGACATTGATGATGGCCCAGATATCGAGGGCCAGAATGATCAATCCAACCAGACCATTAAAGGTGGAACCCATGGTGTCGCTCCTTATTGAAGGCTTGCTCACTTAGGAGTCATGGCGCGCGACGAGGGTTCCGTTGGTCGGGAGGGATATTTGCGAATGTAAAACCTGCGCACCCGACCGAACCGGGGTTTCCCTTTCAGGGCTCTAACCTTGCGCCTTGAGCGCTTCGAGCGCAGGTTCGATGAGAATCCCCAGTTCGACCCCCAACTCCATCACCCGCGCCTGATCACTGCCGTACACCAGCACGGCCTGCAGTTCGTCATCCAGAGGCTCGCTCAGGTTCATCAGCACGTAGCCGCCGTTTTCCTTGTTCATGCTGCCGAGTTGAATCTGGATGCGGTTCAGCGCTGTCAGCGGCTCGGTCTTGGCCAGTTGTTTGGGTTTGATGTTGAAGACGACGCCGGGACCGAACGACGCCGTGATTTCGCTGAACAGGTCCATATAACTGTCGGCCTGAAACATGACGGTTTCGGGCAGACTGCCGACCACCACCCATTCTCCCAGCGGGATCGGGAAGCTGTCGTCGTAGTTGATATCGGGGTTTGCAGCCAGGAAGCCGTCGGGGTCGGCGTAGGCCTGAGCGGCTTCGTCGGCAATCTTTACGATTTCCTCGTCACTCATGCAGCCGGAGCTGATCTTGCTGATGAATTCGATGAGTGAAGCTTTCATGCGCGCTGATCCGGGGGAAAAACAAGGCGCGAAGGATAGCCGGAAATCCCTTGCGCCTCTATCGCTTCAGACGCCCAGACGGGTCAACTGGTCGGCGGTCTCGGTAGCGCCCATGGTTTGAGCCGCCATCAAGGGCGTCACGCCTTTGGCATCCTTGACGTGGGGGTTGGCACCCTTGGAAATCAGATAGTCGACGATGGCGGTACGGTTGAACATCGCCGCCATCATCAGCGCAGTGCGGCCATCAGCCGAAGCGCCTTCCACATCCGCCCCGCCCTCCACCAGAATCCGCACCACCTCCAGATCGCCCTTGAAGGCGGCGCCGGCGATGGGGCTCTGGCCGTTATCGTTGCGAATCTCGGGATCGGCCTTGTATTCAAGCAGGACTTTCACTGCATCCTGGTGGCCGTGATAGCTGGCCAGCATCAGCAGGGTATCGCCCTTGTGGTTACGCAGGTTGGGCGTCAGGCCTTTTTCAAGCAGGCGACCAAGCATCTGCGCATCGCCTGCGCGGGCGCGGTCAAACACCTGCTCGGCGAATTCGAGTGCCTCGTCGTCCGTCATGCGGGTTTCAGACCCTGGGGTATTCGGGGCGTCAGACATTCCATTACTCCTGTAGCGCCGTACGGTGGCGCGCTTGATCGATCAGTGTCCCGCGAAAATCTCAGAGCCACGCATAAGTGGTCAAGTTCCGCTTACTTAAAGGAAGCGACAATGGCAGCTCGGAGTACCGTCCGGCCAGAAAAGGTTTTTGATCGCCTTCATAGCCAGGCGCGCTTGTCACCGTGGAGAAAAAACCTTGTCACAGGCTGAAATAAATCCGGGATATCGCTGTCTGAATTATTCAACAGCGCTTCGTTTACCCCTTCTTCGCCCCCTCACCTCCGGCAAAATGCAGGACGCCCGAAAGGCTTTCATGCAAATTGCACGAAAACAAAAATCGTCGATATTTACAAGCCATTGATTCTCAAGAGCTTTTTATTGTAATCAATACTGGCACAGTCACTGCACTAGTCCTTCCAAGCTTGTTATCACTGAGCAATGGAGCCGCTAGACATGACTTTCATCCAAGAGAAATTCGCTTCCGTATTTTCCGATTTCGAAGTTGTCACTCAGCCCCGTCCTGATGGTGGTGTGTTGCTGTCGTTGCGCAACCACGAGGGCAAACAGATTCGTCGCTCGGTGTCTTACGCCCAACTGCACACTCCCGTTCAACTGGAATGGGTGATCAGCGCAATTCGCCGTGACCTTGCCGCTCAAGCCTCCGAGCTTCCGGCAATCTCGATGTTGCAAAGCCAGCACCGTTTCGACCTGCCGACCTATCACACCCGTTGATCGAGCGAGGTTGAATGCAGCTGATGCATCTCTGAAGCTGCCTGTTTTAACGCATCCCTTGTAGATACCGCGATAGCTTTGCTGCCATCGCGGTTTTTTTATGCGCGCATTCGCAGCGCCGACGGTTGTCGGCCTAGCGGATGATCCCGCGGCATAAGGCTTCGCCTACCGCCTGAGCCCGATTGGTGACACCGAGCTTGGCGTAGATGCTTTTGAAGTGGTGCTTGACGGTGGCTTCCGACACTTCCTTGATCAGACCGATTTCCCAGGCCGTCTTGCCCTCCCGGGCCCACTTGAGGATCTCCAGTTCCTTGGGGGTCAGGGCACGGGTCTGGAACTGGCGTCCCTTGCCGGCGACATGCAGCATCGGCACCAGGCTGGCAAGCAAGTAGCGGTCGTTATGGGTCAACGCCCGGGACATTCCGTTGAGCGAGCAGATGGTGATCACCCCCTGGTTGACGCCACCCTGGCTGCTGTATCCGTACGAGCAGCCCGGCAGTAATTGGCAGTCCTGCACCGCCGCCAGATAGGCGCTGGTAGGCGGGTAGGTCTCGAACGCGTCCGCCCAGCCCAGAAACCCGAGGGTGTGGCGAAAACACCGCAGGATCGGATCTTCGATCATAAACCTTCCCTGACAATAGAGATCCTTCCAATAGTCATCGACATTGGACGTGATGCAACTGAGCAGCTCAGCGTTGCGATACTGGTAGAGCATCGCCCGCTCACATTTACATTCCTCCCTGAGCCAGTCGAGTGCATTGGAAATCGCCGCATTGCCATCTTGCTCCGTGACGCTGCTGACCATCTGCTGGATCAACGGACTCAGCGTCCCTGTTGGCATATTTTTCATCTTTCCCTCCGTTTAAAAACCTCATGTGTCGTCCCCGGTTGCTCTTTAAAGTTTTAGGTTGATTGCAGCCCACAGACGTCAGAAGTCCTGCAGAAAATCTGCGCGAACCCGGCACGTCCAGGGGCTTTCAGGTACCGACAGGCGAAGGGTTACACAGTCCGGAGGGCTTAAACACAAGGGTGAAAACAAACAGGCATGCCTGACTTGTAAACAGGCCACTTCCCACAAAATTTCCAAAACCTGCTTACATTTTTATGAATCCAGTAACAAAAAACGGCCAATATCAGGGACATTGGCCGCTCTTGAAAATGACAGCATCGTGCGCTGAAAGCCGCTTCAGTCTTCCAGGCGCGGGAACTGGCTGGCGATGTCATCGCCGGTGAGCGTCGCCTCGGCCCCCTGCCCGCCCTTGCACAGACGGAGCGCCACGAAATACGGATTTTCGCCGCCGTCGAACCAATGACGAGTGCCGGATGGCAGGCCAATCAGGTCGTTCCTTTCACACAGGACGGCGTAGATGAAGTCGCCGATGTGCAGGGAAAACAGACCACGGCCGGCGACGAAGAACCGAACCTCATCTTCCGCATACTGCTGTTCTTCGCGGAGCCCGGCATGGCGCTCAGCGGTTTGCGGCTGATCGCGGCCGGCGCTGACCACATCGACTGTGAGATACCCACGTTCGGTCATCAACCTGTCGATTTGAGTACGGTAGGCGCCGATCAGCGCTTGCTGGGTGGCGCCCGGTGCAATGGGGGTTTCGGCTTGCCAACGGTCGAACGTCACGCCGTGCTCGGCCAGTGTCGAAGCGATGTCCTCAAGGTGGGTCAGGACCTTGTTCGGCAATTCCGGAGATGAGACGTGGTAGACGGACAGGCTGCTCATTAGGGTGTTCCTCGGTTCGGTCGGCGCGGGCCGGGCCAGGGTCCGGTCAGACGCGGTTCGTTCAGATAATGTAGAAAACGGTCAGCGTGGACTGCGCGGGGTCGAGCACCGCAGGGGCGCTCGCAGGGATGGAACACTCATGCACGCTCCTCTTTCATGCGTGTGGCAGCCAGTATCGCCGCAGTCAGTGCTGCGAGACTCGCGATTGCAAAGGTCCAGCTGGCACCCAGCGCGTTCCAGCTGTAACCGGAATACAGAGCGCCAATCGCCCCGCCGGTGCCGGACAATGCTGCATACAGTGCCTGGCCCTGCCCTTGCTGGCGCGGACCGAAACTGCGCTGCAGAAAATGAATGGCTGCGGCGTGAAAACTGCCAAAGGTGGCCGCATGCAGCAACTGGGCGAAGATCAGCACGGCGAGATGATCGGCGAGATTACCCAGTAAAAGCCAGCGCAACGAGGCCAGGGCAAAGCTTGCGACCAACACCGTGCGCACACTGAAATGCCTGAGAATTCGACTCATGACCAGGAACATCAGTACCTCGGCCACCACCCCGACGGCCCACAGCATGCCGATGATCCCGCGACTGTAGCCCAGGTGCTCCAGGTGCAACGTGAGGAAGGTGTAATAAGGGCCGTGACTCAACTGCATCAGCGCAACACTGATATAGAAGGCAAGCACGCCCGGGCTGAACAACTGCTTCACAAACCCTTCACCCGCCGGGCGCTGGCTCGACACCGACGGCTGTGCATTGGGCACCCACCAGCTGCTGGCAACGATACCGACTATGATCAACAGCAATGCCTGCGGATACAGATCCAGACTGAACCACTCCAACAGCCGCCCGAGAGCGACCACGGTCAGGATGAAGCCAATCGAGCCCCATAACCTGATCTGGCTGTAGCGTGCCGTCTGGCCTTGCAGATGCGCCAGCGTGATCACCTCGAACTGGGGCAACACCGCATGCCAGAAAAACGCATGCAATGCCATGACCATGGCCAGCCAGGCGTAGGATTTGTCGACGAGAATCAGCGAAAAGCACGCCAGTGTGCAGACTGCGCCGAAGCGCACGATAGCCAGACGTCTTCCGGTGTAATCGCCGAGCCAACCCCAGATATTCGGCGCCACGCAGCGCATCAGCATGGGAATCGCCACCAGTTCGCCGATCCGCGCACTGGGAAACCCGAGGTGATCGAAGTACAGCGCCAGAAACGGCGCCGTCGAACCGAGCAAGGCGAAATAGAAAAGATAGAAACCGGACAGTCGCCAGTAAGGAATCGCCGCCACGGTCAGACGCCCGTGGCAGCGGAACCGGAGGCAGGCATTACAGCTGGCCCAGAACCGGGGTGTCGACGCGTACGTCCAGGTTCTGACCGCGGTGACGCAGGAGGTGGTCGAGCAGGACGATCGCCATCATCGCTTCGGCAATCGGCGTCGCGCGGATACCGACGCAAGGGTCATGACGGCCCTTGGTGATCACGTCGACCGGATTGCCATCGATATCGATCGAACGGCCCGGCGTTGTGATGCTCGACGTTGGCTTGAGTGCCAGATGCGCAACGATAGGTTGTCCCGAAGAGATGCCGCCCAGGATGCCACCGGCGTTGTTCGACACGAAGCCTTCCGGCGTCATCTCATCGCGGTGCTCGGTGCCACGTTGGGCAACGCTGGCGAAACCGGCGCCGATCTCGATGCCTTTCACGGCATTGATGCTCATCAGCGCATGGGCCAGTTCTGCGTCCAGCCGGTCGAAAATCGGCTCGCCCAGACCTGGCATCACACCCTCGGCCACGACAGTGATCTTCGCACCGACCGAATCCTGATCGCGGCGCAGCTGGTCCATGTAGGCTTCCAGCTCCGGGACCTTGTCCGGATCAGGGCTGAAGAATGCGTTCTGCTCCACCGACTCCCAGGTCTTGAACGGTATTTCGATAGGGCCCAACTGGCTCATGTAGCCACGTACGGTAATGCCCTGAGTCGCCAGATACTTCTTGGCGATGGCACCGGCGGCAACCCGCATGGCGGTTTCACGTGCAGAACTGCGGCCGCCCCCGCGATAATCGCGGATGCCGTATTTGTGATGGTAGGTGTAGTCGGCGTGGGCCGGACGGAACAGATCCTTGATCGCCGAGTAGTCCTTGGACTTCTGGTCGGTGTTGCGAATCAGCAGGCCGATGGAGGCGCCGGTGGTCTTGCCTTCGAACACGCCGGACAGGATTTCGACCTCGTCGGCCTCCTGACGCTGGGTGGTGTGACGGCTGGTGCCGGGCTTGCGGCGGTCCAGGTCACGCTGCAGATCGTCCAGCGACAACTCGACACCTGGCGGGCAGCCGTCGACGATAGCGACCAGCGCCGGACCATGGCTTTCGCCGGCGGTGGTGACAGAGAACAGCTTGCCGTAGGTATTGCCGGACATGCGGGAAGGCTCCGAGAAATCGATCAAACACACGAGCCCGCCAGTATACGCAGGCTGATCGCGTGAATCACCCTCGAACCTTATTCGATTACCTGCATCCAATTTGACACTTTATTGACGATGGTCCTGCGATGCTACGTGCTATATCCCTGATCCGCGGCTTGCTGCCGCTGCGAGTAATCGCCTTGACCCTCACTCTGCTGACAACCCTTGCCCACGCCGGAACACCGGTTGTGCTGCAACGCCCCATCAGTCTCGACACCGGCTCCGGCGAGCTGTTCGGCACCATGCTGCTGCCCAAGTCGGCTACGCCGGTGCCGGTGGTGCTGATCATTGCCGGGTCCGGCCCCACCGACCGCGACGGCAATAACCCTGATGGCGGGCGCAACGACAGCATGAAGCGCCTGGCGTTGATTCTGGCCAGACACAACATCGCCAGCGTGCGGTACGACAAGCGCGGCGTGGCGGCGAGTCGCCCGGCGACACCTGACGAACGCGACCTGACGATAGAGAAATACGTTGACGATGCGGTCGCCTGGAGCCAGAAACTCAAGACCGACCCGCGACTGGGGCAACTGATCCTGATGGGTCACAGCGAAGGCGCACTGGTCGCCACGCTGGCGGCTGAACGGGCTGGCGCCAGTGCGCTGATATCGGTTGCCGGGACCGGTCGCCCGGTTGATCAGGTGGTGCGCGAGCAGCTGCAGTATCGCCTCCCGCCTCCGCTCTTGGCGCGCAGCGAAGAGCTGATCGAGGAAATGAAGGCCGGCAAGACCGACGACAACGTTCCTGATCCGTTGCAGGTGGTTTTCCGGCCTAGCGTGCAGCCCTATCTGATTTCGCTGTTTCGGCAGAAACCGGCTGTCGCCTTCAGCCAACTGAAGATTCCAACCTTGATCATTCAGGGCCGTAACGATATGCAGGTTGGCGTCGGAGATGCCGAGTTGCTGCATCGGGCCAAACCCGACTCGCAACTGGCGATCATCGACGGCATGAACCACGTGCTGCGCATCGTGCCCATGGACATGAAGCGTCAGCTGGCGTCCTACAGGGATCCGCAACTGCCGCTGGCCAGCGAGTTGTCCGACCGAATCATGAAGTTCATCGGTTCGGTGCCCGCTGCGTAGGTTCAGGCTCGCTCCTCTTCTGTAGCAGTCCGGCTCGCCGGCGGTGGCGACTCCAATTCCGCCACCGCCGGCAAGCCGGACTGCTACAGGTCGTATCGACATCGTTCCTGCGCGGATCCCCCTTCAGCTTCGTCGAAAACGGCCGATACGAGGTTGCTGGCATTGTGTTTGCCGAGCAATGTCGAAAAGGATCGCCGTGATGACAGAAGCAACCATTGAGGCCGAAGTGGCCGCCCCCAGCGACACTCAGGAAGGCGAAGTTGCCGCACCGGTCTTGTGGGAAGACGTGCAGGCCGAGCATTTTTCGATGCTGCGCCTGGCCCCGCTGCCGACGGATCGGGCGACCGGCGGTCGTCCGCTGCGCTTCGTCGAATTCGGCCGGGCGGAGCGCCACAGCAAGGATTTCAGTTTGCTGCGCATGAGCTATCACCTGCCCGGACAGAAGACCCGCAAGGAACAGAATCAACTGGACATCTGGGTCGATCATGCCAATCGCGCCGTACGCGTGGGGCCAGAATCGGGTCTGCAGATCGAACCATGGAACCGTGGCTTGGGCCGTTTCATGGTCGCGCAAGGGATTCACTGGGCACAGAAGCGCTGGTCTGAATACAAGATTGCCGGCACGGCGCTGGCCAACAAGGATGCGCTGAACGAAGACACCCGCCTGCGTCGCGACCACTTCCTCAAGACGCACGGTTTCGAAGTGGTGTACGCCGATCCTCAGCACCTGAAGGGCAGTATCAAGGACGCCAAGGTCGGCAACCTCAACAACACCTGGAACACCGACAAGGTGCAGATCGTCGAGATCCTCGACGCCGCGCAGATGCTGCAGCAGGCCGAGCAGAGGATTCAGGATCAGGAAGTCTCGATCAAGAAAGCCGAAGACAAGGTCAGCAAATACCGCCGCGATGACAGTGGACTGCGTTTCACCATCGCCTGCCTTGTGACCTTCGCCGTGTTTCAGGCCGGGTTATTGATCTGGATTGCGACGCATCGGTAAGGCGTCCGCTTTTGTAGGCGTGCGCGTGCTCGCGATGAGGGTGTTTCAGTCGATACAGGGTTAACTGACCAGATCGCCATCGCGAGCAAGTTCGCTCCTACAATGATTTGTCGCCGTGAATCAAACGCGTGACGCAAACACCGCCTGATGGGCACGGCACTGCTCGGCCGTCAGCATGAACACGCCATGACCACCGCGCTGAAATTCCAGCCACGCGAAGTCCACTTCCGGGTACAGTGCCTCGACGTGTACCTGGCTGTTGCCCACTTCGACGATCAACAGACCTTTGTCGGTCAGGTGATCGGCCGCCTCGGCCAACATGCGCCGCACCAGATTCAGGCCGTCATCGCCACAGGCCAGTGCCAGCTCGGGCTCATGTTGGTATTCGTCCGGCATGTCGGCGAAATCTTCGGCGTCGACATAAGGCGGATTGGACACGATCAGGTCGAAACGCTGACCCGGCAGCCCCTCGAAGCCGTCGCCCTGCACGGTATAGACGCGTTCATCCAGACCGTGGCGCTCGATATTCTGATTCGCCACTTCCAACGCTTCGAACGACAGATCCGCCAGCGCCACTTCGGCCTCGGGGAACACGTCGGCGCAGGCGATACCGATACAGCCAGAGCCGGTGCATAGATCGAGAATGCGCGCAGGCTCGCTGGCCAGCCAGGGCTCGAAGCGGTTTTCGATCAGTTCACCAATCGGTGATCGGGGAATCAGCACGCGTTCATCGACAATGAACGACATGCCGCAGAACCAGGCTTCGCCCAGCAGGTAGGCGGTCGGGACGCGCTCGTCGATGCGACGCTTGATCAAGCGTTGCAGATTGACCAGTTCGTCATCTTCCAGATTGCAATCCAGATAGTTGTCCGAGATTTCCCAAGGCAGGTGCAAAGCGCCCAATACCAGTTGGCGCGCCTCGTCCCAGGCGTTGTCGGTACCATGGCCGTGGAACAGATCTTCCCCGTGAAAACGGCTGACGGCCCAACGAATATGATCGCGCAGGGTGCGCAGGCGGGAAGTGATCACGGCAGACTCCTTGAAAAAACGACGGGCGATTCTAGCAGCCATCGCCCCAACAAACGATGCCTGCGCCCGACAGCCGTCAAGGGCACGAAACTTTCCACAACCTTTCGTTCATTTTGCAGGCAATATGACAGTAACCGCGACCTGCTCGACGGCTTGACGCCCGGTAAAAAGCGACGCTTGTGAGCATTGAGATTCACAGAATCGCTCAGCCAGTGGACAATGTGGCAAAAGCCCCACTCGAAGGAGCCCCAGATGTCTGTTTCAAACAACGGTCCCAAGACCATGTTTCAACTCAGTGGCCGTGAATACGCAGCGGCCACCTTGAGTAATGCCACGCTGATCATCATCGATGCGCAAAAGGAATACCTCAGCGGCCCGTTGGCCCTGACCGGCGTCCAGGATGCCATCGACAACATCGTCAAACTGGTCGACGCTGCCCGCATCGCCAAGTCGCCGATCATTCACGTCCGTCATTTGGGGACCGTGGGTGGCATGTTCGATCCTCAGGGTGAGCGTGGAAAATTCGTCCCGGAACTGCAGCCGCAGGGCGACGAAATCATCATCGAGAAACGCCTGCCCAACGCACTGAACGGCACCGTGACCACCGATGACCGCAAAACCCTGCACAAGCTGCTCGAAGACCTGGGCCGTCTGGACCTGGTGGTCTGTGGGTTCATGAGTCACTCAAGCGTCAGCACCACGGTTCGAGCGGCCAAGGATTATGGCTTCCGTTGCACCCTGGTCGAAGACGCCTGTGCAACGCGCGACCTGCCAACACCCACCGGCGTGATCAAGGCAGAACTCGTGCAGCAGGCAGAAATGGCGATCATGAACGATAACTTCGCCAAACTCGCTTTGACCAAAGACCTGATCTGATACCCGCCTTCATCAGGAACTGTCCCGCTTGATCCGCAGAGCCTTGACCCCGCCTCGGACATCATTTTCCGGCAGTTCCTGAAGAAAAAGCGTACAAATGCAGAGATCGGGTTGTGTGTCCCCTGTCACATAACCGCCTATCCGTTAATCACACGTGTTCGCCATAGAGCTCTCACCAGGCGGGAACCACGCTGGCAGAAGCTGGTCAGAGCGCCGATACCCATAGAGGAAGTCGGGATGAAGATATCCGATGGTTTTGATGCTCGTCGCCTGCGCCCGAAAGGCCAGAGCAACTGGCGGATGCGCATTGGCGCCGCAATATCGGCCCTTCTCGCCACCGCCGGCGTTTTGTTGGCCATGGCAGGTATCGCCAGTCTGATCGGCCACCCGGCTGCACTGGGCGAACTCAATGCGAGCCCGGCCGGGGCCGTGGTCACGATCGTGATCGGTCTGTTTCTGTTGTACATTGGCGTCTGGCTCTGGCGCCGCAGCCGTCGTCGCCGCCGTCGCGCAGGCGAACTGAACATGTCTCCACACCTGATGAAGAAGCACGACTGACCCCTCCTCCCGCGTCTTGCCCAGCCGTTTGCACGTTTTAGTCGCGCCGATCACGGCGTGACTTGGTTAAACTGGCGTTCTTCGCGGAGACCGACATGCAAGACGACGATTTTTCCCTGTTCAGAAGCGAGATTCGCGGCGTAAAGCCGATCAAGACTGAACACGCCGATGTAGGCAAACCCAAAACCGACCGTAAGAATCTGGCGAAACTCCGGCAGGCAGCAACCGTACGCTCGGACGCCACCATCACCGTGGACGGCCTGTCCGATCAGTTCGTGATCGATGTAGGGCCGGAAGACACGCTGTACTGGGCGCGCGACGGCGTTCAGGAAGGCCAGATGCGTAAGCTCAAGTTGGGCCAGATCAGCTTCGAGGGCAGCCTGGACCTGCACGGCATGAGCGTGGAGCTGGCGCGAGAAACCATGTGGGAATTCCTCGCCGAGGCGACCAAACTGGAAATCCGCTGCGTGCGCATCACCCACGGCAAAGCGGTACGGCTGGACGGCAAGCGCCCTATGATCAAAAGCCACGTCAATACGTGGTTGCGTCAGCATCAACAAGTACTGGGGTTCACCTCGTGCATCGCCAAACATGGCGGCGCGGGCGCGGTGTACGTGATGCTCAAACGCACGATGATGGACGGGCGGGACGAGTAACCCGCTTTTTCTTCATCGGAAATGGTTCAACCGCTGTTGTCGTGACTGACAAATTTCCTGTGGGAGACGTCGGAGGTTACGACGGCAGCGAATGCGGTCGGTCATAAAAATCAACATTGACACACCGCATTCGCCAGCAAGCCGGCTCCCACAGGCATTGCAGCAGCCTTGAAATCCTTTCAGGGCCGAGGGTTCCAATCAGCGCGGGCCGGGGCCACCACCGCCTGGTCCACCACCGCCACCAGGGCCGCCGCCCTCATAATGACCACCGCCACCGCCTCCATGCCCCCCTCCCCCATGACCACCTCCGCCAGGGCCCCAGAAAGGCCAGCATCCGGACATGGCAGACATCACCGCGATGACCATCGCGACTTTCGCTATACGACTCAACATTCTCGTTACTCTCTTAACAGCAGGCATCAATCACCTGCAAAGTCTGACAGCACCCCCGGGGTAAACCGCGTCGCCATTTGGTAGCTTCCAGGTATCGAAGCTGATACGAAGCGCGGGAAGAAACGAAAAGGCCACAACAGGAGAACACGCCCGTTGTGGCCTTTATTCAATGTCCGTCGGCGATTCGGGCGGCATGCCCGATCAGGTCAAAAAAGATCAGCGGTGGTAATAACCCGGTCCCGGACCGTAGCCTCCACGGCCTTCGTAATAGTGCCCGCCATCATAATGACGATGATCCCAACCACCGTGACGTCCCCATCCAGGGCCAAAAAAACATCCCGAAACCGATGACGTCAGGGCGATCACCAGGGCGATTTTCGCGATTCGGCTCCACATACGCTTACTCTCTTCATCCGGGCATCTGTCACCCATTAACTCAGACACCAAGTCGACACATTTCGACATAAGCGCTCGGTAAAGGTTAGGTAAAGCTCGCTTTACATCCTCCTGGCGTCGTCATGCCTCAGGTTTGTCGGTCGCCCGCCGTACACCTCTGCGCCCGGCTACGCTACTATGTGCGCCTTTGCTGGCCACCAGGCTGGCGTTTTTTTGAACCCACACGGAACACAACCCTGTGACACTGGAACAGAACTACACCGAGATCCTTGGTCAACTCGGCGAGGACGTCTCCCGCGAAGGCCTGCTCGACACCCCGAAACGTGCGGCCAAAGCCATGCAGTACCTTTGCCGCGGCTATGAGCAAACCCTGGAAGAAGTCACCAACGGTGCGCTGTTCAGTTCCGACAACAGCGAAATGGTGGTGGTCAAGGACATCGAGCTGTATTCGTTGTGCGAACACCATTTGCTGCCGTTCATCGGCAAGGCCCACGTTGCCTACCTGCCAAACGGCAAAGTCCTGGGCCTGTCGAAGATCGCGCGCATCGTCGATATGTTCGCCCGCCGTCTGCAGATCCAGGAAAACCTCAGCCGCCAGATCGCTGAAGCCATCGAGCAGGTCACCGGCGCCCAAGGCGTGGCGGTGGTCATCGAAGCCCAGCACATGTGCATGATGATGCGCGGCGTCGAGAAGCAGAATTCGTCGATGATCACCTCGGTGATGCTGGGCACGTTCCGTGAAAACGGTGCCACCCGCACCGAGTTTCTCAGCCTGATCAAATGATCAAGGCTTCCTGAACGCCGCGATTCATTATCGCGGCCGTCGAGGTTTCAAGCATGTTGATGAAGGCATTGAGGGTTGGCCTGGGCCAGTTGGTCATTCTGGTCGACTTCCTGACCCGTCCGAGCAAGAAAAAGCGTTCGCCAGACGCTCAGGCGATGGTCGATGAATCGGCAAAGGATCTGACGCTGTATCAGTTCCAGGCCTGCCCGTTCTGCGTGAAGACCCGCCGCACTCTGCGTCGTCTGAATGTGCCAGTGGCCCTGCGCGACGCCAAGAACAACGAGCTGGATCGCCAGACGCTGCTGACCGAAGGGGGCAAGATCAAAGTCCCTTGCCTGCGCATCGAGGAAGCCGGTCAGACGGTGTGGATGTATGAGTCCAAAGTGATCATCGATTACCTGGACAAGCGTTTTTCGGCGGTTTGATACGCCCTACTTCGGGCACCCTTCCTGCCGACACGCCGTATACGCCTTCAACTGCTCGACCCGGACTCTGGTCTGAGCAGTGAGGCATTGCGCCTGGGATAGCGGCCACAGGCTGCCGCCGTCCTCACGCTTACCAACCTGATACACGCAATCGGCATCGCGAAACGCGATCCACTTCTTCTGCGCATCCTGCAGCGCCTTCTTCTGCGCCGGACTGGTCAGGTAAGCCATCTGCGCCTTGTACTGCTTGTTCAATTCGGCATCCTGGGCCGCGTAGTCCCTGCTTGCGCACTGGTTCATCGAGGCTTGAGTGGCGTTGCAATCTTCAGCCTGGGCCGAGCAGCCAATGCCCAGTGCCATGAACATGCCAACGCCGATCATCATGTACCGCATCGAGTTCTCCTTTTCCTTGATTGATCGTCAGGCCTAAGCCAAACGGGGACGCAGAGTAAAGCAGTGCCGCCTGCGGTGTTATCGCGCACAACATTCAGACATGAAAAAACCGGTGACTGCTGCCAGTGACCGGTTTTTTTATCCGCGTGCTCTCCCGAGCGGCCTCAGTCCAGCATGCCAACATAACCCGGCTGCTGCCTGATACGCTCCAGCCAGCTCTGGATAGCCGGGAACTGGGTCAGGTCGAAACCGCCCTGATGCGCCACATGGGTGTAGGCGTACAGCGCGATGTCGGCGATCGAGAAACTGTCCCCGACCAGAAACGGCGTACGCACCAGTTGCTGTTCCATGACCCTCAGCGCCTTGTAACCGCGCTTGTGCAGCTTGCGATACTCGTCCATGCGCTCTTCAGGCAGCCCCAGATAAAACTGGATGAACCGGGCGACGGCGATGGTTGGCTCGTGACTGTATTGCTCGAAAAATTGCCATTGCAGCATCTGCGTGCGCAGGCGCGGCTCGGTCAACAGGTAGGGCGTGCCTTCGGCGAGGAAATTGAGAATCGCATTGGACTCCCACAGACAGGTGCCGTCTTCGAGTTCCAACACGGGAATCTTGCCGTTGGGGTTCTTCGCAAGAAAGTCCTCGGTTTCAGTCTCGCCATTGAGAATGTCCACCGGGACCCATTGGAACTCTGCGCCCAACAGGTTGAGCATCAGCTTGATCTTGTAACAGTTGCCCGAGTTGTAGTCGCCATAAACCTTGTACATCTGCTGCTCTCCCCCTCAATTCTGCCCCGTGATGCGTGTGCGTAATGTATCAGGCCGCCTGGGCTGCCTGCGCGTGTCGGATGACGTTGGCCAGTCGTTTGAGCCCTTCGTCGAGCCGCTCGGAGTCGATGTGGCTGAAATTCAGGCGCAGGTAACCAGGATTGGCGTCCGGATCGGTAAAAAACGGCTCCCCCGGCATGAACGCCACGTTTTGCGCCAGTGCCGTGTGCAGCAGCGTGCGGGTGTCGAGTTTTTCCTTGAGCGTGAGCCAGAAAAACAAGCCGCCTTGCGGGCTGTTCCACTGCGCCAGATCGCTGAAATGCCGTTGCAACGCTGCTTCGAACTGATCCCGGCGGGTGCGATAGAACCCGCGTAACTCCAGCAGATGCTGTTGATAGGTTTCGCTTCCGATCCACTGCAATGCTTGCCACTGCCCCACGCGGTTGGTGTGCAGGTCCGCCGCCTGTTTGAGTTTGAGCAAGTGCGGGAACAGATCAGGTGAGGCGATCAGATACCCCACACGCAGTCCCGGCATCAGGGTTTTCGACACGGTGCCGGTGTAGATCCAGCTGGCGTTGTTCAATCGACTGACGATGGGACGCGCGCTGCCGCCGTCGAAAGTCAGTTCGCGATAGGGTTCGTCTTCGATCAGGGTCACGCCGAATTCGTCGAGCAACGCGGCCACCGCATCCCTGGCCGCCTCGCTGTAACGCACGGCGGAGGGATTCTGGAACGTTGGAATCAGGTACGCAAAAGACGGTTTGTGGTCCTGCAATCGCTGACGCAAGACCTGCAGATCCGGTCCTTCAGCCTGAAGCGGTACGGTCAGGCAATCGGCGCCGAACAGCTGAAAAATCTGCAACGCCGCCAGATAGGTCGGGCCTTCCAGCAGGATTTCGGTGCCTTTGTCGATGTACAGCTTGGCGGCCAGATCCAGCGTCTGTTGCGAACCGCTGACGACCATCACCTGACTGGCGTCGCATTTAATCCCCAGCGCCCGCGCCTGAGCGGCAAGCGCTGCCCGCAGTTGGGGCTCGCCTTCGCTCATGCCGTACTGGCCGA
>Ga0160447_100521_pt1 | contig 17916 bp, 18 predicted proteins | sample HID1973K_E1MG_FD_108222 | JGI IMG/M metagenome (GOLD analysis project Ga0160447, IMG submission 108222) | Enriched mosquito-associated microbial communities from UW Madison campus, WI, USA - HID1973K_E1 MG | ecosystem: Host-associated > Arthropoda: Insects > Digestive system > Unclassified ...
CCGCAAGGAAATGGATCTGCCGCCCGAGGAAATCTACGCGGGCGTGCTGTATCAACTCGGCGCGCTCTCGGCGATCGCGCAGGCGGAAGGCGGGCGCATCGCGCACGTGAAGCCGCACGGCGCGCTCTATAACCAGGCGGCGAAAAGCACCGCAATCGCCGATGCGATCGTCTCCGCCGTGCACGACTTCGATCCGTCGCTGCTCGTGTTCGGGCTCGCGAACAGCGGGCTCGTCGAAGCGGCGCGGCGCGCGGGACTGATCGCGATAGAGGAAGTGTTCGCGGATCGCGGCTATCGCGCGGACGGCTCGCTCGTGCCGCGCAAGGAGCCGGGCGCGCTGCTCGACGACGAAAACCTCGTGCTCGACCGGACGCTCGCGATGGTGCGCGAGCAGCGCGTGCGGGCCGTGTCCGGCGAATGGGTGCCGCTCAACGCGCAGACGATCTGCCTGCACGGCGACGGCGCGCACGCGCTCGAATTCGCCCGACGCATTCGCGACGCGCTGGCCGATGCGGGCATCGAAGTACGCGCCGCGCACGCCGCCGCATAGAACGCTTTCAGTAGCAGATTGAACGCCCCGTCGAAGCGGGGCGTTTTAGCAAGCGAGCGCCCGATTCGAGGCGCGTTTACTACCTGTCGGTGTGGAGATCTCAATGACAAATGCAGTCAACTTATGGCCGCTCATCGGTGTGGCCGTCATCATCGCGGGCTTCGTGCTGCGCTTCAATCCGATGCTGATCGTCGCGGCCGCCGCGATCATCACCGGCTTCGCGGCGCACTTTCCCGTCGAACGTATTCTGACCGCGATCGGCAGCGGCTTTCTGAAGACGCGCAACATTCCGCTCATCATTCTGTTGCCGCTCGCGGTGATCGGCCTGCTCGAACGGCACGGCCTGCGCGAGCGCGCGCAGATGTGGATCTCGAGCATCAAGGCGGCGACGGCCGGCCGTCTGCTGATCGTCTATCTGTTCGTCCGTGAAATCACCGCGGCGGTCGGCCTGACGGGACTCGGCGGCCATCCGCAGATGGTGCGTCCGCTGCTCGCGCCGATGGCCGAAGGCGCCACCGAAGCGCGCTACGGCAAGCTCTCCGACGCGACGCGCCACAAGTTGCGCGCCTATTCGGCCGCCACGGACAACGTCGGCCTGTTCTTCGGCGAGGACATCTTCGTCGCGTTCGGCGCGATCGTGCTGATGGTCACGTTCCTGAAGGAAGCGGGGATCGTCGTTGAGCCGATGCATGTCGCCGTGTGGGGCATCCCGACTGCGATTTGCGCGTTCCTGATCCACGGCTTCAGGCTCTGGCTGCTCGACCGCAGGCTCGCGCGCGAGCTCGAAGCGCTTACGCGCAATGGCGTGGGAGAGAAAGCATGACGCTCACGATCAACTATCTCTTCTATCTGGTCGGCATCATCCTGCTGGTCGTCGGCGGGATGATTCTCACTGACAAGGCGCATCCGAAGCGATTCAGCGCGGGCGTGTTCTGGCTCATTTACGCGTTGATCTTTCTCGTCGGCGACTGGATTCCGGTTCCGGTCGTGGGCGTGCTCGTGGTCGCGATGGCGCTGATCGCGGGTCTCGGCGGCGTCACGGGCGCGAAGCCCAAGATGCTCTCCGAGCAAACGCGCCGCCAGAGCGCCGTGCGCCTCGGCAACAAGCTCTTCGTGCCCGCGCTGACGATTCCGATCGTCACCGTGATCCTCACGCTCGGCGCGAAGTACCTCGTGTTCGGCGGCGTGCCGCTGATCGAGCTGAAGAACGTGACGCTGATCGGCTTCGGCGTCGGTTGCGTGATCGCGCTTGCGATTGCATGCGTGATGACGCGCGATACCGTGGGCCAGTCGATGCGCGAGACGCGCCGCCTCATCGACGCGCTGTCGTGGGCCGCCGTGCTGCCGCAGATGCTCGGCATGCTCGGCCTCGTGTTCTCGGATGCGGGCGTGGGCAAGGCGGTCGCGCATGTGACGACCGCGTACGTCAACATGGATTACCGGCTCGTCGCGGTGGCGGTGTATGTGGTCGGCATGGCGCTCTTCACGATGGTCATGGGCAACGGCTTCGCCGCATTCCCGGTGATGACGGGCGGCGTCGGCGTGCCGATTCTCGTCGGCGTGTTCCACGGCAATCCCGCGACGATGGCCGCGATCGGCATGTTCTCCGGCTACTGCGGCACGCTCATGACGCCGATGGCCGCGAACTTCAACATCGTGCCGGCGGCGTTGCTGGAGCTTCCGGACAAGAACGCGGTGATCAAGGTGCAGGTGCCGACCGCGCTCACGCTCATGATCGTCAATATCTTCCTGTTGAACTGGTTGATGTTCATCTGAACGACAGCGCCTGACCTGTGCGTGCGGATCGCGGAATGACGCCGCGATCCGCACGCACGCTCGCAACACCCCCTTCCCCCGCCTCCCAGCCACATTTTTTTCTTCGTGGCAAACATTTCTCCAATTTCGTGGACGCACGTCTGCATGCCGCTGACGATGAGCGGCAATTAAGAATCTGCTTATATCTGCTCGCAGGAGCATGTCGGAGACTCTGGCGCCCTCACTACTCTGAAAAGCATCGCGTGCTTCTGGAGTTGATTGAGGACATCGGTTCGCCCTTTGTGCCGCTTTATGCGGACATTGACGAGCCGGTTTTCCGTCACCGATCCCGTCATGCGTTTGCCGAGTTATTCCCATCTGCTCGCTTTATCCGCGAGGCCTGATCTGCTGCTTCGCCTGCTCGAGACGATCGTCGTCGCGGCCAGCGCGCTCACAGCCCAACGGATCTTCGGACATAGCGTAACCGCCGGTTATGACAGCGCGGTCGCCGCCTTCGCGATCATCTTCGCGTGGAGCGCGTTGTCCGGGTTCTACGTGAAGAGCCCGATGCGCCGCGTATCGCTGCCGCGCGCCGTGCTCCTTCCGGCGCTCGGCTGGGTGCTCTGCGAGGTCGGCGCGGTGTGCATCATCAAGTGGATGAATGGCGAATACCAGCCTTCGCGCGCATGGCTCGCCGGCCTTTTTCTGCCGACGGCCATCGGCGTGATGCTGTGCCGCGTCGTCGACCGGATCGCCGGTGCGCGCCGTGTGCGTCGCGTGTCGGTGGCGGTGGTCGGGCGCGGCGCGCGTTGCGCGGCCTTCGTGCGACGCATCGCCGCCATGCCCGATTCGGCGTGCCGCGTCGAGGCCCTCTTCGACATGGACGCCGATGCCGACGCGACAGTCGGCGGCGTCGCGCTCTTTCACGACATCGACACTTTCGCCGCCCGCGTGCGCGCACAGCGCGTCGACGAAGTGTGGCTCGCGCAGCCGCTCACGGACGAAGCAACGCTGCTGCGCTTTCTCGATGTCTTCCGCGACGACCTGCTGAACATTCGCTTCGTTCCGGAGATCGACCAGCTCACCCGTTTCCGGGGCGAAGCCGCCGGCCTCGACTCTACTTTTGCGATCAATCTCGTCGGCGTGCCGCTCACGGCACGTGCGCTCGCCAGCAAGGCGATATTGGACCGGATCTTCTCCTTTTGCACGGTCGTCGGGATGTCGCCCGTATTTGTTGCGATCGCGCTTGCCGTCAAGTTTTCTTCGCCCGGTCCCGTGCTGTTCACGCAGCGGCGCCAGGGCGCGAACGGCACGCCCTTCGACATCTACAAGTTCCGCACGATGCACACGCACGAGACCGACGACGGTCTCGTCGTGCAGGCCACGCGCGACGATCCACGCATCACGCGCGTCGGTGCGTTTCTGCGTCGCACGAGCCTCGACGAACTGCCGCAGTTCTTCAACGTGCTGCGCGGCGAGATGTCGGTCGTCGGTCCCCGTCCGCATGCGATAGAGCACGACGCGCTCTATCAGCACGTCGTCGACGGTTATATCCATCGCTACCGCATCAAGCCGGGCATCACCGGCTGGGCGCAGATCAACGGCTTGCGCGGCGAGACCGATTCCGTCCAGAAGATGCAGCGGCGCGTCGAACACGATCTCTACTACCTCAGCAACTGGTCGTTCGCACTCGACATGCGCATCGTGCTCGCGACCATCACGCGGGGCTTCGTTCATCGCAATGCGTATTGATTCGCAGGACTTATTCATGAAGGACTCCTTTCCACGCACCGCCGCGGCCATCGCGCTGGCGGCTATGTTGAGCGCGTGTCAGTTCGCGCCTGGCTTTCGCATGCCGGTCAGCGCCGACGCGACCGCCAGCGACGGCGATGCCGGCCCGCATATCGAGGCCACCGCCGCGACGCCCGCGATCCCCGTCACGGAACTCGATCTCGCGCTCGCCAGGCGTTACGCCGACCAACGCAAGGCAAACCGGGACGGGCAGGCGAAGCGGCTGTTCGGCGCGCCGGCTGTCTACACGGTCGGCGCGGGCGACGTGCTGCAAATCGTCGTCTGGGATCACCCGGAGTTCGCGGCGGCGCTCGGCGCCGGCCAGAGTCAGGGGTCCGCGAAAACGAGCGATCCGGCGGCCGGTTTCGTCGTCGATCAGAAGGGCAATCTGCGCTTTCCTTACGCAGGCACGCTGGCGGTCGCCGGATTGCGCACCGATGAGATTCAGCAAAAGCTCGCCGCCGCGCTATCGACTTATCTCGTCAAGCCGCAAGTCACCGTGCGGATGGCGTCGTATCGCGCGCGTCAGGTCTATGTCGACGGCCAGGTGCGCGATCCCGGCACGATTTCGCTGACGGACGTGCCGCTTAGTTTCTACGACGCGATCGCGCGCGCCGGCGGCTTCAACGACAACGCCGATCAGAGCGATGTCGTACTGGTGCGCGACGGCGATTCGTATCGGATCGATGTGCCGCAATTGCTCGCGCAGGGGCTCAACCCGTCGAAGCTGTATCTGAAGGAAGGGGACCTGCTGCGCGTCACATCACGCGACGACAACGGCGTGTACGTGATGGGCGAAGTGAGCAAGCCGGGATCGGCCGCGCCGCGCCGCGACGGCCGGCTCACGCTCGCAGATGCGCTCTCGCAGGTGGGCAGCATCAATTCGAACACGGCGGACACCGCGCAGATGTTCGTAATTCGGCCGGGCGGCGACGCTCCGCGCGTGTATCACCTCGATAGCCGCTCGCCTGTGTCGATGCTCGTGGCGAACGAGTTCGAGCTACAGCCGAAGGACGTCGTTTATGTCGACGGCAGCGGGCTCGTGCGCTTCAACCGCGTGATCAGTTTGTTGATGCCGCTGATCAGCACGGGGCTCACGGCGGGAGTGATCGCGAAGTGATCGGGGCGATTCGAGTGGTTTGCGAGCGCAATGTTGCTGGCCTTCGTTAGCGATCGCGGTTTCTGCGGTGCCTCATCTCCAAAAGACGTGCTAGCCAGCTGACTGTCGGCGCTCGTACCGCTGACGTTCTGCGCGCACCACGCCACGTAATCCATTGCGCACCCGGGGATAAACGAAAACGCGCCTGTCCCCGCTGCCTACAAATGAATAAAAGTCATGAAGTCGATTCGAAGAATCGTGCTGCTACACGCCTATAGCCGTCGCAATTCCGGCGATGGACTCCTCGTTGATCTAACCGCTTCGCTGTTGCGTGAGGCTTTCGGCCCACGATTTCACCTGACGGTCGTCGCAGCCGAACCCGCATCGTTTCCAGAATACGATGACGTCATTCCTGCGCCAGTCATCGCCGCCAGTGGCATAGGACGCATCGTCGCGGCCGCACGCACGCTGTGCCGTCAGACGACGCCGGAACTCATGACCCTGCGCTAAAGGCTCTCGCGTGCCGACCTGGTCGTTGGCGTCGGTGGCGGATATCTAAGAGCACGCGATGGCCTCGAATTCGTGAAGCTGGAACTAGGTCATCTGGTGCAAGTCGATGCTGCGCGCGCCTCCGGAAAACCAACTTTCTACATGCCTCAAAGCATCGGCCCCATGATGTCCTGCACGCCCGCGCTGTCGAACTGTGCAGCAAGACGACTGGGTACCGCGCTTTCCGCCTTCACCTCGATTTGCGTGCGCGATGACCGTTCGCACCGCTTCCTCGAGGGTCATGCAAGACCCGCGCGAATTCCGGACATGGCTGTACTCGAATTTGCGCGCGCCCGCAATGAGGTGATGAAACGCGTTGCCTCACGTGGACATATTGTCCGGCATGTAGCGTTGGTGCTCCGCGAGGCGCCGAGTTGGAGCGCATCTCAACGCAAGCGCTACGCGACTTCGGTCGATCAACTCATCCACGGATTGCGCGATCGATGCCGTCTGAGCTTTGCCGTTCAGAGCAGAGGCCGAGGCAACGACGATGCAGCGTATTACCGACGAATCGGACTATCCGACGATCCGCCGAGTCTGCGCCATCTTCTTGATCACGATACGCCGGACGCCGTGGTGTCGGTCCGGCTGCATGGTGCGCTGGAGTCGCTGCTGCACGGTGTACCGGCATTTCATCTCAGCTATGAACGTAAGGGGTTTGGCGCCTACAGCGATCTCGGCATTCCAGGGTGGGTCGCGAACGCGGCGGACTTCGACGCATCGACAGTCGTGGAACAGCTCTTCGCGCCTCAGGCGCTGCCCTCGTTCTGGGAAGCGACGCAAGACGCGCTTGCGTATGTCGGCGCGCAGCGAGTTGCGCTGGTCGAATCATTGAGACGCGCGGCTGGCTTTCCCGCTACCCGGTCCATACCAGTAGTCGCAACGCCGGAAACTGAAGCCCTGCTGGAATGAGCGGATGAACCACCCTGGAGAATCGGGTGCCCGACCCGCGCCCGGTAAGTTTGAGAGCGTGTCCGTGGTCAGCGTTTCCTGCATCGTCCCAAGTCGGACGTTCCGCTGAAGTAGTTGAACGCGCCGCTGAAGTCGTTGAGACTTATGGCTTCTTCGCCTGTCTTATCGGCGATCGTGCAGCCATTGCGGGAGAGTCTGAAACGAGGCTTTCCGGGATACGCCGGAACCGCTACTTCGCTATAGCCCGCCGGCAGTTCGTGTGCCGTGCTCGGGGCGCCTTGTATGATTTCCAGCGTTGCCGGGGCCTCGAGAAAGGTGGTCACATGCACGTTTGCTGTCAAGGGCGCACTTGAGCGTGGCGCGCTCGCAGCGCCGGTCTGCGTATCTCCGCGAACTGGATGCAGCCGATAGAAATAATAAAGCGCATCACAGGTAATCGTTGGCGCGTTTCCTCGTTTGAACCATTCGTTGAAGTATCGGCTGGCGTTCAGATAACTGTCATGATTGGGCAAAGCACCGAATCGCGGATCGTAGATCTGCGCACGCGTCGAAGCGCCGATGGGCGCAACATAGGTGGATTCGGCCCAGTCGTTCCATGTGACGATCTGAACCCAGTCGGCATTCGACTTGATCGCGCTCAGCCACTCGGTGGCCATTCCGCTGAAACCACCGGTCTCGAATACGCGATTATTTGTGCCGCTCGACAAGCCGCGATAGTACGGCGTTACTGGCGCCATGAACACTTTGCCCGCCGTTCTCAACGCGGCAGCGAGTCGTTCCGTCGAACGCGCTATCAAATCCGGCGCGCCTGCCGCACCGAAATAGAAATAGCCATCGGCGGCTTCGCTACGCGCCACGACTTCTTTTGCCCGAGCGATGTCGATCTCGGACTCGCCCGTGGATGGCGCAAAGTGCGGGACGAAGTATGCACCCAGTGACTTTGCCTGCATCATCAGCGCCTCGCGCCGTGCTTCGACACGGCCGCCCAGCGCATAGGCCGAAAGCACCGGCCGACCCGCGACGCTCAGCTGCGCCGGCAGACCACCCGTCATGTCGATGATGTCGCCCAATTCATTCTGCGCGTTTCCGTCAGCGGATACGAAGAGTTTGAAGTCCTTTTCATACTCGGCTGCTGCGCGATACATCTCGAGCACGCGTGCACGATACAGCGGTTCGCTACGATGCCATCCCCCACAATTGAGCGAGAAACCGTCGATACCGCAACGTTGCGCATCGCGGAATTCGGCGATGTAGTCATCGATGGTTGCATGCGGGCCGCCACGCGGCCATGCGACCATGTAATGCGCGAACACTCGCTTGCCCGCGCTCAAAGCGGACGCGTTCCCCGGAGTGCCGGTTGCTGCCTTGAGCATCCACGGGGACATCATGCCCGCCGCGCCAAACAAGAACGCTCTGCGCTTCATTTCGCGAAATTCTCCGTTCGAGCGTCGGCGTCCAGTATGGAACAAGGGCGGGATGCAATCAGAACCTTTCGCGCGTCGCGGCGGCTGAGGACGAAAGACAGCCCCATCACGGTGGTGCTGGCGACCAGAATTCCGAGCAGTGCGCCGAGCAGACCGAACAGGTAGGACATGATCCCGATTAGAACGAGCGACAGGCCGACTTCGATGGTCGACACCAGCACGAAGCTCGCGCGATTGACCGAGAACATCAGCAATGACAAAACGCGACACAGGAAGATCATCATCGCACCGGCAAACGTCACGAACATGATCCCGAACTGCAGCGCATAGGACCCGAGCCCGGCTATCGGGAATAGTCGGATCCGGCACGCAAGTAAGCTTGCCGCAACGGCGAGCATGACGAGGACCAGCGCGCCAGCCACGATATTGATTTGCCGCGGGCGATGAAACAGCATATCCATGCTTACCCTGGACCCACGATTCAACAGGAGCGCGACACCCTGTCCGCAATTGAAGGCCAGATTGTGCACGCTCTTCACGCCTCGATAGAGCGAACCGCCTGCTGGCCCCACGATCAACGTCACCAGCATCATGTCGAGATGCTTGGCCCCTGAGAAAATCGCGTTCGAGTACCAGCTTCCGAGGATCTCATTCCTGAACATGACGAAGAACGGTCTGAAATCGAAAGCTCTGACGTCGAATCGCACCTCGTCGCTGCCTCCGGACCGGAGCCGATCCGGACTTCTTTTCCGATCTGCCTGCAGATAGGTCAGTAGAAGCATTGATCCGTAGCCCGCTTCGACCAGTAGAAGGAGATCGGGCAGGTAGCGATCCAGTTCCCGATGCTTTGTCAAAAGCACGATGATCAACACCCGGGAAAGAGCGGATGTCAATGAGATAGCGCATATCGCACCGCTGCGTCCGCATGCTCGCAAAGCACCAAGCGAGAAATGGGACAGCCCGTAGCATACGGGCGCCAACACCATCAGGATGACAAATTCAGGCTGCGCGATCAGCCCGTAGCGCCCGAGGAGAATTCCAGCCGGTGCAAATACGGCCGTCGAGCCAAGCGCGCTCAGACAGTCGAGGAAGATGAGTGTCGGCACGCTTGATCGAACTGCTTCCACCGTGAAAATGCGCGCCGAGCCAAAGTTGAACAAATCGATTGCGATGAAGAAGAAAGAAACAAGCGCATATGACTTGCCCAGCCAGACGGAGTCCATGTGCCGTAGAGCAAGCGCGACCGCCACGAAGTTGCCCAGCGCGGGCAATGTCGACGCAAGCATCGAATAGATGACATCCCGCTTCACCTCAGCCATGAGCCTTCAGTGCCTCGCAATAGTGCCGATAGCGCTTTTGAAGCTCGGAGAAGCGAAAGCGTCGCGCAGTCTTCCGGTTTCGCCTCTTCTGATCTGCACGAAATTGAGCATTCAAGGCGAAATGCGAAATTCTCTCGCCAAGCGCGGCGCTATCCGCTGGTGGCACAAGACTGACGGGTTCCAGTACCTCCGCGACGCCGCCAACTCGGGACGCCACGACTGCCGCGCCCAGCGACATCGCTTCCAGAAGCGCGCGCGGCATACCTTCCTGCAGCGAAGGAAGCGCGAAAAGCGAATGCGCTTTCACGGTCCGCAGGACACTCTCGCCGTCCAATGCACCCGTGAAGCGTACGCAATCGCCGAGTCCGAGTCGCGCCGAGAGCTTCTCCAGATCAGGACGCAACACGCCATCACCGACGAGCGTGAGGCAAATGTTCATCCCCCGGCCGCGTAACGCGGCCACCGCGTACAAGAGATGCGAGTGACCTTTGCTTTCGTTATGCATCATGGCGACATTCACGATGCTGAAAACATGGTCGGATGGTTCGTCGCTCGATGAAGCGTGACTATGGTCTCCGATCAAAATCCTGTCTGGCAGATAGACATCGCTGAATCCGAACGAATGTGACGGCTCGCGCGGCGGATAGCTCGCCTGTAACGCTTCCGTGGTCACATAGCGGGCCGTACGACCATGCTTGGCCGCAGAGCGCGTGGCCCAGCAGTGCACTGCACGTGCCATCTTGCGCAACGGATGACGCGATGCCGATTCACTGAAGTAGTCGGCAGGGTCGGCCACGACTTCCGTCGAGAAGGCTTTGCCCGTCAGACGACACATCAACATGGCGATCAGCGATAAATTGCCAGGGAATCGCAGAAGCAACACATCAGACTTCCGAACAACCCGCCAGATACGCCACAAGAGTCGCGGCAAGTGCATTGCGAGCGACTTCACACCCCGATGACCGCCGAGATCGATGAACTCGGTACGCTCCCATGTAACGAGGTCGCCATGCGCGTTCTGCACCGGAAAGCTGCGGGCCGCGATTCGCACATGCGCAAAGTCCTGAATGAATCGCGCTGCGAACTTGCGATGCGCCATGTGCGGACTCACTACCCGTTGGTCAAGCCTCAGGAAGTTGCCGTCCATCAAGAGGGTAATCGAGCGTTTCGGGTTCATGTTGGGTTAACGCCGTCCATGTTGAAAAATCTGCTGCAAGTTTGCGCGGACTCGGTTCGAGCGGCGAAGGAATTCATCGCGGGCACAGTTTGAAGCGGTCTCGTGTGAATTTCGTCCATGCACGCGCCGGATAGCGCGTCACGCATCTTCGTAGCAGTTCATCAAAGACGTGAGAAACGTCTCGGCGTTGAAGGCGTTCTTGAAAACATGGCGCGAATTTGTGCCCATACGACGGCAATCTTCGATCGTCAGGGCATTGAGTTGCTCCGCGAGGCAAGTACCCGTTAGCTGCCGCAGGATGAACCCGTTGTAGCCATGTATGACTTGTTCAGGAAGCGAACTCTCGCCTGCGACCACGAGCATCTTTCCTGCACGCATCGCTTCGATCGGCACGAGCGCCAATCCTTCCCACCGCGATGGAACCACGATCACATCCATGTGCTGCATGGCATCCCTGACGCTACCGGGACTGATCTAGCCGTGATGAGTGACTCGCTGCATCTCGTTGGGAATCGACAGTCCGCCGCGTACCGCAGTGCCGAATACATGCACATGCAACCGGTCTTCTAGTAACGGCAGGGCGTCGAGCAAAATGTCGAAGCCCTTCTGATAGTCGAGGCGTCCGAAATAGCCGACCTGAAGCGGTTGCCGCGTGTGCGCGGAAGCCTCGATGCCCACGGGAGTCCCGACAGCCGCGTCGTCGAAGGGGATGCCTGTATAGATCAATTTGATCTTTTCTGCCGCAATGCCGTACTGGCGGGCAGCGCGGACCTCCTCGAACGACATACAGAGAATGCGTGAGCAGCGTCGCGCAAGTCGGCGCTCGAACATCGCGAAGACATACGCGCTCAAGCGCGATACGTCCCGCTTCATGAACGACCACGCATGCGGCGTATATAAGACCTTCGCGTCGTCGAAACGGCCCAACCTGATGTAGAAGCCGCATACGTACTGTGGCAATGGATCACATTCGCCTTTTGCGAACCGATAAGCGTGTGCAGCGTCTGCGCAATTGATGCGAACATGAGCGGATTGCGGCTCGATCGATATTCGACGATCGCGATATTCCGCGTGTCGAACGTCTTCGGAGCGACCAGGCGCGGATCGCAAACCAGCACGATTTCATGTCCCATGCGACGCTGCTCGTGCATCAACATCGTCACATAGCTGGCGATGCCTCCGATCCAGGTCTCAACCACATGAACTATTTTCATGGTGCATCTCGTTGCGTCCACGGCGCCCGATCGCGCCTTCCCTCTTTCAGCAGCAGTGTCAGGGGCAAAGCAAAAAGGACGATCCACCGCACGATGTAGTATGCGATGACGTTCGAGTCGAAAAGAAGAGAAACAGAAACGGCAAGGGATAGCACACGATCCGTACTGGCAGCCACCGCCAGCCGGCGCCCTCGCCCAGCTGCTGGATACGGGCGATCAGCCAGCCAAGAATGACGAACGACAAGATGTAGCCGGAAATGCCGAAGTTGACGAGAAATTCGCCTGGCATCCCGAAGAGTAGTGTCGTGCTATCGGACTGGTTCGTTTCCGTTTTGCGGACGATGCTGCTTTTCTCTTTTGCGAATGTTTCCGGCTTGGATTCCCAAATGGCCTTAGGCACGATCGCCGCGACCGCGCCGGCGAAACTGCGCCCCATGGCGAGCGTGTAGCCTGGGTATTGTTCCGTGTCGAGCGCGAGTACCTGTACGTCGAAGCGCGACAGGTCACGAAACAGGAAAAAGCTGACGGGCCCCATCGAGAGCTGAAGCATTCGTTGTTCAGCGAACTTTCTCGACACGTCATTCAGGTCCGAAAAGTCGATGCCGAACTTGAGGGGAATCATGGCGAGTCCGCCTACGGCGACGCCGATCCCGACAAGTCTTGCCACGCGCTGGCTGATGCGCCGCACGAATGCGTGATAGATGAGGCAGGCAAACAAAATCACGAACACCATGCCTCGTCGGTTTCCGAAAACGCCGGAAGACAACCAGCCCAACACGACGAGCTGAACCAACGCCAAAGTGCGCATGAGACGTCCGCGCCACGGTCTCAACATCACGCATACGAATATCCAGAGCGGAGACGTATTGGCGAGTGCTTGGATGACGCCTAGCCCCTCCAGCGGATCGTTCTGCGTGACGGACGTCTCCAGGCGATCCGCATACAGTTGCGCGATGCGGCCGTATCCACCGAGTTTCAAATAGATGAGCGCAAGAGCGCCGAACGCAAATAGCGCGAACACATAGGCTTGACGGTTCATCGTGACATTGCGCTCCGGGCGCAAGCCAGCCGCAACGCGCGGGCGTCTGCTTCGCATCACGATCAGCGTCACATTCATCGCCCACAGGCCAATGATGTTCAGGACGAACCAAAGGACCGTCGCATCATTCTGCTCGGGCAGAAGCGTGAGATAGATTTCGTCGCGCGCGATCAACTGACAGATCGGAAGCACGCAGAAGTACATGAGCGCGAACAGCCGCCAGAGCTTCAGCATGTCGCTGTCCGCTTTGATGCAAAGAACGCTTGCCGCACTCGCCAGCACGAGACAGACGGTCAGCACATTTGCCCGCCCCAGATACACCGCGGTGAATAGACCGGTTGTCGCGACGCCGCCCGCCGGTAGCCAGACCAGCGCGCGAAGGAGACTTTCACTCGGCGCGCGCAGCCGTGCCGATTTCCTCGAACTCATCTCACCGGCAGCTCGTCGGCCTGGTATTGATATGCGGCATATCGGTACGCACCGTACTTCGACCGATAGCCAAGGCCCCGCGGTTCGACGCCGTTGAGAATGACGCCTTTGACGGTGGTATTGGCACGCTGCAATCGACGTGCGCCCTCGTTCAATTCACCGATAGTGGTCTGCTCGAATCGCGCGATCATGAAGACGGATCCAGCATGGGTCGCGATGATCCCCGGATCCGATACGGCAAGCACCGGCGGCGTATCGATGATCACGAGATCGTAACCTTCCCCGAGCACGTCCAGAAGACGCCCCATGCTGTCGCTCGACAGAAGTTCGGACGCTTCGGGAGCAATGCTGCCGGTCGTGATCAAATCAAGACCAGGAAAGACGTCGCGCTGTATGACATTCTCAGGAGACGCGTGCGCAAGCAATAGTTCCGACAAGCCTTTTCCCCGTATGCTCCCGAAATACTGGTGAAGATGTCCGCGCCTCATGTCCGCGTCGATCAATAGGACGCGCTTGCCGGGGCAGCACAGCACGGAAGCAAGATTGGCGGCGACGAACGACTTTCCGACGCCGGGCGTCGGACCGGTGAGCAGCAAGCGGTTGTTGGGAGCGTCGAACATTACGAAGCTCAATGCCGTGCGCAAACTGCGCATGCTTTCGATCGCTGGTTCCTGCGAATTCGATTTCGCGAGCAGAGTTCGGCTTTGTTGGCCCGACTTGACGCGCGTGCTCATAGAATCTCTGTCGCAGACAAAGGAATCGTCCCGTACACGCTAAGGTCCGTGTATCGTTCGATCTCGTGCGTATCGGTTATGCCGCCGTAGAACCATTCCCGCGTGAAAGCCGCGCCGATGCCGAGCATCAGTCCAAATATCGCGGCCAGCCCCATTACAAGTGGCACCCGAGGCCAGATGGCTTCTTCCGGAATACGCGCTTCGTCCACTTGACGCACATCTCCGACTTTGCCGGCCGCAACAAGCTTCAGTTGCTGGATGTTGTTAAGCGTAGCGACATAGATGCTCTGATCCACTCCTACATCGCGCATGAGCGATACCGTCTGCTGCTCGACGTCCGGCAAGCGCTTGAGGCGAACGTCGACGTCGCCAATATTTCTCTTTATCTCGCCGATCTCACGTTCAAGAGCCATGACCGCGGGATGGTTAGGCGTGTAGCGACCGGCGAGATCGGCTTGCTGCTGCTGAAGCTCCAGGAGACGACTTTGCGTCGAGACGCTTTGCTGCAGGTAGGTCTGCGCTTCGAGACTCACGTCGAACGTACCGTGCTGATTACGCACGGCGTTGTAGCGCGTCTCTGCACTCTCCAGACGCTGTTTGAGCTCAGGCAGCAGACCCTCCAGGAATTGCGAGGATTTTTCCGCTTCCGCCGCGGTGCGCTTCACGTTCTGTGCGACGTACGCCTGACTGATCCGATTGAGGATGGCCGCAATCTGCTGCGGGTCGCTTCCTCGCAGAGAGGCGGTGATGATGTTGCTTTGCTTTCCCTTCTGCTGAACATTGAGTTTCTGCCGCAACTCCGTGAGCGTCTTGAGCCTGGATTCGCGGACGAGATTGAATCTCGCGCCAGGCTTGCCGTGCATTTGCGCCACCAGAAGATGAATTCGGCCGACGCTTTGCTCGACGTCCAACGTCTTGCCGACCTCGCCTTCGATCGGGTTGTCGAGGTCTGTTTGTGTCAATCGAAAGTGATGGTTATCCAGCAGCGTGAGCGTAAAGCGCTCGCCTTCCAATTCCTTCGGTACATCGAACTCCCGGCACGTTCACCGACTCCGTGCCCCAACAAAATCCTCCCCATCCGAGCAGGCCTGGAGTAGATAGGGACTTGGCACGTTCGCTAAGGCGCCGGCCGAGCATAGGAAAATACCGCGGTTTTGCGTCGATATAGAGACGCAGGCCATTCACCGCCTGATCGACGATCATGCGTGATTGCAGAATGTCCAACTCGCTTTCCGCCTGTGTTTTCACGTTGAACAACGAGGACATGTCGCCGAGCAGCGTATTTGCGGCCCCCCCAGCCCCCTGCTCCACCTGAATGAGGACGTCGGCCTCGTACAGCGGTTTCGCGAGAAACGAATAGGCCGCCCCGACCAATATGACCAGCGCGAAGATACTCGCAACCAGCCAACGTTTTGCAATCACGGTATCGAGATACCGGATCAGGTCGCCGCCCTCTTCAGAGCGTTCGTCGACCACCAAGTCCATGCGATCTTTCACTGTTACTCACTCAAGCCATTGCTTTGATACGCGGAACCCACGCGTCGACGCCCTGACGGATCGACTCAAAGGCGATGTGAAATGCCGCGATGGATTTTCCGTATGGATCGGCCACATCGAACTGACCGATCTCGCCCAGTCGAAACACCTTTCCCGATGCACCGGGATAACGACGCATGATCTCGTGCCTGTGGGTCGTTTCCATCGAAAGAATCAGATCCGCGTCACTGACGAGCCCCTTGCTGATCTGTCGAGCGCGGTGTGCGGAAATGTCGATACCCATGTCGGACATGACGCGAGTGGCATGCCGATCAGGAGGGGCGCCAACGATGGCGTCGAGACCGGCTGACGTGACGGTGACGCGGCCGGCTTTTTCGCCGATGAGGTATTGCGCCATCGAGCTGCGGCAGATATTCCCGACACAAACAACAAGGATCGTTCTGATCATTTAGCTACGGTCGCTTTCGAGACGCCGAATATGTGGCGCAGCGATACAACTCAAATACAAAAAAACTCGCCCTGAGGCGAATAGGGCATAGGGTGAGCGATGACCCAACGTCGTGTGTCACGTCGAGGAAAGGCGAGCGTCTGACGCGATGCGCGATAGGAACGCATCACACCTCGTTTTGAAGACCGGGATTCACGGGAGAATTGACGCGCTCCGAATACTAATCGTGTTTCTCTGATACATGCCGATTAACATCAAATATGCCAATTGCCCGCTCGGTGTGCCGGGCTTATTTGATTTCGAGCGCGATCGGATGGAAGCGTTACCGCGAACACGTGCCGAAGTCTTTCGTACTCGATCTTCGTGGGTAGCTCACCCCGGCACGACCACAAACCCCCGCTTCCTCAACAGTTCGAGCACGCCCCTCGGCCCGCCAAGATGCAACGCGCCGATGGCAACAAAAACGGGCTTATCCGGCGCGGCCAACCCAACCATCCTCGCGACAAACCTCCGATTCCGCTCATACACGACGCGATTATCAACCTGCGCCGCCAGCGCCGGATTCCTCGCGAGCTTGTTGCTCTTCGCATCATCCCAGGCCTTCAAAGCGTCCGCATCGCCGATACGCCATAACCGATGCAAGTCCTTCACATCCACAACGTTCTCCGCAGGCGTCTGCACCAGATCCTGCGCGAGCATCTCGCGCTGCTGCGCCGACGTGAGTCGCGTGAATGTAGAGATCTGCTCGTTCAACGTCTCCAGCCCGACGATCTTCCCGCGCGCCCGCAGATACACATTCTGCAATTGCGCCTCCGTGCCGTACTCGCTCTGAAACCCCGCCTTCAACGTGTCGTACGTTTCGATCAGCATCGACGCGAGCCACGGACGCGTATGCCGCAACTCCTTCAACGCCTCCGGATTGCCGCGCATGCGCGTCTCGACCTTCTTCCACATCGAGTCCGGCAGATAGTCGATCAGACACTCGCTGCGGCACATGCCATAGCGGTTCACATCGTCTTGTGAGAGCAGCAGTTCATCGGGGGAGATTTCGAGCGCCAGCGTGGGCGATGCATCGAGCGCCGCGAGTATCGATTTGCGAAACGGCTGCTCCGGCGGATAGTCGCTCGCGAAACCCACATGGAGCGTGCCGAGCACGTAGATGGTCGTCGTGCCCTTCGTCGCGACATAGAAGGGCATCCGCGGCGGCTGCGCGCGCACCGGACCGCTCGCGGTCGTGCCGTCCGAGCGATCCGCGCGCGGCGGCGAAGCAGGATTGGCCGGCGCGGCGGCGGACCCGGCATCGCCCGCGGCCTGCGGCGTGCGCGATCCGACCACGGCGAAGCCCGCCGACGGGACCAAAACACCCGCCGTAAACAGCACGAACGACAGCACGATGGCTGTCGTTTTGGCGAACGCCGCGCATGAGAAGCGCGGCTTGTCGTATGAATCCGGCACGGCTCACATCTTAAAACATTCGCGTGACGCACCGAACACCTGCCCTGCGAGATTCAGACTTCGACTTCGCCCACCTCCTCGGCGCGATGGCACGACACCTCACGTCCGTCGACCGTGCGCAGCTTAGGCTCTTCCGCGCGGCATCGCTCGATTGCATACGGGCAGCGCTGATGGAACGTGCAGCCCGACGGCGGATTGAGCGGCGACGGCATCTCGCCCTGCAGCTTGATCTTGATGCGGCGGTCTTCCTCGAAGATCGCGGGCGTCGCGGACATCAGCGCGCGGGTGTACGGATGGCGCGGATTCGCGAAGATCGTCTTCTTGTCGCCCACTTCGGCGACGCCGCCGAAGTACATCACCATCACGTCGTCGGCGATATGCTCCACCACCGACAAGTTGTGCGAAATGAACACGTAGCTCGTGCCGAACTGCGCCTGCAAATCCATGAACAGATTCAGGATCTGCGCCTGAATCGACACATCGAGCGCGGACACGGGTTCATCCGCGACGAGGATCTGCGGATC
>Ga0160447_100522_pt1 | contig 17898 bp, 17 predicted proteins | sample HID1973K_E1MG_FD_108222 | JGI IMG/M metagenome (GOLD analysis project Ga0160447, IMG submission 108222) | Enriched mosquito-associated microbial communities from UW Madison campus, WI, USA - HID1973K_E1 MG | ecosystem: Host-associated > Arthropoda: Insects > Digestive system > Unclassified ...
GATGAGCGCGCCGGAGATGAGTGTCGAATAGGCGAACCACAGGCGCGACACCGCATCCATGCGATGCAGCGTGAACGCGAGCAATAGACCCGCCGCGACCACGGCCATCCAGGCGAGCGTGACGCGCGCCAGCATCATGGCGAGCGGCTTGCCACGCCAGGTTTCGTACACGCCGAATGCGGGGAAGAGGAGAAGGGCGAGCGCGGAGTTGAACGCGATCAGCAGCCTTTCGATGTCGCTGAAATCGAGCGACGAAAAGCGTACGTCATGCGCGATCAATCCGCCCGCAATGATCAGACATACATCCAGAAAGCGCGCCAGCCAGCCAAATAATTCGTGGTTTTTTTCTTGCATTCATCCAAACCGGTTAGACACTTGAGGCCGATGCTGCCTCGGTTGCTCGAAGACGCGGGAGTAGTCGGTCGAATTCCCGCTTGACGAGCCCGTAGCACTCGCATGCGCGTGCTTCCAGGCCCTCGCGATCCACGACCTTGATGCAGCCGCGGCTGTGATGGATGAGGCCGGCGTCGTGCAGCTTGCCCGCCGCCTCGGTCACGCCTTCGCGGCGCACGCCGAGCATGTCGGCGATCAGTTGCTGCGTGACTTGCAGCTCGTTCGACGCGGTACGATCGATTTCGATCAGCAACCAGCGGCAAAGTTGCTTGTTCAGCGAGTGATGGCGATTGCATGCGGCCGTCTGCGCGACCTGCGTGAGAAGCGCCTGCATATAGAGCAGCATCAGGCGGCGCAGGAAGTCCGAGCGGCCGAACTGCTCGCGCAGGGCTTGTGCGCTCATGCGATAGGCGAATCCGGGGCACTGCACCTGCACGCGCGTGGGCATGGTTTCGCCGCCAGTCAGAACGGGCACGCCCGTCATGCCTTCGCGGCCCACCGCGGCGATCTCGACCGAGCCGCCGTCTTCCATCGTGTGCAGCAGCGAGATGATCGCCGTCGTCGGGAAGTAGACGTGATGAATGCGTTGGCCCGAATCGCACAGCAGTTGTTCGGTGCGCAGTTGTACGAGTTCGAGATGCGGTGTGAGCGCTTGCCATTCGTGCGCCGGAAGTGCGCCGAGCAGGTGATTGCCGTGCAGGTCGGACTGGAGGGTCAGCATGATTTGTTCTCTCTCGTGACTTCGCGCGTTGCGCTTCAATTTTTATTTACTGGGTGAGCGTTTCCGAAAGATGTCGTTTCGAAGAAGCCTCACACCAGCCCCGTAGCCGCCCGTTCGCGCTTGAATCCGTTTTTTTGTTCGCGCTGATTCGGGTTGCGGGTCTCTATTAGCGAGGACTATGCCAATGCGGGCAATCGCAATGCTGGCGGGACCTCATAGCCGATGTACTTGTCGTGATGCAGCGCAGCGCAGCGTTTTTGTTTCAGTCTTGAACATTGGTGGTCTTAGGAATGCCTGTGTGCCCCGATGAGTTTCCTCTGCGCAATCCCCCCGAACGGAGGTTTGGTCGTTTCTGACCACCGTGCGACAAGCCTCACAGGTCGACATCCCCTCTACAACCCACCTTCTTTCGTAGGGACATTGGAAATTGATTCATCCGTGTTCCATCCATTTCACAGGGCTTCAAAAGCGCGTTATTTCCGCGCGCCCTTGATTTCCCGCGACGCCTTGCCGGGCGGGGCTTTGCGGCTCGTGCTCCAAGTCTGCCGCCAGGCGTTGCACGAAGTGGAATCGTTGCGCCCATTGCACATCCTGAAAAATCGGTGTGCCACGCCGCGCACGAGAATGCTTCAGCCGCGATGCATGGGGCGTGAGGTGCCTCACACAAGGCCTGCAGCGCATCACACAGCGGAGCGACGGATGGCTTGACTGCGCGAAACGTTTGCCCGGATCTCATCGGAGAGATGCTTTTCGCAATGTTGGCTCGCGCACGCAGGGAGCGTCGCGAAATGTTTCATCGGGGACAATTTCATGCGGAACCGATTAATCCGCGCGTAATGCGTGTTGCGTCAAATGCCGCGCGGACATCACGAGGTCATAAAAATGAATATGCAATGCGGGACGTAAATGAATGAAAAACCCCTTGAATCAGGGGCTCGAATATGTTTTTGCAGCAAGCGTGTGCTGAAGTGAATGAGGTGTCAGCACACGATATCGGCGAGCGCGGGAATCACGCGTTCGTAAGCATCCTCGATGAGATCGAACGATGCCTCGCATGGCTCGCTGCGGCCACGCGACAGCGCGCGCGCGAGGCGGCACTGCATGACCATCGTTTCGCTCGCGATTTTGCGCGCGGCCGCATTCGTCTGCACAGGTATGTCGAAGCCTTGTTCACGCATCCACTGCAGGTAGTGCGCGAGCAGTTCGAAGTTCGCCCCGAGTTGTCTCATGACATTGGACGCATAGAAACGCGCGTAAGGCTCGCCGCGCGCGAGCATCGCTTCGACATGCTCGGGGAACGCCGCGCGCCAGCGTGTGATGGGGTTGTGCAGCGGGCGACGCAGCAGATGCGCGCACAACAGGTCCGCGGAGACTTCGGCGAGTGAAGTGCCCGACAGCGAATCCCGCACACGCTTGACGAACTCGACGTGCGGAAAGAGCTCGTGCATTGCGTCGGGACGCAAGATGCCGTCGTAATCATCGCCGTCGAGCAGGTGATAACCCGTGTGATGAAAGTAGCCGAGACGGCGCGCATCGGGGTCGATCACATCGATGCCGATGGTCGTCTTCGCATGCTCGCGGCGATACGAACCGGCGCGCATGTCGGGCAGGAAGAACGCGTCGACCTCGACGAGCACGGTGTTCCCGCGGCGCGTCTGCACGAGCGCGCGTTCCTCCAGCGAGTCGAATACCGCCAGCTCCTGCACCTGCAGTCCGTACAGCTTTTCGATGTCTTCGAACGGCAGCTTGCCGAGCGTGAACTGATCGGCTTCGAAGTCCTGAGCGACGGTGAACGCAAGCGCCGCGCGCGGCTCGAGCCCGTTGCCATGCAGGAGTTCTATCCACAGATCGATGGGCGCGACGCCTTCGCGCCAGATGCGCTCGCCCCGATGCAGCGCGTGTGCATGATGACGCCGCGCACGCATGCGCAAAGGATCGAGCGACACGACGCGGGAACGACTCGCGCCTGAATTCGTCACACCGCTCGTCTGGAACGCGCTCATGCCGTGACCTCGGGCCGGGAAGGCCGGCTGCCGATACCGCATATGCGTGAAAGCGCGTGTGCTTTTGGTTTTAGTTGTGCGTATGCGTGTGCACGCGCGTCGCGTCCGATGGCGGTATGCATTTTGATTTTCCCATGAAGGTGCCCTATTACGCGAGCGCTATCGACGCGATGCGAGCACGCGCGGCGGCCCGCAGCGCGGACTGTCGCGTAGTCGTTTCGAACGTCGGGCAGGCGTCTTTTTCCCCGGGACGCCTTTGCAGCGTGTGGTCGGGCTTATTTGAAAGGCGCGCAGGGTTGGGGTCGGTGCGATGGCGCACTGAATTTAGGCGGGTCGGCACGTAAGGTTCAATCGTCGCAACGCCGGTAATTACCGGTAAAGCATGGAGATAATCGATGAACTGGAAAATCCTGGATTTCGAACAACTCACTGCGCGTGAGCTTTATTTGATTTTGCGCGCGCGCAGTGCGGTGTTCGTTGTCGAACAGTCGCACGTCCATCTCGATCCGGATGGTCGCGACGAAACGGGCACGCATATATTCGCAGCGGAAGACATGAGCCGTTCGATGCCGGTGCTCGCTTATGCGCGTATTCACGCGGGCGACGCGGAAGATCCGGAAGTGGTGGTGGACAAGATCCTGACGAGCCCGCTGCGCCGTGGCGATGGCACCGCGCACGCGCTGATCGAGCGGCTGCTCGCGGTGACGGCCGAGCGCTGGCCTGGTCGCGGCGTGCGTCTCACCGCACCCGTCAGCCTGCGCGGTTTCTACGAGGCGTTCGGCTTTCGCAAGACCGAAGGTCCGTTTCTCGAGCACGGCATGCCGTACATCGGTCTGACGAGAAAGAGCCGACAGGTTCAGTTCGCGGCGAGCGACAACGCCACCACCTACGAGTTGCTCTAAGCGCCACCAGCGACGCGCTGCGTGCGCCGCAACCGGTGCGCAGCGAAAGAAGCCAGTAGCACGGCGTGGACGGTCCAGGCATCGAGGCAGGAACAAGGATCGAGGCGGCGCGAGCCGTCTCGAATCGCGTCCTCGAAAGAATAAGATCAACGCCGCCGGCACAAGCCGGCGAGCGTATAAACAGCCTATCTCATGCGAATAGTCCATCTCGCCAACCACGCGCAGACGATCGGCAACGGCACCGTCAACATGATGGTCGATCTCGCCTGCATGCAGGCTCGCATGGGTCAGGACATCGTCGTGGCATCGTCCGGCGGCGGGTTCGAGCCGCTGTTGCGACGTCACGGCATCACGCATATTCCGCTGCAGCAGTCGCGGCAGCCGTGGCGCGTGCCGTCGATGATCGCGGGCTTCAATCGTCTCATCGATCGCTTCGATCCCGATATCGTCCACGCCCACATGATGACCGGCGCGCTCATTTCGCGTTTCGGCAGCATGCGGCGCCGCTTCGCGCTCGTGACGACCGTGCATCACGAACTGCAGAAAAGCGCGTCGCTCGTGCGCGCCGGCGACCGCATGGTGGCCGTGAGCCGCGCGGTCGCGCTTGATCTGCAGGCGCGCGGCATCGGGCCTGAGCGCATGTCGATCGTGCTCAACGGCGCAGTGGGCGCGCCACGGCTCGTGTGCCGGCCCGCTGCGAAGCCGGTGCGCCTGCGACATCCGAATATCGTCTGCGTGGCGGGCATGTATCGCAGAAAGGGCATCGCGGAGCTGCTGCATGCGTTCGCGCTCGTGCGCGAGCAGTCCGCGAACGATCGCGAGTTCATGGCCGAGCCGCATCTCTATCTCGTCGGCGACGGTCCCGATCGCGGTTCGCTGGAAGCGCTCGCGGACGAACTGGGCATCGAGCAGGTCACGCATTTCACCGGCTTCGTCGCCGATGCCCGCCCGTACTTCGCGAGCGCTGACGTGTTCGCGCTGCTCTCGCATCAGGACCCGGGTCCGCTCGTGATCGCCGAGGCGCGCGAGGCGGGCTGCGCGATCGTGGCGACGCGCGTGGGCGGCATCCCCGAAATGCTCGACGACGGCGCGGCGGGCGTGCTCGTGCCCGCGGGCGACATCGAACAGGCGGCGGCGAAGCTGCGCTGGCTGTTGCTCGACCGACAGGCGCGCGACCAGCTCTCGGCGCGCGCGCGACAGAATCTGCAATTGCTGTCGGTGGAACGAGCAAGCAGCGAATACATGGCGATCTATCAGCACACGCTCGCGGAGCGTGAATCGATGCAGCGACGGCAGATGACAATCGATACGCGACGCGCCCGCACGCCAGATGGCGCGATTTAAGCATAGCGCTGACAAATGGCCGCGCTGCACCGCGCCACGGTACTTTCGTCTCATACGTCCGATCATACAAATGGCCCATGCCAGCAGCCTTCCGTTCGCGTTCGCACAGAAAGCCTACGTGATGCTTGCTCAAATGAGTGCATGATCGGTCCGACGACATGAGGGCCGCAAAAAAAGCACTCGCCGCGCTGCGACGCCGTCATTCTTCAGTTTCCCTGATGAATGCCTGCGCGCGCGCGGCGCGAGCGCAGCAGACGCACGTGAATCGGTAATAAAGAAAAAAGACTAATCATCGACATCGGGGCCAGAGGGATTACCCTGTCAGGAAATTCCTGACTGGCATTCGAAGCAACGAAGACGCAACGTATCAAGCACGACGAATGGACCTGTCGGGAACCCGTCGTGCCTTTCGCAGGCCTGGAAGCGAAAGCGATGCGCTCATACACATGGCTACGGAACAGGCGAGAAGGGGAGAAGCGAGATGGATGAAAACAAAGAGCGATCGCTGGTGGCGAAGGTGATGGACGGACTCGTCTCAGGGATCGTCGAGCAAAAATATGGCGCGATACTGCCACCGCAGGACATCCTCTCGAAGGAGTTCGACGTGAGCCGCACCGTCATGCGTGAGGCGCTGTCGATGCTGCTCGCGCGCCACATGCTGGATGTGCGGCCAAAAACCGGCACACGTATTCGTCCGATGAGCGACTGGCGGCTCATCGACGAGGACGTGGTGAGCTGGCGCTTTCGCGCAAAGCCCGATCAGACATTTTTGCGGGATGTAATCGAATTCCGCATGCTGATCGAACCGCGCGCGGCAGCGCTCGCGGCCGCGCGCGCGACGCCCGACGAGATCGCCGGCATCCGCGATGCGTTCGACGCGCTCTCGCGTCTGCAGGTGGGCGAGCCGGAATATCAGGCGGCCGACGAAGTACTGCATACGCGCATCGTGGCGGCGAGCGGCAATCAGTTCTTTCGCCAGATGACGGCGATCGTGCGCGGCGCGCTCGTAACGGTGAATCCGATCGTCGATGGCATCGAGTCCGTGCGCGAGGCGACGCTTGCGGCGCAGAAGAGCGTGGTCGAGGCGATCGAGGCAAAGGATCCCTCCGCCGCGGAATCCGCGACGCGTGCGCTCGTCGACCTCGCCGCCGAGGAAGTGGGTCGCGCGTTCTCGCTGGAGCGCTCGAGCAGTCAGCCCGCGTCGCCGAGCGTGAACGCGTCAGCGGGGGTTTAGGGCGCTTAAGCGTCGGTCGATGTTGCTTGCCAAGCCTGGAGCCGGGACATGTCCCGGCTTTTTGCCGTCTGCGCGCGCCGCGCGAACTCGCCATGCGATGCAATGAGGCACAATGCGGCGCACGACGAACATTGCACACGGAGGCAGGATTGAGCAACACGAACATCGACGGAACAACGATACGCTGGGGCATCGTCGGCGCGGGACGCATCGCGCGGCGCTTCGCCGACAGTCTCGCGCATGTCGAGGGCGCGCGGCTCGCGGGTGTGTGGTCGCGTCGCGAGGAACCGGCGCGCGCGCTCGCCGATGCCTTCGATGCGCGCGCGTTCGCGGATTTCGACGCGCTGCTCGAAGACATCGACGCGCTCTATATCGCGACCTTGCAGGACAGCCATCCCGGTTACGCGTTGCGCGCGTTCGCGGCGGGCAAGCACGTGCTGTGCGAAAAGCCCGCGGCCGTGAATGCGCGCGAATTGCAGCGCATGATCGACGCGGCGCGCGCGGCGAAGCTGCTCTTCATGGAAGCGATGAAGCCGCCGTTCTACCCGCTGTATCGCCGCCTGCGCGCGCATCTGGCGAGCGATCCCATCGGCGAGATCGGGCTCGTGCGCGCGGGCTGCTCGATGGCCGGCGTGCCGCTCGATCATCCGTCGTTTTCACTGGAAGCAGGCGGTGGCGCGCTGCTCGACATCGGTGTCTACGAGGCGTTTCTCGCGGTCGACTGGCTCGGCGAAGCGCTCGATGTGCAGACCATCGGACGTCTGGGCGAAACGGGCGTCGACGTCTTCGCAAGCCTGAACGTGCGGCACGAACGCGGCATCGCGCAACTGTTCTGCGGCCTCGATCTGCAGGGTCGCGGCGACGCGCTGATCGGCGGCACGCTCGGCACGGTGACGATCCACGAGAACTGGTGGAATCCGGCGCGCGCGACGATCGCTTACACGGATGGCCGCAGGATCGAACTCGACGAGCCTTTCACGGGCGGCGGCCTCAACTACGAAACCGCGCATTTCTGCGAGCTATTGCGCGCGGGTGAAACGGAAAGTCCGGTGATGTCGCATGCGATGTCGATGCGCATGATCGCGATCATCGACGCCGCGCGGCGCGATCTGAAGCTGCGCTTTCCCTTCGAAACCGACTGACGAAGCGAGGCAAATGCGCAGTCAATGCCGTCCCGGCAGTGCGAGACGTCGCTCGAAAATCCGCTGCACGAATTCGAGCACGCTGCACAGAATCCAGTAGACGAACGCCGCCGCGAGATAGAGCGGCAACGGCTGATAGGTCGCCGCGATCACTTCCTGCGCGCTGCGCAACAGCTCGGTCACGGTGATGACGGACACGAGCGACGTGTCCTTGATCAGACTGATGAGACTGTTCGACAGACTCGGCACCGCGATGCGCAGCGCCTGCGGCCCGATCACGTAGCGCAGCGTCTGCGTGCGCGACAGCCCGAGACTGTAGGACGCGAGCCATTGCCCGGCGTGGATGCCGAGAATCGCGCCGCGCATGCTTTCGGACAGATACGCCGCGACGTTCGCCGACAGCGCGATCACGCCCGCAGGCGTCGGTTCGAGCGAGATGCCGAGGCTCGGCAGGCCGTAGTAGATGACGAAGATCTGCACGAGCAGCGGCGTGCCGCGCATCACGCTCACGTAGCAGCGCCCGAGCGCGACGAGCGCGCGATTCTGGCTGATGCCCATCAACGCGAGCACGACGGCCGCGATGAGGCCGAAGAACATCGAATACAGCGCGAACTTGATCGTCAGTAGCGCGCCTTGCGCCAGCACGGGCGCCGATTGAACGAGCAGGGATGTCGTGGACATGAACGGAAAGCGTGAGAGAACTGCGCGTAAGAGAACTGCGGCGTGGCGAATCGGAAAATCCGCACATCATAAACCGGCGAGCAAAAAACGAAGGGCGGCATCGTTCAACGATGCCGCCCTGTAGCGCTGAACGCGCTGACTTACTTCGCCGGCTTCGTCACGTCGATGCCGAACCACTTGTCCGAAATCTTCGTGAAAGTGCCGTCCGCTTCGAGCTGGGTCATCGCGTCGTCGAGCGCCTTGGCGAACTTCGGATTGCCCTTCTTGAACGGAATCCCCGACGGATTGCCCGCGCCGACGTTCGCGCCCGTGCGCAGCGGCAGTTGCGAATTCTTCAGCAGATACGCGAGCATCAGGCGGTCGTTGAGCGCTGCGTCGAGACGGCCGGCGGCGAGATCGCGCAGATACTCGGGCGCGCCCGGATACGTCTTCACGTCGATACCCGGCACCGACTTCGCCATGTCCATGTAGTTCGTGCCGAGACCGACGCCGAGCTTCTTGCCCTTCAGTTCGTCGAGCGTCTTGAACTCGCGTTTGTCGTCGTTGCGCTGGATCAGCTGCGCGTTCGAATACGTGTACGCCGGCGAGAAATCGAGCGTCTGCTTGCGCGCATCGGTGATGCCGACCTGGTTCACGATCACGTCGAACTTGCCCGCCTGCAGGCCCGCGATGATGCCGCTCCATTCGGTCGTGACAAACTCGGGCTTCACGCCGAGCTTGGCGGCGACGGCCTTGGCGATATCGACGTCAAAGCCGACCAGTTCGCCATTCGGCGCTTTCGAGTTGAACGGCGGGAAGGTGCCTTCGAGGCCGACGCGCAGCGTGCCACGCTGCTTGACCTGATCGAGCAGATCGTCGGCGTGGGCGGCGGTGGCGGTGAATGCCGCGCCGATCAGGCTGGCGGCGACGAGCTTCTTGAGCGTGGACAGTTTCATCGTGTTGTTTTCCTCTTGATGGGCACAGCGTCTTTATTAGATGCGGCGATCATAGTGAAAATGCAATCGCTGCGTAATATCGTTTGCTTATGTCTATATGCGGGATTGGCCGGTCACGCGAGCGCTTCGACGCACTCCTTGACGAGCGCCGGGCCGCGATAGATCAGCCCCGTGTAGATCTGCACGAGCGCAGCGCCCGCAGCCAGTTTCGCGCGCGCGTCCTCGCCCGAAAAGATCCCGCCCACGCCGATGATCGGCACGTCCGTGCCGACCTCCGCGCGCAGCTTGCGGATCACTTCGTTCGACGCGTCGAAGACCGGACGTCCCGACAGGCCGCCGGCCTCGTCGCCGTGCTGCATGCCTGTGACGGCGGTGCGCGAGAGCGTCGTGTTCGTGGCGATCACGCCGTCGATCCTGTGAGCCAGCAGTGTGCCCGCAATCGACTTGATCTGCTCGTCGTCGAGATCGGGCGCGATCTTAAGCGCGAGCGGCACGAGCTTGCCGTGCAGGTCGGACAGACGCGCCTGCTTGTCCTTCAGCGCGCCGAGCAGCGAATCGAGCTCGCCCGCGCCTTGCAGTTGCCGAAGATTCTTCGTGTTCGGCGACGAGATGTTGATCGTCACGTAGCTCGCGAACGGATACACGCGTTCGAGGCAGTAGAGATAGTCTTCGGCGGCGCGCTCGATCGGGGTATCGGCGTTCTTGCCGATGTTCAGGCCCAGCACGCCGCGATAATGCGCCGCCTTCACATTGGCGACGAACTGATCGACGCCGCCGTTGTTGAAACCCATCCGGTTGATGAGCGCGTTCGCCTCGGGCAGCCGGAAGATGCGCGGGCGCGGGTTGCCGGGCTGCGCGCGCGGCGTCACGGTGCCCACTTCGATGAAGCCGAAGCCGAGCGCGGCCAGCCCGTCGATGCACGCGCCGTCCTTGTCGAGGCCCGCTGCAAGGCCGACAGGGTTGCGGAACGTGATGCCCATGACGGTGCGGGGCGAATCGGGGCCGCGCGTGGCTAGCATGCCGGCAAGCCCGGTGCGGCCGGCGGCGCCGAGCATACGCAGTGTCAGGTGATGAGCATCTTCCGCGTCCATCTTGAAGAGATGCGAACGCGCGAGCGGGTAGAGGGAGCTGAACACGAAATGAAAGCCGGCGACGGCGAATTTTTTTAAGACCGCTATTTTAGCGGCTTTGGGCGGCGCGCCGGTCCGGCCGTGTCGGGACTACTTCGGCTGGCCCGGTCCATGAATGCGCCCGGGCATCGGCAGCGTGCCGGCGGATTGCGTGTTCGCGGGATCGAGCGGCGCCCAGTGGCCGTCGATCAGGCCTTCCAGCGGCCGGAAATTCGCCTTGTAGGCCATCTTTTCGCTTTCGCGAATCCAGTAGCCGAGATAGACGTGCGGCAAGTCGAGGCTCTTCGCCTGCTCGATCTGCCAGAGGATGTTGAAGGTGCCGTAGCTCGTCTTCGGCATGTCCGGCTCGAAGAACGTGTACACCGACGAAAGCCCGTCGCCGAGAATGTCGATCATGCTGATCATGCGCAGCACGCCGGGTTCGTCCGGGTGCGCCGGATCGCGCGGCTCGCGGAATTCGACCAGGCGCGAGTTGATCCGGCTTTGCAGCAGGAACTGCTCGTACTGGTCGCGGCTGTCGCGATCCATGCCGCCGCCCGCGTGCCGCGCGGACTGATAGCGCATGTAGAGCGTGTAATGCTCTTCGTCGTAATGCAGCGGCGCGACGCTCGCCACCAGATTGCCGTGCAGCTTCCACACGCGCCGCTGCGCGCGGTTCGGCACGAAGCGCGCGACCGGCACGCGCACCGGCACGCAGGCGCGGCAGCCGTCGCAGTACGGGCGATAGGTGAATACGCCCGAGCGCCGGAAACCGGCCTTGACGAGTTCGGTGTAGACGTCGGAGTTGATCAGATGGCTCGGCGTGGCGACTTGCGAGCGCGCGACACGCCCTTCCAGATAACTGCAAGGGTAGGGCGCTGTTGCATAGAATTGCAGCGCGGAAAGCGGTGACAGCGGCAGCTCGTTCGGATGTGTCACGTTGGCGGCTCTCGCAGGCGTCGTCTCGTCGTTGCCGGCCGGCGCGCGGGTTCGATTCAGGCGCGCGCCCGGCGGCTGCATTGCGTTCGTCGCTCAGCGTGCCAGCGCGTCGAGAAGGACGGTTTTATCGAAGCGCCAGCCGATCGCCGGTTCCGTGGTGGCCCGCCCGAGATGCGCGACGAACGCGCGTCGGGCAATCTCGCGGCCTCCCAGCGACGCCAGATGCGACGTGTTCTGCTGGCAGTCTATCATCTCTATTTTGTTGCGGCGCAAGTGTCCGACGAGCGCCGAGAGCGCGATTTTCGACGCGTCGGTGCGGTGCGCGAACATCGATTCGCCGAAGAACATGCGCCCGAACGACACGCCGTAAAGCCCGCCCACGCGGGCCCCGTCGTACCACGCCTCGATGCTGTGCGCGCTGCCCGCGCGATGCAGCGTCGAGTACGCATCCACGATGTCCGGCGTGATCCAGGTGCCGCGCTGGCCGTCGCGCGGGGTGTCGGCGCAGGCGCGCATCACGGCGGGAAAATCGTCATCGACGCGAATCTCCCAGAGCGGGTCGCGCAGCACGCGCTTTAACGTCTTGCGCAGCGAATCCGACACCTTGAACTCGGCCGGATAGAGCACCATGCGCGGGTCGGGGCACCACCACAGCACGGGCTGGCCGTCCGAATACCACGGGAAAATGCCGCGCCCATAGGCGTCGATGAGACGCGACGGCAACAGGTCTGCGCTGGCGGCGAGCAGGCCCGGCGCGCCGCTCGACACGCCGAGCGCGCGCTCGACGGGCGGGAAGGGATCGTCGTCGGCGAGCCAGGGAACCATGTTCTCGGAAGGACGTGCTTCAGCCGTCGCGCAGCGTGCGGAAGATATCGCCCGTATGCAGCGTGAAGTTGCCGGCGGCGCGGTCGGCGAAGAAAAACCGCAGCGTCTGGCCGACTGTCGGGAAGGCGATTTCGTCCCACGGAATCTCGCTTTCCTCGAAGAGCTTCACTTCCAGGCTTTCCTCGCCCGGATCGACTTCGATGTCGAGCAGCCGCGCAAGGTAGAAGAGATGCACCTGATGCACGTGCGGCACGTTGAGCAGCGTGAAGAGACTCTGAATCTCCACGCGCGCGCCCGCTTCCTCCAGCGTTTCGCGCGCGGCGCCTTCGCTCGTCGTCTCCTGCATTTCCATGAAGCCGGCGGGCAGCGTCCAGTAGCCGTAGCGCGGCTCGATCGCGCGGCGGCACAGCAGCACCTTGTCGTCCCAGACGGGCACGGTGCCCACGACGTTGCGCGGATTCTGATAGTGAACGGTGTTGCAGTTGTTGCAGACGAAGCGCTCACGGTTGTCGCCGGGCGGAATGGCGAGGCCGACCTCGTGGCCGCAGACGGAACAGAATTTCATGGAAATGGACGTGGGATATGTGGTGCGAGTGTATCACCGCACCGGCGCGCCTTTGAGACGCTCAAAACGGTTTGCGGCATCAGCCGGGCCGCATGATCGGTCTGCCTTGGGCCAACGGTGCGACGCCTGCCTTCTCGCTACAATAGTTGACTCGAATTGCAGTGTCCCTTTTCACGATCGGGGCGCCTCGTGCGCCCGAAGCGAACGCCATGTCATCCACGCCAGCCGCTGCCAGCCGTCCTCCGATGCTCGCCACCGCCGATGCGCTCGGCCGTTTGCTCGACGCCGCGCGTCAGGTGGACGGGCGCGAACGCGTCGACACGCTCGACGCGGGCAATCGCGTGCTCGCCGCGGACGTCACCTCGCCGCTCGACGTCCCGCCGATGCACACCAGTTCCATGGACGGCTACGCGGTCCGCGCCGCCGATCTCGCCGGCGCGAGCGAAGGCGCTCCCGTCGTGTTGGCGGTGTCACAGCGCATTCCGGCGGGCCACGCGGCCGCACCGCTCGCGGCCGGCACGGCTGCGCGCATCTTCACCGGCGCGACGGTGCCGCCCGGCGCCGATGCCGTCGTCATGCAGGAAATGGCGCAGGTATCGGATGACGGTCGCGTCGCGTTCGCACAGCCGCCCACGGCGGGCGAATGGATCACGCGGCAAGGCGCCGATATTCGCCGCGACTCGGTCATCCTGCCTGCGGGCACGCGTCTGACGCCGCAGGCGCTCGGGCTCGCGGCCTCGGTCGGTTGCGCGCAACTCGATGTCGTGCGCGCCGTGCGTGTCGCGATATTTTTCACCGGCGACGAGCTGCGCATGCCGGGCGAGCCGCTCGAACCCGGCGCGATCTACAACTCGAACCGCTTCACGCTGCGCGCGTTGCTCGCGAAACTGGGCTGCGAGGTGACGGATCTCGGTATCGTGCCGGACCGGCTCGATGCGACGCGCGAGACTTTGCGGCGCGCGGCGAGCGAGCATGACCTGATCCTGACCTGCGGCGGCGTGTCGGTCGGCGAGGAAGATCACGTGAAGCCGGCGGTGGAAGCCGAAGGACGCATTTCGATGTGGCAGATCGCGATGAAGCCGGGCAAGCCGCTCGCGTTCGGCGCGGTGCGGCGCGGTGATCAGGGAAGCGAGGCCTTTTTTATCGGCCTGCCGGGCAATCCGGTGTCGAGCTTCTGCACGTTCCTGCTGTTCGTGCGGCCGTTTCTGCTGCGTCTCGCAGGCGTGAAGCACGTCACGCCGCGCGTCTACTCGATGCGCGCGGACTTCAGCCAGAAAAAAGGCGATCGCCGCAACGAATTCCTGCGTGCGCGGGTAAACGAATCGGGCGGCCTCGATCTCTTCGAGAATCAGAGTTCGGCCGTCATGACATCGACGGTCTGGGGCGACGGTCTCATCGACAACCCGCCGAATCATGCGATCAGCGTTGGCGAGATCGTGCGCTTCATCCCCTTTTCAGAACTGACGCGGTAAGGACGAGCTGGACATGAAAGTCGAACTGAGATTTTTCGCGAGCGTGCGCGAGGCGCTTGGCGTCGCGAACGAAACGGTCAGCGTGCCGGACACGGTGGTCAACGTCGGCGACGTGCGCGCCTGGCTGCGCATGCGCGGCGGCGCGTGGGAAGAGGCGCTCGCCGAGGGCCGCGCGCTGCGCATGGCCTGCAATCACGTGATGACGAATCCGTCGCAGCGCATCACCGAGGGTTGCGAAGTGGCGTTCTTCCCGCCTGTCACGGGTGGCTGACATGTCGACGCATGCCAAAGTCCGCGTGCAGGAAGCCGATTTCGACATCAGCGCGGAAGTGGCCGCGCTGCGCGCCGACAATCCGAAAGTCGGCGCGGTCGCGTGTTTCGTCGGCACGGTGCGCGACCTGAACGAAGGCAGCGCCATCGAAACGATGGAGCTGGAGCACTATCCGGGCATGACGGAAAAGTCGCTGGAGGGGATCGCCGAGCAGGCGCGCGAGCGCTGGCGCGGCTCGGACGTGCTGATCGTGCATCGCGTGGGCAAGTTGAAACCGCTCGATCAGATCGTGCTGGTCGTGACGACGGCGATGCATCGCGCGGAGGCGTTTGAATCGTGCGCGTTCGTGATGGATTACCTCAAGACGCAGGCGCCGTTCTGGAAGAAGGAAAAGACCGAAGCGGGCGAGCGCTGGGTCGACGCGCGCGAAACCGACGACGCGGCGCTCGCGCGCTGGCAGGACGCGGACGACTGAGCCGGCGCTACTACTCGTCGGCCGATCTGCCGATAAACTTCGCCGGAAACGGCTCGGCATCCGGGCGCTCGGGAAAGCGCGGCTCGGGCGCGCCGCCCGTGCGCTGGCGTTTGAGCGCCGCGAGCAGTTCCTGCTGCTCGACGGGAATCTGGTAATCCCAGCCGAACTTGCTGAGTTGCAGGCTTTGCGCGATGCGCAGCGCGGGTTCCATGAACTGCACGGCGGCGGCCGGTTCGTAGCGCGCTTCGACCGTATTCAGAAACAGCGACAGCCAGCGCGCGAAGTGGCGCGGCTCGATGTCGTCGATCGGCCGGTGGGCTTCCTGCACATTCCCGCGATACTGCTTCGACCCGAGCACGAGGCTCGACCAGAACGTCGTCATTTTGGCGAGATGCTCGTCCCAGCGGCCCGTGAGCGCGCGAGAGAAGATCGGGCCGAGAAGCGGATCGTCGTCGACGCGGCGATAAAAGGCTTCGACGAGCGCGCGCACGTTGGCCTCGCTGGGATCGCGATCGCGCGGATCGGCTGCAGGTTGGTGATCTGAATTCATGAAGGTCAAGCGCCAGCCGCTGGTTTGCTGACGAAAAGCAATAATATGACGCACAATATCGGATACTCGGGCGGGCGCTGCTCCTGCGGCGGCCCGCATCGAGCGCCGCGCCGGCTCCATTTTCGGGCTGCCCGCGTGCCGATACTAGCCCTTGCGGGGCAGACGACCGTCATTTCCCTTGCCACCGCGCGGTTTTCGCGCAGCCGGCGCGACATGACGCCGCTTCCTGTTCGAGTCGTTCTCGTACCCGCGTCACCGATGCACCCAGGCGCCTGAACCCATGCGCGCGACACCATGCGACTGACCGACTACACCGACTACGCCCTGCGCGTTTTGCTCTATCTCGCCGTCCGACCGGCCGGGCTCGCAACGATTCAGGAGATCTCGGACGGCTACGGCATCTCGAAGAATCACCTGATGAAGATCGTCCAGCAACTCGGCGAGCTCGGCTGGGTCGAGACCGTGCGTGGCCGCAACGGCGGGCTGCGGCTGTCGGCGCGCTCGAACGATCTCACGATCGGCGACGTCGTGCGCAAGACCGAGAGCGACTTTGCGATCGTCGGCTGTTTCGTGGATCAGGAGGCCGCCGTGCGTCAGCGCTGCGTGATCCAGCCGCAGTGCCGTCTGCGCGGCGTGCTCGCGGCCGCGCGCGACGCGTTTCTCGCCGAACTCGACAAGTACACGGTCCGCGAACTCGCGGAACCAGCGAACGAACTCGCGCGGCTGCTGGGCATCGTCACCATCACGCCTGTTCCGGCAAGTGCGCTGGTGCCGAGCCGCGCGCCTTCCTGATCGAACGAAGCGATTCAGTTACCGATCGCTTGCCGAAAACCGGCGCTCGGTCGAGAGCCTGTCGAAAAGCAAAAAAGTGCACTTATCGAGCTAAACAACGCTTGAAAGTGACAGAAAGCGCCTCATTTTGATCGTATTCAGAATTGGAGCTTCAAAAAATGAGAATCGACAAACTCACCACCAAATTCCAGGAAGCGCTCTCGGACGCGCAAAGCCTGGCAGTCGGACACGACAACCAGTACATCGAGCCGGTTCACCTGCTTGCGGCGCTGATCGCACAGCAGGACGGTTCCGCGCGTTCGCTGCTGTCGCATGCGGGCGTGCAGGTGCCGGCGCTGCAAACTTCGCTGAACGACGCCATCAGGCGTCTGCCGCAAGTTCAGGGCACGGACGGCAACGTTCAAGTGAGCCGCGAGCTCGCGGGCCTGCTCAACGCCGCGGACAAGGAAGCGCAAAAGCTCAACGACACGTATATCGCGAGCGAGATGTTCCTGATTGCCGTCGCGGACGATCGTGGCGAAGCGGGCCGCATCGCGAAGCAGCACGGCCTGTCGCGCCGCGCGCTCGAAGCGGCGATCAACGCCGTGCGCGGCGGCGCGCAGGTCAACAGCCAGGACGCCGAAAGCCAGCGCGAGGCGCTCAAGAAATACACCGTCGATCTGACGGAACGCGCCCGCGCGGGCAAGCTCGATCCGGTGATCGGCCGCGACGACGAAATCCGTCGCGCGATCCAGATCCTCCAGCGCCGCACGAAGAACAATCCGGTGCTGATCGGCGAGCCGGGCGTCGGCAAGACGGCGATCGTCGAAGGGCTCGCGCAGCGCATCGTCAACGGCGAAGTGCCGGAAACGCTCAAGAACAAGCGCGTGCTGTCGCTCGACATGGCCGCGCTGCTCGCGGGCGCGAAGTATCGCGGCGAGTTCGAGGAGCGCCTGAAGGCGGTGCTGCATGACATCGCCAAGGACGAAGGGCAGACCATCGTCTTCATCGACGAAATTCACACGATGGTCGGCGCGGGCAAGGCCGAGGGCGCGATGGACGCGGGCAACATGCTCAAGCCGGCGCTCTCGCGCGGCGAGCTGCATTGCGTCGGCGCGACCACGCTCGACGAATACCGCAAGTACATCGAGAAGGACGCGGCGCTGGAACGCCGCTTCCAGAAGGTGCTGGTCGACGAGCCGACTGTGGAAGCGACTATCGCGATCCTGCGCGGCTTGCAGGAAAAGTACGAGCTGCATCACGGCGTCGATATCACCGATCCGGCGATCGTCGCGGCGGCGGAACTGTCGCATCGCTATATCACGGACCGCTTCCTGCCGGACAAGGCCATCGATCTGATCGATGAAGCGGCGTCGCGCATCAAGATGGAAATCGATTCGAAGCCCGAAGAGATGGACAAGCTGGACCGTCGTCTCATTCAGCTGAAGATCGAGCGCGAGGCGGTGAAGAAGGAGAAGGACGAAGCGTCGCAGAAGCGTCTGCAACTGATCGAAGAGGAAATCGATCGGCTGAACCGCGAGTATTCGGACCTGGAAGAAATCTGGA
>Ga0160447_100526_pt1 | contig 17840 bp, 16 predicted proteins | sample HID1973K_E1MG_FD_108222 | JGI IMG/M metagenome (GOLD analysis project Ga0160447, IMG submission 108222) | Enriched mosquito-associated microbial communities from UW Madison campus, WI, USA - HID1973K_E1 MG | ecosystem: Host-associated > Arthropoda: Insects > Digestive system > Unclassified ...
ACGAAGCTGTCGTTGGCGTCCAGCTCTGGACGCCCGATAAAGCGCACCTGCGGAAACTGGGTGAGTGCGGCTGGACGGGGCGGCACTTTCGGCTTCTTCGATTGCGCATGAAGAACCGCCGGATCGCGAGAAATGCAGCTGAACAGCGGTCTTGAGTCCAGGCAGATGCGCTCTACACCACGGTCCAGCAACAGACGATTGAGCATGCGCTCTTCCTTGCCTTTGTTGAAGAACGCCATGTTGCGCACTTCGACCGCCAGCGCCCTTCCTTCCAGGGCATCGATAAACGTCGCCAGCTCGCCCAGCCGACGGGGTGTGAATGTCGCCGGGAGTTGCAGCCACAACGGCTGCACGCGCGCGCCGAGCGGAGCGAGCAGTTGCAGGAAGTTTTCGGCGGCGGTCAGGTGCTCGCGCAGATCGCCGGCGTGAGTGATGTCGCCGGGAAACTTGGCGGTAAACCGAAAGTGCTCGGGTAGAACCTGCGCCCAACGCTGCACCGTGGTGTCTTTGGGGCTGGCATAAAAGGTGGTGTTGCCTTCGACGGCATTGAAGACTTGAGCGTAGAGCTCGAGAAAATCGGTGCTGCGGGCTTCGGGCGGGTACAACGACTGACGCCAGGCGTTTTCACTCCAGGACGGACAACCGATGTAGTAAGGCGGGTTGGCGACGTTCAAACGTGAAGATCGAGCCCCGAGACTTCAAGATCCCAGTCGACGAAGGTGGATGTCGTCAAATAGCTGCTCAACGCGTGTGCCACACGAGTGCTGACGGCGCGAGGGAAAATGATGTCTTGCTGACGCGCAGGCACGTTCGCAGTGCTGCCAGTCTGCCGCCGAGCTGATTGAGGGACTGCTTCAACGTCATCGACCACCTCTTCGGAGGCATGATCAATCGTCGCAGAGCCTTTACGGGGCTTGCGCTTTATCGGGTACGAACGTTGTGAAGGACCATTAATCCGCATCGATGCTTACTCGGCGTCTTGTAGTGGCAATTTAATCTCACGGTACGCACTTAAGCAAACTCGCGAACGATAACTAGACCACAGTTATTGCAAAACGTTTAAAGCCACCGGGCAGAAAATGAAAGTTTGTCGCCGAACGGTAGTAATGGGTGTGACTTGAGTCGCAGATTGGGCGTGTGGGAAGTGCAGGGGTAGTACTTTAGCAGTCCGGCCGGGCGGCGCTCCGTTTGCCGGCGGCGGTAGCGATAACAGCACCGCCGACAAGCCGGACTGCTGCAGGCCCTGGGTCGACAGCGCCCACTAACGCGCCTTGGGCGTGGCGACCTTATCGCGCAGATAAACCGGTTGCGCATCATCGGCCACGATGGCCTCGCCGCGATGCCAGGCGAAGGCGCCCAAGGTCAACAGGTCCTGAGCGTGGGGCAACATGCTGGCGTCCTGACCGGACAACGTGACCGCAATGCGCTCGGCATAGCCCCAACCGGTGCCCGCACCGAACCAGTCGCCCGAGGCGTCGGCAGGCAGCGCAGCCAGCTCCGGCGGCAACACTGCCTCCTCGCCCTGCAAACGCATCTCACCTGCGATTTCGCGATAGCAGCCCCAGTACACCTCGTCCATCCGCGCATCGATGGCCGCGGCAACCTGATTGACACCGTGCTCACGAAACGCCCGCTGCGCCAACACTGCAAGATTGGACACCGGCAGCACCGGGCGGTCCAGCCCGAACGCCAACCCCTGCACGACCCCAATGGCAATACGCACACCCGTGAATGCGCCTGGCCCACGACCGAAGGCAATGGCGTCCAGCGCTGACAGTCCGATGCCCGCCTCGGCCAGCAGGTCCTTGATCATGGGCAGGAGTTTCTGCGCGTGCAGGCGCGGGATCACCTCGTAGTGAGTCAGCACCTTGCCGTCATGCAGCAAAGCGACTGAGCAGGCTTCAGTGGCGGTGTCCAGGGCCAGCAACGTCGTCATCGGGGGTTCCATGGTTGCAAAGAGGATGTACTTGAGAGTCGTACGCAAAATTGCCGCATTATAAACAACAACAGCCCGCAAGCGGGCTGTTGTTCACTGCGCTGATCGAAGGATCAGTCCAGTGCTGCATTCACCTTGGCGGTGATGTCTTCAACGGAGCCGACGCCTGCAATGCTGCTGAACTTTGGCGTGCCGTCTTTGGCTTGCAGTTCCTGGTAGAACTTGACCAGAGGCTCGGTCTGCGCATGATAGACCGACAGGCGATGACGAACAGTTTCTTCAACGTCGTCCTTGCGCTGGACGAGGTCTTCACCGGTTTCGTTGTCTTTGCCTTCAACCTTTGGCGGGTTGAAAACGGTGTGATAAACGCGGCCCGAGCCTTCGTGCACACGACGGCCGGAAATGCGCTTGACGATTTCTTCGTCGTCGACCTTGATCTCGACCACATGATCGATCGCCAGACCGGCATTCTTCAGGGCTTCAGCCTGAGGAATGGTGCGCGGGAAGCCGTCGAACAGGCAACCGTTGGCGCAGTCTGGCTGCGACAGGCGATCCTTGATCAGGCCAATGATCAGGTCATCGGAAACCAGACCGCCACTGTCCATGACGCTCTTGGCCTTCAGACCCAGCTCGGTACCCGCCTTGACCGCTGCGCGCAGCATGTCACCGGTGGAGATTTGTGGAATGCCGAATTTCTTGGTGATGAACGTTGCCTGAGTACCTTTACCGGCCCCGGGAGCTCCCAGCAGAATCACGCGCATTGTTGTGCTCCTCAATTTTTTATAGAGATTTCGTCGGATTCGCCTAAATGGGGCCAATCGCTAAAAATTTAACTGACCCAACGGCCAAAGGCTGATCAAGATACACAGCCGATTCATGCCGCACAAGACGCCAAAAGTCGCAGCAACCCGCGAAAAACCAGTAGCTTGCCAACGATCAATACTTTGGTAGAACCCCGCACCACTTTTGAGGGATGCGTCGTTGCCAATCTCCCACGCACCGCGAGATGAAGGCTTGTACCCTCATCTTCGTGGGAATTTTCACCTTAGCCGGTGTTGCGCAAGCCGGCGGCAATGCCTGCCACAGACACCAGCAGCGCCTGTACCAAAGGACTGTCCAGACTGACCTCCTGACTGCGGGACCGAGCGAGCAGTTCGGCCTGCAATAGATGAAGAGGATCGAGGTAGGTATTGCGCAGGCTGATGAATTCCAGGGTCTCCGGACTGTGGGCCAGCAGTTGTGACTGGCCGGTCAGGCCGAGCACCACAGCACACGCCTGCGACAATAGGTCGCGCAGATGCGCACCCAAATGCAGCAGCCCCGGATCCACCAGACGTTCGTCATAGAGCTGCGCGATATCGCTGTCGGTCTTGGCCAGCACCATCTCCAGCATGTCGATGCGGGTACGGAAAAACGGCCATTGCTCGCGCATTTGCCCCAGCAGCTCACCTTGCCCCCGCGCCAGCGCCTTGCTCAATGCGTCTTCCCAGCCCAGCCAGGCCGGCAACATCAGACGCGTCTGGGTCCAGGCAAAGATCCACGGAATGGCTCGCAGGCTTTCGACGCCGCCCTCTCGCCGCTTGGCCGGGCGACTGCCAAGCGGCAAACGGCCCAGCTCCTGTTCGGGCGTGGCCTGGCGGAAGTACTCCACGAACTCCGGGTTTTCCCGCACCACGGCACGGTAGGCGCTGACGCCGTCTGCCGCCAGTTCATCCATCATCGTGCGCCAGGCCGGTTCAGGCATCGGTGGCGGCTGGAGAGTTGCCTCCAGCACGGCCGCCAGATAAAGATTGAGGTTTTGTTCGGCAATGTCGGGCAAGCCAAACTTGAAGCGGATCATCTCGCCTTGCTCAGTGGTGCGGAAACGACCGGCCACCGACCCTGGAGGTTGCGACAGAATCGCGGCGTGAGCGGGACCACCGCCGCGTCCGACCGTACCGCCACGACCGTGGAACAGCAGCAGTTCGACCTGCTGCGTGCGGCAGATTTCCACCAGTTTTTCCTGCGCCCGATACTGCGCCCAGGCGGCCGCCGTGGTGCCTGCATCCTTGGCCGAATCGGAATAACCGATCATCACCTCCTGAGGGCCGTGCAGTCGCAGGCGGTATCCCGGCAAGCTCAGCAGGTGGTCGATCACGGGCCCGGCGTTGTCCAGGTCCGCGAGGGTCTCGAACAGCGGGACCACGCGCATGGGACGTTGCAATCCGGCTTCCTTGAGCAGCAGTTGCACGGCCAGTACGTCGGAGGCGGCGCCGGCCATGGAAATCACATAAGAACCCAGCGAAGCAGCCGGCGCTGCGGCCACTTCCCGGCAGGTCGCCAGAACCTCTGCCGTATCGGCAGCGGGTTTGAAATGCGTTGGCAGCAGAGGTCGCTTGTTGCTCAATTCGCGCAGCAGGAATTCGATGCGCGTCTCTTCATCCCATTCGTTGTAGTGCCCCAGTCCGAGGTAATCGGTAATCTCGGTCATCGCCGAACTGTGCCGTGTGGAATCCTGACGCACATCGAGCTTGACCAGAAACAGGCCAAAAGTTACGGCGCGGCGCAGGCAATCGAGCAGCGGGCCGTCGGCAATCACACCCATGCCGCACTCATGCAGCGACTGGAAACACAGCTGCAATGGCTCCAGCAGATCGCGGTTGTTGTGCAGCACGCCCTCGGGCGCAGGCTGAGTCACGCTCAACGACGCATGGGCCCAGTTGCGCGTGGCCCGCAGGCGTTCCCGGAGCTTTTTCAGCACGCTGCGATAGGGCTCGGCGCTGTCTCCGGCGACAGCCATCAATGCAGGACTGGCCTGTTGCATGGAAAGCTCGGCGGCCAGTTGATCGACATCCCGCAGGTAAAGGTCCGCCGCCATCCAGCGCGCCAACAACAACACTTCGCGAGTGACGGCAGCGGTCACGTTGGGGTTGCCGTCGCGGTCACCACCCATCCACGAAGCGAAGCGAATCGGCGCAGCTTCCAGTGGCAAATGCAAACCGGTCGCGGCATGCAGGGCCTTGTCGGCCTTGCGCAGATAGTTGGGAATGGCCTGCCAGAGGGAGTTTTCGATGACCGCAAAACCCCATTTCGCCTCGTCTACTGGCGTGGGTCGAATGCGACGGATCTCTTCGGTGTGCCACGCCTCGGCGATCAGTCGCTGCAGACGCTCTGTTATCTGTTCGCGCTCCAGACGATTGAGGTCGCGATGATCGAGGGCCGCCAGTTGCGCGGCAATCGCGTCGTACTTCTGAATCAGGGTGCGGCGGGCGACCTCGGTGGGGTGCGCCGTCAAGACCAGTTCGATTTCCAGTTTGCCCAGTTGTCGGGCCAGGGCTTCCGGAGACTGCCCGGACTGCTTGAGGCGCTCCAGCAACTCAGGCAATACACGGGACTCGAACGGTTGCGGCTTACTGTCATCACGGCGATGGATCAGTTGGTACTGCTCGGCAATGTTGGCGAGGTTGAGAAACTGGTTGAAGGCCCGCGCTACGGGTAACAGCTCGTCCTCGCCCAGGCTCTCCAGATTGGAACTCAGCTGTTCGGTACTTTGCGTGGTGCCGTGTCGACCGGCCTTGGCGCTCTTGCGGATGCGCTCGATCTTCTCGAGAAAATCAGCCCCGTGCTGATCACGGATGGTGTTGCCCAACAGCTCACCCAGCAGGTGAACGTCCTCGCGCAATCGTGCATCGATATCAGCCATCCAGCCCTCTCCTTCAGCGTTATTTTTGTTCTGCCTTGAGTCAGTCCGATCACTCGAAACTGAACGCCCTTGTAAGTTTTGCCTCTATCTCTGTGTATAGAGCGACAAATTCATGCGCTTACGCAACCCTTTGCCTCACATCTGCCGGGAGCAAGCTAGTCTCATCAACGAACTCCACGAGGGTTCGAACATTCCGCCTGAGCCCGCCATCACGCGGGTGTACGAAGAGGTCTTTATGAAAATCCGTGAACTCGCGAAACAATGGGAACAGACCGCCAAGGGTCGTCTGACCAAGACCGGCTATGCGGTTCATCTGGATGTCGAGGCCGCGGCCCGGTTGGCTGCGCTTGCCGAAATGTACCCCAAACGCTCGCCGGAAGAATTGCTCGGGGAACTGATCGGCGCGGCACTCGAAGAACTGGAAGCCAGTTTTCCCTACATCCAGGGGCAGCATGTCGTCGCCACAGATGAGGAAGGGGATCCGCTCTACGAAGAAAGCGAGCACGCAATAGGAAAAAGTAAAAATCTCCTGAAAGCCGCGTAGCACATGGCCTTCCCATCATTTCAGCGAACCATGAGCCGTAAAGACACTCACAGTCTAGGAACACATCTGGCCAATCAGGAGATACCTTATGGACGCCTTCAAAACGATGCTCAGCAACTGGGAAAACAAAGCTCACGAAACCTCGGAGCTTGCTGAAATCACCCTGACCATTCGCAAACAAGACTTAGTGAAAATCAAGGCGTTTGCGGAAGCCTACGGACTAGATGAAAGCATCATCACGGAAGGTCTGATTCACACTGCTATAAAAGAAGCGGAAACAGCCATGCCCTACGTCAAAGGGTCTGAGGTGATCCGAGTGGAGGAAGGTGAAGAGATTTTTGCCGACGCTGGTAAGACACCGGCCTACGTCGAAGCTGAACAAGCAATTTCAAAGACCCTACGGGGATAGGGTCTGGGAGCCTGAATCTAGCCTCGCATGGGGCTATTCAGGTTGATTCTGTTCAAGACGCAACTCTTCCTCTACCTGAGCGTAAAGTTTCTCGTAACCTTTAAACTTACTCATCCGAACCCGATTCAACGGTGTCAGTTCTGAAAGCTTCAGTAACGCACCATAAGTTTTCACAAAAATGTTTCTAAAATCATCCGTAATATCCTTCTCAACCGAACGAACCTCACCACACTTCAGTAAAGCTCTAGCATGCCGCGTGAAATCCTTACCATCCAAACTACCAAAATACTCATAAAATTCATTATCCCCTTTTTGGGCTATCCCTCTTCTAAGATCCCCATCTGGGAAGCCCGACCCCTTTACGACTGCGAGAACGAGATCAGACAAGTCCCCCTTCACTGCTAAGCTAGCAAAATATTCATCAAGCCTCATTGCCAGATAAGAATTACGCGGCCAAGGATAAACTTCATCTTTTTCCCGAATCCCAGATGCAGGAAGGGTATTAGAACAATAATCATCAATCACTGAGTTAATCAGTTCTTCTCGACCCAAATCATAATAAATAGATGCAACCGAATCTAAATCATTTAACGTAAAATATTGCAAAGCTTTAAAGATCGCCTGTTCAAATGCACTAAACACTTCCTCTTCGTTATTACCGAAAGACGAATGAAACAAATCCCATGCCAGCCCAAGAAGAGCAATATCCGCATCATGCTTTATCTTCTTTTCTAAAGCATCGACAAGGAGCCCTAAGGCATCCTCATCTGCATAACCTTTCTTTATGAGATGAATTATTGCAACATCAAACTCATCACACCTTCCAAAGCCGTACTCATCGAGATAACTACTTTTTTCCTTCTCAATTCGCTTGCTTTCCAATTCATCTGCTGATGCATTAGGATCATCTGGCATATAAGAAAACAAACTGCCCTGATAAGTCAAAATAAAATTAACATCAACCTTACTCTTGTCCCCTCCATACACAGCAAGCACTGCAAGAGGCAATGTATTATGTGCCTGCTGAATTACTCTAGAATGAGCATTTTTCAACGCACCATCAAGCACGCCTGCAAACAGGGCAATTTTCTTCAACAACCGTATATTATTTATATTTAATTTTATCGCATTCTCAGCTATCCCTTTACGATCCTCCCCTGCAGAGTCGAAAACAAGTTTAACCGACTCTTGCACGGAAGGACTAAATGTCACTTCGTAATCAAAAACTTTTTCGCTGAAGATGAAGAATTCATCGTTTTTCTCTAGCGACCCCTCATTAAGGACTAGAATAACTGAGCAGTCTTTAGACTCGATCAGATTTGAAACCAAACCTAAAACATCTCTCGCTGATAGAGAATTGCCTCGACGCTCAAAATCGTCGATACAGATAATAGTATCAGTCACCAAAGAATACTGAATTGAATCAATTACGCCGCCAAAGCTTCCCACAAATGGAATCTTTGCTTCCTTCCCATAGCTAAAAAACTTTCTCAGCCCGCCAACTGCATCGCTAAAATCTAGCTTCTTTAAATTCTCGACTACAGAATCTTTACTGGTGACATCATTAGCCTTAGCAGATGGCACTGTATTTTCAAAAATCGAACGTTTCAAGTCGGCTAGTGAATTAACACCAAATAATGATACATATGAGTAATTAACGCGACCAAAATTTGACCTATGTTTCTTGATTATGGAGTTCCAGAGATAAGTCTTACCAGTCCCCCATTCCCCTTTCAAGACAATTGCAGAACCGATTTTTTTAACAGCGAAATCCCGCAATGCTTTTTCGACTTGAACAACAGACATCAGCTTACTCCTTTAGCTTTATCATCATCCTTTATGAAATCAGGATATTCTTTAGGGTGCTGGATAAGAATGTATTTCACAAACCTCTGTCTCAACGCTTCATCTAAGGCACTTTGAAAATCGCTGATGGAATAAAGAGGTGATTCATCAACAAGCAAAGACCGCCAATGAATGTTTGTGTCAGCATCAGCCATCTTCAGCAGTTTTTCCATGGCTCTATGTGCCATGTTCCCCGTTTCTGGACGGACGACGAAGCTTTGACTGATGTACTCATCGTCTACTTCTGTATTTTCTTCAATCTCGCACGTATTCAGAATAGATAGGGTTTTAGGCGAAAACTTGTATTGTTTTTCACCATTGAAATCACGAAGATAAACGTCTTCAATTTTTGCTTTCCAAGTCTCTACGTTTTCATCGCTGTCATGGATTTCGTCTTTTTTGAGTTTTAGATAAAGACCTACACCCTCCCCTAGCTGATAATTCATGTCACCCGCTAGGAGACTCATCAAGCTATTAGATATAGCAGTGAATAAGTCGATTCGATAATTCTTGTTAAATCGCTCGAACAACGAAATATCAAACAACATCCAAAGGCCGTGATACTTCCACGCAAACAAGACAGGTAGCCCAAGCATTTCACCATACTTTAGCAATTTTTCCCTGTCCTTCGCTCTGAGAGTAAGGCGTTTTTCTTGCTTAGTTTTGACCTCGATGAGAACCCTATACTGGGTATTTGCAGTGTTGAAAACTGCCAGTAAATCGGGAACCTGATAGGTTTCTCGGGAAGATTTCGGGATTTGCTGCTGATCCAGCTTATGGACAAGCGAACACTTCCCGAGCCAGCTACAGATGACAGCGAATTCATCCTCGGCTGGTAGCCCTAGGTCGAGACGCTTCACACGTTGAATGACTTCTTCGGGATTCTCCCACCCACTCTGTTCAAGTGCTTCATGAAGAACGCGACTCCGATCCATCAGCATAAGCTCATCCATGTATAACGTCCTCATCACTGCAAAGCAGCGGAATTTCATCGGGTGCAATGGAGATCACCGAATCGCTAGAATGGTTTGCTCTTCCAATACACCATAGTGATTGCCAGTCTTCTTTTCTAATGCTCGAGAAGAAAACCAGATCGAAACATGATACTTTTTTTGACATTCTTGGTAATCTAATGATATTACCAAAAAAATCTATTATAGGAGATTTAGCAATCACAACCTCAGTTTGTTCTTCTGAACAGAAAACTTTGATTGCCCTGCTTTCTATTTCATCTATACGGGCAGTAAAAATACTTTCCCCGTAGTCAAGCTTGCGAATCACATCACCTTTAAATAGCTGGGCGTAGAGTTCGATGTATTGTTCATCCGGCAGCGTCAGGTCTAAGGTTTTCAATCTCAGTTGTTCAGGGATTTTCGAGGCGATGATTTTGGAGCTTTCAGCAACCTCAACAATCTTTTTCAATCGATTGAAAAGCTCAGTGTAGTCACTATACGTTCCATCCCAAAGACGCATAGGTTCGCCGTTCAAAACAATTTCAACCGAAATTCTAGACTTTGGATATTTTATAACAAAGTCATAGGCTCGTTTGATACGGTGATAATGCCTTAAATTGTTGATCGGCTGGCCCAACCATCCGGCAACATCGAATGTATAAGTTGCATCTACATTATAGCGATCATGAATAAAATAGCGAAAAGTAAAGAATCCATTTAACGCAGAACCTTCAATATCGAACTGTTTAGATCCCTTCCCCATGAATGATTCAGTTGCAGCCAACTCAAATTCAGCTTCATCACTCACGAAATAGATACAGGTTTCAAGTCGTCGTTTACCGGGTGTGAGCGTAAGAGTTCCACCTACGATGACATCATTAAGATGTTCGAATAGTTTTGAACCTACGAATTTGAAATCATTTGTAGGGATGTGGATACTCTCCCCTACCTCAATCATTTTCTGCCAAGCGAGATCAGCAGAAATGTTAGCATCATCATCATTAAAAACTATCTGAATTGGCGGTGCAGGGTTGGTGACTGGGACCAATTCATGCACAACAGAACCGCTCGTGGCGGTAACGACGACCTTAAAATTTGGATCGATATTGTTTATTGTTTGTTCATAGCCTTCTACGACTGCAGAGACATCGAAATTTGCCGGACTGCCTGCCTTTGTAATCAGGAAGATAGATGCTTCAAGAATCCCCGCACGAATTTCAGATTTGGCTTCGAATGGTGCCATTGGCACTACACCGACCCATCCAGACACATAGACTTGATGGCGTGCCTTCATTTCTTTTAAATGAGCTACTGTGTGAAATGTCTCTTCGTTGTCGATCAGCTTGGAGCACGAATAGCAAAGCCAGATACCGTTATCGAAATGTCTTCTCTGGGCTTTCGTTTGGCTCGCGTCAAACCGCTTGGCACCCGGCCCACCCGCAGCCGCACAGATGTGTGCAGCGACACCAATGCTATTTTTCCTGTCACCAGCATCTGTTGAGCCCACCGTAAAGACATGGCAACGCGAACAGAGGTTCGCCGCCCTCACAAGCAGCTCGATCTTAGTCAAATCAGAAAAATCGTCGCGGGTGCTCACGCTGGCTCCATCGTCAACAACTTTTGGTGCTGTGTTCTTCCGTGGTGCCATCGTTCATAACTCGCTATCGTATGAGCGGATCCTGTACAGGCGTTTTAACATCGAACGCTCAAGCACACCAAGCAATGGTGCTGGGATTGCCACCCGGATACGACCACTACCCTCGACCGATTTGGACTGAGCTAGGCTGTGAGGGACAACCTCGGCCACGAAATTTTCCTTTGTATAACCTATATCCGAAGATGTCGGCCCGACACCTAGATTTCTCGCCCTGTCTCGCCGTCATCTGCAGGATCTGTCCGATCAGCAGGACAGCCAGCAGCACTGATTACGACGTCGTTTTAAGCATTGGAATGAGCTTGGCGCCGCCCCGTAAACCCGGGGCGGCGCGTCTTTTTTCGTGCCAATTTCACAGCGTCAATTTTACAACGCGTAACAAACCATCCAGTCAGGTGGACAAAAAACGCTGAACTATTCAAAAACCGCGCATGTCCGAGCAGTTAGCCATTACAGAAAAAGCCGACAGATGGCAGCGGAGATCGACCCTGTCATCTACCCGCCAGGCCGAGAACTGAAGTGGAAAAAATCTAGTTTTCAGGAGTTTCAAAATGGAGTTGACCACCATGAACACCAGCACTGCCAAAACCACGTTCAAAGGCCTGCGCGGGCTGAAACTGGCCGCGTTGGCCTTGGGCACCAGCGTCCTGCTCGCCGGTTGCGCGGGCAATCCTCCAAGCGAGCAGTACGCGGTAACGCAATCTGCCGTGAATGCGGCGGTCACTGCGGGCGGCACCGAATACGCCGCAGTCGAGATGAAATCGGCTCAAGACAAATTCAAGCAAGCCGAACTTGCCATGCAGGAAAAGAAATACGACGAAGCCCGTAAGTACGCCGAACAGGCTGAATGGGATGCGCGTGTAGCCGAGCGTAAGGCGCAGGCCGCCAAGGCACAGAAAGCGGTGCAGGACGCACGCCAGGGCGTCAACGAACTGCGTGAAGAAGGCATGCGTCAAGTCCAGCCGACTGGCCAGTAACCCTTCGCACCTCCTGCATTGCCATTGGATTTAAAGGACGAAACTATTATGCGTAAACAAGTACTTATCCCTGCCCTGCTGGCCCTGAGCGTTGGTCTGGCCGCCTGCTCTTCGCAACCTAACGTGAATCTGGAACAGGCCCGCACCAACTATTCCGCGCTGCAAAGCAACCCGAAATCCACAGAGCTTGCCGCTCTGGAAACCAAGGATGCCAGCGAATGGCTGGACAAGGCCGACGCCGCGTTCCGCAACCATGACGACGAGAAGAAAGTCGATCAACTGGCCTACCTGACCAACCAGCGCGTTGAACTGGCCAAGCAGACCATCAATCTGAAGACGGCTGAAAACGACCTGAAAAACGCTTCCGCCCAACGTGCCCAAGCACGTCTGGATGCTCGCGATGCGCAGATCAAGGCGTTGCAGAACAGCCTGAACGCCAAGCAGACCGAGCGCGGCACCCTCGTCACTTTTGGTGATGTGCTGTTCGACCTGAACAAGGCCGAGCTGAAATCCAGCGGTCTGGTCAACGTCAACAAGCTGGCCCAGTTCCTTCAGGAAAACCCGGATCGCAAGGTGATTGTCGAGGGTTACACCGACAGCACCGGTTCGGCGAGCTATAACCAGTCGCTGTCCGAACGTCGTGCGAATTCGGTGCGCATGGCACTGGTGAAAATGGGCGTCAGTATGGACCGCGTCGTATCCCAGGGTTATGGCAAGGAATACCCGGTCGCTGACAACGCCAGCGCTTCGGGCCGCGCCATGAACCGTCGTGTGGAAGTGACCATTTCCAACGACAATCAACCGGTCGCACCGCGTTCATCGATGCAGTGATCGGGTATCAGCGGTGAGGCGATATGCCCGCCGCGTTGAATCAAAAGCCCTGTCTGTTTAATCAGATGGGGCTTTTTTGTGGGTGGGGTCTTAGGGGGAATGGGATTGGGTGAGGATCCGTTATTTGTGGTGGCGCTGAGCTGTTCTGGCGTTAGCCAGAGCCAAAACATCAGCACCACCACCAATATCGGATAAACCCACAACTTCAGCGCCCCCAAAAAAAAGCAGCCAGAACCTCACTGCACCTGTTGAGGCGTCTCCTGGCCCATGCACCTCACCGCCTGCTTGCGATCATTGACCAACACCCCGGTCAGCCCCTTCTGCTCGGTATCGAACAACACCATCACCCCTTCGATACACTGCGCGGCCTGCGGTGCCGGTTCCAGCGCGACCTTGTAATCCTCTCCCGGGACCGTCTTGAGCATCGTGAACTGGCTCAACTGCAACGCATCTTCCGGCTTGGCAAAATGCAGATACCCGTAGTACCACAAGGTCCCCACCGTCAAGAAAATACAACCGATACCGGTCAGAATCTGCGGGATCACATTACGTTCTTCACTCATTGTGGACTCTCTGCCGGTGGGTGTTCCGATGGCGCAGAGGAAGGTTTCTTGCTCGCATCAGGATCAGGATAATTGGGCACCTCGGCCAAACGCCGCAGGCCGTTGAAATGCAGGGGATCGTCCAGATAGCGGACCATGACCTCACGCCAGGTCGGATCGCCGAAGGTCTGGACGTGAGGCCCGCGCGTCAGTTGCAACACCCGAGGCGGCGGTGCGGCCTGATACAGGCTGATGCCGTTGTCCAGCGGGACCTGCGTATCGTCCAGGCTCTGGAACAGCAGCATCGGCGTGCCCTTGAGTTGTGCGATGCCTTTGATAGCACTGTCGCTGTCGGGGATCACCCACGATAACGGTCGTTTGAAAGGCCAGGTCAACCAGGACGTGCCAAGGGTATAGCGCGCCACTTCCCGATAACTGGCCGGGACGCCGTCGAGCACCAGGGCCTTGACCCGCGAACGCTGCTGCGGGTGCTCGGACAGGTAATGCACGCCCAAGGCGCCGCCAATGCTCTGCCCCAAGACCACCAATGGCTTGCCTTGCACGCCGGACGACTTGCTCAGCCAATCGAATGCTGCGTCGATGTCTTGGTAAATCGCCGGGAGGTTCGGGTCGCCCTCAGAGTGGCCGTACCCCCGATAGTCCAGCAGCAATACCTGATAGCCCTGTTCAGGAAGCCACCAACTGCCGCCCAGATGCCAGGCCATGTTCCCGCCGTTGCCATGCAGGTGCAGAACCGTTCCCTTGACTGGCACGCCCTCCTTTGCCGGCAAAAACCAGGCATTGAGCCGGGTGCCGTCGGCGGCGACGAGGGTGATGTCACGGTAGGCCAGATGGGCTTTTTCCGGAGTCAGCGGCACCTCGCGCTCAGGGTAGAACAGCAACTCGCTGCATCCGGTGAGCGTCAGTAGCAGAAACAATGTGAGAAGAGGCTTCAAGCAATGTCCCTTTTCATTCGAGTTTTCCAGAACGTTACGACACTGTCGGAGTGAGCTCGCTCGCGATGGCGGTAAGGCAAATACCAACATTGATCGTGAAGAACGCATCGCGAGCAAGCTCACTCCTACAGATTTGGGAAGTCGGCGCGATCAGAGGATATTCGAGTAATCCGCCTCGATCCGGTCCAGGCTCAAGTGATTGAGGAAGTTGGAGAAGCACATCCACGCCGACAGCGCGTTCATGTCCCGGAACTGGTCAGGCAGGTACTTGGGTGGCACCACAAGCCCCTCGTCCACCAACTGCCGCAAGGTGCGCATGTCTTCCAGTGTGGTCTTGCCGCAGAACAGCAACGGCACCTGCTCCAACTTGCCCTTCCTCACGGCCAACTGAATGTAGTTGTAAACCATGATGAAGCCCTTGAGGTAGGACAGATCCTTGGTGAACGGCAGCCCATTGGGCACTGAGCCACGGAAAACGCGGCTCGCGTTGCCGTAACTTTCCGGCATGCCAAAGCCCTGCTCGCGATAGAACTCGAACACCTGCAGAAAATCCGCACCCTCCTCGGCCATGTGAATGGCGCGAGTGCGATTGGTGAGTTTGCGCAGACGGCTTGGATAGGACGCGAAGCCGATGACCTCCATCAGAATCGCCAGACCCTCCTGGGTCACCGTGGACGAGGGTGGCCCTTTGGCGAGGAAGGTGCAGATCGGCTGATTCTGACCGTTCAACGTGGTCCCGACATGCACCAGTCCCTCATGCACTTCGAGCGCGCGCACATCCCGTTCGTTGAACATCGCGTCGCTTCGAATCTTGATGTAATCGGCGCCCGCCGCAGCGTCGGCGACGATACCGTCGGACTCGAATACACGGATCGTCTCCTCCGCCTCACCAAAGGTGCGATTGAGCCGGCTCTGCAGCATGGCGACGGCATCTTTGGCGTTCAGCGTCTTGGGCTCATCCTTGAGGTCTCCACGCCCGGCGATGTTGTTGAGGTAGTCGGACAACATCAGACCCAGATCGGCCAGTGTCGGATCCCCCGCATGAAACGCATCGGAGGCTGCGCCATACAGTTCCTGGGATATCAGCCCGAAGTCCGGCGTGCCGCGCGCCTCGAGCATGCGGATTACCATGCGGTATTCCTTGCACATGCGGCGCATGATCTGTCCAACCGGGTTGAATTGCCCCAACTGCCGGGTGATGTCGCGCTCGATGTTCTGGAACTCCAGCTTCAACGCCCCGGAGTCAAAGCCCAGCGGGCGACTCTCGTAATAGGCCCTGTCGACTTCAGGCAGCTGCTTGCCCTTGGCAGCGAGGAAATTCTTGCGGATGCTGTCGTCCCACTTCACGGCGTCGAGTACGCGGATCGGCGTCTGCGCGAACACGATTCGGTCGGACAGCGCGCGAATGGTCTGCTGGTAATCGTCCACCCAGTACCCCTTTGATTAACCGGTAGCGCTACTTGGTCATGCGCTGATATTGAGCCGCCTTGAGAAAGACGTCGGAATTGGCGGTGTCGTCCAGATACGCGAACACCTTGTCCATGGAGGTGGTGATCAGCACGCCGTCACCCTTCTCGGTTTCGATCGGCTGACCGTCGAAGACCTTTTGCTCGACCAGTTGCTGGATGCGTTCAAGGTCCAGGTCGTAGACCTCCAGTTCGTCGGCGGAGTTGTCGTTGTCCACCAGGTCGAAACCGGCGATCACGTAATTGGCGCCGTACTTTTCCGGCAATGCCGCTGACAGGTACCAGCGGCTGCCGTGACGGGAAACGGTGAAGGTGTATTCGTCGCGATTCTTACGATCACCCTTGCGGTAGCTGACCGCCTTGTACTGATTGGCGCCAGCGCGGCTGATTTCAAGCTCCAGCGGTTCGCCCCAGGCGTTCTTGCTGGTCCAGGTGCCGAGCAGTTTGGGCGGCGCGGTATCGCTGGTAGGAATCGGATCCTTGAAAGTCACCAGACATCCGCTTAATAGCGCGAACGACAAGGCGAGCAAGACGCTCCAGACTTTCATCGCTTCTCCTGAACGTGAGCCCTTGACAACCGAGCCCTGAAATTAAGCGGTGCACACGGCCATCGGCCTGGCAGTACCCAGCACCAGATGCATCTGGCGAGTAAGAATAGCGAGCATTTCCTCGTCTGCGTCGGGGCGCGGCCCCTCCAGCAGCCCCTGATATTCCATCCGGCCGATAATCCCCGTCAATACTTGCGCATCCAGTTGCGGTTGGGCGGAGCCCATCACCTCGAGAAACTGGGCACTTCCCTGCAGCAGAATTTCTTGATGTGCGCTGACCAGGGGCGCCAGACGCGGGTTGATCAGCGCTTCGAGGCGGAACGCATGCTCGGCGATCAACTGATCGCGGCGGGTCTGCAACTGATGGCGCACATATTCCATGGTCATGCGTGCAATCTCATCAGCCAGACGCGCACGGGCTTCGGCGCTGCCATCGTTGCGCGCGACCATTTCCCGCAACAGCGCTTCGGTGTTGGTCCACAACTTGGCCATATAAGCCGCACTGCGTTCGACATATTGGGCGAAGGCATCGGTGAGCAAGTCATCGATGTCCTTGAAGTAATAGGTGGTAGCAGATAACGGCACTTGCGCTTCGGCCGCTACGGCACGGTGACGCACAGCACGCACGCCGTCGCGGATGAGGATGCGCATGGCAGCGTCGAGGATCTGCTGGCGGCGCTGCTCGCTTCCCTGTCGGCTCGCCTTGCGGCCTTGATACTGAACACTCTGTGCGACTGCCGTGGCAAGGCCAGCGGCTCCCTTTTGAGGGATCATGCGGTTCACGACAGGTTTTCCTTTTCTTGAGTCATTGAATTCGGCGTAGCTCAGGGAATCTCGGTGCCTGCGCGGACGCTATCGCAGGCAAGCGCGCTCCTGCAATAAACCGCGCGCCCCTGTAGGAGTGAGCTTGCTCGCGATAGCGGCGTGTCAGGCAATGCAGTGTTTTCTGAAAGACCGCTATCGCGGGCAAGCGCGCTCCTACAATAGACCGCGCGCCCCTGTAGGAGTGAGCTTGCTCGCGATAGCGGCGTGTCAGGCAATGCAGTGTTTTCTGAAAGACCGCTATCGCGGGCAAGCTCACTCCTACAGGTGTCGTCGGTGGCAACAGACAAAAAAAAGCCGCCCTGCTCAGGCGGCTTGTTTTACATCATTTACGCTTGCGGCCGCATGTGCGGAAACAGGATGACGTCGCGGATCGACGGCGAGTTGGTCAGCAGCATCACCAGACGGTCGATACCGATGCCCTCACCCGCTGTCGGCGGCATGCCGTATTCCAGCGCACGAACGAAGTCAGCGTCGTAGTGCATGGCTTCATCGTCGCCGGCGTCCTTGTCGGCCACCTGAGCCATGAAGCGCTCGGCCTGATCTTCCGCGTCGTTCAACTCGGAATAGGCGTTGGCGATTTCACGGCCACCGATGAACAGTTCGAAGCGGTCGGTGACGTTCGGGTTGTCGTCGTTGCGGCGCGCAAGAGGCGACACTTCGAACGGGTACTGA
>Ga0160447_100528_pt1 | contig 17787 bp, 13 predicted proteins | sample HID1973K_E1MG_FD_108222 | JGI IMG/M metagenome (GOLD analysis project Ga0160447, IMG submission 108222) | Enriched mosquito-associated microbial communities from UW Madison campus, WI, USA - HID1973K_E1 MG | ecosystem: Host-associated > Arthropoda: Insects > Digestive system > Unclassified ...
GGGGCAGGGGCGTGATCGGCCTTCGCCGCCGGCAAGGCTTCCAGGCCTTCCAGGGTTTCGACCCACGGCTGCCAGAAACCGGCGCGATCCGTCAGACAATACAAACGACCTTGCTCGTCGAAGCGTGGCTGTTGCAGCGCTTCCAGTCCCAGTCCGCCTGCCAGGCAACGCGCGCGTCCCCAGTTTCCGTCGGCCAGGCGTTCCATGCTCATCAGGCGCGTCGACGTCCAGGGCTGATGCGGGCGCCACCATTCTATCCATACAAGGCGATCGCCTCTCGGACTCAGGGTTGGCGAGGCGTAGAAGTCGGCGCCTTCGGCCAGGATTTCACGTTTGCCATCGGCCAGATCAAGGGACACCAGGCGATGAACATCCTGATCCTCCTCGACCGCCAGAATCCGCCCCCGGGCGAATCGGACATCGCCGTAGCGCTTATCGTCTTGAGTCAGTGCCTGAGGGGTGCTGGCGTCGAAACCCTGGAGGTAGATCTGCTGATCAGCTTCGTTGACGAACGCCACAGAGTCATCGGTCAGACAGAACGAGCCGCCACCGTATTCATATACCCGGCTGCGAGCGCTGAAGCCATTCGGGGTCAGGCATGTAGTGACGCCGTCGGTCCAGCGCCAGATGCGAGAAGCCGCGTCCTGCGGGCGGAATTCATTCCAGAAAAGGCCGGCGGGACTGACGCTCAGCTCGGCGAAATCGATGCCTGCCGCCACAGCCTGGGCGGCAGAGAACAGATCAGGATTTAGCGATGAGGCGTGAGTTTCGTTCATTGCGGAAAGCCAGTTGCTCAATGGTCTGGCTAGCATACTCGGCTTCGTCGCGGGCTTGGGTGATCAGACTGTGCTGCGGCGACTTGCTGCACACCGGATCCGCGTTGCTGGCGTCGCCCGTGAGCATGAAGGCCTGACAGCGACAACCGCCGAAGTCCTTTTCCTTCTCATCGCAGGAGCGGCACGGCTCCGGCATCCATTCATAACCGCGAAAGCGATTGAAACCGAAGGAGTCATACCAGATGTGCTGCATGCTGTGGTCGCGCACATTGGGGAACTGAATCGGCATCTGCCGGGCGCCGTGGCAGGGGAGGGCGGTGCCGTCCGGAGTTACGGTCAGAAATAGATTGCCCCAGCCGTTCATGCAGGCTTTCGGGCGCTCTTCGTAGTAATCGGGGGTGACGAAAATCAGTTTGACCGGGTGATCCTCGGCCGCCAGCTTCACGCGATATTCGTTGGTGATGCGTTCGGCGCGCACCAACTGATCCTTGGTAGGCAAAAGACCTACGCGATTCAGATGCGCCCAGCCGTAGAACTGGCAGGTGGCCAATTCGACGAAGTCCGCTTCCAGCGCCACACATAGCTCGATGATCTTGTCGATTTTGTCGATGTTGTGCCGGTGGGTGACGAAATTGAGCACCATCGGGTAGCCGTGCTTCTTCACCGCACGGGCCATTTCCAGCTTCTGGGCGAAGGCTTTCCTGGAGCCGGCGAGCATGTTGTTCACTTGCTCATCGCTGGCCTGAAAACTGATCTGGATGTGGTCCAGGCCGGCCTCCTTGAAGTCGATGATCTTCTGCTCGGTCAGGCCGATCCCGGAAGTGATCAGGTTGGTGTAAAACCCCAGTCGGCGGGCCTCGGCGATCAGTTCAGCAAGATCCTGTCGCACCAGCGGCTCTCCACCTGAGAAGCCGATCTGTGCCGCGCCCATTTGCCGGGCTTCGGCCATGACCTTGAACCACTGCTCGGTGCTCAGCTCTTGGCCCTGCTTGGCGAAATCTAGCGGGTTGGAGCAATACGGACACTGCAGCGGGCAGCGGTACGTCAACTCGGCGAGCAGCCACAATGGCAGCCCGACCGGGGGCGTGGGCGGAATGTGCACCTTGGACTCGGTTACCGTGGCTTCAGGCAAGTTCGATCCAGTGTTCTGCACGAGCGACCTCCATGAATTGCTCGACATCGGTGCCGAGCTCGGGAACGCCAGGGAATTTTTCATCAAGCAGCGCGATGATCGCATCTACGCTGCGCTGCCCATCGATCAGACCGCCGATCTCGCTGGCGCTTTCGTTGAGCTTTATCATGCCTTCGGGATACAGCAGCACGTGACCATTCTGCGCCGGCTCGAACTGGAAACGATAACCCCGGCGCCAGCTTGGCACGTGTTCGCGATTGAAGCTCATAAGGCAATACCTTTATGCCAGACACGCTGGTCAGTGACGCTGTGATAGGGCGGACGCTTCAGCTCGTAGGCCATGGTCATGGCGTCCAGCATGCTCCACAAGATGTCGAGTTTGAACTGCAGAATTTCCAGCATGCGCTGCTGGCCTTCCCACGTTGTGTAGTGCTCAAGCGTGATCGCCAGGCCATGCTCCACATCGCGGCGCGCCTGACCCAGACGCGTACGGAAATATTCATAACCGGCAGGATCGATCCAGGGGTAGTGCTGCGGCCAGCTATCGAGGCGCGACTGGTGGATCTGCGGGGCGAACAATTCGGTCAGCGAGCTGCTCGCCGCCTCTTGCCAGTTGGCGCGGCGGGCGAAGTTCACATAGGCATCGACGGCAAATCGTACGCCAGGCAGTACCAGTTCCTGCGAACGCAGTTGATCCGGGTCCAGACCAACTGCCTGGCCCAGGCGCAGCCAAGCCTCGATGCCGCCATCTTCGCCGGGCGCACCGTCGTGATCGAGCAGGCGCTGAATCCACTCGCGGCGTATTTCGCGGTCCGGGCAGTTAGCCAGAATCGCGGCGTCCTTCAGGGGAATGTTCACCTGATAGTAGAAGCGATTGGCGACCCAGCCCTGGATCTGCTCACGGGTCGCTCGGCCCTCGTACATCGCCACATGAAACGGGTGATAGATGTGGTAATACGCACCCTTGGCACGCAGGGCCTGTTCGAATTCTGCGGGGGACAGCGGTGTCGGGGCGCTCATGTCAGCTCCTTAAAGCTCGATGCTCATGCCATCGAAGGCCACTTCAACGTCTCGGCGGGCCAGTTCGGCGCGCTCGGGCGAATCTTCGTCGAGAATCGGGTTGGTGTTGTTGATGTGAATAAGCACCTTGCGCTGCGTTGGCAGTTTCTCCAGCACTTCCAACATGCCGCCAGGGCCATTCTGCGCCAGATGGCCCATTTCCGTGCCTGTGCGAGTGCCGACGCCCCGGCGCTTCATTTCATCGTCGTCCCACATCGTGCCATCCACCAGCAGACAGTCGGCGCCGCTCATTTTTTCCATGAGGGCATCATCGACCTTGCCCAGGCCCGGTGCGTAGAACAGTTTGCCGCCGGTTCGAAGGTCCTCGACCATCAACCCGATGTTATCGCCGGGATGGGGGTCAAAGCGGTGGGGCGAGTAGGGCGGTGCTGCGCTGCGCAATGGAAACGGCGTAAAGCGCAGGTTCGGGCAGGCCGGGATCACGAAGCTGTCTTCCAGCTCGATGCGGTTCCAGACCAGACCGTCATTCCAGTGCTTGAGCATGTTGAACAGCGGGAAGCCTGTGGTCAGGTCTTCATGGACCATGTCCGTGCACCAGACCTGATGCGGGCAGCCCTCACGCAGGCTCAGCAGCCCGGTGGTGTGGTCGATCTGGCTGTCCATCAGAATGATGGCGCTGATGCCGGTATCGCGCAGGCCGCGATTGGGCTGCATCGGCGCGAAGCCTTGCAGCTGGGCACGGATGTCGGGGGAGGCGTTGCACAAGACCCAGTTCACACCGTCATCGGACAGGGCAATGGACGACTGAGTGCGAGCATGCGCCCGCAGGCTGCCGTCGCGAAAGCCTGCGCAGTTGGCGCAGTTGCAGTTCCACTGAGGGAAACCGCCGCCCGCAGCCGAGCCAAGAATCTGGATATGCATGTGTGCTCCGTTCCGAGTGGCCCCGTGCGAGGCCAGATAGTTTCAAGCCCTGTAACAAAAAAGCCCCGGCGAACCGAGGCTTCTCACCGCGCAGAAATCAACGGCTTGCGAAGTACATGGTGACTTCAAAGCCGATACGCAGATCAGTGTAAGCAGGTTTAGTCCACATAAAAGACTCCTTCTGGGTTAATGCAACGGTGGGTGAGTACATCTTTAGTACCCCTGCAAGAGGAGACGTTCCAATGCTTAGGGAGCTATGTTACTAAAAATATCGTCCGATCAATGATGAAATATCAGATAAAGCTTTTTGCATTTTCGGCAAGGATCATTCCGCTACAGGCACCGATGCGCCTGGGCTGGGGCGATTGGACACACAAAAGACCGAGGTCTGGGATAGCGCTACCCGACTGGCGGCACGTTCCAGATCGACCGTCTGTAGATGTGCAAACGAATGTTGCAAGCGCTCAAGGTAGTTCGCCGGCTGTCCGGCCAGGTGCGCCTGCCACAACATTTCCGCTGCTTGCGGGCTTTCCATCACCATAGGATTGAGCTGATTTTCCGAAGCGCTTATCTGCGCGGGAATGTCGGAACGTTCGATCAGGGCAGGAAGCGTCCCGATGAACGCTTCAATGTGCTCGACCAACTGCGCGGCGCTGGCATTCGGTGATTGCACGCCGAACAGCAGCCCGCTCTGCCCGGCGATCTGTCGCAAACCGCTGAAAACAGCGTAGCCCAATTGCAGTTCGACACGCAGGCGCTGATAGAACGGCGCCTGTACCAGATGTGCGAACAATCGCCAGATAGCTTCGTCTTCAACGAGTGTCGACGGGGCAGGGTAGAACATAAGAACTGCATCTTCGGAACCGGCTGATGCCTCGGTTCGCCAGCGCTTGCCTGGCACTTGAACGGGTGGAGGGCTGGGTTTGGCGTCGGGAGTGCCGGGGATCAGTCCCATGGCTTGAGCCAGTGCATTCTGGGTAAGTCCGTCCAGACCCGAGGCGAAGCCGATCCAGCGTGCGCTGGCCCAGACGCTTTGCAGATCGTCGGTTTCCGAGGTGGCGGTACTGTTCAAATACTGATCAGCAAGCGTCTTGAGCAATTGGCGAATCGGGATAAGGGCGGGCTCGTGGCTCGGCTGCCCATAACGGGATAGCGCGTGGTCGTCAGGCTGACTCAACTGGCACAACGCCTGTTGCAGTACGGCAGGCATAGGTTCGGTCAGCCCGCTCAATTTCAACTGCCAGAAGTTTCCGGATGCGTTGAACGTCATCGCCACCCCCGCTTGCTCTGCATCGTCAGTCAGGGCTTTCAGGCTGTCGTTGAGCATAAGCGCGAGCTTTGGCTGCGGCGTCGATAGCGCCCAGCGCAAATAGACGGTGGCTTCCCCGTTGGCGGGCAGGGCGTTACTGAACGTGAATGCCGGCAGCGGCTGCACGTGTGTGACGGGCTCAGGGCTTGGAAGCAGAAAAGGATTGGGTTCGGGCAGCCGCCATGCGATGTTCGTTGGCGGCTGCGCTGAAATGCCGGAGATCGGCTGCAACAGTGTTTGTGGGATGAGTCGATCCAGCAAGGCATCCAGAGCGCGGAGGGCCGACGCAGGCATGCCGGGTTCGGTGATTGTCTCTGCGCTGAAGTGTCTGGCAAGAGCCAATGCGCCGCTCACGGCAAGGCGTCGTCGTTCGAGCAAGGTGTATTCGGTGAGCAGGTGGCGATAACGGGTTTTGAAGAAGGCCAGCCAGTCGAAGACAAACGCCGCAACTTGCGCCGCGTGGTCGTCCGGGACTATCGCGATATCGAGCAGAGCCTGCCCGGCAAACTCGTACAGAACCTCCATTTTGAGCGACCCGATCAAACCTCGGTCACGCAACTCCGCCACAAGACCGCCTGACTGTGCGTTATTGATCCAGGTGCAAAGGAACGCTGCGGCCTGCTCGTGTCCCTCGGGCAATTTTTCACACGCAAATATCAGGTGGCTCTGATGCGGGGTATTTTCTTTGGGTGGTTCGACACGATTGTCCATCAGCGGTGGAGGCTTGACCTGATCCGCCCGAGAACCCGCGGCGAAATAGCCGCCAAAGTGAGTGGCCAAAACCTGCAACTCATCCAGCGATTGCGGCCCGGCAAGGCTCAGGGTCATTTGCCCAGCCTGATAGAACTGTCGGTAAAAGTCCTGCAGCGCCTGCTGAAACGCCGGACGCGGGACCGGCAGGCTGAAGCGATTGCCTGCGTGAAACCAGCGAAGCGGATGCAACGCAGAGATCGGCTGCAGGCGTTTCAGTTGATCCCGTGACGCTGCGTCTCGCGACCACGCGATGAACTCGGCATGCAGCACTTCCCGCTCACGCAGTTGATCGGCCATCGACATGCGCGGATGGGCAAGCATTTCGCAAAGGCGCTCCAGCCCCTCTGCAAACACGGCTGGTGCCAGTTCGAAAAAAAAGTCGGTGGTGCGTTCTCGGGTGCTGGCGTTGATCTGGCCGCCGTGGCGCTGGACGTAGGCCATCAGATGCTGGTCAGCAGGAAAGCGGTCAGTGCCGAGAAAGAAAAGGTGCTCGAGAAAATGCGCCAATCCCGGCCATTGCGCAGGAACATCATGACTGCCCGCTGCCACCCGAAGCGCCGCCGCACAACGCCTCAGGCGCGGCGCCGAGTAAAGCGCTACCCGCAAACCATTGGGTAAAGTCAGTGAACGATGGGCGGATGAATCGGGCGCAGGCATGACGGGATTCCGCAGAGCTCGGGAAAGTGACTGGTCATGCTAGCGGATAACCGGTGGATTCGTGATATTTGCAAACGCTGCTACAGGTTCAACGGTTTACTTCACCAGCCCTGAGTAAAACCCCGGTCGTCGATCCTTGAAATACGTGTTGATCGCCTGAGACTCGCTCATCAGTTGGCGATTCAGCTCCGCGATCACCAGCGCTTCGTCCTGTTCTGCCAAGCCAACCTGTTTGCCGTCGGGCGCGCAGATGCTGCTCAGTCCGCAGTAGTGAATGTCGCCCTCGCTGCCGCAGTAGTTGGCGTACACCAGATAGCACTGGTTCTCGAAAGCTCGCGCCCGCACGGTGATGTCAGCGACGAAGTCATAGGGCTCCATATTGGCGGTCGGTACCAGAATCAGATCGACGCCGTCCAATGCCAGGCGCCGGGTGTTCTCGGGAAACTCCACGTCATAACAGATCAAAAAGCCCAGCTTCCAGCTCTCGAATGCCACGACAGGAAAATGCTCTTCTCCCGCGCTGAACATCGACTTGTCCAGTTCTCCATACAGATGCGTCTTACGGTAATTGCAGAGGCGTGAACCTTGGGCATCAATCAGCTGCACTGCGTTGTAGACCTGATCGTCAGCGCCAAGCTCGGGATAGCCATACAGAATCGCAACACCGGTCGCCTGAGTAATGGCGGCAATCGCATGGGCTGCCGGGCCATCGCTCCGTTGCGCCAGAGCCCGCGCCGCTTGGGCGCCGATGTTGTAGCCACTGAGAAACATCTCCGGGCACACCAGGAGCGCCGCCCCTTGCGCTGCCGCTTCAATCGCTTGTGTATTGAGCCGTTGCAGGTTGCCGCTGATATCCAGCGGCAGCGGTGGGCATTGATACAGCGCGACGCGCATGAAAGGCTCCTTATTCCGGCAAAACGATAGGGCCGATTTCGTGGAACACGTCACCCGGCCCCGGGTTCTCGGCGTGCGTCTTGCCGCCGAAGTGGGTCATGATCCCCCAAACCGCGTTGAGCGAAGTCTGTACCGCGCCTTCGACCCAGGCCGGTGTCCACGACACGTCGTCGCCCGCGATGAAAATGCCTCTCTGATCGTCAGGCATGTCCTTCTGCATGAAGTGCGCGTACATCCGCTGGTTGTAACGATAGTGGCCTGGCAGCGCGCCTTTGAATGCGCCAAGGAAGTGCGGGTCGGCTTCCCACGAAACGGTGATCGGATCTCCGATGATGCGCGCGGCGATGTCCACCTTCGGGTAGATCTTTTTCAGTGCTCCCAAGGCCAGGCTGACGCGCTTTTCCACCGGGTGCGGCAGCATTTTCAACGCGTCGCTCATCCATGAATACGACAGACAAATCACCCCCGGCTTATCGACGCCGTTGGAATAGGTGCCGTTATCGAACAGGTAGGTGCCGCGCGTCAGACGGTCGGTGAGGGTCATGCTCATCAGGTCGCGGCCGGTTTCCGGATCCTTGTCCTTCCAGAATGGCCGGTCGACCATGACGAAGGTTTTCGATGACTGCATGTAGCGCGTGCGGTCCAGCGCCATCCACATCTTCTGCGAGAACAGCGACTCTTCGCATTCGATCTGTGTGGTGAGCAGCCAGCTCTGGCAGGTCGCCAGAACAGCGTCGTAGTGACGGGTATCGCCCCAGTTGTCAGTGACCGCGAACTTGCCATCGGCAGCGCGAGCAATACGTTTGACCCCCGTGCGCGGTGCACCATGGTGCAGGGTGGAAAGACTGGTGCCTTCAGGCCAGTGAGCGCAACGCTCCGGCGCGTGGCGCCAGATGCCCAGCGGCACTTGCTCCACGCCTCCGACGATCAGGTGCTGGTGATCGTCGCAGTTGGTCATGACCACGCGGAAGATTTCCAGCATCGAATTGGGGAAATCCGAATCCCAACCGCCGGTGCCAAACCCCACCTGGCCGAACACTTCGCGGTGATAGAACGACAGTTTGGCAAAAGCTTTGGAGGTGGCGACGAAATCGTAGAACGTGCGGTCGTCCCAGAGCGGTACCAGTTTGTCCCACAGTCCTTTGAGGCGGGGTACATCGCGATCGCGGATGGCTTGCTGAATGTCGGCGAACTGCGCGCCGTCTTCCAGCGCGTCGGCCCAGGCGTCAGCCACTTCCTGAAAGAGTGCAGGCAGGTCCGACAGTTTCTGTGCGTAGTGGGTGGTGCCTTCCAGATCGATCACGGTGCTGCCGGAGGCAGCGGTCAGCGGATTCGGGAAGGGTCTGGATTCCAGTCCCAGTTTGTCGACGTAGTGATAGAACGCCGTGGACGAGACCGGGAAGCGCATGCCGCCCAACTCGGCGATGATGCCTTCAGCGCCCTCGAACTGCTGGGAGCGCAAACGCCCGCCCATTTTCGAGGCTTCATAGACGACCGGCTTGAGGCCCAGCTTCATCAGCTCATAGGCCGCGACCAGACCGGCAATGCCTGCGCCCACGATGGCCACTTCCTTGCCGTGGTTTTCGCTCGGGACACTGCCGAGGCCGGCGGGATGCTCGATCCAGTCGTCGAAGGCGAACGGGAAGTCCGGGCCGAAAATCGTGATCGGTTTTTTACCGTCGGCGGGGTGGCGATTGTTCTTCATGGCTGGCCTTGTTCGACTGTGGCGCGAAAATGAACAAGTCTAGATAACAGTTGAGACGTTAATAAGACGCAGAGTGTCGTCGTTATGCAGAGTTTTTAGGCAAAGTGACGAGTCCATACATCATTCTGGCCTGTCAGGTGCTTTCAGTGTCGCCTCATGCTGTAGCGGTCCGGCTTGCCGGCGGTTCGATTGTGGATACGTCACCGCCAGCACACCGGGCTGCTATCGGACGTCACGCAAGCGGGCAATCAAACCGGCTGCCCACGATCAATCTTGCTGCTGAGGATGATCGAGGTCGTGGTTTTCTCCACGCCGTCGACGCTACCAATCAGATCCAGCAGTTGGTCCAGTTGCTCCGGTGAATCGGTGCGCAACCAGGCGACGTAATCGAATTCGCCACTGACCGCACACAGCTGTTGAACCTGAGCCAAAGCGGTCAGGCGGCGCAGTACTTCCTTGCCAGAGCGTGGCTGCACGGTTATTCCGACGTAGGCCTGCAACCCGCCGTCCACCAGCCGTTGGCTCAGACGAACGCCGTAGCCGGTGATGATCCTGGTTTTTTCCAGCCGCGCCAGACGAGACGTGACTGTCGTGCGGGCGATACCGAGTTGGCGAGCCAGATTGGCGACTGGCTCGCGAGCGTTGATCTGCAACGCTGCGATCAATTGGCGGTCGATGTCATCCAGGGTGGGTGGGCGAGTGTCGGGCAAAGGGCGAGTCTCCGTCGGTAGGTGGGCATATTACCCGCATCCCGCCTCAGTTTTTGTAGTCTGGCGCCACACGATCCAACAACCGCAGCAACGCCGCCCAGGCAAAATTCACGGCGTCAGGGTCGCTCAGTTCGCCTTCGGCAACCTCCTGCCCCGGTTCGTTGAACTGTTTTTCAGTGCGACGGCACACCTCGTCCGGTGGATAACGCAAAGCGCCACCTGCCTGCGCCGCAATCTGAATCTCACAGGCTTTTTCCAGGTAGTACATGCGCAGAAATGCCTGTTTCACGCTGTCGCCGACGGTCAGCAGACCATGGTTGCGCAGGATCATCACCGAGTTGTCGCCCAGATCCTTTACTAGCCGCTCCTGTTCGCTGAAGTCCAGCGCGATGCCTTCGTAATCGTGGTAGCCAACGCGACCATAGAACTCCAGGGAGATCTGATTGACCGGCAACAGCCCGGCTTCCTGTGCCGCCACAGCACAACCGGCCTTTGTGTGGGTGTGCAGAACGCATTGCGCATCTTCCCGGGCGCGGTGAATGGCACTGTGTATCACGAAACCTGCAGGATTGACCGGGTAATGAGACGCCTCCACTTTATTGCCGTCCAGGTCGATTTTCACCAGATTGGAAGCGGTGATTTCCTCGAAGAACAACCCGTAAGGGTTGATCAGGAAGTGATGCTCGGGTCCGGGAATGCGCAAAGAAATGTGCGTCGAGATCAGATCGGTCATCTTGTAATGCGCGATCAGACGATAACAGGCGGCCAGTTCCTGTCTGAGCTGCCATTCCTGCGGGCTGTAGGCGTGTGTCATTGTTCCTCCGGTCAATCTCGGTTGGTTGTTGCCGGCTCAGCGTGCCAGCGGTGACTGCGGTCGTCGAGAGCTTCTTGTTATGTAGGACTTTTCCCCGCTGTCATCGCTTTGTCATTCAGCTGTCACTCCCAGCGTGTCTAAATCGGCTCCATGACCCTCTGAATCCACGCCGGGAGCCCCGCCATGACCGATAGCCAGCATCTGGACTTGTCCGAAACCGCCCGCTATATCCACGCCGACATCCTCGACAGCTTCGATGAGGAGCTGGAAATGGAGTACGACGACGCGCGTCTGGATGGCCTGCTTGCCGACTTGGGGGAAGAAGTGCCCAAGGGGATCGACCGTCGCGTGTACTTCCGCGAGTTGCTGCGCCTGCAGGGAGAACTGGTCAAGTTGCAGGACTGGGTCGTCAGTCAGAAGCTCAAGGTCGTGGTGTTGTTCGAAGGGCGTGACGCAGCAGGCAAGGGGGGTGCCATCAAACGCATCACTCAGCGTCTCAATCCGCGTGTTTGCCGTGTCGCAGCATTGACTGCACCGAGTGAGCGCGAGCGCACCCAATGGTATTTTCAGCGCTACGTTTCCCACCTGCCAGCAGCAGGGGAAATGGTCCTGTTCGACCGCAGTTGGTACAACCGCGCAGGCGTCGAACGCGTCATGGGTTTCTGCGATAACGAGGAATACGAAGAGTTCTTCCGCACCGTGCCCGAGTTCGAAAAAATGCTCGTTCGCTCGGGCATCATCCTCATCAAATACTGGTTCTCGATCACCGACGACGAACAATATCGGCGCTTTCTGATGCGCATTCACGATCCGTTGAAACAGTGGAAGCTGTCGCCGATGGACCTTGAGTCACGCCGCCGCTGGGAAGACTACACCCGCGCCAAGGAAGAGATGCTCACCCGCTCCCATACGGACGTGGCGCCGTGGTGGATCGTCGAAGCCGATGACAAGAAACGCGCACGTTTGAACTGCATTCACCACTTGCTGCAGCAGATTCCCCGCGGCGATGTCGAGTCGCCGCAAGTGGTGCTGCCGGAGCGAGAGTACAACGCCAACTACCTGCGCGCGCCGGTGCCGCGCGACATGGTGGTGCCTTCGGTTTATTAAGGCATCAGATGATGGCGAAGATCAGATTTTCCACTTCTTCGCCGTCTTTGCCAGCCGTTGCTGCAACCCTTCGATGTTCAGCGCCAGTTGCTGGTTCATCAGCTGATAGCCCAGCACCTCAGCGGAGGCGGCTGGCGCCTCGGGGCCGACCGCCAGGGATTCGGTCGGACGCTCCAGTCGCTCTGTAGCACCACTTTGCAGCGCCCTGGCCATGCCGATCAGCATGCGCCGAATCCGACGCTGCTCGGCATTCATGCCTACGCTCCCCATGTCCGCCGGCCGAAGATTGGACAGGATTTCCAAAGTGCTCAGGCACATGCGGAAATGACTCTGAATGGCGTCCAGCTCCACCAGGGATATTTTCACTTCCTTCGACACCGACGGCATCAGTGACCGCAGTTGCAGCATCGTTGCGTTGAGTCGCGCCGTCAGTTTCAGATGCTCATCGGCGGCGATCGATTGCCCGCGACTGATGCGTTCATAGACCTTGGCGCAATCACGTAAGCCAACGGCCAGGTTGTAGCGCCAGGAGTAAACAGCGTACAGAGGCAGGGCGAAGGAAAACGCCAATGCCAACGCAATCCCGATCAGAATATCCACGGTGCGCCAGAGCCCGTCGGTAATCGGGTTATCACCGTGGCCCGCAACGATGAACAGCGTGATCGCCGACAAAAGCGCCGTATAGCCACCCTTGCCGATGGCGTGATAGGCGAAGAAACCACAGATCAAGGACATGATCAGGTAGGTCAGCAGCGGCATGCCCAGATAGCTTTCCTGCGCCACCACCGCGAGACCCAGGGCCGCACCGATCAACGTTCCATATGCCCGCTCCACCGACTTCTTGCCGATGTTGCCGTGATGCTGCAGACCCCCGATGACGATCAGCATCGTCACCGATGCCCATTCGCCATGGGGCAGATGCATCCCGGTAGTAAGCAGAATAGACACGAGCAGACCGGCGACGATCCGCCCGGCGTGAATGTAGCGCGCATGGCGATAACGGCGGTACGGGTCCAGCAATGGGCGAAGGACACGACGGAGCCAGAAAGGTAGGGAAGGCGTATTCATGGGGTAACAGACCCTTTCGGTGGCGAATTTATCCAGCAGTGTGGCAAACGTATGGTGGCACGGCTTCTGATAGGCTTGCGGCCTGACGAGTCCCGACGCGTGGCGACGAGGTAATACTTTTGCAATACCTGAAAAATCTCTACTGGAAACGCTGGATCAGAAAGCGTGGCGCCAAGCTCGCAGGTGGCCTGGAATCTCTCGGCAAACGTTGCGAACTGTTCATAGAGGATCACGTCGAACTGGGACATCTCGAGCTGCGTGCGCGTCACGTCGAAATCGGCGCGCACACCTACATTCGCAGCGGTACCCACCTCTCCCTGGTCTCGTCCATCGGCCGATTCTGCTCCATCGCCTCGAATGTCTTCATCGGGCAGGAAAAATATACTCATCCCAGCGACTGGGTGAGCTCTCATCCCTTCCAGTACACCCATTCGCCAATGACCTATAACGCGCGCACCGACATGGCCGTTATCGGCCACGATGTCTGGATCGGCCATAGCGCAATGATCATGGAGGGCGTGACGGTCGGCACCGGGGCGATCATCGCCACCCGCGCGGTCGTCACTCGGGATGTTCCACCCTACGCAATCGTCGCCGGCTTCCCGGCCAAAGTCGTGCGTTTCCGACACTCGCCTGAAGTCATCGAACGCCTGCTGGCGAGTCGTTGGTGGGAGAGATCTGTAGCCGAGTTGAAAGCGTTGCCGATGGATCACCCCGAGCTGTTTTTACGGGGATTGGAGGCTGATGGCGCGGGAACGAAAGCGCGTTACGGGAAACTGAAAATCAGCCGTGAGGGCTGCGCGGAGCTTTGATGCTCTAATGTCGCGGAGCTACTTGGCCCGCTCCCGCTTCCTTCAGTCTACCGAGGACACGAGGGAGTTCCTGGCGACCTCCTGATTGACGATACGGTCATCATTTATCAGGGTAACCAAGCATCTGGAATAAATGGTTCGGGCATAAAAAAGCCGCGCAATGCGCGGCTTTGAGATTGGTGGGCCCACACGGACTCGAACCGTGGACCAAAGGATTATGAGTCCTCTGCTCTAACCAACTGAGCTATAGGCCCTCAGTCTGGCCGCGGATTATAACGACGGTTTCCGCGCTGTGCTATCCGAAAAGTCTGAAACGGTGATACGAAGAAACGTGGCGCAAAATTCTTCGGGGGGCAGGGGCAGGCTGACAATGTAGCCTTGGATCTGTTCGCAACCTTCGTCGGCGAGAAATTGCTGCTGTTCGAGGTTCTCCACGCCCTCGGCGATCACGGTCAGTTGCATGCTCCGGCCAAGGGCGATGATGGCGCGGACGATGGCGGCATCGTGAGGATCGTCAGGCAGGCCGCGCACGAATGACTGGTCGATCTTGAGGATGTCCAAGGGCAGGCGCTTGAGGTAGCTCAGCGACGAGTAGCCCGTACCGAAGTCATCGATCGCCAGTTGCACGCCGAGTTTTTTCAAGCGGTGGAGCACCGAAAGTGCTTCTTCGGTCTGGGACATGATGAAGTTTTCGGTGATTTCCAGTTGCAGGCAGCCGGGCTGTAGCTGGTAATCCGTGAGCAGTTGCTCGATGCGATTCACAAGGTTAGGTTGGCGTAGCTGAGCACCCGCCAGGTTCACCGATAGCGATCCGAATATGTCGTAGGTCTGATTCCACTGATGCAGTTGCTGGCAGGCCCGCTCCAGCACCCACTCGCCGATCTGCAGGATCATGCCGTTCTCTTCGGCAAGAGGAATGAAACGTTCTGGAGGGACATCTCCGAATGTTGGGTGGGACCAGCGGATCAGTGCCTCGGCGCCGACCAATCGTTGCGTCAGCAGGCTGACTTTAGGTTGGTAGGATAGCGTGAACTCATTGCGCTCGATTGCCCTGCGCAGCTCGTGTTCCAGCGCGATCCGTTCGCTGGCCTGTGCAGTCAGGTCCCGAGTGTAGCTTTCAACGCGGTTGCGACCTTTGGCCTTTGAGCGGTACATCGCGGCATCGGCGTTCTTGATCAGCGTGGCGACGTCGGCACCGTCGGTGGGAAACAATGCGGCGCCAATACTCGTGCTGATAAAAAACTCATGTTCGCCAGCCTGGAAAGCGGCTGAGAAACTGTTCAGCAATTTGGTTGCAATGGATTCGGCGTCACCGGCGGTTTGCAAGCCGGGCAGCAGAATGATGAATTCATCCCCACCCAAGCGCGCAACCGTATCGATGTCACGCAGACTTTCCTTCAGGCGCTGAGCGATGCTTTTGAGCAGCAGATCCCCGACCGGATGGCCGAGACTGTCGTTGATATGTTTGAAACGATCCAGATCCAGGAACAACACCGCACCCAGGCTTTGCGCCTCCTTGCTGTGGGTCAGTGCTGCATGCAGGCGACTTTCGAAAAGCGTGCGGTTTGGCAGGCCGGTCAGCGGGTCGTGATGTGCTTGATAGTCCAGCCGGGCCTGGGCCTGTTTGAGGCTGGAGATGTCGGCAAATACAGCCACGAAATGGGTGATGAATTTATCGCGATTGCGCACGGCGCTGATCGTCAGCCAGCTCGGGTAGATCTCACCATTCTTGCGCCGGTTGCTGATTTCGCCCTGCCAATGGCCCTCGGCGGTCAGTTGGTACCACATGGCGGCATAGAACGCGCTGTCGTGAAGCCCGGAGGCTATCAGGCGAGGGGTTTCGCCAATGGCTTCGCCCTCGCTGTAGCCGGTGATTTCGCTGAAGGCGCGGTTGACCGCATTGATACGTTGGCGAGTGTCGGTGATCAGCACGCCTTCCGCCGTGCTCTCGAAGACAGTGGCCGCCAGTTGTAGTTTTTCCTGCATCTGATGGCGTTCTGTGATGTCCCGAGCGATCGTCAGCATGCAGTCTTCGCCGCCAATGGGTAGCGGTCGTGATGAAATTTCGCACAGACGGATCTGTCCGTCCCTCCGACGGATATGGCTCGTGAAGTCTTTGACGAAGCCATCCCGGCTAAGCTGCTCCAATAATTGCTGCCGTTCATTCAGATCGACCCAAATCCCCAGATCCAGTGTGGTGCGGTCAAGGGAGAGTGAGCTGTGATAGCCGGTGATCCGACTGAATCCATCGTTGATTTCGACCAGCAACCCGTCGCTTTGTCGCGAGATGAGCAAGCCATCTGGCGACGAATGGAAGGCTTTGGCGAATTTTTCTTCTGAGAGTTGCAGTTGCTGCTGCGCTTCCTTGAGTGGGGTAATGTCGCGCACGACGACGACAACGGCAGGCGTGGAGTCCAGATCGAAAGGTTCGGCAGACAAGAGGCCCGTGAACGTTCGGCCATTGCTGCGCCGAAACGGCATTTCCAGATTGCGGATACTGCCTTTCTGCAGGCGTTGCAGCAGGCTCGGACCGATGTCCGGGATGCCCCAGATGTTCAGCTCGCTCGGGGTTCGGCCGATGACTTCATTGGCGTTCAGGCCGATCTGTTCGACGAACGCCTGGTTCGCCTCCAGGAAACATCCGTCGGAGAGCCTTGCGATGACCAGAATGTCCGGGCATTGAGCGAACACCGAGGCGAACTTGCCCTCGGAGCGGCGCAAGGCTTCCTCGGTCTGCTTTGCCTCGCTGATGTCGATCATCAGGCCGCGCATCACCGGCTCGTGGCCGTAAGTGATCAAGCTGACGATGTCCCGTACCCAGACGATACGGCCGTCAGCGCTGGTGACGCGGTAGTCAAGGCTGTGGTCATTGCCTAAGGCAGTTTCTTTGGCACAGAGGCCTTCTGCGTATTCCAGATCCGAAGGGTGCACGATGCTGCGCCAAAAGCCCGGCCTGCGCCATTGATGGAGCGGGTAGCCGAGCAGGTTTTCGGCGTGCGGGGAAACGTAGTTGTAAGAATAGTCGTGGGTGTTGGCCTCCCACGCGATGGCCGAGAGGCTTTCTATCATGCCGCGATAGTGGTATTCGCTGCTGCGAAGCTCTTGTTCCAATGCGACGCGGCGAGAGATTTCCGAACTGAGCCGCCGATTGATCCTGACCACGACCGCAAGAATCGTGGACAGCAATAGCAATCCCGGAAGCCCATAGAGGAGAAAGTCCTTCCAGAACTGGATGGACTCAGAGCCAGGCGAGGCCACGCTCAATCCGCGAGCATCGGACTCTGCCTCTTGGGTGTAAGCAAAGGTCTGATGCAGACCGCCATCGACGTTCGCGCGATGGTTGTCTTCAGCGTCTTTCGGTGACCTGCTTTCGCTTATACGTTCAATGTCAGCTGTAGCATCCGTACTTTGCACTGATTTCTCATGCAAGCCCTGCGAGGTCATTTCCCCTTGGGGGAGAACCTGCGCGTCGACTGTCGCCGACCCCATCAAGCACAAGAAAACAATGGCCGGCATCCAAGACATGGCAGCCTCAATAGTTTCAGCGGTGAGAATGCTTGGAGTGTAGCCGGGCTGACGGCAGGTGGCACACTGCCGAAAATCTTATTCTTGGAAATGCAAAACCCCCGGCATGGCCGGGGGTTTTGTTATGACGCGTCTTGCTTACTCGTCCAGGAACGAACGCAGGTGTTCGCTTCGGGTCGGGTGACGCAGCTTGCGCAGTGCCTTCGCTTCGATCTGGCGGATACGCTCCCGGGTTACATCGAACTGCTTACCGACTTCCTCAAGGGTGTGGTCGGTATTCATGTCGATGCCGAAACGCATACGCAGAACCTTGGCTTCACGGGCGGTAAGGCCCGACAGCACTTCACGCGTCGCTTCTTTCAAGCTTTCTACGGTAGCGACATCGATTGGCGACTGCATGGTCGAGTCTTCGATGAAGTCACCCAGATGCGAATCTTCGTCGTCACCGATCGGGGTCTCCATGGAGATCGGCTCTTTAGCGATCTTCAACACCTTGCGGATCTTGTCCTCAGGCATTTCCATGCGTTCGCCCAGCTCTTCCGGCGTCGGTTCGCGACCCATTTCCTGCAGCATCTGGCGGGAAA